>Ga0209807_1001702_pt1 | contig 10512 bp, 11 predicted proteins | sample GraSoiAngelo_154_FD_186168 | JGI IMG/M metagenome (GOLD analysis project Ga0209807, IMG submission 186168) | Grasslands soil microbial communities from the Angelo Coastal Reserve, California, USA - 14_1009_13_20cm (SPAdes) (version 2) | ecosystem: Environmental > Terrestrial > Soil > Grasslands ... | reverse complement strand
TAAAACTCCCTGCCCGTGCAAGGGGGAATTCCCGTCATTCCAAACGGCGCCGCCTTGCGCGCAGATCGGGAACCTCGAAATTGTTTCGCGCCGGCGAACTTCAACTCGACGTTCCGGGATCGATGCTTCGCACCGCCCCGGAATGATCGTTAAGCTACGATTGCCGTCCCGATGCGGCGATGATTTCCTGCAGCGTCACGACATGGCGGGCGAAGGCGCCGCGCCCCGCGGCGGTGGCAATCACTGTGGTCTGCGGTTTCTTGCCGACAAATGCCTTTTCGATCGTGATGTAGCCGGCCCTTGCCAGCGTTTCGATATGAGCGCCGAGATTGCCATCGGTAGCGCCAGTGAGCCTTTTTAGTCGTGAGAATTCCAGCCCGACGCTCGATGGCAGCGCGTTCAGCGCGGCCATGATCTTCAGCCGGAGCGGCTGATGGATGATCTCGTCCAGCTCAGCCATCGCTCAGCTCCGGCGCATCCCGAGCCCGCCCAGCATGTCGTCCAGCCACGAAACTCTCTTGAATACCATTTCAGATTACTCTGTATAGCAGAGTACATTGAGATTGCAACTAGAGTTTGCGGTACGGACTGAAATCCCTACCTTGCGCAAACGCCCCTGAAGCGCGACTCAAGTGCCTGAGATGCCCATAGCCGAAGCCCTGATCAATGCGCCGGAATTCACGGTGTCCGAACTATCTTCCGCTCTGAAGCGGACGGTGGAGGACGCCTATGGACATGTCCGGGTGCGCGGCGAGATCTCCGGGTTTCGCGGGCCGCACTCCTCAGGGCACTGCTATTTCGCCTTGAAGGACGAAAGCGCGAAGATCGAGGCGGTGATCTGGAAGACCGCCTACGGAAGGATGCGCTTCAAGCCGCAGGAAGGCCTCGAGGTCATCGCCACCGGCAGGCTCACCACCTTTCCAGGTTCGTCGAAATACCAGATTGTCATCGAGGCGCTCGAACCCGCCGGGATCGGCGCACTGATGGCGCTGATGGAGGAGCGCAAGCGCAAGCTCGGCGCGGAAGGATTGTTCGACGAGGCGCGCAAGCAGCTTTTGCCATGGTTGCCGGAAATAATCGGGGTCGTCACCTCGCCAACCGGCGCTGTCATCCGCGACATCTTGCACCGGCTCGAAGCCCGCTTTCCCCGGCGAGTGCTGGTGTGGCCGGTGCGGGTGCAGGGCGAAGGCTCGGCCGAACAGATCGCTGCCGCAATCCGCGGCTTTAACGCGCTGCCGGAGCGCGGCAGGATACCGCGCCCTGATCTTTTGATCGTTGCGCGCGGCGGCGGCTCGCTGGAGGACCTCTGGTCCTTTAACGAGGAGATCGTGGTGCGTGCCGCGGCCGAGAGCATGATCCCGCTGATTTCGGCGGTCGGCCACGAGACCGACATCACGCTAATCGATTTTGCCGCCGACAAGCGCGCGCCGACGCCGACGGCGGCCGCCGAGATGGCGGTGCCCGTCCGCAGCGAGCTGTTCGTTGAGGTCCAAGGCCTTGCACGGCGGAGCATGCTCTGCTGGCAACGCGCACAGGAGGGCCGCCGCAACGGGTTGCGCGCCGCCGCGCGCGCGCTGCCTGCCGCCGGTGAGTTGCTCGCGATCCCCCGGCAGCGGCTCGATGGCGCCACCGCTTCCCTGCCTCGGGCCCTGAAAGCCAACACTCACGCGCATTTCCGCCGCTTTGCTGCGAGCAGTGCACGTCTGACGGTCCGGGTATTGCGCGGGCAGCTCACCCAGGCGCGGCATCGGCTGATCGTTTCCGGCGAACGCATGGCGCATTCCGCCCGAGCACTGCTGCGAAACCGCAGCGACCGCTTCGCCGGCCTTCAGGCGAGGCTGCAAACCTCAAAACTTTCCAACGCGCAGGCGCAGCGTCAGACGCTCGCGCGGGACCGCGAACGCGTGCTCCGTCTTGCCGAGCGCGCTCGGCGCGCGCTGACGATGGGAACGCAGCGCCTTGAGGCGCGGGTCGCACATAGTGGCCAGCTGTTGGGAGCCCTGTCCTATCGCAGTGTGCTCGCACGCGGTTTTGCGCTGGTGCGCGACGAGCAGGGCCGCGCCGTCCATACCGCAGCCTGCGTCGGCCCCGGCGCCCGGCTGGATCTGGAGTTCACTGATGGACGCGTGGCGGCAACCGCGGAGGCGGATCGGCCGCCGGCAAGGAGCCCAGCCAAGCCCGCCTTGAGCGAGCCGAAGACCGCCGCTCCCAAGCGCGGCGTCAAGCCCGTCGATCAGGGAAGCTTATTCTAAACCCGCGATCGCCCGCTCACCGCGCCAACCATTCCGTGACGCGCTTTTGTGAATCGGCGCGCGCTTCCGGATCGGTGCCGACATGACCGCGTTCCGGCGCCGTGCCATCCGATGTTCCTGCCGTCACATGCGGCGGAAAATTGGCGCGATCGAAATCATGGTAAGCGCCGGCATAAACCACGATCCGCGTCAGCGCGCTACGCCCGCGCGCGCCGTCGACCATTTGACGACAGGCGGGCGGCGAGCTGACGTCGTCCTTGGCCCCGATCAACAGCAGCGTCGGAACGCGTGCGCTCCATCCGAGTCCGGATGAAATGCGGCAGTCCGGATAGAACGCGATCGCGGAGCGGAAGTCCGGCTCGATGTTGTGCGAAAGCTGTGGACGCACCGCCCACAACAGTGCGCTGGCGCCATTGGCCCATCCCAACAGGCTGATGCGGTCGCGCGCCGCCCAGGGTTGCTGCATGAGCCATTCTCTCGAGGCCATGATATCCGCTACCCGTTCGCGGCGAGCATGAACCTTGTGTTCGCCGACATGGCATTGCGGCCCGAGCTCGCGCGAGCCATAGGAGTCCGGTAGCAAGACAGCCTTTCCTGCTTTGAGCAATTGCTCGGCCCAATCCCGATACCGCGGCTGTACCGGCTCGGAATGGCCCGCCAATCCGCCGCAGCCGTGCAGGCCGATGACGACGGGAAACGGGCCGTTGCCTTCCGGCTTGTAAAGCTGCGCATGCAGTACGCCGCTCTCCATGGGGATATCGACCTGGTGCGGAGCGGGCGCAGTCGCTGCTTCCACCGCAGGAGCGATCGCTAGCAGCGCCAGAAATGTAACTGCCGAGACAACGCGCATCTGAAGTGCCGGACGTTATGGTGCGTGGTGACAGCGTTCCATCGTCGCAACCGTAGCATGTGCCCCTTGCAACATTTCATCACGAATCGGTGGGTTTGACGGCGGACAGCATGACCTATTTATGATAGATCGAATTTGCGCAAACGAGAGTTCGGCCTCAGTGCCGGGCACGCATCGGAGACTTCAATCGTGCTGAATAAATTCGGCCCCTCAGGGCATGGCGAGGCGCAGGTGCAATATCTCGATGGGGATTTCCGCGTAATCTCGCCAGGAACCTATGTGCGTTGCGCCGTGACCGACGCTCGAATTCCGCTCGATGAGCTGAAATACTGGAGTGTCGATCTGCAGGAGCCCTACGCCGTCCCGAGCGCGGTTTTACAGCGGCACTTTCCGGCGGCGTTGAAAACCCGGACTTAGCTGGTGCCACTAATTTTGCTCGCGCGCGCCTGAAACAACCGGTCAGCCAAAAACTTGCGCAACTGCACGGGGTTTTCGAACTCAAGCGTCACGGCAAACGTTAGAATATCTTTCGCCCCCTTGGCCTTCCGCAACCGCACCATATCCTTTTCAGTCGTCACCAGCGTCAACGCCTCGCGTTTTGCTTCGGCGATCAAGGCTGCAATCTCGCGGTCCGAAAATGGATGATGATCCGGGAAAGCTCGTTCGGCCACGACCTCGATCCCGTGACTGCGTAGCGTCCTGAAAAACCTTCCGGGATCGCCGATGCCGGCGAAAGCGAGGACGCGCTTGCCGTGCAGCGGTGCCAGCGAGGCTCGATCGGCCCTAACGTGGGCCGAGAGCACGAGTTTCCCCTGCGCGGCGATCGCGGCGGCAACCGGCCTGGCCGCGGACCCATCGCCGATAACGACAAGCGCGTCCGTGCGGGCAATTTGGGGCGGCAGCGGCGCGCGCAAAGGGCCTGCCGGAAATACCTTGCCATTGCCCAGACCGCGGTCGCCGTCGATCACGATCATCGAGGCATCCTTTGCGATCGCGGAGTTCTGGAATCCGTCGTCCATCAGGATCACGCTGGCGTTTTGCGACTTCGCCAACGCCAAGCCATCGATGCGATCACGTGCGACGACTACGGGCACCGTGCGGGCCAGCATCAGCGGTTCATCGCCCACATCGGCCGCTTCATGCCGCGCGGCATCGACCACGACCGGCCCGCGTAATCGTCCCCCATAGCCGCGACTGAGCACGATCGGCGTCTCGCCAAGATCGCGCAGCAGCCTCGTGAGCGCCAGTGCCATCGGGGTCTTGCCGGCACCGCCGAGATGATAGTTGCCGATACAGAGCACGGGAATGCCGGCGTCAAAGCCAGCGCGCTGCATTCGCCGGCCAGTGAAGAGGCCATAGACGGCGCCGAGCGGGCTCAGTAACAGCGATATCAACGAAGGTGGCCGGTACCAGAAGGCCGGCTCACGCATTCGGCACTCCCATTTCGAGCCGCAACTGCAATAAGTACGGCTCGAGCGCAGCCATCGTGCGATCGAGCGCGCCGCCAAGCTCTCCGACCACGCGGCGCGCGGCCGCAGACGATGATTCGCGCGAGGCCGGGTCGGCCAGCAGTTGGCCGAGTTGTTTCACCAGGTCTTCCAGCGTGTCGGCTCTTCTCGCACCATCTACGGCGCCAAGCGCCCCATAAATGTCATTGAAATTGAACACGTGGGGGCCATGAACGATTGAGGCGCCGAGCTTCACCGCCTCGATCGGATTTTGCCCGCCATGTTCGATCAGCGATCCTCCCATGAACACGATCGGTGCCAGCCGATAGAACAATCCCAGTTCACCCATGGTGTCCGCAACATAGATGTCCGTGGTCGCGGTCGGCAGTTCCTCACGCGAGCGCAACGATACGTGCAGGCCGGAAGCCGGGATGCTGCGGGCGATGGCTTCGCCGCGATTGGGATGCCGAGGCACGATCACCGTGAGCAGCGATGGAAAGAAGCCTGCAAGCGTCCGATGCGCTTCAAGCAAAATGTTCTCCTCGCCGGGATGGGTCGAGGCCGCCACAATGATCGGTCGGCCGCGCGTCATCATCATTATCCGCTCAAGCTTGACGGGATCGGCTGATGGCGCCGGCACGTCCAGCTTCAAATTGCCTGTGATAACGACGTTGCGGCTACCAAGCTCGGCAAACCGCTCGGCATCGACATCGGATTGCGCCAGGCAGAGGTCGAACCGGCCAAGCAGCGCGGAAATCGTACCGGCGAGCCGGCGCCAGCGCGGAAAGGAGCGATGCGACATGCGGCCGTTGATCAGGACCATCGGAAGCCGCCGCGCCGCGCTGGAGAGAATGAGATTGGGCCACAAATCGGATTCGATGAACAGCGCGAGGGTCGGCTGCCAGTGATCGAGGAAGCGCCCGACATAGCGCGGAGAGTCGTAGGGTACATATTGATGAATGACGTCGGAGGGAAACCGCTTGGCAACGATAGCGGCCGACGTCACCGTGCCCGAGGTCAGGAGAACGCGGATACCGAGCGCGCGCAACCTCTCGATCAGGGCGGCGGCCGCCAGCACCTCGCCGACGCTGGCGCCGTGAATCCAAACCAACGGTCCCTGCGGCCGGATGTCCTGGCTCATCCCGCGGCGCTCATCGATCCGCGCCGGATCCTCCTTGCCCTGTCTCAGCCGCCGCTTGATCAGCGCCGGAGCCAGCGGCACCACGGCCGAGGACAGCTTCTGATAGACACGCAACGTTATCGGCAGGGTGTTAGCCAATGCTTGCCTCCGAACGCCCCACCTGCTCATAGGCACGGCGGGTCGCCTCGTTCAAATTTATCTCCAGCTGCACCCGAATCCTTTCCATTGTTTCGGGATCGGCGTCGGGAGGCACAAAAATCGGTTCAATGCCCACCAATGCGCCTCGTCCGAATGGCAGGTTGATGGTGGTGTGGTCCCAATTATTGAAGCGGATGAAACGGCTGGTCGCCATCGCAAAAGGCATGATCGGCCGTCCGGATTCTCGCGCCAGCATGATGATGCCCACTCCCGCGACGCGCGAGCGCTTCGGCACGTCGGCAGTAGAGGCGACGTTATAGCCGCCCTCGAGCGCGCGCACCATCTCCTTGAACGCGCCGACGCCGCCCTTGCGATGAAACGCCGAGCCGTGATCGCCGGAGCCGCGGATCGTGTCGATGCCGAGCCGTTCAGCGGCGATGGCGTTGAACTCGCCGTCGCGATGCCGCGATATCAGCGCCTTGGCGCGATGACTCTCGTTGGTCTTGATGAATGGCGTCAGAAGATGCTGGCCGTGCCAGAACGCAAAGATCGCCGGTTGCGCCGGCTCCACCAGTTCATACACGTTTGCCGGGTCGAAGCTGAATTTGTTAGTGCGCCAGACCAGGCGGAGATACTCGGCCGCGAGAAAACCAACAGCGCGTTGGACGCGGCTGCTGCGAAGCAAATTGCGAACCAGCTTTTTCAACGGGCCGTCTTTGCGTCTTGACCTGGATCGAGCAACCGATGGAGGTGAACGATGAAATAGCGCATGTGGGCGTTGTCAACAGTCTGCTGCGCCTTCGCCTTCCAGGCCGCGTAAGCGGTGGCGTAGTTCGGGAACACGCCGACGATTTCCACCTTGTCGAGATCCTTGAAAGTCGTGCTATCGAGATCGGTCAGTTCGCCCCCGAGGACGAGATGAAGCAATTGCTGGGCGCGATCTGCCATGATTCCCCTTTTCCTGACACGGTACCCGGCAGCCAAATTTGCGGCAATCCGCGGCGTTCAAGGCAACGGGCGGTTTCGAAAATGCTCGACAATGCGTGCATGCCGATCGCGCCCCGCTGCCACCAGCACCCCATGCGCCACTTCCCGGCGATTGTAGAGCAGCGTGTCCCCCGATAGCGCGGTCATGCTACCATTCGCTTCCTCCACGATCAAATTGGCCGCGGCAAGATCCCAATCTCGGCTTTGACCGCCGGCAAAGGCCGCATCCAGGCTTCCCTGCGCGACCCGGCACAGCCGAAGAGCCAGCGATCCGATACGGGGATGCAGAATGATTTCATCAGCGGATTGCTTGAGGCGCTCGACCAGCGGCTTGGGGCCAGCCACCCGCGAAAAATCCATTTCGCTGCCGGAGGTTGCACGCACCGGCACATCGTTCAGCACGGCGCCTTGCCCGCGCGCGGCAAAAAACAATTCATCGCTGGCCGGAGCAAACACTGCCCCGAGCACCGGTGAACCGCGCTCGACCAACGCGACGCTTACGCACCAGTCTCCACGGCCGGCGAGATAGCCACGGGTGCCGTCGATCGGATCGACGATCCATACCAGGCGCTTTGCAAGTCGCGACTCGTCATCGGAGCTTTCCTCCGAGAGCCAGCCATAGTCCGGCGTGACGGAGCGCAGCTTGTTTTCGAGCAGGTCGTTAACGGCGATGTCGGCTTCGGATACCGGCGACGAGGCGCCTTTGGTCCATTTTTTTAATTCGGTGCGAAATAGTGATAGCGCCAGCGCGCCAGCCTGCCGGACGGTGTCCTTTAGCAGCGCGGCATCGCGGGTCATGTATATTTCGCGCCCGATGCCCGCGCTAACGTCCGCCAAGCGTCAATCCCTCGATCCGTACCGTCGGGGCATTCACGCCATAGCGGAATTCAAGATCGTTGGCTGGCCTCAATGTCTTGAATATCTCAAGCAGATGACCCGCGATCGTGACCTCGCTGACGGGGTAAGCGATCTCGCCGTTATCGATCCAGAAGCCGGACGCGCCGCGGCTGTAGTCGCCGGTCACGCCATTTACCCCCGATCCGATGAGGTCGGTGACGTAAAAACCCTGTTTGATGTCGGAGATTAGCTCGGCCGGACTGGGCTCGCCTGCTTCGAGATGCAAATTATATGGGCCCGGCGATGGCGAGGAAGAGACGCCGCGGTGGGCATGGCCGGTCGTCACCAGCCCGAGTTCGCGCGCGGTCGCGCAATCCAGCAGCCACGAGGTCAGCACACCCTGATCGATGATCGCCAGCTTTTTGACTCTGACGCCTTCGGCGTCAAACGGCTGGGAGCGGAGCCCTCGCACCCGCAACGGATCGTCGATGACGCGAATATTGTTGGCAAACAGCTGCTCTCCGAGGCGGTCTTTGAGGAAACTGGTCTTGCGCGCAATCGAGGAGCCGTTCACGGCGCCGACGAGATGGCCGACCAGCGAACCCGAAACCCTGGGATCGAACACCACAGGTACCTTGCAGGTCTGGACCTTGCGCGGATTGGCGCGTGCCACCGTGCGCTCGCCGGCCTTTCGGCCGACGCTTTGGGGCGATGCGAGATCGGAAGCGTGCGGCGCGGTCGTGTAGTCGTAATCGCGTTCCATGCTGGTGCCGTCGCCGACGATGGCGGTCATCGAAATGCCCTGGCTCGAACGCAAGTACGAGCCGTGGAATCCAGTGGAGGTCACCAGCACCATTCCGCCAATTCCGGCCGACGCCGACGCGCCGCCCGATTTGGTGACGCCCTTTACGGCGAGCGCGGCGGATTCAGCTTCATAGGCGCGGCGTTCAAGCTCCGACATCGACGGGGTCTCGGGATCGAGCAGATCGAGATCTGGAAACTCGCGCGCCAGCAACGACGGATCGGCAAGACCGACATATTTGTCGTCCGGCGCGACGCGCGCCATGGCCACCGCGCGCTCCGCGAGCTTGGCGATGCCATCGCCACTGACATCGTTTGTGGAGATCACGGCCTGGCGCTGTCCCACAAGCACGCGCAGCCCGATGTCATCACCTTCCGAGCGTTCGGATTCTTCGACGCGCCCGTCGCGGACTTCTACGCTTTGGGAAATCCCTCGTAGCGCCACCGCGTCAGCGGCGTCGGCGCCCGCGCCCTTGGCAGCCTCGACAAGCCGCTGCGCCAGGGTGCTCAACGCGGATTGATCGAACAGCTCGGAGCTAGCAGCTTTCGATGACATCGGGGAAGCCGCTGATGGTGAAGAGATCACAAACAAAATCCCGGGATTGAAGAACTATTGAAGGGGCGCGATGAAGATCGGCTCGGCCCCTCAGATGTGCAGGATTCACGTGGATTTCAAGCATTTTCGCCCAGCCGAAGCGAAAGATTTTCGAACGCGTCGCAAGGTCTCGTCAATCATCTCAGCCAAGCTCTTGTCAATCATGCGCGCGAATGCAGCGCCCGTGACATCCGATTAACCAGCCTTTTTAAGCGATTACGCAACGGGCTTTGGCAAAGTCTCACGCATCGACCGGGAGCATAACCCCGGCGGGGGATACAGGCCGTGAGGCGTCAAACAGTAACAGGCGGGATCAATCCCGCCGGGTCGAGCCGCGCCTTGCGGCTCGACCCTCTCTCTTTGCCAGTCAGCTTTGACGCGCACGATCTCCGCGCGGACGGTGGTGTGCGCAGAGTGGAGCTGCATCGCGAACGCGTTGTGCTGCGTCGTGCCGTACATGGCATGCAGATGGCGATCAAGCTTCTTGTTCGCGACTTTCGCGGCATAGCATTGCGCGACCTGCAAGACGCCCAGATGCTTGTGCTGGTTCATCGCGATCCCTCATTGACAATACCGCTTTGCATAACTTCCGACCCTGACGAGATCGCCGCCTCGTCTCGGTTGTGGAGCGAGGTCTTTGCACTTCCGCAATTGCAGGAAGCCAAGGCGCGTGAACCGGCGGCGCGGCGTCGCCGTCACAACTCGATCCGGGCGCGTCGACCGAGATTCCTGGTGCGGCGGCGCGGCGGCGCTTTGCTCAATCGCGCGAACATTCATCGCGGCGAACGCGAGATTATCGCGCGGAACTAGTTGGCCTTTAACCGGCCCGGATCACCGCATCCGCGAGTAGGCCTGCAAACAATAGCAGCCCGGCATCACGGTTGGACTTGAACAAGCGCAGGCACAGCGCGGGATCGTCGATCTGCAGGCGCCTGATCTGCCAGACGAGATGGGCGGCGAATGCCGCGAGTCCGATCCAGGCCGGGAAGCCGGTGCCGGCGAGCGCGAGTGCCACGCCGATCAAGACAACGGCTAACCCGTAGAACAGCATCAGCGCGGGACCCGTGCGCGAACCGAACAGGCGGGCGGTCGACTTGATCCCGATCAGGGCGTCGTCCTCAGTGTCCTGATGCGCGTAGATGGTGTCGTAACCGATCACCCATGCAATGGAACCCGCGTACAGCGCAATCGCCGCCGCATCGATTCGGCCGCGCGTGACCGCAAATCCCATCAGCGCGCCCCAGGAGAACGCCAAGCCCAGCACGATCTGCGGCCACCAGGTAATCCGCTTCATAAACGGATAGACTGCGACCACAATCAGGGACGCGATACCGATCGCCACCGCAAAAAAATTGAATTGCAGTAACACTGCCAAGCCGATCAGCGCCTGAACGATCAGAAAGGCCAGCGCTTGCGGCACACTCACCTGCCCCGCCGGTATCGGCCGCGAGCGCGTCCGCTCC
>Ga0209807_1001701_pt1 | contig 10513 bp, 8 predicted proteins | sample GraSoiAngelo_154_FD_186168 | JGI IMG/M metagenome (GOLD analysis project Ga0209807, IMG submission 186168) | Grasslands soil microbial communities from the Angelo Coastal Reserve, California, USA - 14_1009_13_20cm (SPAdes) (version 2) | ecosystem: Environmental > Terrestrial > Soil > Grasslands ... | reverse complement strand
CGTCCTTGCGTACGCCCACGTCGACGCGATCGACGGCGCCGTCGCGTATCTGGCGGAGAAGGCCGGCGCCGATTCCGTGGAGGCCATCCAGCGGCTGGCGGCCACCTACTTCGACGACGGCAAATTCGAGCAGGCCATCCGCGTGTACCGGATCCTGCAGGCGCGCGCCCCGGGCCACGCGAAAGCGCCCGCCTGGCAGCAGAAGATCCTGCTCGCCTACGACAAGCTGAACCGGCGCGATCAGGTGGTCACGGAGATGAATCGGCTGGTCGGAGACTACGGGCCGCAGAGCGGATGGGCCAAGGCGAACACCGCGGAGAAGGGAGCTTTGGCCGAAGCGCGCGATCTGGCGGAAGCGTCGCTGCGCGAGCTGGTGCAGGACTACCACCAGGAAGCGATCAAGACGAAGAGCGCTGCCACCTACCGGCTGGCGCGCGACATCTACCGCCAATACCTCGACACGTTCCCGCAGAGCGAGAGCACCGCGTCGATGCGCTTCTACTACGCGGAGATCCTCTACGCGCTCGAAGAGTGGGACGCCGCCGCCATGGAGTACGGGAAGGTCGTGGAAGCCGATCCCAAGGGGTCGCAAGCGCAGCGCGCCGCGTACAACGCCATCCTCGCCCTGGAGAAGGCGGTGGCGATCGCCAAGGGCAAGCTGAAGAAGCGCGAGCTCGCCGACGCGGCGAAGGTCGAGGAGCGCAAGGACAAAGGACATGTCGATCGCGGCGCCGGCAAGCTCCGGCTCGAGACCGTCACGCGCGACGTCCAGCCGGAGCCGATTCCGGAGAACGAGCAGAAGCTGATCGCCGCCTGCGATCGGTACCTGCGGCTGGCCTCTGGCGCCAAGGACGAGATCGTCATCCGCTACAAGGCCGCGTTCGTCTTCTACGAGCGCCGGCATTTCGTCGACGCGGCCAAGCGCTTCGGGGAGATCATCCTTCGCTGGCCCACCGACAGCTGGTCGCAGAAGGCCGCGGAGCTCTCCCTGGACATCCTGAATACCAGGCAGGAGTGGCAGGCCCTCAACGATCTGGCCCAGCGCTTTCTCCAGGACAGCCAGCTCTGTCCGCCTGGCTCGAAGTTCCAGCTCGAGACGGCTCGCGTGGCGGAGGGCGCGCGGTTCAAGTACGCGATGCAGCTCTATGAGGAGAAGAAGGACTTCGCCCTCGCCGCGAGCGAGTTCCGCGCCTTCGTGGCGCGCTATCCGAAGAGCGAGTACGCGCCGAAGGCGCTCTACGACGCGCTCTTGATCGCGGACAAGGGAGACGAGCTCGACGTCGAGATCGCCGCGGGCGAGCAGCTCGTGCGCGAATACAGCAGCGCGGATCCGGCCATCGTCAAGCTGACGATCCCCGCGTTGGCCAACGCCTGCGAGCGCGCCGGCCGGTTTCCGGACGCCGTCCGCTGGTACGAGGAGGCGCAGCGGCGCTGGCCCTCGGATGCGAGGGCGGCGGACTGGCTCTACAATGCCGCGATCTGGCGCGAAGGCGTCGGCGACGACGCCGGCGCGCTCCGCGACTGGCAGACCTGGCTGAAGCAGTACCGTTCGCGGCCCGACGCGGCGAAGATCGCGTTCAACGTCGGCGTCATCCTCGAGCGGCAGAAAGATTTCCGGCGCGCCGCCGAGCACTGGTCGTCGTTCCACCGCGAATGGGCAGGGGCGGCCACCGCCGGACAGCTCCTCCTCGCGCGCTACAAGCAGGGGCTGGCCCTGCGCGAGCTGAAAGCGCCGGAGGCCGCCACAGTCCTGGCGGACGTCCCGCAACGCTATGCCCGGCTTGCCGAGGCGGACAAGGCCGCGGCGCCGCTGATCGATGCGGCCGCGCATGCCTGTTTCCTCGCCGTCGAGCCGTCGTTCAGCGACTTCATGGCCATCCACTTCCGCTATCTCCGCCAGGCCGACCTCGTCTACGTGCTGAAGGTGAAGAACACGCGCATCGCGCGGCTGCTCTCCGCATACGGCGAGGTGATCGCCGTCGGCAGCCCGCGCTGGAGCGAGGCCGCCTTCGCGCGCATCGGCGAGGCGTACCGCAACTTCAACAAGGGCCTGCTCGATGCGCCGATGCCGCGTGGCCTCGACAGGGAGCAACAGGAGCTCTACCGGAGCATGCTCGAATCGCAGGCCCTGCCGCTCGAGGACAAGGCGGTCGAGGCATTCGCCAAGGCGATCGCCATTTCGCGCAGCACCGGCGTGTATTCGGAGTGGGTGGTCAAGGCCCAGGATCTGCTGCGCGAGTACCAACCGGACGCGTACGGCGACGTGCACCGTCCAGGTTTTGCCGAGAGCGCCCCGACGCGCCCGGTCGCGCCCGAGCTGACGGGAGGTCCCTGATGCGGCTGTTCATGGCGATCGCGCTGCTTGCCTGTGCTTGCGCGCACGCTCCCGCGCAACAGCGGCCGACCCCGGCGCAGATCAAGGCGGCGGAACGGCAGCGCCTGTTCGAGCTGCCGGCAACGATCCTGTACAAGGAAGGCCGCGAGCTGATGACCCGGCGGGACTGGGACGGAGCCGAGGCCCGCCTCGAGACGTTCCTCGCGAAGCAGCCCAACCATCCAGGCGCGCTCTTCGACTCCGCGTGGGTTGAGGAGCAGCTCGGCGACGCGCCTGCGGCGGCGGAGCTGTACACGCGCGCCCTGGCCGCCGATCCGGGACATGTCGGCGCGGCCGTCAACCTCTCTCGCCTGCTCGCTGGTGCCCCGGACCACGCGGAGGCCGTCCTGCGCGCGGCTTTGCTGAAACAACCGGCCGATCCCCGACTGCTGAACGCGCTTGCCACCATTTTGCGCGGGCGGCGCCAGCTCGAGGAGGCCGCGGCGGTGGTCCGCCAGGTGCTGCAGCGACATCCGCGCGATGCCGATGCGTATCGCAATCTCGCCGCCATCGAAGGCGACCAGGGACACGTCCGCCTCGCCGAGGCGGCGTTCGACCACGCGCGAAAGCTCGATCCGAAGGATGCCAGGATCCCGAACAGCCTCGGGCTGCTGGCGCTGCAGCGCGAGGACGTGGCCGCCGCGCGCGCATTCTTCGAGGAGGCAGCTCAGCTCGATCCGGACTTCGCCCCCGCCTTCATCAACCTCGGGGCGCTCGCAACGAGGTATCGCGACTACGCGGCGGCGGAACAGGCGTTCGCCAGGGCGCTCCAGCTGGATCCCGCGCGCTGGGAGTCGCATCTCGGTCGAGCCTGGGCATTGGAAGGCCTGCGCCGGCCTGGGGAGGCGCGCGCCGAATACGAGAAGGTGCTCGCCATCGCGCCGCGCCAGGACGACGCGCTGTACGGGAGGGCCACGGCGCTCAAATCGGAGGGAGACCTCCCCGCTGCACTCTCTGGATTCAAGGAATACCTGGGGCTGCCGAAGGCAAGCCGTCTGAAGGAAGCGCAAAATCAGCTCGCCTCAATCGATCTCCGGCTGCGGAATGCGCCTCCTGCGGTCGCGAGGACTGCGGCGAAAGCTGCCGGCGCCAACCTCGATCTGTCGAAATTGCCACAAGGCGCGGATCCCGGACCGTCGCCGGAAGACCTTCCCCCGGAAGACGCCCCTTCGGTTGTCCGTTGAACGACGGGCGAGCGGGCTGACGGTTGGCCGATCGCGCTGCGATGCAAATCGTCCCCGCGGAGGTGAGTGTGAGGAGAACCGTCCTGATCGTCCTGCTCGCGCTGCCGGCGCTCGCCGAGGAAAAGCCCCGCGCGAAGGTCGTGCAGGAAGCCGACCGGATCGTGGTCCGCAAGCGCACCGTCATCGACTTCAACGACGTGACGGTCGAGGGCGAGCTCACGAGGCCGGAGGGCAGCTACGTCCTCAATCGCAACCGCACGCGGTTCCGCTCGCTGGTCCGTCTCCGCGACAACTTCAATCCCGAGCTGCAGAAGTCCGCCGACAACCTGTAGGACGCGGGAAGATGGCCCAGATCGAGCGCATGGTGGAGGTCGAGGAGGTGGAGGGAGCGCAGGGGACGCGTCCGACGCTCGCCTCCCGGGTCTCGGACGCGGCGGCGGCGCAGCTGCTGATCTTCGACGAGCTTCCGGACGACGAGCGGCCACGGCCCGGCGGCCGCGTCCTGCTCGTCGGTATCGTCTGGGGCGGCTCGACGTTGGTCGAGCTGGAACAGGTCGGCGATGGCGCGGATCTCAGCGTCAGCCGCCTGTTCGATCTGCCGGAATCGACGCTCCCCAGGAACTTCCACCTGGTGAAGCACGCGCCGGACGGGCACGTGGTGACGCTGCCCGACGAGCTGCATGCGGAAGTGCACGGCGGCGGCAGGGTTCTCCCTCTGGCGGTGAAGGGCCGACGCGTCGACGCGCCGTTCCGCGGATACGCGCACGCCATCGCGGGCGACGATCGGGTCGTCGCACAGCTCACGCCGTCGTTGACGTTGATCGCCCGCTACGTCCGCGCGGAGCGGCAGAAGGAAACGCCCGCGCTGAAGCGGATCGACCTGCCGTTCGCGATTGTCGTGGTGTTCGCGCTCCTCGCGCTGCTCGCGTTCCTCCGCGCGATGAGCTCGATGCCGCGGGTCGATCTCGACCGCGACGCCCTGGTGCAGAACCCGGAGCGCTTCGCGAAGTACCAGGTGAAGCCGTCGGAGAAGGCGTCCGAACCGCCCAAGGCGAAGGAGCTGTCCGGAGCCAAGGAGGGCGACAAGAGCGCCGGCGCCGAAGGAAAGCTCGGCAAGCGGGAACCGAAGAAGAAGGAAGCGGCGCCTTCGAAGCCCGGTGGCGATCCGGACAAGAAGAGGAGGGATCTGTCGAAGATCAAGAAGCTCGGCCTCATCGCCGCTCTCTCGAAGATGGGAGCCGTGGGTGGTGGCGGCGCGGGCCTGCCCGGGCCGAGAGGGCTCGGCGCCGGCGTCAATCCTTCGCTCGGCGGCACGCGCGCCCGGGCGGGCGTCGGCGATGCATATGGCGTCGGCGGTCTGGGCACCCGCGGCACCGGAGCAGGTGGCGGCGGCCAGGCGTTGGGCATCGGAGGCCTCGGCACCAAGGGCTCCGGACATGGTCGAGGCGGGTACGGCGACGTCGATCTCGGCGGGCGCGGGAAGGACGAGACGGTGTTCGTGCCCGGCCGCACGGTCGTCGTCGGCGGCCTGTCGCGCGATGTGATCAACCGCGTGATCCAGAAGCACTACAACGAGATCAAGTACTGCTACGAGAAGGAGCTCTCGAAGAAGCCCGAGCTGTACGGGAAGGTGACGGTGCTGTTCATGATCGAGGGCAGCGGCCGCGTCGGAGAGGCTCTCATCCAACAGACGACGATGGGAAGCGAGCCCGTGGAAAGCTGCATGATCAATCACGTACGCCGCTGGCTGTTCCCCGCTCCGCAGGGCGGCGGAACGGTGCAGGTCACCTATCCCTACGTCTTCAAGAGCAGCGCGCAATGAAGGCCTTCCTGATTGGCGTGCTGCTGGGCACCGCCGCCTGGGCGCAACCCGACCCGGGGGCGCGGCCACCCGACACGGTGGTCGTCGCTGGCGTCGACGATGCGCCTCGCCGCGGAACGTACGTCGAGGCCGCGCTAGGGGTGTTCACGGCGATGGGCGGTACCCGGCCGTTCTCGAGCGGCGAGCCGTACCTCGCGTTGACGTTCGGGCGCGACCTCGGCTCGCGCGCGTCGGTCTTCGCCTCGCTCGGGCTCGGCGCTGCGCGCTCTTCCTGCTACCAGCTGAGCCCGACGGGAGATTCCTGCCTGGGCGCCGACTCCTTCGGCGCCACCTTCCTGGAGGTCGGGGTCTCGTACGGTTTCGCGATCGCTCCCCGGACGATGCTGGCGGCGAAGGTGCTCGGAGGATTCACCGACCTCTCGCCAGGACCGGTCCAGCGGAACGGCTCCGTGCCAGACCACGTGCCCGGCCTGCATGCGGGCGGCGGATTCTCGCTGGATTACGATACCCGCCTCGATCACTTCGCCGTCGGGATCGATGCGGTGATCCGCGAGACGTTTGCCAGGTACGGCGTCAGGATGCCTTCGCTGGTGGTGATGCCGCGCATCCGCTACGTCTTCTGACGCCGCCCCCTACTTCGCCTTTCCCCGCATCGCCTTGAGCATCTGCTTGAGGTTCTCGCGATCGTAGTCGGTGGCGTAGCTGAACTCGCCGCCGTTCCGCAGCCACTCGCCTCCGTCGATGGTCAGGCAGTCGCCGGTGACGTAGCCGGCGCCGTCGGACATCAGATAGACGGCGGCATCGGCGATCTCGCGCGGCGTGCCGAATCGCTTCAGCGGCACGCGATTGCGGGCCATCTCCTCGAGGCTGGGGTCGGGCATCAGCCGGGAGAACGCACCTTCCGTCGGCACCGGTCCCGGAGCGATGGCGTTGACCCGGATCCGGTAGGCGGCCCACTCGACCGCCAGCGACCGCGTCAGCGCGAGGACTCCCGCCTTGGCGCAGGCGGACGGCAGGACGAAGGCCGATCCGGTCCACGCATACGTCGTGACGATGTTCAGGATCGCGCCGCCCTTGCCGGATTCGATCATCCTCCGGCCGAACGCGCTCGTGCAGTGGAAGGTGCCGTTGAGCTCGATGTCGACCACCGCCTTGAAGCCGTTCGCCGACAGGTCCTCGGCTGCTGCGAGGAAATTGCCCGCGGCGTTGTTCACCAGTCCGTCGACCTGGCCGACGCGCGAGGCCACCTCCTGGACCGCCGCGAAGTCCCTCACGTCGCAGGAATGGGCGCTCGCCCTTCCGCCAGCGCGCTCGATCTGCGCCACCACCTCGTCGAGCTTTTCCTTGCGCCGCCCGAGGACGACGGAGTGGGCGCCGAGCCCGGCGAAGCGCTTCGCCATCTCCGCTCCGAGCCCCGTCCCGCCGCCCGTCACCACGAAGGTCTTGTCTTTCAGCAGCCCAGCCTGGAACATGCGCGCACAATGCAGGCCCGACGACAATCGATCAAGCCCGACCCGGTCATCCTCAAATGATTGCCTCGCTCCTTTTGGCGGCGGCCGCGGCGGCGCCGCAAGGCCGGCTGGTGGTTCTCGTCGTGGTCGATCAGCTCCGGTACCAGGACGTGCTCTGGCTTTCGCCCGAGTTGGGTCCGAAGGGGTTCGCCGGTCTGGGCCGCGCTGCGCCCATGCGCTACGAGACCGCGGTCACCGAAACGGCGCCGGGCCACGCGACGCTCGCAACCGGCACGTATGCAGAGGTGCACGGCATCGTCGGCAACCGGTTTCCGCTGGGCGCGCGCGAGCAGGAGGCCGTCGACGATCCGGCCTGCCCGGTCTGGGGATCGAAGGTCGGAAAGAGCGCCAACGCGTTGCGCGCCCCGACCGTCGCCGATGCGCTCAAGCTCAATACGGACGGGAAGGCGCGCGTCGTCTCGATCAGCGTGAAGGACCGGAGCGCGCTCTTTCTCGGCGGTCCCTCCGCGGACGTGGCGCTCTGGTGGGAGGCGGAGGCCGGCGAGATGGCCTCCACCACCTGCTACGCCCCGGGTCCGCCTGCATGGCTGCCTCGGCGTCCGGCGGAGGCGTACAAGGACTGGATCTGGACGATGTCGCACCCCGATGCGATCGCCCGGCTGTTGCCCAATCCCGGTCCTGCGCCGGCAGCGCCTGCCTACGACATCGGTCCCTCGTTCCCGCATCGCGTCGGTCAGGGCGCCCTCGACGCGCGGCTCTATCGCGCGATCCGCAATACGCCCGCGAGCACCACCATCGCCTTGCGCACCGCCCGCGCCGCCGTCGGGGCGCTGAAGCTCGGTGAGAACGGCACCGCCGATCTGCTCACGGTCGCTGTGGCCGCGGTCGATACGGTCGGACACCAGTTCGGAACGCTCTCGCGGGAGCGGATCGACGCCGTGCTCCGCGTCCACGACGAGCTGTCCACCTTTCTCGGCGAGCTGCGCGCCCGCCTCGGGACGCGAGTGTCGGTGGTGCTCACCGCGGATCACGGCCTCAATCCGACCGAGGTGGAGGAGAAGCGCCTGCGCGTTACCCAGGGTGGCACGGTCGCGCTCGACGAGCTGACCCCGCGCCTGAACCGGGCGCTGGCGGAAGCGGTCGGCGAGCGTTCCGACGGGTGGGTTGCCAGCATCGACGCGAACGCGCTCACGCTGCGGACGCCGTTTCCGCCGCGGGCGGTCGAGGTCGCTCTCGACGTCCTGCGGCGGGAGCCGGGGATCTGGAAGGCGGTCCCGGCGAGCGAGATCGAGCGGGCGGAGGCCTTCATCCGCCACGCGTACTTTCCCGGCCGCAGCGGGCATGTCCTCCTCGTCCTCCGGCCGCTCTGGACGTTGAAGCGCCGCAGCGAAGGCGCCGACCATGGGACGCCCTGGAACGACGACGCCCTCGTCCCCCTGATGGTCCAGTCGCCGCAATACCGCCTTCGCCGCGATCCGCAGTTCCGGGCGACGCAGGTGGCGCCTACCGTCGCCATGCTTCTGCAGACCGCTCCTCCGGCCGCGGCGCTGGATTCCGCGGCGATCGAGCAGCCCTGAATACAGGGGCGCACTTCCACGCAGATCCGCTTCTTTGACGCTGACCCAGCGCGTTGCCATACGAGAGAAGCGTCTCGCTTTCTGGCCGGGGGGCCCAATGAACCGCATCGCCCTGATCGCATCGTTCCTCGTCGCGTCGGCCGTTCAGGCCGCGCCACCCAAAGAGATCAAGCTCGGAGCGGCGCTGCCGCTGACCGGCGCCGAGAGCAAGAGCGGCGGCCGCCTGCGCGACGGCTACGAGCTCGCGGTGGAGCTCGCGAACCAGCAAGGCGGAGTGGACATCGCCGGCGCCCACGTCCCGGTGAAGCTGGTCCTGGTGGACGACAAGAGCGACGGCGCCGCCGACGAGCGCGCCGTCGAGGATCTGGCCGGCCAGGGCGTCGACGTCATGCTCGGCACGTTCGGGTCGTCGCTGGTGGAGAAGGGCAGCGCGGTCTCCGAGAAGCTCCGGGTTCCGTACGTGGCGGCCACCGGAGCGAGCAAGGCGCTGTACCAGCGCGGCTTCAAGCACCTGTTCGGCCTGCAGGCTCCCATCGAGCAGCTCGCAAACGCGCTCATGCGCTGGGCCGAAGAGGAGCAGCAGCGGGGCCGGCTGCCTTCGCCCGCGCGCGTCGCCGTCATCTGGGAGAAGACCTCCCACGGCAAGGAGTACGCCGAGGCGATCAAGGATTTCGCGGCCAAGACGCCGCGCCGGCGCGGCGCCTGGAACATCGTGATGGACGAGTCGTTCGAATTGAACGCCAAGGACTTCAAGCCTGCGCTCGAACGGCTCAAGGGGGCCAAGGCCGACGTCGTCCTCGTCGACGCCCACCTCCCCGACTACATCACCATGCACGGCCAGTACGCGAAGATGGGCCTCTGCCACAAGATGATCTCCTACGGTGCGCGCGGCCCCGAGCGCGAAGCCCGCGAGCAGCTCAAGGCGGCGGCAGACTACGTGACGTCGGCGGTGTGGTGGAGCGACGAGATGGCGCACAACGCGCGGACCGCCGAGTTCGTGAAGAAGTTCAACGAGAAGTACAACCGCTCCGCCGACTGGTACGAGGCGCTCGGATACGAGGCGGTGCGCGTCTCGCTGGAGGCGATCCATCGCGCCGGCACCACCGATCGCGCCACGGTCCGGAACGCGATCACGCAGCTGAAGATGGAGTCGCTGCTTCCAGGCGGCTTCCTCGCCTTCCCCGAACAATACGGCGGCCAGGCGCAGTACCTCTTCGTCGTGCAGCAAAATCTGCCCGACGGGAGCGCGCCGGTCATCTACCCGCGCATCGCGGCGGTGAAGGAGGGCGTCGCGCCCAACCCCGCCTGCCCGGGATCGACCGTGGCCGGCAAGTAGTTACCCCTTGTCGCCGCAGGCGGGACACGCCTCGCCGCGCCAGAGCTGGACCAGCCACTCCGAGGTGTGCATGTGCGCGAGCACGAGCCACCCGATCCGCCGCCGGCATCGCGGACAGCGGATGCTGAGGGCCAACCACAGGTACGCCCCGGCGGCGATGAAGACCACGCCGAGCGCGAACACCACCACGGTCTCCTCCGGCGCACGCCCGATCGCCGCGAAGAGCGCGAAGAGGCAGCCGGCGGTGACCAGCATCAGGGCGCAGAACACCCACAGCTTCCACTTCTGCCCGGTCGCCCCGATCCAGCTCAGATGAGCCCGTCCGCGCGCTTCCGCTCGCGCTCGAGCCGGTAGCGGTCGCCCGCCGAGAGCACCTTCTTGCGCAGCCGCACGTTCTTCGGCGTCACCTCTACCAGCTCGTCCTCGTTGATCCACTCCAGCGCCTTCTCCAGCGACATCTCGCGGGGCGGGCTGAGGATGACGTTCTCGTCGCGGCCGGCAGCGCGGACGTTGGTGAGCTTCCGCCCCCGGGTCACGTTGACGTCCAGATCGTTCGGGTGGGCGTGCTCGCCGCAGATCATCCCTTCGTACACGGGGACGCCGGGTCCGTAGAAGAGCGCGCCGCGCTCCTGGATGTCGAAGAGCGCGTAGGCCACCGTCTCGCCCTCGCGGTCGCTGACGATGGCGCCGTTGGCGCGCTTGGGCACCTTGCCCTGCCAGGGCTCGTAGCCGTCGAACTGCGAGGACA
>Ga0209807_1001700_pt1 | contig 10520 bp, 8 predicted proteins | sample GraSoiAngelo_154_FD_186168 | JGI IMG/M metagenome (GOLD analysis project Ga0209807, IMG submission 186168) | Grasslands soil microbial communities from the Angelo Coastal Reserve, California, USA - 14_1009_13_20cm (SPAdes) (version 2) | ecosystem: Environmental > Terrestrial > Soil > Grasslands ... | reverse complement strand
CTTCTGGGCGCCGGCCAACTGGCACGACCTCGATGTAGGCGACACCGATCTTGGTGGCTGCAGCGCGATCCTGATCGACGTGCCTGGCGCGACTCCTTCCCAGTTAGTTCTCGCCTTGGGTAAAGATGGCAATGCTTATCTAGTTAACCGCAACAACCTGGGTGGCGTTGCCGGGCCAGTCATCTCGGCAGGCGTTGATGGCACCATGAGAGGTCAATCGTCTGCCACCTACACGACTGCGCAGGGAACATATTTTGTTTTTCGCGCCGAAGACAGCAACCAAATTAAGGCCTATAAGATTACTCCGGCAAATCCGCCTACAATAACTTTCGCGTGGAACGTGAGCCAGAACGGCAAAGGTTCACCTTGGGTTACAACGACCGACGGAACGAATAATGCGATCGTATGGGTGGTGGGTGCTCAAGGTGACAATCGGTTGCACGGTTACGATGGCGACACGGGAAATGTTGTTTTTGCAGGCGGCGGAAATAACGAATTGATGACTGGCACGCGCAAATGGAACAGCGGCATGGTAGCTCGCGGAAGCATCTACGTGGCCAATGATAACAAGGTTTATAAGTTCAACGCACCAGGAGGAACGCCTACGCCTACGCCAACACCTACTGTAACACCAACGGCCACACCAGTTAGCCCTACGCCGACGCCTACTGCAACTCCAATTCCAACTGTTACTCCAACGCCAACGGCTACGCCTATCTCCACAGCTACGCCTACTCCCTCGCCAAGTATGACTCCAACGGCCACCCCCAGAGTAACGCCGCGGCCTCACCCGACGCGGCGACCACGTCCGACTCCGCCGCCTCGGCCATAGGCCCTGAAATCCCGGTGATGCGTGATTAGTGAACGGTGATAGCATTCAGGTGATCGGGTAGCGCATGCGTCTCGCATGTTGGTTTCGGCGTCGCGCCGAAACATGCTTTCATTTAGGCTGGTTAATCTGGAGTGCTATCAAATCACGAAAAAGTCCGCGAATGCGAAGACGCACTCGCCATCACGCGAGGCACGTGCGCTACCCTCGGGGAATTGCGCTGCAAAAAGGTAACCTGATTGTTACGAATTCTGTTGTCGGGATACTTGACAAGCAGGCATGGCATCGTGGTAGAAGGGAGCGCGGGATTGTCGACTACGCATTTGAAACGTTTATTTTCCATTTCTTCGCTTGTCGTTGCTGTTTTATGCACCGCAATTGTTTCCGCAAACGGACAGGTCAATGTTACTCAGTATCACAACCACAGTTCGCGTGATGGCCTTTACATCGATCCTGCCTTTACGCAGGGCGCCGCTGGCAACCTGACACGCGACCTGGGCTTTGACGGCACGATCGTCGGTGACGTTTATGCTCAGCCGCTTTACGTTGATAACGGCCCAAATGGCAGACCGACGATCATTGCGGTGACCGAATCGAATAATGTGTACGCGCTCGACGCTGTAGATGGCAGCATTATCTGGCAGCGAAATGTGGGCGATCCGGTACCGTTAGAGGATCTGCCGTGTCCTCCTAAGCTTGAGACCATGGGCATCACCGGCACGCCTGTTGTCGATCTTGCTTCGCGGGCGCTCTTTTTGGATGCAATGGTCACGCCCGACGGTGGAACTACTAAGCAACATCTCATCTTGTCCCTTAACCTGGATACTGGCGTGACGAATCCCGGCTGGCCTGTGGACGTGGAGGCGACAGCTACATACAACGGCAGAATTTTCAGAGCGAAGATCCAACAGCAGCGACCGGCACTCGCCATCGTGGATAACATTCTTTACGTCGGCTATGGCAGCATGCAGGATTGCGACCTTTATCATGGCTGGCTGGTGGGCGTGCCGATAAACAACCCAGCCAGCGTAACAGCATGGGCCGCGGGCACCAGCACCGGCACCCACGGCGGCGCGATCTGGGGCGTCGGCGGCATCGCCAGTGACAGCAACGATCCGTTCGTTACCACCGGTAACACTTTCGATACCGGAGGGATCTGGGACGGTGGTGAAGCAGTAATTCGCTTTCAACCTGGCCCAATCTTTAGTGGGGATCCCAGCGATTACTGGGCGCCCACCAACTGGTTCGACAATCTCGATCAATTCAACCTCGATCTGGGTAGCTCCGGTCCATTGCTGGTGGACGTACCAGGCGCAACACCGTCCAGTCTCATTGTCGCAATGGGCAAAGATGGCCATGCATATTTGCTTGATCGCAGTAACCTCGGCGGAATCACCGATCCCGTAGCATCGGCTCAGGTTTCCGACAGTGGCATTGACATTCTCAACGCAGCAGCCACGTATCGGACTAACCAGGGCACGTATGTTGCTTTTCGCGGTAGCGGTCACTCGCTCTCCGCTTTCGGGATTACTGCAGCCAATCCACCTGGCATCATTAGCAGATGGAGTGTGCCGGGTAACGCATGCGGCTCGCCTTTCGCCACGTCCACCGACGGAATTAGTAACATGATCGTATGGGTGGTAGGCGCCGGCGGCGACCAGCACTTGCACGGTTACGATGGAGATACCGGTGCTGTTATCTACGCCGGTAGCGACCCGATAGCTGGCACGCACTCGTACAATACCACAGGCATAGTAGCCCGGGGACGCATCTACGTTGGGACTGACGGCAAAGTATATGCCTTTATTGTACCAGGAGGAACCCCTACACCAACACCTACGCCTAGCGCAACGCCAGCGGTGACGCCGACCCCTACTGCAACGTCGACGCCAACCACTACAGCTACGGTGACGCCCACGCCGACGGCTACGCCTATCTCCACAGCTACGCCTACCCCGACGATTAGCCCCTCGCCAAGTATCACTCCCACGGCTACTCCCAGACTAACGCCGAGGCCTCACCCGACGCGGCGACCGCGTCCGACTCCGCCGCCTCGACCGTAGAGGTTAATTTTCGGGCTGGGCCAATTTTGCCAACGCGTTCCACCTTCATCAATGGTTGATCGGCTTCTCCTGAAAATGCCAGTCCGGCTCCGACCGGTGTCAAACGAAACACCGAAGGCGCAAAGATTAGGCGGCAAAGCCGCATGTCGTTTGGACAGCGCATTCCACCTCTGCACAGGCAGCCCTGTCGGGTGCGATTCCTCCAGGTTCGCTGGTGAAACGCCCGCCAACAAACCCGTAGCTGCAAGAACTTCGCCAAAAGATGTTGACATCTATTTTGGCTTTTGGCTAAAAGCGTCTGTCGTTTCGTTTAACAGCTAACCAAGTCAAAAGATAGTGGAGGGTCCCTGGCAACAAATCAAAGCAATAGATTCACGAGGTCGCGCTTGAGGTCGGCGGTTTTCCTGCTTTTGGTCATTGCTGCTTGCAGTGTTGCATTAGGAGCCATTGGTTCCTCGCGCGCGATTAGCCAACGCGTTGGGGGCAATCCGGTGAACGTTGCGAACAAGATCGCACCGTGGGTCGTTGCGCAGACTGCCAATGGCCAGCAGGCGGAATTTTTTATCGTGCTGGCTGACCAAGTCGACCTGAGCGGGGCTGCGGCTTTGCGCACGAAAAACGAAAAGGGCCGCTTCGTGCACGATGCTTTATGGAACAAGAGCCAGACGACACAACGAGCTATCCTCCGATGGCTGCGTGAACACGGCGTCGACCATCGTTCTTTCTACATCGTGAATGCGATCTTAGTAAAGGGCACCCGCGAGATCGCCGAGGCCTTGGCTCGCCGTCCCGACGTCGCGCGGATAGAAGGCAATCCGCAGATCCAGAATGAGCTACCTGAGCCGGCTTCTGCCGTTGAGACATCAACGAAGCCCAAGACACCGGCGACGATTGAGCCGGGGATCGCTTACACGCATGCGCCTGACGTGTGGGCACTGGGGTTCAGGGGACAGGGAATCACGGTAGCCGGCGCTGACACGGGCGAGCGTTGGACCCATAACGCACTCAAGCCACACTACCGCGGTTGGGACGGACAGAACGCCGATCATGATTATAACTGGCATGACTCCATCCACGACGGCGTGGGCAATCCTTGCGGAAATGATTCGCCTGAGCCTTGCGATGACCAGGGGCATGGCACCCACACCATTGGCACCGTGGTCGGTGACGATGGCGCTGGTAACCAGATTGGGATGGCGCCCGGCGCCAAGTGGATTGGCTGTCGTAACATGGACCAAGGGAACGGTACACCGGCCAGATACATCGAGTGCATGGAATTTTTCCTTGCACCGTACCCGGTAAACGGCAACCCGAACCAGGGCGATCCACTTAAAGCTCCCGATATTACAAGCAACTCATGGGTCTGCCCGCCTTCGGAAGGCTGCTCGGTTAACACATTGCAAGCAGCTGTTGAAGCTCAAGCCGCGGCTGGCATCATGATGGTCGTAGCAGCGGGCAACGCTGGTTCGAACTGTTCCACGGTACAAGATCCACCATCGTTTTATGAAGCTTCCTACACAGTCGGAGCATTAACTACAGGCACGGATACAATTGCTAGCTTTAGCAGCCGCGGCCCGGTGACAATTGATGGGAGCAACCGTATTAAGCCGGATATTACCGCTCCGGGTACGAACACTCGCTCGAGTTATAACACGTCTGATAACGCGTATGCGAGCCTTAGCGGCACATCCATGGCTACGCCGCATATTGCTGGTGCCATGGCATTGCTCTGGTGTGCACGACCAGACTTGCGCCATGATATTGCTGGCAGCCGTACACTCGTGGATAACGCGGCTCACGTTATCTCTTCTACGCAGTGTGGCGACCCTGGACCGCCAAACAACGTGTATGGGTGGGGCCGGGTGGACATTTCCGCCGCCGTGGGTCCGACGCCATCGCCGAATCCTTCGTGCTCGCCACCCTGTCTCCTACCAGTGGTATTCAGCGAGAACTTCGACGGCGTGACTCCACCTGCATTGCCTCCGGATTGGGAAGCAGCGAATTCTCAAGGGCCGCCGCCGTTCTGGGTCACCTCAAATTCCGGAGTGCCTATGCCCCCTGCTGATACGCCGCCGAACGCTGCATTCATCGATGATCCGGCCGAAGTGAGCGACAAGCGCCTCGACTCGCTACACTTTATTCTTTTTGGACCGCAGTTGACCTTTCGACAGACTTTCAATCTTGAAGCGTCGAGCGAGGATCCTAACCTGGGCTTCGACGGCGGAGTGCTGGAGCTCAGCACTGATGACGGAAATACATTTCAGGACATCCTCGCGGCGGGCGGGAGCTTCGCCATGGGTGGCTATAACCGCATCATCAGCCCTGATCGGGGTAGTCCGATTGCAGGTCGTCAAGCTTGGAGCGGCAACTCTGGTGGATTAATTACGACGGTCGTAAACATTCCCTGGTTTGGCGCGCAGGGTCGGCTCCGCTGGCGAATGGCCAGCGACACAAGTGGCTCCGGCGAAGGCTGGCGCGTTGACACGGTTAATATTACTGCGTGCGTGCCGGTTCCCCGTAATGGCGACACTACACAGCCCTGCGGGACCCCATCGCCGACGCCGAGTGCAACACCGCCGACACCCACGCCCTCAGTAACTCCGACAGTGACACCAACGGCCACAGTTACTCCGACGCCAACTCCGACGGCTACCGCCACCCCTAGAGTAACGCCGCGGCAACGTCCCACGCCGCGCGTGCGCCCGACGCCGCCGTGATAGCAGGAGGGGTCATTTCATGACCGCAAATCTAAAGCGCACAATGACGCCGACGCGATTGCGTATCTTTTGCTCACTCTTTTTCATCGTGGCTGTGGTAGCTCTGTTAGGCCCGATTAGCTGCTCGCGTGCGATCGGCCAACGATCGGGTGAATCGACTTCTGAAGATGGTCATGGGAACCGAGTCGATCTCCTCCGCGCCAGTGGCCCGACACCGAGTCCGCTGCCGTGTCCGGGTTGTTGGAATCCAAGCACAGCAAGCGAAAACTTCGATTGGTTAACGCCGCCCGCATTGCCACCCGATTGGCTTGCAACGAATGCACTGGGTCCGCCGCCGCTCTGGGTCACATCCGATTCTGGGCGGCCGATGCCGCCAGCCGATACAGCTCCCAACGCCCTCTTCATCGATGACCCGGCCGTAGCGAGCGACAAACGCCTCGACGGATGGTTCCTTGATTTTTTCGAAGACTGCTGTGTTCGATTAACATTCCGACACAATTTCAATCTCGAAGCCTCTGATGTGGATTCCAACCTAGGCTTCGACGGTGGCGTACTGGAGCTCAGCACTGATGGTGGAAATACATTCGAAGACATCCTTTCCGCTGGCGGCAGTTTTGTCATGGGCGGGTATAACCGCACAATTGCAACCGATCGTGGCAGTCCGATTGCCGGTCGTCAGGCGTGGAGCGGCAATTCAAATGGCTACATCACGACCGTGGTGAACGTCCCAACGATTCAGAAGCAGGGCAGGCTTCGTTGGCGGATGGCCAGCGACACGAGCGGCGGTAATGAGGGTTGGCGCGTCGACAGCCTCTATATGACCTGGTGCGTGGGGATGGGGACACCGTGTCCCAGCCCAACGCCCAGCCCTACCGCTACGCCTACTCCTACGCCCCCTCCAAGAGCAAGTTGTCCCCAATACACGATAACTGAAGGCGCCGGTACTATCGTGCCAGGGTCGACCGACACGGGCAATCACTGCGTCTGGTGCAGCACACTAATTACCTTGCCATTCCCATTCGTGTTGTATAACCAGGCCTTCAACGCCGTGAATGTGACCTCGAGTGGGCGGCTTGCCTTTGTGTGCGACAATGAACCGGATGGGTACAGAGAAAGGTGCCTCCCTGCGTCGCCCTATAACTGTGGCTATGACTTCACTATTTTCGCACTGTGGTACGAGTGGGGCACGCTCACGTATCCGGAAGGTTGCTCCACCTGGGCGAACGGGTGCGGCATCTTTACGTCAATTTCAGGCACTGCGCCGAATCGGGTGTTTAACATCGAGTGGCACGTGATCGACCGTAAGGACAGCATCCAGACTGGCAACTTCGAGGTGCGGCTGTATGAGAACGATCCGAACCAGCGCTTTGATGTGATCTACGGTCACAGTCAGAAAAAACCGTTCACTCCTCCCGTAGCGGGTGTACAGGGACCTCCCGAGTTTTTCACACAGGATTTCTGCAATGTTCCCGCGCCGCAGAATAGCTCTCTCATTTACCAATTGGAGCCATGTGCGACTCCGACACCTACACCCACTCCCACAGCTACCGCTACGCCCAGGGCTACGCCTCGCCAGAGGCCAATCCCGCACCCACGTCCGCTTCCCCCGTGATGGTAGGAACGGGGACCAGTCATCAGTGATGATCACAAGTCAAAACAACAGATTCGCAGCGTTGCCATTGCGGTATGTTCTTTGCTTCCTCTTCTTGGTTTCCGCCGCCGTCGCTGCGCTAACGGCGCTCGCTTCCTTGGGTGCCAACAACCGGGCCGGTTCATCTGGGGAGCTGGCATCGGCATGTGACCCGGTCACTCTTCTTGCGGAAAACTTCGACAGTGTGATACCCCCGGCGCTTCCACCTGGCTGGGCAAGTACAACCTGGGTAACATCCAATTCCGGAGTGCCCACGCCGCCTGCCGACACACCGCCCAATGCAGTGGTCGTTGATGATCCAGTGACCATCAGTGACAAGTATTTGGTTTCACCAAGTATTTTTTTGGTCGAAGGCGGCGAGCCGATACAAATAACCTTCCGGAATAACTTCAACTTGCAGGACGGCTTTGACGGTGGTGTGCTGGAGATCAGCACTGACGGCGGAAGTACGTTTCAAGACGTTCTTACGCTAGGCAGTTTTGTGACGAGCGGTTACAACGGCACGATCAGTACCTGTTGTGGCAATGCGCTCGCTGGTCGGCAAGCATGGACCGGCAATTCAGGTGGATTTATCACTACGACGGTGAACCTGCCGGTGTCGTGGGGCCCCAGCATGATTCTGCGCTGGCGGATGGGCAGCGACAACAGTGTCTCCGGCGAAGGCTGGCGCATTGATACCGTTGTAATCACTCAGTGTCATAAGCGTATCCCGACGCCGCCGCGCGCAACGCCTCGACCTCGACCAACTCCGCGTCCTCGCATGACGCAGCCCGCACTGTCTGGGAACTGGAGGGGGACAAACGTACACGGTCCACCGACACCGACACCTCAGCCTCGCGTGACTCCGCACCCACGCCCGCCCCTACCTTCGGCCACGCCGACTGCCCATGGTACGCCTAAAATAACACCGCTTCCCCGTCCGACGCTGCCGTGATAATGGGTATGGTGATCAGTTGTCGGTGATGAGGGACGGTGCAAGCGGCATGCATGCGCCACTTTTAAACCCGTCGTCGAAATAGAAGCCTCGGGAAAACGTTTGACGCGTCGCCGAGCTTTTGACGAAAACTATTCGCCTTTCAGTAACAACGATCCAGTGAAAGCATACAGGTGGTTCCATGACAACAAATCGAAATAACAGAATCACGCAGGCTGTCTTTTACTTACTCATCATCCGAGCTCGTGTGGCTTGACTGGCGCCACCAACGCTCCCTCTCGGGTGGTCGAGGACCGCGCGAATTACATCCATTTTCGGACCGCCGAAGCCGCGCCCGACACCTCATCCGCGCCGAGTCAATAGGTGAAATGCTGAGTTGGTGAAAATGGTTGTAGCTGAAGTTGGCGATCCTGGCCGCTTTGCGCGGTCACATCAGAGACCTGCCGCGGTCAGCGACCGGCGGCTACAGGGGGGCTGGCTACGGGTGACCCTTTCGGATTGGTGCGATAAGTCCAAGCAGGTGCGTGGTAGCCTAACGAATCTAGCTCGTATAAGACGGCGTCCACGCTTGCGCGATTTGGCGATAGTTCGCAGACCGGGTCCGTGTTCGCAGCGTTTCCGGTTAGCAACGCGGCCTGACAACGGCATCCGCCAAAATCGATTTCTCTTTGCGGACAACTCTGACATGGCTCAGGCATCCATTCTGTGCCACGGAACCGGTTGAAACTTTCCGATTCCCGCCAAATCCAATCGAGGTCGCGTGCCCGGACATTTTCAAAGCGTAAATCCGGAATCGCCGATGAAGCAGTAGGGCAGGGGAGCACCTCGCCGATCGGATTAACAGTGAGATAGCGCTGGCCCCAGCCGCTAAGGCACGGTTTGGGCCTGTTTTCGTAATAATCCGGGAGCACATAAAAGATGTCGATTTTGCCGGCTAGCCGCGCTTTGGCTGCTGTCGCGATTTCTCGCGCACGAACCACCTGTTCACGCGTCGGGAGTAGTGCCGCGCGATTGAGAAATGCCCAGCCGTAAAACTGGACGTTGGCGAGCTCGACTCTCTCGGCATGGAGTGATTCGGCGAGCTCAATCATTTGTGGCAAGCGATCGATGTTGCGCCGGTGAATGACAAAATTGAGACTAAGCGGAATGTTGGCTGCGCGGATCTTCGCGGCAACATCCAACTTGTGCTGATGCGCACGGGTCCCGGCGATTTCATCAGCAAGATTTGTGTTGTCCGATTGAAAACTCAGCTGGATTGAGTCCAAACCCGCATCGCGCAAAGCGCACAAACGATCGTCATCCAGACCGATGCCGCTGGTGATGACGTTGGAGTAAAGGTTTGCCTCGCGTGCTGCGCGAATCAGATCGGGCAGGTCACGCCTGGCGAGTGGTTCGCCTCCCGAAAAACCAATTTGCAATATACCAAGGTCAGCTGCGTCACGAATTACGCGTTTCCATTCGTCGGTGGAAAGTTCGGCGTTGCATGGAGGGGCGAGCTCCTGCAAGCCTGTCTTTCCAGGCGTTACAGGAAATCCGCCCTCCAGATTTCGGTTATGCACAGCAATCGGATTGGAGCAGTACGGGCAATGCAACGGGCACCGATACGTAATCTCGGCGAGCAAAGCGTATGGGCGGGGATTGGTCATACCCGATACTACTTCACTTTGGGATACCATAATTCCGCATCAAGTGCTTTGGACGCATCGAAAGCGGCAGAAGCACTGCCGCACTCCAAAACGTCGCCGTAGTTGATAGGCTCGATCAAGCGCTCGCGTTTGGAGTGCGGCGCCGCCGCGCCGCTTTTCGAATGGATATAGGCGTATTCACAACCATCGGCAGAATGCGTGACTCTGACTTGCTTAGGTGGGCCGGGATCAACGATCCCGGCTACAGGAGCCGCGATCATGTGAGTTCGATCAGTTTACGTCGTTTCAGGTCCGCAAGGGTTTCCTCCACATCGACGGCAAGCATTTTAGGATCGACATCGTACTCTTCGGCCAACGCCTGGATGATCTCGTTCACTGTGCGTCCGTCGCAGCGGTTAAGAATTTCCTGAGCGGTCTCGTTTAATTCGAGGACGCCTTCTGGAAAAAGGAGAACGCTGTTTCCGGTTTTGGAATCAGTTTGCAACCGGACGCCGCGGGTGAGTCTTGGCTGGGCAGAGCTGGCGATCGCGGGAGTTTGCATTTAAAAAGGACCGTACGCGTGATGGATGGCATCGAGCATGGACCAAAGCAGATCGCATTTGAACTGGAGCGCGCGCACCGCCTCGCGCTGCAGTTCAGGCGTGTTGCAATGGTCCAGCGTCATCGCGAGCGCTTCATCG
>Ga0209807_1001697_pt1 | contig 10530 bp, 10 predicted proteins | sample GraSoiAngelo_154_FD_186168 | JGI IMG/M metagenome (GOLD analysis project Ga0209807, IMG submission 186168) | Grasslands soil microbial communities from the Angelo Coastal Reserve, California, USA - 14_1009_13_20cm (SPAdes) (version 2) | ecosystem: Environmental > Terrestrial > Soil > Grasslands ... | reverse complement strand
GGCGACGGCTCCGCTGCTGTCCCCGCCTGCCTCGAGCACGAGCCCGACGTCGTGCTGATGGACTACCGGCTTCCCGGCCTCGACGGCGTGCAGGCGACGCGCGCCGTGCGGGCCGCGTGCCCGCAGGCGGTGGTCGTCTGCCTCACCGCCTCGGCCGGCGGGCGCGAGATCGAGGCGCTGAAGGAGGCCGGCGCGACCGCCTGCCTGCGCAAGGATCAGGAGCTGGACGAGATCGTCGAGGCGATCAAGCAGGCGGCCGAGACCAGCGCGTGGACCTGAACGCCGCGAACACCGCGATCGTCCTCGACTCGACGGCGGACTTCCCCGACGCGGCCGCGCGCTACCCGAACTGGCGCGTCGTCCCGCTGTACGTGAACTTCGGGGCCGAGAGCTACCGCGACGGCGTCGACCTGACGGCGACGGAGTTCTACGAGCGGCTGCGGACGACGGAGGCGATGCCGACGACGTCGCAGCCGACGCCGGCCGACTTCCACGCCGTGTACGAGGAGCTCGGCGGCTACGAGCGCATCCTGTCGCTGCACATCGGCGCGACCCTCTCCGGCACATACGAGAGCGCGAACCTCGCCGCCGACGAGCGCGTGCGCACGATCGACACCGAGACCGCCTCGGTCGCGATCACGATGCTCGCGCTGGCGATCCAGCGCCGCCTCGAGCGCGGGACGACGGACGAGGACGTGGACGAGCTCGTCGAGCGCTACAAGCGCGGCCACGAGCTCTTGTTCACCGTCGACACGCTCGAGTTCCTCGCACGCGGAGGGCGGATCGGACGCGCGCGCGCGTTTGCGGGCGAGCTGCTGAACGTGAAGCCGATCCTCTCCATCCGCGACGGAGAGGTGATCCCGGTGAAGCGCGTTCGCGGGAACCGGAAGGCGTTCCAGGAGTTCGTCGACGCCGTGCGGTCGACGGCCGGCCGTCCCGGGCTGCGCTTCGGCACCGCGCACGCGAACGCGCCCGAGCGCGCGGCCGAGCTCGCGAAGATGGTGCGCGACCTGCGACCGCAGTCGAGCCTCGAGGTCGAGACCGAGCTCGGCGCCGTCATCGGCACGCACGCCGGCCCGGGCACGGTCGGCCTTTTCTGGGTCGACGACGAGGTCTGAGCCGCCTAGCCCTCAGAAACACCAAAGGCCGTCGCGAACGCGTCGCGTTCGCGACGGCCGGAGGAAGCGCGCGGTCATGCCGTAGGCACGACCGCACGCGCGGAGCGAAGCCTTCACCGAAGCCCATCAGAGCGCGACGGCTTAGCCGTCGCGCGATCCGCGAAGCGGAACCTCCTCACCCGGACGTAGTCCGTCCGGTCCGGCGTCTAATGTCGCTGGCGCTCTGGCGCCGAGCACGATGACCGAAGCCCGTCGACAGACGGCGTTCGCAGGCCTGGACCGACCGCAGGCCTGGCCGGCCACGCGCGGGCGCTCGCGGCCGGAGCGTCTGGAGGCGGCGCTCGACACGCTCGACGGCGTCGGCGTCACGCTCAAGCGGCGGCTCGCGAAGCTCGGCCTGGAGACGATTCGCGACGTGCTCGAGCATGCGCCGCGCCGCTACGAGTCGGCGGCGGAGGAGGTCGCGATCGCGGAGCTCCGCGGCGACGACGAGGTCGTCGTCGCCGGCGAGGTGCTCAACGTCTCCTCGCGCAAGCTGCGCGGACGCCGCACGATCGTCACCGCGCGGATCTCCGACGGGACGGCGACGATCGGCGCCGCCTGGTTCAACCAGCCGTGGGTGGAGAGCCAGCTCAGGCCGGGTACGCGCGTGCGGCTGCGCGGGAAGAACGGCCGGTACGGGTTCGACGTCAAGTCGTACGACCTGGGCGAGACCCGCGCCACCGCCGACTTCGCGCCGGTCTATCCGGCTGCGGAGGAGATCCCCGCCAAGACCGTCCGCCGCGTGGTCGAGGCGGCGCTGCCGCACGTCGTCGACTTCTTCGATCCGCTGCCGGCGGACGTGCGCGAGCGGGAGGTGCTGCCGCTGAAACGCGACGCGCTCGCCGTCCTGCACCGTCCGACCAGCGAGGAGGAGGCGGAGATCGGGCGGGAGCGGCTCGCCTTCGACGAGCTGCTGATGCTCCAGGTCGCCATCGCGAGCCGCGCCGACGCGCGGGCACGCACGCTCGCGCCGTCGCTCGGCGCGCCCGGCGAGCTGATGGCGCGCTACCGCAAGGCGCTGCCGTTCGCACTGACGCCGTACCAGGAGCAGGCGATCCGCGAGATCGACGAGGACCTGGCGCGCACGGTGCCGATGAACCGGCTGCTGCAGGGCGACGTCGGCTCGGGCAAGACCGTTGTCGCGCTGTACGCGCTGCTGCGGGCGGTCGAGCACGGCCGACAGGGCGCGCTGATGGCGCCGACGATGACGCTCGCGGAGCAGCACTTCTTGACCATCGCCGACATCTGCCTCGAGCTCGGCGTCACGTGCACGCTACTGACCGGCGCATCGAAGAGGGTCGTGCTCAACGCCGACGTCGTCGTCGGCACGCACGCGCTCATCCAGGAAGGCGTCGAGCTCCGCGACCTCGCCGTCGCCGTCGTCGACGAGCAACACCGTTTCGGCGTGGAGCAACGCAAGGCGCTCACGGAAGGACGGGGCCCGCACGAGCTGCACATGACGGCGACGCCGATCCCGCGCACGCTCGCCCTGACGGTGTACGGCGACCTCGCCGTCTCGACGATCGCGAAGCCGCCGGCGTCTCGCAGGCCCGTGATCACGACCTGGATCGGCGAGGAACGGGTGCCGGAGGCGTACACGCGTCTGACGCGCCTGCTGCGGGAGGGACGCCAGGCGTACGTCGTCTGCCCGCTGATCGAGCAGTCGGAGACGAACGCGGCGCGTGCCGCCGAGGCGGAAGCGGAGCGCCTCCAGCGCGCCGAGCTGCGCGACTTCCGCGTCGCGTGCCTGCACGGGCGCCTGCGTCCCGACGAGCGGCGTTCGCTGATGGCGCGCTTCAAGGCGGGTGAGATCGACGTGCTCGTCGCGACGACCGTGATCGAGGTCGGCGTCGACGTGCCGAACGCGACGGTGATGATCGTGCAGGAGGCGGACCGCTTCGGCCTGGCGCAGCTGCACCAGCTGCGCGGGCGCGTCGGGCGCGGGGCGGAGCAGTCGTTCTGCGTCCTCGTCTCGCGCGCGAAGGACGAGCTCACCGAGAGCGCGCGGCAGCGGCTGGACGCGCTCGTCGAGACGAACGACGGCTTCGTGCTCGCCGAGAAGGACCTCGATATCCGCAACACCGGCCAGCTGCTCGGCGTGCGCCAGTCGGGCGCCTCCGACCTCCGCTTCGCCAACCTCAAGCGCGACCGGCCGCTGCTCGAGCGGGCTCGGCGCTGCTGCCGGTCTCGTATGCGCTGACCGCCCCGGTCGCCGCGCTCGTCGGCGTGCGTGCGACGCTCGTCGGTGCGGGGCTGATCGGCGCCGCCGTCACGCTCGGCGCGCTCTTCGTGCCCGGCGTGCGTGCGATCGAGCCTAGAGATCCTCGATCCGCGGCGCCGCTCGAATCGCGGGGCTGAGCGTCCCCCAGAGCGCGATCGTCACGCCTGCGGCGGCGAAGACCGCGATCGTCGCGCGCTCGGAGACGTTCGCGAGCAGGAAGCCGGCGGCGAGCGGGCCGACCGTTCCCAGGCCGGTCGTGATCGAGCTGACCGCCGCCTGTGTCCGTCCCTGCAGGCGGTCCGGCGTGAGCGCGAGCTGGTACGGCCACACGACCGAGTCGGTGGTCGGGATCGCCACCATCGTCGGGAGGATGCTCGCGGCGAGGACGTAGACGCTGGGCCACACGAGGAAGAGCGCGCAACCGGCCCACGTCCAGAACTCGAGCACGATGAGGATGCGCGACGGTAGGAGCCGGCGCACGAACGGCGCGAGCACCGAGCCGAGGAGCAGGAACACGCCGGTCAAGGCGACGAGCCCGCCGATCTCGCCGCTCGTCAGTCCCTGGCGCTTGCCGATGACGACGAGCGCGAGCGTGAGGCCGGGAAGGATGAACTGCGCGAGGGAGAAGAGGAGGGCGATCGTGCGCAGGAACGGCCGCGCCCACAGAAAGCGCAGCCCTTCGAGGAGGCGCGGCAGCATCGGCCCCGACTCGGGCTCGCGCTCCTCCTGGAACGGCGTCCGCATCGCCGCGAGCGAGGCGGTCGAGAAGGCGTAGGAGCCGGCATCGGCGAGGAAGGGCAGCGATCGCGCGATGCCGAAGAGCACGCCGCCGAGCGGCGGGCCGGCGAGCCGGACGATCGCGAACCTCGCGGTGAGGACGCTCATCGCCATCGGCAGTTGCGGCGTCGGCACGACGGAGCGCATCGCGCCCATCGTGGCCGCGCCGAAGACGGCGGCGCCCGCGCCCTCGACGCACGCGACAGCCGAGATCTCCCAGAACGTGACGTCGCCGAGCGCGATCGCGAGGCCGAGCGCCGCCAGCGCGGCGGCGCGGACGACGTCGGCGGAGATCATCAGCCGCTTGCGGCTGAAGTGGTCGGCGGCGAGGCCCCCGGGGAGGGCGAAGAGCCAGAGCGGCAGTGCGCGTGCGAACGCGACGATTCCGGCCTTCGCGGGCGAGTGAGTGAGCGCGAGGACGAGGAGCGGATAAGCGATCTGCGTTGACTGCGTCCCGGCGTTGGAGAGGAGCTGCCCTGTCTGCAGCAGCACGAAGTCGCGGTTGCGCCGAAGAGGGACCGCTGCCACGGCGCCCACCGTATAGCGGGGATGAACCGGCGCGACTTCCTGCTCTCGCTCGTCGCCGCGCCGGCGGTGCTCGCGCACGAGCCGCTCGCGTACGTCACCGCCGACACCGAGGCGCAGGTCGTGCTCGTCGGCATGACGAGTGGGCACGTCTATCGCCGCATCCCGACCGCGCCCTCCCCGTTCAGCATCGAGCGGGTCGGCCGTCACGCGGTCGTCGCGCACACGGTCACCGGCAAGGTCACCGTGCTCGAGCGGCACGAGATGGAGGGCTTCGCCGAGCCGCGCTACACAGCCGCCGCGCCGGACGGCCGCCACGCGTTCGTCAGCGACTCCGGCGACGCGCGGCTCGTCACGATCGACGTGCTACGCGGGTTGATCGTCGGGCACGTCCGGCTGTCGCCGTGGCCGCGGCACGTCTCGCTCGCGCGCGACGGGCGCACGCTGTGGGTGTCGCTCGGCACGGCGGCGGACCGGATCGCGGTCGTCGACGTCGCCGATCCACGACGTCCCGTCCATGCCGCGACGATCACGCCGCCGTTCCTCGCGCACGACGTCGGCTTCGCACCGAGCGGCCGCGCTTGGATCACCTCGGGGGAGGAGAGCCGCATTTCCGCGCACGGCAGGGTGCTGACGGCGGACGTGGCACCGCAGCACGTGACCTTCCTCGGCGGCCGGGCGTACGTGACGAGCGGCGCCTCCGGGACCGTGCGCGTGTACGACGAGCGGAGCGCGCGGCTCCTCGCCATGGCGCGCGTCCCCGCCGGCTCCTACAACGTCCAGTTCGCGGCCGGCCGCATCCTGACGCCGTCGCTCGACGAGGGCACGCTCACCGTGCTCGACGTGGACGGGCGCGTTCGCGAACGGGTCCGTGTGGCGCCGTCGTCACACGACGCCTGCCTCGCGCACTCCTAAGCTTGCGCGGTGCGCATCATCGCGGGTTCCCGCAAGGGCCACACGATCCACGCGCCGAAGGGGCGGGACACCCGGCCGACCTCGGATCGCGTGCGCGAGAACGTGTTCAACATCCTCGGCCCTGTGGACGGCGCGAACGTCCTCGACCTCTATGCGGGCTCGGGCGCGATGGGGCTCGAGGCGCTCTCGCGCGGCGCCGCCCGCGCCGTCTTCGTCGAGTCCGACCGCGACGCCGTGCGGGCGATCGAGCGCAACCTCGACAAGTTGCGCCTGCAGGCGACCGTGCTGCAGCGCGACGCGCTCGCCGTTCTCGCGACCGAGCGGACGAAGTACGATCTCGTCCTCGTCGACCCCCCGTACGCCATGTATGCCGATCTCGAGACCCGCCTTGCGCGCTACCTCCCGACCGTGCTCGCGGACGGCGGCGTCGTCGTGCTCGAGACGGACGCGCGCATCGAGCCCCAGCTGCCGCTCGAGCAGCGCACGAGCCGGAAGTACGGACAGACCCGCGTGACGGTGTACGAGCATTGATCACGGCCATCTGCCCCGGCTCGTACGACCCGGTGACGAACGGGCACGTCGACGTGATCTCACGCGCGGCCGGCATCTTCGACCGCCTCGTCGTCGGCGTCGTCGGCGAGCCGCGGCACAAGCAGCCGCTGTTCACCATCGAGGAGCGCGTCGAGTTCCTCCGCGCCGCCGTCGGCCACCTGCCGAACGTCGAGGTGGACGTCTTCCGTGAGCTCGTCGTCGAGTTCGCACGCAACTGGGAGGCGAAGGCGATCGTCAAGGGGCTGCGGGTCATCTCCGACTTCGAGTGGGAGTTCCAGATGAACCAGCTGAACCGCCATCTCGCCCCCGACGTCGAGACCGTCTACGTGATGGCGAGCCCGAACGTGGGCTTCGTGTCGTCGAGCGGCGTCAAGGAGATCGCCGCGTTCGGCGGCGACGTCTCCGCGCTCGTGCCGGAGCCGGTCGCCCGCCGCTTCAAGGAGATGTTCCCGGCAGGACGTCCGGGCACGCCGGAGAATCCAGGGGATTGACCCGACGGAGGCTAGACTAGAAACCATGGACGTCCTCGTTCTGATCGACAAGCTCGACGACCTCGTGCACAACGCGAAGGCCGTCCCTCTCACCGACCAGGTCCGCATCGACCGCGAGGAGATCTACGACATCCTCGACCAGATGCGCGCGACCATCCCGGAGGAGATCAAGCAGGCGCGCTGGATCGTGAAGGAGCGCCAGGAGATGCTCGCCGAGGCGAAGCGTGAGGTCGACCGGCTCCTGGCCGAGGCCCGCGAGCAGGCGGTGCGGGAGGCCTCGCAGACGGAGATCGTGAAGATCGCCGAGCACCAGGCGCAGGACATCGTCGACGAGGCCCGGAGGGCCGCGCGGGAAACTCGCCTCGAGATGGAGGACTGGGCCGACGGCATCCTCTCCACGCTCGAGGTGAACCTCGACAAGTTCCTCACCGCGGTGAAGCGCGGCCGGGAGCGGCTGCACGAGCGCTCGCAGGAGACCGTCGTGGCGGGCATCGGCCCGACCGACGGCGCCGGCGACGATCTTTCGTATTAGCTCGAAACGCTTCGCGTTTTGAGCTAGTCAGGATGCGCCGCTTCGCGGAAATCGCTCGGCGGCAGAGCCGCCAAGCTCTTACAGAGGCTGCATGGGCGGATGGTCGTTCTGCGATCGTCGGCCTCCGCGTAAGCCTGCGGCTTACGCTCCGGCTTTCGGGCGATAACCTCGCCTACTGAATTCGCCGCATGAAGTCGGCGCCGAGCTCGGCGGCGAGCTCGACGAACGCCTGCGAGGCGTCCGACCGGTAGCGGTCGCGGTGCCGGACGAGCCCGAGCACGCGCGGCGGTAGCCGTCCGCCGAGCGGCAGCGCGACGACCGCCGGGTTGCGCGGGTTGACGACGAGGAGCGGGACGACCGCCGCGCCGAGGCCTTCGGCCACGAGCGAGGTCAGCGTTCCGTTGTCGTCGGTGCGGAAGATGACGTTGAGGTCGGAGACGTGGCCCCGGAGGAAGCGGTCGGGCTCGCCCGTCGTCCGCCAGCCGATGATCGGGAGTCCCGCGAGCGCTCGCAGCGTGACGCCGTCGCGCTCGGCGAGCTCCGACTTGGCGGAGACGAGCAGGATGTAGGGGTCGCGAAGGATCTCCCGCGACTCGAACGGCCCTTCCGGCAGCGGCAGCTCGGCGAAGGTGAGGTCGAGGTCGCCCCGCTCGACGAGGCGCAGCAGCTCGGCGACGTCTGCCTCTTCGTGCACCTGCACCTCGACGCGCGGCCATTCCTCGCGGAAGCGGAGGAGCAGGGCGGGGAGGATGCGCGCGCCCACGCTCTGGAGGATCCCGACGCGCAGCGGGCCCGCCGCGCCCTCGGCCAATGCCGCCATGTCCGCCTGGGCGGCGTCGAGCTGGGCGACGATCGCGTCCGCGTGCCGGAGCAGGAGCCGGCCGGCCTCGGTCAGCTCCACAGGCTTCGGCCCGCCGGGGCGGTCGACGAGGCGCTGGCCGACGATGCGCTCCATGTGCGAGATCTGCTGGCTGACCGCCGACTGCGTGTAGCCGAGCTCGCGTGCCGCACGGCCGAACGAGTGCCTGCGCCCGACCGCTTCCAGCGCGGCGAGGTGGCGGAGTTCGAGGCCGAGAAATCCATTACGTGCATTCATGTTAAGGAATTATAACCCGATTTGCCCTAATAGTACCGCGCAGGCACGCTGAATGCATGAAGCTCGCGGCCGCACTCGGGATCGTCTACGTCGTCTGGGGATCGACGTACCTCGGCATCGACGTCGCCGACCGCTCCCTGCCGCCGCTGCTCATGCTCGGCATCCGGTTCCTCGTCGCCGGCGTCCTGCTCTACGTCTGGGCGCTTCGGCGCGGGGAAGTCGCAGCCGAGCGGCCGGGGCTGCGCCAGTGGCGCGCGGCCGCCCTCGTGGGCGGGCTGCTGCTCGTCGTCGAGACGGGCGCGCTCGCGTTCTCGGAGAAGCACGTTCCGACCGGGCTCGCCGCGCTCGTCGTCGCGAGCGTGCCGCTCTTCATGGCGATGCTCGACCGTGCGCTCTTCGGCATCCGGATCCCCCCGCTCGCGGGCGCCGGCATCCTCGCCGGCCTCGCCGGCGTCGGGCTGCTCGCCGCCGGCGGGGGCGGGAGCGTCGACCCGCTCTGGGCCCTCGTCCTCCTCGGCGGAGCATTCGTGTGGGCGGTCGGGTCAGCGTACGCGCGCGTCGCGCCGCTGCCCCGGGCGTCGGTTCTCTCGGCGGCGATGCAGATGCTCGCCTCGGGCACGATGCTGCTCGTGGCCTCGGCGGCGAAGGGCGACTTCGGCCACATCCAGCCGGGCGCGCTGTCGTTCACCTCGCTCGGCTCGATCGCCTACCTCGTCGGCTTCGGCTCGATCCTCGCCTACACCGCGTACGGCTGGCTGCTGAAGAACGCGGCGACGCCTCTGCTCTCGACGTATGCATACGTCAACCCGGCGGTCGCCGTCTTCCTCGGCTGGGCATTGGCCGGCGAGCACCTGGGCGCGCGCGAGCTCGTTGCGGGGGTCGTCATCCTCGCCTCGGTCGCGCTCATCCTGCTGGCGCGCAAGCCGGCCCCGGCCAAGGTCGTGCAGCTCCCTCGGCGCGCACCGGCGCCCGAGCGCGCTGCCGCGTAAGACCGGTAGCAGCTACCAAAACGTCTGTGTGCCAATTTTTCGGCGTGTGTGGCTGCGTCGGTCGTACAGGTCTCGTGACCGTTCTGTAGCGGTAGCTGCTACCGGTCGTCCTGCCGCTACGGTGAGAGCGTGACCACGTTCAACCTGCGTCAGCTGCGGCTGCGCAGCGGGGAGCAGTTCCGCGACCGGGTGGAGGTGGAGATCGAGCCGCTCGTGCTCGGGGGCCAGGAGTACCGGTCCGAGCCGGCGCTCGTCCCCGCCGACCTGACCGTGACGAAGGCCAGCTCGGGCACCGTCTTCGAGCTCGCCTTCCGCGTCCGGCTCGAAGGCCCGTGCTTCCGCTGCCTCGCCGACACCGCCCTCGAGCTGCCGATCTCGGCGCGCGAATACCAGGCCGCGAAGCCGGGCGAGGACGAGGACCTGCGCACGCCGTACGTCCACGACGACGTCCTCGAGCTGTCGGCATGGGCCCACGACGCGCTCGCACTGGAGCTGCCGGACAAGATCCTCCACAGCCCCGATTGCGCCGGCCTCTGCCCCGAATGCGGCAAGGACCTGAACGTCGAGCCGCACACGCACGTCGAGGAGCGCGGCGACCCCCGCTGGGCGGCGCTCGAGCAGCTGCGGAACGGCTCTAGCGGTTGACCGTCGACATGTCGGCGTAGCGCTCGCCCGCAGCCTCGCCGATCGAATCCAGCTCCGCGAGCTCGTCTGCCGTCAGCTCGACGTCGCTCGCGGCCGCGTTCTGCTCGAGGTACTTCCGGTGTCGTGTTCCCGGGATGGGGACCACGTCGCCGCCGCGTGAGAGCACCCACGCGATCGCGACCTGTGCCGGCGTCACGCTCTTGCGCTCGGCAATCTCCTTCACGCCGTCGGCGAGCCGCATGTTGCGCTCGAGGTTGTCGCCCGTGAACCGGGGATGACCCTTGCGAAAATCGTCATCGTCCAGCTCGTCCGGTGAGCTGAAGCGGCCGGCGAGGAAGCCGCGTCCGAGCGGGCTGTACGCAACGAGACCGATGCCGAGCTCGCGCAGTGTGTCGAGGATCTCGCCCTCGGGATCGCGCGTCCACAGCGAGTACTCCGACTGCAGCGCAGTGATGGGATGGACGGCGTGCGCCCGACGGATCGTCTGCGCGGACGCCTCCGAGAGGCCGAGGTGGCGCACCTTGCCGGCGGCGACGAGCTCCGCCATCGCACCGACGGTCTCCTCGATCGGCGTCTGCGTGTCGACGCGATGCTGGTAGTAGAGGTCGACATGGTCGGTGCCGAGCC
>Ga0209807_1001696_pt1 | contig 10530 bp, 7 predicted proteins | sample GraSoiAngelo_154_FD_186168 | JGI IMG/M metagenome (GOLD analysis project Ga0209807, IMG submission 186168) | Grasslands soil microbial communities from the Angelo Coastal Reserve, California, USA - 14_1009_13_20cm (SPAdes) (version 2) | ecosystem: Environmental > Terrestrial > Soil > Grasslands ... | reverse complement strand
ATTGATGAACTGGCGAGCACCGTCAAGGACCAGGAACGCCAGTAGAGAATTGATCGGCGAACCGTCGTGGGTGCGAACATCGACGACGGCGAACGATTGACCGCCCTGCTCCACGCGGGCCTTAACACCCGGGTGACGAATTTCCTGGGCGACAGCCCGTGTGGTGACTGCCCACTTGTCCGTGACGAACCAGCAGGTACCAGCCCACCGTAGAGCGGGATGACCGTCGAGCCAGACGCGCGCGACTGCGGTTGCCGCACGGGACAGTTCGCGTCCGGCCAAAGCGAGGCGGCGATTCCAATATCGCAATTCGACGTCCCCCAAGGCCATACCCATCGGAACGGCGGGTCGAACGAAGGCGGTCACGAGCCGTTGCGCAAGCGGGTCGGGGCCAGATGTGCCAGTGACGCACGAGCGAACAGCAGGGAGGGAAACGCTGAGGCGTTCTGCATCGGGAAGGTTGATCCCGGCGGCCAGGCGCTGCTCTAGTTCGAGCCGCATGAAAGGATCGGAACCGAAAAAATTTTTCATGGTCGCCTCACCCGCCAATCGCTCGTGCGCCAGCCATCGAGATTAGGCAAAGGCACGAAAGCATGTCAACGCGAAATTCACGGAGTGCGGAGTTTCTTGGTGGGATTGACTTATCAAATCAACGCCGAGCTTATGGCAGCCGTGCCCGTGTTTACTCTCGAAGCACCTCAATTTTACCGGCACGAATTGCTTCCAGTAAAGCCTGATAATCCCGCTCGTTTTGATCGGCGTAAGCCATGGCGAAATTTGAAACCGCCTGATCGAATCTAGTGGAGTTACCGAGATATCCGCTGATCGTCGCGGCATCTCCCGACTTGGCATGCGCTCGGGCGAGCGCCCATCCACACCATTCACCATAATCCGCCAGTGCACGCAGATCGAAAATTTCGACGAGCGGTTCGATCTTGATATCGCGTAACTGCCGTACGTAAAAATGCCGTCCCCATTGTTCCGTCCAGCCCAGAAATATATCGCTCGCTGCCTGCATCAGCCGTTGGCCGACAACCACTCTCTGACCGCAGTTCGGGTAAACACTTTTTCCGGCATACGGCTCCAACACGCTTTCATGCACCTCCTTGACCTGGAGAAAGAGCGGGTCGTCATCGCCAGCCATCATCAGCAGTATGGCACAGCGGGTACCGACGCTGCCGACTCCGACTACCTTAATCGCAACATCTTTGACTTCGTAACGATTCACAAGAGCCTTAAGATCATCCGGAAGTGTTTCTCGATAGCAGAGAAATGCTTCTTTAACGAGCCGATCGTATTCTGCCGCTCCCACTTCTTTTGGATGAAAAATCAAGGGCGGGTTGTCTTTGATTCGGACTTTGCCATTTTTGACGCTTGCCAGTTTTGGAAAATCATACTCTGCCACTGTACGTGTTGTGGCTTTGGCGATCTGCTTTTGAACGATCTTCTTCCACTTCCTACTTTTGATACACGCGACCATGTTATCCATCCGCTGATACCACATTTCCAAAGCGCCTATTTCCGCGTAACAGTGCATGTGCTCGTGGTAACTTTGGATGCAGCGCAGAGCTGCCTTGCGCGATTCCGCTTCCTTGAAACCGTTGTTGCGTCCGGCGAGGACAAAGCTGACGGCTAATCTCTTCAGATCCCATTCCCACGGCGCCGGAAGCGTCTCGTCAAAATCGTTGATGTCAAAAATGATGCGTCGCTCCGGGGTTCCAAATCCTCCGAAATTCATCAGATGACAATCACCGCAGGCCTGCACTCGGATTCCAGACGTTGGCGTCAGGGCCAGATCGGCCGCCATAATTGCAGCGGCGCCACGATAAAAAGCGAACGGACTTTGCATCATTCGTCCATACCGGATCGGGACGAGGTTTGGAATGCGGTCCTTGCTGGATTGAATCAATAACTCGATCGGATCTCGGCGATTTCGCGGTGCTCTCCACATCGCATGCGATCTCCTCGAACACTTGTTCCGCAAAACCTTCCCTGCGGCTCTCCGCTCTTTGCGTGTGAGCATCTCCTTAGGTGATTGGACGTGTTTCACGTCTTTATCTCACGGCTGCTGGCGGAGCGAACGTCTTGAACGGTGCATCCATTGCCGCCTTCACCTTTAAGTTTAGATCTGCTTCTGTGACTAGTGTGGCTGCGAAGCCCGATGCATCTTCTGCTTCGACGACACGGATTGAAGCTGGAGCTTCCATTTTCGATTTTTTGCGCCGCTCTCTGATGTCGCTTGATGGTTTGTTTAGGCTAGGGAACATAGGATCCTCACGGACTGAGTCTGGAAGCAGACAAGATGAGAGATATAAACGTCCACCCAAAATATGGTAGCCTAAAATAAGTGAGTAGGATGCCGATACTAAAGACGGCAACTGTTACCAGAGAGCGTTTTTTCTGTTCTTGCACCAAAACGAGATACTTGCGAAACTCGAACAATAGTTAATTTGAGACCTCGCTAGCAAATGAGGACAGCCACCAGCGTTAGCTCCCGTTACCGTGATAAACGGAATGATTTTGCCCTAGCTAGATATGACAGCGAAAGGTTCGGCCCGTTGTTTGCGGTAAGCGATGAAGGAAGCGCCGGAGAGACGATCGTTAACGCGGCTTATGCATCCGCAAAGGCAAAGGCTCTGTGGCCGATCGACTCGGTGAGCCTGGGTGTCGCTCTGGACGGCGAGCGCATGACGAGCGCGGGTGAAGTACCTATTGGGCCTCCGGAATATGAAGAGCTCTCAGACGCGGCCGCGGGGCGCCTACTCTTGACCACGAACGTCGGTGTTCGAGTCAATGCACGACTCACCCAGCAGCTACCTGAATTCGCAGTAACCGAAAAATCGGCGAATGACAAGCCGTGGCTGGACAACGTCTTCGCCGCATTTGAGCCTTTTTTGCACACGCCGGACGGCCAGCCCAGACCGCTCACAGTGCGGCTTTCCGTTGACCACAACGCGCCCATCAAATCGCTTAAAGGCCTGGTCTCCAAACTGGAAGCAGGACGCAAGGAGGGTAAGGTCGGACCGGCAGAGATTCACCGCCTGTCCGTTTTAGTCACATTCGAAGACAGGATTACGGATGACGAAATTGGCGTCATCGAACGCATGATGCAGCTCGCAGTTGACGCGGGTATACGCGAGTTGGCCGTGGACGGAGACCTTCGCGAGCCCGCTCGCCGGCGATTGGGAATCCAGTCGCTACTAAATATTTTGGATCCCGAACACTTGCGTCGATTACTGGAGGTATCGCACCGACTCGGGGTTCGCCTGACGTATCGGTATCAGCTTGATCTCGAAACAGCCGCCCGCACTATTTGGACCGGCCTCCACACGGCGCGCACGAACGGCTTTTCCGCCGGCAAATACGGTCTCGTGCCGATGACGTTGGAAGAGCAAGGCGCTGTGATCGAAATGATCACAGGATGGACTGCCGACTGGACCGCGATTCCTGCCTTTTACGTAGACACACCGTTGCTTACCGCGGAAGACGTTTATGACGACACCCGGTGTAAGGACGCGGCGAAGCTCTGGCTCAAAACGGCTCGCGGAGCCGGCGCGAAAATTGTGCTTTTCGATAGCCCGGATCGTGTCAATCCACGGCGGTTGATCCGCCAGGCGAATGTGGCGAATGATATTGGGGTTCTGACCCTGGCCGATATCGAGGAAATCCTGACATATGCAAAGGAATTGGGGATCTCCATTCTGTGGTCGGGAGGCATCACAAGCAGACAAGCATTCGAATTAGCGAAACGGAAGGTTTTTGGGATTTTCAGCACATCGAGTACGGCCGCTAAAATTGCTGTTACTGCCGCATTTGAAGATGATCCACGCCTTGCGGTTGAGAATGAGCCCACGGACTTCGGTGTCCGTCGCATTCATGCGATTATTCAAGGGGGATTCCTAAGTGTAGCGGTCAGCAATCGCGGTAAGGGCCTCGCCAAGTCTATCGCGGACTCGAGCGAGCGGTTGCTTACGGCGGAACAAGATCAAGCACAGTCCTCCGTAGAATTGAATAACCTCAATGGGGAGCTGTTACGTGGATGGCAATTGTTAAGCGAAGTTCGTACTAGGCAGAATACCTCAATTCCAAGCCAGGTAACCGTCCCGGTACCGGCAGATGCAGTGCGTGTCTTCCGAGGAAGGAAGAACGGACGAGTTAAGCGAAGTGTATTCATCGAGAAGCTCCGCACGGTTTTCATGCCTATGACCGTGCAGATGCAAAGGTTGTTTGGACTAACAGCTTACCTCCCCGCTGTCCTACCTGAAACCAAAAGTGAGGGAATGCCGGATGAGATAGCCCTAGTGTTTTATCAAACACAGGAGGCGTACCATGAAGCGAAGCGATGCGTGGGAGGCCGGAGTTATAGTGAACTTCATCAACTCCTCTTTGATATGCCAGCGAGCGCTAGCAGTTTTCCGGAAATGTTCACCGGCGAAGTACAGCCAGACAAGGCATACCACCTGTTTCCGAAGTCGGTCGACTGGCAGATCGGAAGTGCGCGTCTGTATGTCGGCACCCGACGGCCCAAGTTAAAAGCAGCGGGCTTTCTGAAGAGATTGGGCCAGGTCGCAGCTGAGCTTCAGAAGGTTCCTGGGAGCTTAGATGCCGTTATTTTCTGCGCGACCAATGAGTGGCTCGTCTGGTGGGAACATTCTTCCGAGAGCACTCCCGAGCCGAACACAAGATTCAACGCGATCGCAGTTGAATTGTTCTCGCCGGTTGCTCGCCGAGTCCAAGTCCCGGGCAATTTGTTGAGACCCTATGTCGGGCTCACTTTGAATGGTCGAGGCGACTTCCTAAACACTCAGTTTCAGCGAGCATAACAGATCTCCCTTAACGCCTATGAAGACAAAAAGAGTGGAATTGGCTGATAACACAGAAGACGGTCTGTTGCGCGATGCGCGAGTTTATCTGTCAGGGCCGATGGACTTCGTTGCCTCGCGAGCCGCAGAGAAGGCCACTGGTTGGCGCACAAGAATTGGTCAATTCCTTCGCAGACTGGGGGTTATTGTATTTGACCCCTGGGAGAAACCAGAGGTTCGGGCCATGCATGAATACGGCCGCGAAGGGGAAGGGACGACAGACGTCCGGGCGGGATGGACCTACAAGGGCGGAGAAGAGGGTGCCGCGGCTCGCGCACACGTAGCTGAGAGCTTCTGGCCCGCGCTGCATATTGATCTTCGCATGGTGGACACGAGCGACTTCATCATTTGTTACTGCCCGACGAACGTTTACAGTGTCGGCACTCCTCACGAGGTCATCCTAGCGAACGAGCAGCGCAAGCCCGTGCTGTTTGTCAGTCCATACGTCAGTTTCCCGGCGCTTTCACGTCTCAAGGAACATCTAGCGAAGGACGCCAAAGGCACGGCACTGCTCGAAGATCTTGTTACCCAAGTTCCCATCAAGGAGAATAAAAATGCGAGCCCGAGCCTTTGGTATATGCCATTGGTGGGCGGTGAACAATTCTTCGACGGCTTCGGTTTCGATCACTACCGCGAGCGGTTTGGATGGACGGAAATTTCACTCGACAAAAACGAAGAGGATCACCCGCCGCAAAAGCCGCTCCTTCCCTTCCTTGAAAAGCTTAATCGTGAGCTCCCGCTCAAGTGGGATCGTGCTACGGGAAAGTTCGTGCGGAACGACGATTGGCTTTTATGGGATCTGCGCAAACACGAGTCCGGCGCGTCGGTCGCGGACGCTAGACAAGCAAGATCTACACAACGCGCGCCAAAGAGTCCCGGGAAGCCCAGGGACAAACGATAAGTTTACGATCATGCCCTCGGCCTACAGAACGAGGTCAAAACTTTGTAGAAGCAACCGGAAGCACGGAGTCACACAGAAACCAATTCATTGCAGTAACGCTTAAATCCCAACGAAAGCCATAGAATTATGACGAAAATCAAACAAGGGCCTTGGACCCGTATTCGGCCACTGCAGCGCGATGAACTGGATCCTTACACACAGGCCGGAATGATGACCGGAGAGCTCACCTGGGGAGGGAATCCCAACAATCTTTGCAAGGTAATGGCATACACACCCCGCCTCCTGCAAACGGAAGTCGAGTACTGCAACACCTTCATCTTCGATCCGCGCACTTTGCGCGGAGATATCCAAGAGGCAGGGTTCAACGACCGCTTCATCAAAGAACTTGTGATCTCTCGGACCTCGCTGATTAACCGAGCGCGTTATTCGGTAACCCATCATTCAGTTATCGGGCTGAGTCTCTTTGCGGATGCTGGCCGCAGAGACGAAGCCATACCGAAATATTTGCATCTTCATGAACACGAAAAACACCGTGAAGTCTACACTGAGCGAGAACGCGTCGTGCTCGATTATGCGGCGAAGGTGACAAGGGATGCTCATCTCGTGACCGACCAGGAGTTCCAAGAGCTGCGCCGCGTATTAAGCGAACACAATCTAAAAGACGACAAACTGAAAGACCTCACGACAGAACAGATGCCTCGTCACGTCGATGCCCAGATCGTAGAGGTTACTTGGTTGATCGGGCACTTCTGCTTACTGAATCGGTGGTTTATCGCCCTTCAAGTACCCGATGAAAGCCCTCAAGATGAGTGGAATTTTGCCGCGGTTTACGAGGAAGTCGTCCCTGAACAAATCCGTCGTCGAAATGATCAGATCCTTGCTAGTGGTTTCTGACAGGTGGTGTCACTCGGCGTCGTTCATTCAGTGCGAGCTTTTGCGCGGAAACGCGCATGGCCATTGTATGAGTTCGGGCAACGCCTATCTGCTGGCCGTCCTCAAGGCCGGTCTGGCAGGTAGGACCCCCGTCCGATCCCGGTTTGTATCTTAATGCGTGGCGTTGGCGTAGGGGTAGGCGCACGGGTGCCAGCACCGATTGGGATTCGGACGCCAGCGGGACCGATCCCGATCTGTAGCGAACCGCGCTGGCCTGGCGCACTGGTAGACCCACGTGTGCCGGCCGATGAGTCGCGAACACGTGGGCCTGGAGTAGGAGAGCTCTTGTCGCGCTTTTTGGCTACCTCACTCTTCGGTTTTTCGCGTCGTCTGGGTTGAACGTCGATCGTGATTCGCTGCCGTTCTGTTACGCCATCGCGACCGAACATTGTCAGGGTATATTCGGTACGCTCCACCGGTGAGACACTAAGATTCCCTTCAGTCGAATCGACTTTACCGACTGAAGGATCAATAGAAGCGTGTTCGGCATTCTCCAATTTGTAAGAAAGCTTCGCACTCTCTCCGCGAACAATCGTTGTAGGAGTTCCCGCGAATCTGACAATTCGCGCCATTAGCGAGGGGTTGAGAGGAAGGTTCGCAGTTATCGAAGGAGTTACAGGAGTCAACGGTAGCGGCGTTGTCCCGGCTGGAGTTATGGTAGGGACTAGAGTCGCTACTGCCGGCGGCAGTGTTGCCACTGGTACCGCCACAGCTGGAGTCGCTGCTGTTGGTGCAGGTGTCGTTATTGAAGTTACTGTCGGTGCTGGAGTCGCTGCTGTTGGTGCAGGTGTCGTTATTGAAGTTACTGTCGGTGCTGAAGTCGCTGATGGCGGTGCCGGTGTGGTTGTTGAAGTTACTGTCGGTGCTGGAGTCGCTGATGGCGACCACAAGCGGAACTTCGATGCGACGGCCACGGCAACGATGACCGCGCAAATTACCGCAACCAAGCCAGCGAGTAACTTCCAGTGCTTCCACGTTGGAATTGTCGGAGGGGCAACTAACTTCAGATTGTGGCGAGTAATGCCTGCGCCAGCTTTGTCGCGAAGCTCTTCGCGTATTTGCAGAGCTTGCTCAAGCGATTGCCGTGCTTCGGAAAAATTTCCCTCACAAATTGCTTTCGTGCCATCTTGATGACGTACCCATCCCAAAGCGGCCTTGTCGCCTGCGGCAATCGCGGATTGAGCGGCTAAAGACAAGGCATTCGTCCAGGATTCCCAGCGACCGGTCAAAACCAATGGGAGCTCCACCGACCTGGTTATGCGCATGACCTCCGCTGCCATGCCAAACTTGACGCCCCAGCGCAGGCTGCGCATCAGAACGGGCACTGTTTCCAGAATTGTTTTTACGTCGCGCTGGCGCGGCCCTGAAACCCAATCTGCAAAATAGGCGACGGCTCGTTTGCGCTCCTCAGTTGCCTCCGCCGGCTCCGGCATGAATAGAGCAAATTCTCCGGCTAGGGTGTAACGCCGCTGGCTGCGCACATCCACAGCATCTTCAGGCTTTTCCGGGTGCGCGCGCGCTTGCGACCGCTCTACGACGCCGCGCGTTGTTTCGAACAACCCCGATACATTCCCAGTTCCTACCGCCCCTGACCCGAGCGTCTCAAGAAGTCGATCATGGCCTGCCTTATAGTCCAACGAGAGATCAACGTACTGCAAGCGGCGCAGTCGAAATGGAATCTTACATTGGCGATGTAGGACAGGGACAACCGTTTTGCCATCTTCCAACGCAAGGGAGACCTCATCCATCACGTTAGTGGATTCCACGGCGGAGGGCGAAAGAACCACTACGAGTTGGAGACACTTTGCCAAAGCGTCCTCAACGGCACGGTCCCAGCGCTGACCGGGCGCGATGTCGAGTTGGTCTACCCACACGCCGGCCCCTCCAGTCCGCAAGTCTTTGGCAAGACGCAGCACGAACTCGGCGTCTTCACGAGCATAGCTCAGGAAAGCAAATTGAATTGGCGGTTGTAATGGCTGTGTGAGTTTTGCTGCCAGCGGACGGTCGCGAAATTCTGCCCGTTCGTCTTCAGCAAATCCGGCGGTCGCACCCATCCGTTGAGGCCGCGTGAAAGACGCGTGCGTGCGCACTAGGTGGCGCTCTTCAAGTTCTTCCAGAATCGTCTCGACATCGTCGATCTGCAGTAATTCGCCGAGCATTGTTGCTTGCACTGGAGCACCATTAAAAATTGCGAGGGTGGAAAGAATCCGGCGATGCACGCTGGTAAGCGGTGCGGTGACATGTTCCGCTAATTTTTCTGGTGAACCATCTGATCGCAAATCCTGCGCAAGGCTCGTCAGCGAGTGACCATTCAACTGTGCCAGTGCAGCCTCTTGAAGGATGCGCAGAGGATTTCCTTTCAATGCGACCGTGATTGGTTCGACGACCAACGCTTCATCACCCGTCAAAGGGCGACTTAGCTCTCGCTCGATCAGTGTCTTTACATCCTTCGCCGGCAAACCAGCGAGCGGCGTCGCGTGCGCTTCACTGCCCCACAAATGCCGCTCAGGAGAACCTAGCAAGAACGTGCACGCCGCCGCGACATTCATTACTCGCTCCGCCTCAGTGCGCGTTAATTCGGCCGCGTCGAGCATAACCAAAGCGTTTTTGCTCTGCAAGTCGTGGCGTAATTGCGAGTCAGTCGGTTTAAAAGGAATGTCGCATTCGAAAAAATCACCCCAGAGCAGCTGGAGTACGTCGTCAGGCGGAACGCCGCGTATCTCCCGATAAATGATACCGTCTCGGAAAAGCTTAGAATTAATCGTGTACGCCAAATAGCGCAAAACAACAGTCTTCCCTATTCCTGCCTCCCCAAAAAGCTCCACCGACTGCAGACTTTCCAGCGCGCGAATCGCTGCTGCGCTCTCTTCATTGCGATCCAAAATAGCCGGAAACGGCCGCGGTCGAAGCTCGATCGGGACTGGACGCGCCGTGGGTCGAGGCTGTTGCCTCGTTGCGATCACATCAACGATTCCTCCGTGGACTGAATCGATTCGCAGGACGTGTGAGCCAACCACGATCTGGCCACCGTCCTTTTTTTGTACGCGAGCCTCGATCCGTTCTACCAATGTGGTTTGGTTGGCCATCGGCGATCGCCCAGTAAGGTTAGGGACGGGTTACCTCTTTTTCAACTAAAATCGCAGAAGCCATTAAGCAGAGCCTAGACTCCGGGCAACGGAGGACTGGCGCTTGGCCCGTCCTCGCTGGTTGCGAAGCCTGGCGCACTACGGAGTTCTTTGTTCCCTGGGGTCAAAGTTTTAGCGGAGCTGGGTGCACCGGCTCTTTGTGGGTAATATCACCCGGTGGAAAGAATCGGTCACGTATTCGGTAGCGCGGTATCTTTTACCTCGCGACGACCTTGGTTAAGGGTCAATTGTTGGCGGTTTCATTTATTCTGCTCGCCTTTCGTCGCCACTTATTGCCAGATAAATGTCCGTTTTAGGCAGGAATTGGCGCTTTCTGACGATTTCAGCTGGCTCTGCTTCCCTCGTGCGAGCGAAAACCGGTCGGATTAGGAAACCCTTGTTCTATCCGTTGAACTACGGGGACGGCTGACATTTTCGATTCTAGGTTTTCGATTGCCGATTGCAAAGAGGTTAGCGCAAGCTCGCGCTTCGTTCTTTCACGATGTGCACATAGGCTTTGAGCGCAGCAGAACGATTTTCGGCTTTCCATGCGATGCACGATTCGGTCACCACTGTCGGACTTAATGGCCTGAACACGACATTCTCGTGCGGCAGTTTTTTGACCTGATCGGGTAAAAGAGCGACACCCAAGCCCGCTGCCACCGCTTGAATGAGTGCTCGTTCAATATCGGCATCCTGGAGAACTTTG
>Ga0209807_1001695_pt1 | contig 10530 bp, 9 predicted proteins | sample GraSoiAngelo_154_FD_186168 | JGI IMG/M metagenome (GOLD analysis project Ga0209807, IMG submission 186168) | Grasslands soil microbial communities from the Angelo Coastal Reserve, California, USA - 14_1009_13_20cm (SPAdes) (version 2) | ecosystem: Environmental > Terrestrial > Soil > Grasslands ... | reverse complement strand
GCATGTCTTCCCCAAAGCATACGGCCCCTTGTTGGCCCATTTTATGACGGTGCTTTCCAATCGTCTCACCGCCCCTGTATTACGGGCTACCATGCGCGAAGTTGGCCGGGCTATCGCTGCGGGCCATATCGAGCGGTGGAAAGGTCGAGGCCGCCGTGACCGAATCAAGGCAGCTCTCGACTTGCTAAACGATCTTGGTGGTTCGGCCAAATTCGATGAAGGCGAAGGCAAACAATTCATCCACGGCCGAAATGGCTGTCCGCTTGCTGCGGTAACTTCCACTCATCCGGAAGCGTGCTTAATCGTTCAGTCGCTGCTTTCGCAAATCATCGGAATACCACTCAAGAAATGCTGCGAGTATGGAGAAACGCCGCGCTGCTGTTTTGAATTGCCCCGTAAATAAAGCGAATATGAGAGCGATGCTGCTTACGGGTCCAAGTTGATTCGCCGATGGAAGATGACTGCCTTCAACCTCTTTGCGTCGCCTGGAGTTCTCTATCTCCGCGCTCCCGCGTCCCGTCTGGTGTATCGACGTAGAGTTTCTCAGTCATCTTTGCCAAGGTCGCTTCCGGCAGCAGACGCCGTGAAAACACAATTATTTTGTTGGCAACACCGGGAACGACGACCCGCTCGCCAGCTATTAATCCTTCATAACCGGCTTTTGCCACGTCCTGTGGCGCCATTAGATTTACCTTTTGAAACATGCGTGCGTGCACCACGCCGGATTTCTGGAAGAAATCGGTATCGGTTGGGCCTGGACAAAGGGCGGTCGCAGTCACACCCGTGCCTTGCAATTCCGTTGCGAGTGCTTCGCTCAGCGATAGAACAAATGCCTTTGAGGCGTGATAAACGGCGAATAAGGGACCGGGTTCGAAGCCAGCGACCGACGCTACGTTCAGAACGCGGCCCTTGCGACGTTGGAGCATCAGTGGCAAGAACAGCTTCGTGAGGCGCAAGACCGCTTCGATGTTCAGCCGCAACATCGATATTTCATGTTCAATAGGGATCTCCCAAAATTTTCCTCTGTGGCCGAATCCGGCGTTGTTAACGAGGATGTCGATGTAGATACGCTCGGACGACAATTCATTAAAAATTTCCTGTGCCGCTTCGGGGTTTTCCAGATCTTTCGCGATTGTCCTTACGAGCGAGGCCCCGGCAGTTTTCAGTTCAGAGGCAATCTCCTGAAGCTCTGATGCAACCGGAGCGATGAGCACCAGTCCATGTCTGCGTCTGGCGAATTCCTTTGCCAGATGGAATCCAAGGCCGCTGTTGGATCCTGTAATTAGGGCAGTTTCTGTGAGTAATGCAGTTTCTGATGTCATCTAAGTTCCAAACCGGCCGCTCTGGCGGCGCGCTCGCTGGACCATCCGCCAAAGCGCTTGAGTTAACTCATCTCCGTGTCCCTATTAACTAATTCGCTATTCGTAATCCTGGCGGCGGTAATTTTCCGAGCTGGAAGAACTGCCAAAAGCCGCGCTTCGCACGACGCAGTGCACACGTCCTTAGTCAGGCCTGTCCGCGGGTTGAAAAATGCCTTTAAGTTGACAGAGAAGGCAGAATGCGGATTCGCAGGGCAAAGACGCACTTTACACTTCGTGCCGATGTCCTTCTGCGTCGTACTCGTAAGTTTTGCCCTCTTCCTCTTCGCGCGTGGTCTTGTGCGAACCGTCGCAGAACGGCTGATTTTTGGAAAGACCGCACATGCAAATCCAGACGGATTCTTGTTGGGGCTTGACCTCCAAAGGTCGCTGGTCCGATTTAACAACTCTGCGCATGTGACAAAGCTAACGCGCTCTTCTCGCTTCACAACTTTGCGTGAATGCGATTAGGCTGCGCCCATGCATCGCACTACTTTTTTCTCCTGCCAAGCCGCAGGTCGCCGCGGCGACCGAAGGCTGGCCCGCCGAGCCGTAGCCTGGCGAAGGCTGGTGCTCTTTCTCTCGTTCCCGACAATTGCCTTCGCCGCTTCGCCGATTCAAGAACATGCCGATCGGTTTCTGAAACTTGCCAATGCCGGTTATCAAGCCCTCTATCGGGTAAACAGCGAAGCACAATGGCTCGCCGTCACCGATGTAACGCCCGAGCACGATGCTGCCGCGGAAGCGACGGGCAAAGCTTACGCGGCGTTCAACGGCAACCCTGCAATCATTAGCGAGGCGCGCGACCTGCTCACCCACCAGAAAGATTTAAACACGCTCACCGTTCGCCAACTGAAGCAGCTTCTCTTAAACGCTGCAGAAGGTCCGATGACAAACCCCGATCTTGTCGCAAAGCGCGTGGAAGCCGAAACGAAACAGTCGTCGATCCTCAACAGCTTCGAGTTCAAACTCAACGGTCAGAAGGTCACGGCGAACGACATCGACAATAAGCTCGAGAAGAGCAGCGATCTCAACGAACGCAAAGCGGTTTGGGACGCGTCAAAAGAAATTGGGCCCAAGCTCAAAGACAACCTCGTGACCCTGCGCGATCTGCGGAACGGCGTGGCCAAAGAGATGAAATATCCGGACTACTTTTCGCTCGAGGTCGCCGCTTACGGAATGACGACTGACGAGATGCTCAAGATGCTGGAAGATTGGATGGCGACGCTGCATCCGCTGTATTTGCAACTACACACCTGGGCGAAATACAAGCTGGCGGAGAAATATCATCAGCCGGTTCCAAAAAAAATTCCGGCGCACTGGATCAACAACCGCTGGAGCCAGGAATGGGAAGGACTGGTCGACGCCGCTAACATCGACAAGTATTTCGAGGGGCGTAAACCGGAATGGATCATTAAGACGGCAGAACAATTCTACACTGGGCTTGGTTTTTCACCGTTACCCCAAAGTTTTTGGGAGAGATCCGATTTGTATCCGTTGCCGCCGGATTCGAAGCGGAAGAAAAACACGCACGCTTCGTGCTGGCATATCGATCTTGAGAACGACATTCGTTCGCTCCAAAGCATAGAACCGAACGCGCGCTGGTTTTTCACCGCGCATCACGAACTCGGTCATGGGTATTATTTCAAAGCCTACACCCGTCCTGAAGTTCCTTATTTGCTCCGGCTCGGCGCGGCGCCCGGATTTCACGAAGGCGTCGGTGAGTTGATTGGGCTTGCCTCGAGCCAGGTACCGTATTTGCAATCACGAGAAATATTGCCAGCCGACTTTAAACCGGACAAGACAGCGTTCCTTCTCGATGACGCGCTCGCCCGGTCGATTCCGTTCATTTATTTTTCGTGCGGTGTGATGCCGCATTGGGAAGCAGACATTTACGCGAAAAATTTGCCTGCCGATCAATGGAACGCACGTTGGTGGAAGTACGTCAGCGACATGCAAGGGATCGAGCCGCCATCACCGCGCGGCGAAGAATTTTGCGATGCCGCCACTAAGACGCACATCAACGATAATCCGGCTTACTATTACAATTACGCGTTCGCCACGGTGTTTAAGTTTCAACTGCACGATTACATCGCGCGCAAAATTCTGCATCAACCACCGCAATCGTGTAATTACGCTGATAATAAGGAAGTCGGCGCGTGGCTGAACAACATTTTGAAAAAAGGCGGCACGGAAGATTGGCGCAAAGTGTTGAAGGAAGCGACCGGCGAAGACATCTCTACCCGCGCGATGATGGATTACTTCAAGCCGCTAATGAGCTGGCTCGAAGAACAAAACAAAGGCCGCCAGGTCGGCTGGGAATAAGTTGTAGCGTCCGCTGTCCTCAGCGGAAATCAGACGTCAGAGGTCGGCGATCAGAGGACAGATTTTGTAGGGCAAGGCGCATCGCTTGCCGTGTGGAGGCGCTTGTGCCAAGCATCTGCTTAATAGATCGGTGCTCGATACGAGCACCGCTACACTTTCTGGCATGTTTGACGACCGCGTTCTCGTCCTCACTGGCGCGGGCGTTTCCGCCGAGAGCGGAATCCCGACTTTCCGCGGGAAGGATGGTTACTGGCGGAATCTCGATCCCGCGAAACTGGCTACGCCGGAAGCGTTCGCGAAGGACCCAGGATTAGTTTGGGAATGGTACCGAGAACGACGCGAGCGCATTCGCGCTGCGCAACCGAATGCGGCGCATAAGGCGATCGCGAAGCTAGCGCAGCACGCGCGCGAGTTCCTGCTGGTCACGCAGAACGTGGACGACCTTCATGCGCGCGCCGGCTTACCGAAAGAGAAGATGGTGCAAATTCATGGAGATATTTTTGTAACGCGCTGTTCGCGCTGCAATTTCAGCCGACACGATCATGAGCACGAACACGAGCGTGAACATATCGATATTCCGAGGTGTCCGCGATGCAATGCGCTCATGCGGCCCGGGGTTGTTTGGTTCGGCGAAGAATTACCGTGGGGCGAACTCCAGCGGGTAGAGAATTATTTGGAGGACGGCCCTTGCGATTTTGTAATCGTAGCCGGAACAACTACCACGTTTGGGTACATCGTCGATTGGGCGCTGCGCGCCACCGCCAGCGATGGCGAACTAATCGAGGTGAATCCAGCCGAAACGCCGTTGTCGGAATTCGCGACGCAACGGATGCGCGAGCCAGCTGCGATCGCGTTGCCGCGATTGGTCGATCAGTTAATCGCGCAACTGCCGAAATTGTAGGGCAACCGCATCGGTTGCCGAATCTGTAGGGGATGCTGTTAGCGTCCCGAATTTTTGGGGAAGCAGACTGCTTCCCCTACAGATTTTTTTTTATGTTCGCAAAAATACGCGGCGACGTTCGGTTTGAGGTAGAAATACCAAACAGATGCGCCACCAAAGAGAGTGCCATTGATAATCGCGCGCCACATGATCGCCTGATGAATCAAATTCAGTGCGCCGAGGATCAATGCGTAAACAATAATCAAGGTGAACATCGTGATCACAAGATGACGCGACCATGTTTTTTGCGCGGCAAATCCATAAGCAATGAGCGCCATCAAAATTCCAATGACTGCCACGAGCGGCGCGGCGATGCGCGCCGTAGATTTGATCAAATGTGAATGGTTCGATCGTTTCGAGGCCAGCGGAAATGGCGGAGTAGAAAACATCGAATATTCAACATCCAATATCGAATGCTGAATGCCGAACAGACAGGAGGCGCAATAGTTTGAGTCTGTGCGTGAGGACACCGCCCCTACACGCTATTAATCCGGCAATTTGACAGCATTTTAAGGCAGGCGGAAGGGCACGGGATTTTTGTCTCGAAGGCGTTTCTCGGGAGAATCGAAGTTGCGCATGTAGTGCTCGCGTGTGGGGGCAAAGCTGCGGATTGCTTCTTCCCATGACATTCTCATCGGCCACGGCTCGATGAGCGGCTGGTCGAAGACCGGGAGTCGCAGGTCGCAGGCCAGTCTCTTATCGGTCGCGGGTGAAGCTTTGGATTCGTGCGAGCGCATCTTTCCCACCATAGCGTAAAATGAGCGCGCGAAAAGAGTCCTCATCCGGATCGAGTGCGCAGATTCGCACGATCTGGCGAATATCTTCCCAATCGACCTCTGGCTTGCCTCGAGTGGGACTTGCGGCGGCGTGCAACTTGAGCGCGACAAGATATTCCGGGCGCGGCAGAAGCACACGCTCGCCGGCGAGGTCCATCTCTTTCGCGCCTTCGATTAATTTTTCCCAAGTGCTCTGCTCGACAAACATGAGATCGACAGGCGAGTCGGTCTGATTCGGTGGCTCGAACTGCGCGAAGGCAGCGGTTCCATGAAAAAAACGGTAACCAAGCTCGCGCAGCAGATCTAGCCATTCGGGGTGCGCGTGCTCGGGGACAAGGAGGTCGAGATCGACCGTGTTGCGGATGTAACCCAGCATGATCACAGCGTTCCCGCCAATAAGGAGACTGGGCAGCCTGCGTTCCGAGGCGGCTCGAAGGATTGCGATGATTTCTTGTCCCACGACGGTCAGATTCGGCTGATAATGTGCATCCGGCGTGCGTTGCACCAGACTTTCCGTTTTAGGAGGATACACCGGTTGACTCATTCCTTCCCACTCAGTTCGGCCCTTCGGCCTGACCGCCCATGCTGAATGCGCGTGAGGACATGCGCCACTACATCATTTGATCGCGCGCAGATAACGCTCAGCCGATCGGGCGACGGCCGTCTTTGCGTCGGATAACACATCGGCTTTCCACCAGCCGCCGTAAATTTGGTCGAACGAGAATGGTTCAATCGTTTCGAGAATGCGATTGATCGCTCCACCTCCGAGCGGAATGAGGTTCGGGTAACTGCGCATGAAGCTGACGTAACGGCGGTCCTGCACGACGGTAATGATGTCGCCGGTCAGCAACGCGCCGTTGCTCTTCGCGCCTGCGGTCCAGTGCAGCACGGTGCCGCCTTCGAAATGTCCGCCGCAATTGATTAACGTGAGATCGTCCCAGAGTGACAAGGTTGTTCCTTCCCAAAATTGAATGCGCGGACTTTCGCGCATGACCCATTGTCGATCTGCCGCATGCAAAAATATTTGCGCGTCGAAATGCTCGGCCCATTCAACCATTGACGAATAAAAATGCGGGTGCGAAATCGCGATGGCGCGAATCCCGCCCCGCGCCTTCACCTCGGCGATGCTTTCGTCATCCAGCAATGAAATGCAGTCCCAAAGCAGATTTCCGCCGGGGGATTGCAAGAGCAATGCACGCTGGCCGATGGCGAATTCCGGCTCGGTCCCGATGCCGAGAAGTTGCAGCGCTTCGTCTTCGAAACGGTTGTGATGGTCGGTTACCAGGCGGTCGAGCGTTGTCCATTGCTGGCCGCCATAATGCACAAATTGCCGTTCGTCTTCGCAAATCGTGCAACGCGACGGCGGCTGTGCAGTCGCGCCAAACTGCGTTCCGCATTGCACACAGATAAAGTTCTCCATCGTGAAAGAGTAATGGGACAGGCTCTGTGTCGTCCCACTATTGTTCACGACAGCTCGGCAGCCCATCGTAGGGGACGCTGTTAGCGTCCCGTGTTGCTCCTAATCCTTGTGCCGGATTGAGCCTGCTCCGGTAATATGTTTCTCGATCGTCTTCGGATTGCCGCTGTAGGAAACTTTTCCCGCTCCGGTGATGGCCATTTTCAACGTTTCGCTGGCCACAATCTCGGCGTCAGACGCGCCCGTGATGGAGATTTCGGTGGTTTTGGTTTGAAGATCGTTCGCGGTTAATTCGCTCGCGCCTGTCATCTCGGCGAGGAGTTCGTCGATGTTTCCATCGAGTGTTACCCGCGATGCGCCAGTTGATTCAAAAGCGAATCTCGGTCCGGAAAGTTGATTCGCGGTCAGTCTCACCGCGCCACTAATCTTTGCTCCGGTGCGACTGGGGCTCGAGATCACGACCTTGATTCCGTGTGTCGGCCAAATATTTTCGCGCGTGTGCAGGTGAAGTGTGTCGCCGGAAACCTGATTGTCGATGTAGGGGAGAAGATTTTCATCCGTCGTGATGCTGAGAGCGGGCGCGTCATTTCGCCACTCGATCGTGAACGCGCCGCTGGCGTCAACTGTAGCAAAAGCGCTGATCGTGCGTTGTTCTGTCCTGAGATGGCCGTTGCCGCGAACTCCGACCCAATGGCATCCGACACCGATGATGCATGCGGCAAAAAATATGGCGGTGATCTTTTTCATATGAGTTTGCTTTTTCCGATGAGATGGGATGATTGGCATTTTTGGATTCAAAAAAATAATGACATCTGGAGGGACAGGCTCTGTCCCGTCCGACGAAATTAATGGGACCAGACGGAGGTCGTCCCTCCATAAAACCCATTCACTTAACAATCTTCAGCTTCACGGTGTTCACCAAGGCGTCGTCAACGTAAAACTCGACATGATAATCGCCGAGCGCCCAACCATCTTCAGGCCGCGATAATGTGAATGCTCCATGAGCGACTGGGCCTTCTGTGATCGCTGTAGCTTCGTCCACCTTGTAGTCTCGAGGGAAATCTTCGCCAATATTCTCGGCGATCCAGACCGCGCGCACTTTTGCGCCTTTCCGCAGACGATCTCCATGCCACCGCGCATAAATCTGCGGTGTGTCCGATGGAAATGTCGTGGTCGCCACGCCGAGGCGCTGCTTCGCGAGATCGACGGAGATTTTTTTGGGGGCGCCGGCCGATTTGACTTCTGGTCTTTCCACAATTCTGGGCCGTTCCATCAGCTCAAGCGAAATTAGTTCCAGCAAATCGCCGCGTGAGTCGCGCATTGTTGTGACATCTTTGACGGTTCCGGTCCCGATCGCGAACCAGCGGTCAATCGTCATCCGGCTGGGTGAGGTTTGTTCCCCGTGAATATGGAATGCGTGAAATTCTCCGGCAGGGACTTCGATGTCGTTTTCTTCGGCTACTTCGTAATGCTGATGCACTTTGATATCGCCAATCTGACCGTCAAAATTCCAGTTTACCCCGCGCTTCATAGGCGTGGCGACGATCGTTTGTGGCGGATTCAGCTTGATCAATTCGCCGTCCAAATTAATCCGTGCCGGACAAACGATCCCGTGTTCGTCGATGGAAAGCAGGTCGGTGTTTGTTACTACGCCGGCGCGATGCATTTCAAACTTAAGAAGTTCTTTTCCGTCGATGTTTTCCGTGCCGGCAATGCGGTATAAAACGGAGACCCGAACCGCGCCGGTAGCGTCAGTTTTGGAGTTGGGAATCCTGAGTCCTTTCCCAGGTTCTTCTGTCATCTTGTATCGCCAACCCGTTCCTGGTGCAGTTGGGATCAATTCTTCCCCAGCCGAGACGAAGCTGAGCGGAACTGCGGCTAACAGCAGGAGGGCAATTTTCTGCATGGAAGAGGCTAGGAGATTGGCGGGACGGATCAACTTGCCGCAGCCGGCTGCCGTGGACTCGACATTTTACGCTTGGGCAAGTTCGAAAATTTTCGCAGGGTTAATGTGCATTCATTGTGATGCAAATTCGAACGCGAGATGGCAAATTTGGTTCAATCGCCCTGTGACGAAGCTCTTATTCATGCCGGAGCTGGCGCGGCGCCCTGCGCGAAATCTGCCGGGCCCTGGATTCTCGCGGCAACGATCCTCGGATCAAGCATGGCGTTTATTGACGGCACGGTCGTTAACGTGGCCCTGCCAGCGTTGCAAAGGAGCCTCAACGCCACGGTGGTCGATGTTCAATGGGTGGTTGAAGCCTACTCGCTGCTGCTCGCATCACTCCTGCTCGTGGGCGGTTCGCTGGGAGATCACTACGGCCGCCGCCGCATCTTCATTATCGGAGTCGTGCTTTTCGCCTTCGCATCCCTGTGGTGCGGACTTGCCGGCAGCATTGGCCAACTGATTGTCGCGCGCGCCGTTCAAGGCGCCGGTGGTGCGCTGCTCGTGCCCGGCAGTCTCGCCATCATTAGCGCATCATTCACCGAAAAAGATCGCGGGCCTGCCATCGGCGTCTGGTCCGGATTCACCGCGATTACGGCAGCGATCGGTCCCGTGCTTGGTGGATGGTTGATCGAGCGAATTTCATGGCGTGCAGTGTTTTTTATTAACCTGCCGATTGGCCTGGTTGTGCTCCTCCTTTCGTTTCGCTGTGTGCCAGAAAGCTGGGACACCAGCGGTAATAAGCGACTCGACTGGTTTGGGGTGGCGCTCGCAACAATCGGCCTTGGATTGGTCGTTTATGGTTTGATTGAGTCCTCGCGATTGAGTTTCGGCCATCCGGCGGTGTTGACCGCGCTAGTCGCGGGCAGCTTCACCTTAGTAATGTTTATCTATTGGGAAGCGCGAACGCGAAATCCAATGTTGCCACTTACGCTTTTTCGTTCGCATGATTTCGCGGGTGCTAATTTGCTGACGCTTTTTCTTTATGGCGCGCTTGGCGGAACGCTTTTTTTCCTGCCGATGAATTTGATTCAAGTTCAAGGCTACACGGCCACCGCTGCGGGTGCTGCGTTGCTTCCTTTTATTTTGATCTTGTTTCTCCTTTCCCGCTGGTCGGGCGGACTTGTCACGCGTTATGGAGCTAAACTTCCGCTTGTCGTCGGCCCCATCATTGCAGCAGCGGGGTTCGCGCTTCTCGCGGTCCCCGGCGTTGGGGCTGATTACTGGAGCGCCTTTTTTCCAGGCATCGTTGTGCTTGGCTTCGGCATGGCGCTGAGCGTTGCGCCGCTGACCACCACCGTTATGAATTCGGTTCCAGCAAATCGCGTGGGCATCGCTTCGGGAATTAACAATGCTGTTTCACGAGCGGCTGGGCTCCTGGCGATTGCCGCTCTCGGTATCGTGATGCTTCACGTATTCAACCGCTCGATCGACTCACGTTTATCCAACCTCGAAGTCTCCGCAGAAGTGCGACGTTCGCTCGAAGATCAACGGATTAATCTCGCGGCAACGACAATTCCCCAGGATATCGCCTCGCCGATGCGTCCAGTGCTTAAACAGGCGATCAATGAATCGTTCGTGCAAGGTTTTCGGCGCGTTATGCTTGTCGGAGCTGCGTTTGCGCTGGCGAGTGGAATCACATCACTACTGCTCATCAGCAGCGACGCAAAATCTTTCCGACATCGATGAAGAAATGAGGATCTTAGCGACGCAAGTTTTCCCGGAAAGATGGATGTCGATCTTAGCGTCGATCGTTTGCGTGCTCTGTG
>Ga0209807_1001694_pt1 | contig 10535 bp, 10 predicted proteins | sample GraSoiAngelo_154_FD_186168 | JGI IMG/M metagenome (GOLD analysis project Ga0209807, IMG submission 186168) | Grasslands soil microbial communities from the Angelo Coastal Reserve, California, USA - 14_1009_13_20cm (SPAdes) (version 2) | ecosystem: Environmental > Terrestrial > Soil > Grasslands ... | reverse complement strand
CGTTACGGCGAGCATTTGGCGCAGGATATGATCGCGGTCTCGCTGGCTCCGCCGCAGCGCTACGCGGTGGTGGCCTCGCCCGACTACGTCGCGCGGCATGGCAAGCCAAGGCACCCTAAGGACTTGCTCGATCACCGCTGCATCCGCATCCGCTTCGGTAGAGGCGCGCTGTTGGACTGGGAGTTCGAGAAGGCGGGACAGGTGGTGAACATATCACCTCCACCAAGATTGATCGCGAACTATCCTGGTCTCGTGCAACGCGCCGCGTATGACGGATTTGGCTTTTGGCTGACCTTCGAGGGCTATGTGCGCGAGGCGATCAAATCCGGCGCGCTGGTCAGTGTGCTCGACGATTGGTGCGCGCCGTTCCCCGGACCGTTTCTGTATTACCCGAGCCGTCGTCAGCTGCCGCCGGCGCTCGCGGCCTTCGTGGCTTTTGTCGCGGAATGGCGAAAGCGCGAACGGCGAAAGCCCAGAGCATGATCCGGAAAAGTGGGTGCCGGTTGACCGAAAACGTCATGCTCAAGCAAAAAGACGCGTAGCGCTCACAGCATGCTGGGCAGCACGCGATCCGGCGGCTTGTGATTATCGAGGAAGGTTCTGATGTTGATGATCACCTTCTCGCCCATCTCGACCCGGCCCTCGATCGTCGCCGAACCCATATGCGGCAAAAGCGTTACCTTGCCGGTCTTAGCGAGCCGCACCAGTTTCGGGTTAACCGCCGGCTCGTGCTCGTAGACGTCGAGGCCGGCGCCGCCGATCTCTCCCGCCTCGATCAGCTTGATCAGCGTCTCCTCGTCGATCACCTCGCCGCGCGCGGTATTGACGATATAGGCCTCCTTGCGGATCAGTTTCAGCCGCCGCGCCGACACCAGGTGAAAGGTCGCAGGCGTGTGCGGACAGTTCACCGAGATGATGTCCATCCGCGCCAGCATCTGGTCGAGGCTCTCCCAATAGGTCGCAGCGAGTTCGTCGGCGATGCGCGGCGCCACCGGGCGGCGGTTGTGGTAGTGGATCTGCAGGCCGAACGCGCGTGCGCGGCGCGCCACCGCCTGCCCGATGCGACCCATGCCGATGATGCCAAGCCGCTTGCCGCCGATGCGATGGCCGAGCATCCAGGTCGGTGACCAGCCCGGCCAGTTCTTGCCCTCGGTGAGGATGGAGGCGCCCTCGATCAGCCGGCGCGGCACCGCGAGGATCAGCGCCATGGTCATGTCGGCGGTGTCCTCGGTCAAAACCTTTGGGGTGTTGGTCACGGTGATGCCGCGGGCCTGCGCCGCTGTCACGTCGATATTATCGACGCCGTTGCCGAAATTGGCGATCATTTTCAATTTGCAGTCGGGCTGCTTGAGCAGATCTTCGGTAATCTCGTCGGTGACGGTCGGGACGAGCACATCTGCGGTGCGGATCGCTTCTGCGATCTGCTCTTCCGTCATCGGCGTATCGTCGAGATTGAGCCTGGCGTCGAACAGTTCGCGCATGCGGGTCTCGATCGAGTCCGGCAGCTTGCGCGTGACGACAACAAGAGGCTTTTTCTTAACCGACATGTCCTGCTCTCATGGGCGCCGGCTCGGCATGCCCGCGCTATTCAGACCTCGTTAACCCGGTTGTTCGACACTGCGGTTGCCGCGTAGTCCCGGCGTTTCCTTGGGTTCCCCCGCCATTTCCTCACGGCAAATGCGGGATCGTGCTGGCTCTGAAAGTGTGCCGTCCTCTCTAGCAGAAGGCCGGGCCAAGACAAGAACCACCGCGAGGAGCCCCCGGGAACGACAAGCCATGGGCGTTCGGGGACGAGGCACAGGGGATTTGAGGGTGTTGGGCAGTTCAGCTCGAAGAATTTGAGCTTAAGGCCTCTCGGCGGGAGACGAGTTGATGGCGTGGGGGCGGTTTTGTTCGGCAGTCGTGCTCGCAGGCGGCTTGCTCGGTGCGTCGGTGACGACAGCATTTTCGACCAAGGATTCCGCCCTTACCACCAGCGGCTTGCCGGTGCCGCGTTACGTCAGCCTCAAATCCGACCATGTGAATGTCAGGGCCGGTCCGACCAAGGACAATGACGTGGCGTGGGTCTACACCCGCTCCGGCCTGCCGGTTGAAATCACGGCCGAATTCGAAAACTGGCGCCGGGTGCGCGATTCGGAAGGCGCTGAAGGCTGGGTCTATCATTCGCTGCTGTCGGGCCGCCGCACCGCCGTCGTCACCATGAAGAGCAAGGACGAGCTCGCGCCGCTTTATGATCGCGCCGACGAAACGAGCGCGGTCAGCGCCCGCTTGCAAGCCGGCGTCGTGGCGCAGGTGAAGAAGTGCACGACAGGGTGGTGCCACGTTGCCGGCAACGGTTTCGACGGCTGGATCCAGCAACAGCGGTTGTGGGGCGTTTACGCCGATGAGAAGGTGGAGTGAGCGCCTGTTTTGCGTGACGATACCCGTATCATCGTCACGCCCGCGCTTGTCGCGGGCATCCACGACTTTGTTTGCAGCGCCAAAAGTGGATGGCCAGGCACAGGCGAGCGGAAGCGACGCGTCCTTCGGACGGCTAGGCCCGGCCATGACGATCTAACGAACGGCTCGAAGAAATCAGCGCTTCTTGCGCAGGCGAACGACCATGTCGACGCGGGCGATCTCGTAACCTTCCGGCACTTCGGGCATCTTCGAGAGCACGAGATGCGGGTCGGGAATGTCGACCAGCTCGTGGTTGTTTTCGAGATAGAAGTGGTGATGCGCCGACACGTTGGTATCGAAATAGGTCTTGGTGCCGTCGACGCTGACCTGGCGCAACAGGCCCGCATCGGTCAATTGATTGAGCGTGTTGTAGACGGTCGCGAGCGACACCGGAACCTTGGCGAGAGTGGCTTCCTCGTAAAGCATTTCCGCGGTGAGGTGGCGAGCTCCCTTGCCGAACAAAAGCCACCCGAGCGCCATGCGCTGACGGGTCGGGCGCAGGCCGGCCGACTGCAGCATTTCGTTGACATCGTGCCAGGGACAACCGGTCAACGCCGGTTGCCGTCCGCCATGAGGGGACGCAGAAAGGGCAGTGTCATCATTCACAGTCGAACCGTCGTCGCTCATGTCCACGTCGGGCACCACGCTGGCTATCGCGCACTATCGCAGTGGAATATAAGAAGGAAATACGTTAGATGCAAGTTTTTCGCAACTAGCGCCGACCTCCGGGGAACCCGAAGCTGGATGCGGCGATTTACCCGAGCGGGCGCTTTGCCGTCTGAGGGGGCCTATGGTAGAGGTCCCGCGGACCCGCTGAGCCCTTAACCGGCACAGGCGAGCGCCGGTTGCCAAGGGCCGCATCTTGATCTGTGGTAGTCGCGTCGACCCAGGAAAATTGATGCGCTTGCAACGCAAAATGGGTCCGTTTCGTTCCAAAACACTCCATCGGGATTTTCAAAAAGGCTGCTTTTGATGCTGAATCGTCGCGGCGGTTACGAATATGAAGATTTGCTGGCCTGCGGGCGCGGCGAGATGTTCGGCCCGGGCAATGCACAATTGCCGTTGCCGCCGATGCTGATGTTCGACCGCATCAGCGAGATCAGCGAGACCGGCGGGGAATACGGCAAGGGCATCGTCCGCGCCGAGCTCGACGTCAAGCCGGACCTCTGGTTCTTCGGCTGCCATTTCAAGGGCGATCCCGTGATGCCGGGCTGCCTCGGGCTCGATGCGCTCTGGCAGATGGTCGGCTTTTATCTCGGCTGGACCGGCGGCGAGGGCCGCGGCCGGGCGCTAGGCCTCGGCGAATTGAAGCTTGCCGGGCAGGTGATGCCGAACGTGAGCAAGATTGTGTACAACGTCGACATCAAGCGGGTGATCCGCATGAAGCTCTGGTTAGGTATCGCCGATGGCTGGCTTTCGGCCGACGGTGAGATTATCTATCGCGCGAAGGACTTGAAGGTCGGCCTGTTCAAGCAGGGCACGGCGCCGGCTTGAGCGAGGAAGCGCAAGAACCTAACGACAGGACGAGACAAACATGAGGCGGGTTGTCATCACGGGGATGGGCATCGTCTCATCCATCGGAAACAACACCCAGGAAGTGCTTGCGAGCCTCCGTGAGGCGAAGTCCGGCATCACGCGCGCGGAGAAATATGCCGAGCTCGGCTTCCGTTCGCAGGTGCAGGGCGCGCCAACGCTCAATCCCGCCGAGGTCATCGACCGTCGCGCGATGCGGTTCCTTGCTGATGGCGCGGCGTGGAATCATGTCGCGATGGAGCAGGCGATCCGTGATTCGGGCCTCGAACCGAATGAAGTGTCGAACGAGCGCACCGGGATTATCATGGGTTCTGGCGGACCCTCGACGCGGACCCTGGTCGAAGCGGCCGATATTACACGGACCAAGGGTCCGAAGCGGGTTGGTCCGTTCGCTGTTCCCAAGGGAATGTCGTCGACGGCCTCCGCGACCTTGGCGACCTGGTTCAAGATCAAGGGCGTCAATTATTCAATCTCGTCAGCCTGCGCCACTTCGAACCACTGCATCGGCAATGCCTACGAGACGATCCAGATCGGCAAGCAGGATGTGATCTTCGCCGGCGGCTGCGAGGAGCTCGACTGGACCCTGTCGGTGCTGTTCGATGCGATGGGCGCGATGTCATCGAAATATAATGATACGCCAGCGACCGCCTCGCGTCCGTACGACGTCGGCCGCGATGGCTTCGTAATCGCGGGCGGCGCCGGCGTCGTGGTGCTGGAAGAGCTCGAACGAGCCAAGGCGCGCGGCGCCCGCATCTACGGCGAAATCGTCGGCTACGGTGCCACCTCCGATGGCTACGACATGGTCGCGCCGTCGGGTGAAGGCGCCGAACGCTGCATGCGGATGGCGCTGTCGAGCGTGAACTCCAAGATCGACTACATCAACCCGCACGCCACCTCGACGCCGGCCGGTGATCCGCCGGAAATCGAGGCGATCCGCAAGGTATTCGGCACCGGCGACAAGTGCCCGCCGATTTCCGCGACCAAAGCGCTGACCGGCCATTCGCTTGGCGCCACGGGCGTGCAGGAGGCGATCTATTCGCTCTTGATGATGAACAACGGCTTCGTCTGCGAGAGCGCCCACATCACCGAGCTCGATCCGGCATTCTCCGACATGCCGATCGTGCGCAAGCGCATCGACAACGCCAAGCTCGGCACGGTGCTGTCGAATTCGTTTGGCTTCGGCGGCACCAACGCCACGCTGGTTTTCAAGCGGCTGGATGCGTAATCTGGGGTTCTTGTCATGCCCCGCGAAGGCGGGGCATCCAGTACGCCGTGCCTCTCAATTCGATCGCTAGCGCCTCTGGAATACTGGATCACCCGCTTTCGCGGGTGATGACGAACGGAAAACGACGGGAGCGGGGCAACAATGCAAGAGCTGATGAAGGGCAAGCGCGGGCTGATCATGGGGGTGGCCAACGATCATTCGATCGCGTGGGGCATTGCCAAAACGCTCGCCGCACGGGGCGCCGAATTGGCCTTCACCTTTCAGGGCGAGGCGTTGGGCAAGCGGGTCAAGCCGTTGGCGCAATCGCTCAATGTCGAATTGGTGCTGCCCTGCGACGTCGAAAATCTCGACAGCGTCGATTCCATGTTCGAGACCTTGCGCGCCAAATGGGGCCATTTGGATTTTCTGGTCCATGCCATCGCGTACTCCGACAAGAATGAGCTGAAGGGACGCTACGCCGACACCACGCGCGAGAATTTTGCCCGCACCATGCTGATCTCCTGCTTCTCCTTCACCGAGCTTGCCAGGCGCGCGGCCGAATTGATGCCGCCAGCCGGCGGCGCCATGATCACGCTGACCTTTGGCGGCTCGATGCGCGTGATGCCGAACTACAATGTCATGGGCGTCGCCAAAGCCGCGCTGGAAGCCTCGACCCGCTATCTCGCCGCTGATTTTGGCCCGCGCGGCATCCGTGTCAACGCGATCTCGGCAGGCCCGGTGCGCACCCTAGCCGGCTCCGGCATCGGCGATGCCCGCGCCATGTTCGCCTTCCAGCAAAAGCACTCGCCGCTCGGCCGCGGCGTGACACTCGATGAGCTCGGTGGCTCGGCGCTGTATCTATTGTCCGAGCTGTCCGGCGGCGTCACCGGCGAAATCCATTATGTCGATTCCGGCTACAACGTCATCTCGATGCCGCGGCCGGAAGAGCTGAAGGGTAATGGCAATTAGCTAGCCCGCCGCTAGCTTCTCCGCGCGCTGGAACGCCGGGCGCGCCACGCAGCGCGCGATATAGGCGTCGAACGAGGGCCGCGACGGCACCATCTTGAACAGCCGGACCGAGAAATTCAGCGCCGAGCCGATCACGATATCGGCCGCCGAGAAATGCTCGCCGAGGATCCAACCTCCTTTTGCCAGCGCCGCGTCAAGCACATCAAACACCCGCTGCGCATCGCCCCAGCCTGCGGCCACCGAATTCATCTCGATCTTGGTCGCGATCTGCACCATCGCGGGCTCGATGCAGCCGGGCGCAAAAAATAGCCAGTAGAGAAATTTCGCGCGCATGGGGTCGCCGAGCGGAGGCGCCAGCTTGGCTTCCGGGTGGCGCTCGGCGACATAGGCGCAGATCGCTGCGGCTTCGGCCAGCGTCACCTCGCCGTCCTTCAAGGCCGGTACCTTGCCCATTGGATTGATGGCAAGATATTCAGCCTTCCTCTGCTCGCCCTTGGAAATGTCGGTCAGCACGCGTTCGTAGGGCTGCCCGGTTTCCTCCATCAGCCACAGCGCGGTGAACGAGCGCGAACGCGGCGACCAGTAGAGCTGCATCATCGGACGTCTCCCTGTTTTTTCCATCGATAGGTTTTCATCATGAAGCCCGTCTCCGGTTTAACTTCCTCCTTCTCGAAGACAAAGCCTTCGCGCTCGTACCAGCGCCACGCCTTTTCGTTCTCGCGCACGCACCGCAACCAGATTTCATTCGGCATGCACTCCCGCGCAAAGGCGAGCAGCCGCTCACCAAGCCCCTTTCCTTGATAATCCGGCGCCACGAACAACTGACCAAGGCAACCGTCGGACAAACGTAAAGCCAGCATCGCGGCGATCGTGCGGCGATCGTCGGCTACGAACAGGCTCCAACCGTTCTCGACCTCACGCCGCAGGCGTGCCCGCAAATTCGCCAGCAGATAGTTGCTCGCGTCCTCGAGCCCCGTCGAGACCCAGCTGTCCATCCAGACGCGGGCGACCTCGTCATATTCGTCAGTGCGGGCGGGACGGATGATGGGGGCTGACATCGAGGGTAATCCTTCGCCGGAGTGCCGTTCAGGTCCGCGGAGTGCGTGACCACGGTCCATTCGTGTTCCGCCCCCGTACCTTGCCGGCTGACAGGCACACCACTTCAGAAATTTGCAGGAGCTGTCTCGCCAGCGGACTGGTCTTGCGCCAAACCATACCGATGGTGCGCGAAGGTTGCGGGTCCTTGAAGCGTGCCACCGACACGGAAGCCGAGCGTGTTTCCACCGCCACCGCCATTTCCGGAATCAGGGTCACACCGATTCCGGCGCTCACCATCTGAACAAGTGTGGACAGGGAGTTGGCGTCCAGCATCTCCCTTGGCGGCGATGACTTCATCTTGCAGAACGAGAGGGCCTGGCCGCGGAAGCAGTGGCCCTCTTCCAGCAAGAGCAGCCTCATCTCGCGCAGCATTTCCCGGCTGGGAACCGGCGATCCCTCATCCTTGCGGGGGCGGACCAGCAGAAAATTCTCGGTGAACAAGGCCACTTCCTTCAGCGAAGTCTCCGACACCGGCAGGGCAACAATGGCGGTATCGAGCCGACCTTCCGCGAGTTCCTGGATCAGCTTCGGCGTCAGCCCCTCACGCACCTGAATGTCGAGTTCGGGATGCGCCTGTGTGAGATTTCCGATGATCTTGGGCAGCAGATAGGGCGCGACCGTTGGGATCATGCCGATGCGCAGACGACCCGCAAGCCGGTCCCGCGACGCGCGCGCGAAGTCTCCGAGTTCATCGACCGAGCGCAGGATGTCGCGGACGCGCCGGGCGAGGTCTTCCCCGAACCGCGTCAGCGCGACCTGCCGCGCGCTTCGCTCCAGGAGCACGCCGCCGAGCGCGTCCTCGAGTCCCTTGATCTGCATCGACAAGGCCGGCTGCGAGATCGCACATGCTTCCGCCGCGCGCCCGAAGTGGCCATGCCGGGCCAGCGCATCGAAATAGCGCAGTTGCCGAAGCGTGACGTTTATCATCAGAAAATCCTATTGCAGCGATCATTAAAGTCAACTTTACCTGATGAAATGCGTTGCGTAGATTGACTATAGATAATGCGGCTATGGCGCGTACCACCAAAGGAGAAAAACAATGGATGATGTTACCAAATGCCCGTTCCCGGGCCGCGCGCACAAGAACCGTGACTGGTGGCCGAACCAGCTCGATGTCGGCATCCTCCACCAGCAGTCAAATCTGTCCGACCCGATGGGTAAGGGGTTCGACTACGCGAAGGAATTCAAGAGCCTCGACCTGAACGCCGTGGTCAAGGACCTGCATGCCCTGATGAAGGACTCGCAGGGTTGGTGGCCGGCCGACTTCGGTCATTACGGTGGGCTCATGATCCGCATGGCGTGGCATAGCGCGGGCACTTACCGCATTACCGACGGGCGCGGCGGCGCCGGTGCCGGCCAGCAGCGTTTCGCGCCCCTCAATAGCTGGCCGGACAACGCGAACCTCGACAAGGCGCGCCGCCTGTTGTGGCCGATCAAGCAGAAGTATGGCCGCAAGCTCTCGTGGGCCGACCTGATGATCCTCGCTGGCAACGTTGCGCTGGAATCAATGGGGTTCAAGACGTTCGGTTTTGCGGGCGGCCGCTCCGACGTCTGGGAGCCCGAAGAACTATATTGGGGTCCGGAGGGCTCGTGGCTGGGCGACGAACGCTACAGCGGCGAGCGCCAGCTCGACGAGCCGCTCGGCGCGGTGCAGATGGGCCTCATCTACGTCAATCCGGAAGGGCCGAACGGCAAGCCGGATCCGGTCGCCGCGGCGCGCGACATCCGCGAGACGTTCTTCCGCATGGCGATGAACGACGAGGAGACCGTCGCCTTGATAGCCGGCGGCCACACCTTCGGGAAAACCCACGGCGCGGGCGACCCGTCCTTCATCGGTGCGGAGCCGGAAGCCGCCGCACTGGAGGATCAGGGCCTCGGGTGGAAGAGCAAACACGGCACGGGCTTCGGACCTGACACGATCACAGGCGGCCCGGAAGTCATCTGGTCGCAGACGCCTACGAAATGGAGCAACAACTTCTTCGAGAACCTGTTCAAGTATGAGTGGGAGCTGACGAAGAGCCCGGCGGGTGCGTGGCAGTGGCAAGCCAAGGGGGTCGAGCCGACAATTCCGGACCCCTTCGACAAGTCGGAGAAGCGTGTCCCGACCATGCTGACCACCGATCTCTCGCTGCGCCTTGACCCGGCCTACGAGAAGATCTCGCGGCGCTTCTACGAGCACCCCGACCAGTTCGCCGACGCGTTTGCCCGCGCCTGGTTCAAGCTCACGCATCGCGACATGGGGCCGATCGCGCGCTACCTCGGCCCGCTCGTGCCGAAGGAAACGCTGATCTGGCAGGACCCGATCCCGCCGGTCAATCATGAACTGGTCAGCGAGCAGGACATCGCGGCGCTGAAGCCGAAGATCCTGGCGTCCGGCCTGCCGGTGTCCCAGCTGGTCTCCACGGCCTGGGCGTCGGCCTCCACGTTCCGCGGCTCGGACAAGCGCGGCGGCGCCAACGGCGCACGCATTCGCCTCAGCCCGCAAAAGGACTGGGAGGTCAACGAGCCGGCGCAGCTCAAGACCGTGCTGGGCAAGCTGGAAGCGATCCAGAAGGAGTTCAACGCGTCCCAGCACGGAGGCAAGAAGATCTCGCTGGCCGATTTGATCGTTCTCGCCGGCTGTGCCGCGGTCGAGAAGGCCGCAAAGGATGGCGGCACCAACGTCAAGGTTCCCTTCACGCCGGGGCGGATGGATGCTTCGGAGGAGCAGACCGACGTCGCCTCTTTCGCGCCGCTCGAACCGCGAGCCGACGGCTTCCGCAACTATATTGGCGGAAAGCGGCAGTACATGATGCCCGAGGAGGCCTTGGTGGACCGGGCGCAACTGCTGAGGCTCACCGCGCCGGAGATGACGGCTCTCGTCGGCGGACTGCGCGTGCTCGGCGCCAATGTCGGCCGGTCCAAGCACGGCGTCTTTACCGACAAGCCCGAGACGCTGACGAATGACTTCTTTCTGAACCTGCTCGACATGGCTACGCAATGGCACCAAGCGGGTGACGACGCCTACGAGGGTCGCGACCGCAAGACCAATGAGCTCAAGTGGACCGGCACCCGGGTCGACCTGATCTTCGGTTCGCACTCGCAGCTACGTGCATTTGCGGAAGTCTATGCGTGCTCGGATGCGAAAGAGAAGTTTGTCAACGACTTCGTGGCGGCGTGGACCAAGGTGATGAACGCCGATCGCTTCGATCTGAGAGCATGATCCGGAAAAGTGGACACCGGTTTTCCGAAAAGATCATGCTCAATCAAAAACCTAAAGCGCGATGACGATCTAACTTAATCTCATCGCGCT
>Ga0209807_1001693_pt1 | contig 10539 bp, 8 predicted proteins | sample GraSoiAngelo_154_FD_186168 | JGI IMG/M metagenome (GOLD analysis project Ga0209807, IMG submission 186168) | Grasslands soil microbial communities from the Angelo Coastal Reserve, California, USA - 14_1009_13_20cm (SPAdes) (version 2) | ecosystem: Environmental > Terrestrial > Soil > Grasslands ... | reverse complement strand
CGCGCCACAGACGGCCGAGATGTCCTGATCGATGCGCTTGGCGAGTTTATAGCTCGCGAACCACTGTGCGGCCCTGGGTGGAGGGACGAGAACGCCGACGATGAGCTCGCCCGGCGCCAGGTCCTTGCGTTGGTAGCCGAGATACAACCGCTCGAGCGGGATGCGGCGTTGGCGTGCTCCGTGGCGCAGCTCGAGCTCGGCGCCCAGCGCGATCAGCGCCGGCATCGAGTCGCCGATCGGTGAGCCGTTCGCGATGTTTCCGCACAGCGTGCCGGAATTGCAGACCGGCGGGGATGCGAACCGTCGGGCCTGCTCGGCGAGCGCCGGATAGTCCTCGAGCAACGCGGACCAAGCGGCAGTCAATGTCGCCGCGGCGCCGATCCAAAGGCCCACGGCGCTCCTGCGGATCTGCTGCAGCTCCGCGACGTTGCCGAGGTAGATGATCGGCGGCAGCTCGCGCAACTGCTTCGTCGCCCAGAGGCCCACATCGGTTCCACCCGCGAGCAGCACCGACCCCGGCGCCGCGGCCAGCGCCGCGGCCAATTCATCGAGGTTGCGCGGGGCATGGAATCCCGGAAGACGCAGCGCGTCATGGGACTGCGTCCGACGCAGCGCACGGAGCTGGTCGGTGCGGGTGGCGGATTGTGCGTCGGCGCGACTCCAGCGCGCCGGCTCAGGATAGTTCCCCATGCACTCGCCGGCGTCGATGATCGGCCGGTAGCCGGTGCAGCGACACAGATTACCCGACAAAGCCGTGAGCACCTCTTCACGCGTCGGTGCGGCGCGTTGCAAATACAGCGCGAACAGCGACATCACGAAGCCCGGTGTGCAGAAGCCGCATTGCGATCCGTGGCAATCGACCAGCGCACGCTGCACCGGATGCAGCGTCCCGTCTGGGGCCTGCAGGCTCTCAACGGTGACCAGTTCCTTGCCGTCGAGGGTGGGGAGGAAGCGGATGCAGGAATTGATCGCACGATACTCGATATGCCGCGCGTCGGGGGACAGCTCACCGAGCACCACCGTGCACGCTCCGCAGTCGCCTTCGGCACATCCCTCCTTGGTGCCGGTGCGGCCGGCGCGGTTGCGCAGATACTCCAGCACCGTCGTGGCGGGCGGCACGTCGGAAACGCAGATGAGCTCGCCGTCGAGCATGAACCGCGTCGCCTGTGTGTCGGGAAGGACGTTACTCACGACAAGGGGCTCACGCTCGGGGTGCGCATCAGCTACCGCGGTAAGTGGAATAGCTCCATGGCGATACCAGGAGAGGCACGTGATAGTCCTGCTCCGGGCTTGCGACCCCGAATGCAATGACTACGACGTCGACGAAAGGTGGCTCGGGCAATTGCAGCCCCCGTGAACGGAAGTATTCGGCGGCGTGGAACGTCAGCCGGTAGCGACCAGTGCGCAGCGCCTCTCGCTCGAGGAGGGGAGGGTCACAGCGACCTTGCTCGTTGGTGCGTCGCTCCGCCAGCAGGCGCGGCGGGTTTACTCCAGCGTCGTGTAGCTCGACGCGCATGCCGGCTGCGGGGATACCCGCCGCAACGTCCAGCACGTGAGTCGTCAGCTTGCTCATGCCGGTGAGATTTCGTGTGAGGGTGCGCGCTGGTAAGGCAGCATACGCGCCCAAGGGATTGTGCACAATCGCGCAAGGGATTGTGCACCGTCGGTTCAAAGCCGCGCGCTACGGCGCCGCGGGAAGACGCGCGGCTCCGCCCGTGCTTCGCGCCGGCCCCCGTGCTAGCTTAGGCGCCCATGGGTTCGATGGACGCTTTCATCCGCGCAGTTCCCAAGGCTGAACTTCATCTGCATATCGAAGGCACGCTCGAGCCGGAGATGGTGTTCGAGCTGGCGCGCAAGCACCACCTGTCGCTGCACTATTCCTCGGTCGAGGCGCTGCGCCAGGCGTACTGCTTTGCCGATCTGCAGTCATTCCTCGATGTCTACTACCAAGGCGCCAGCGTGCTGCGTGACGAGAGCGACTTCCACGCGCTCACCTCGGCCTATCTGCGCCGGGCGCACGCGGACGGCGTCGTGCATGCCGAGATCTTTTTCGATCCGCAGACCCATACCGCACGCGGTGTGCCCTTCGAGGCCGTCATCGGCGGCATCCGCAGCGCGCTCGCCGACGGGAAGCAAACGCTCGGCATCACACATCGCCTGATCCTCTGCTTTCTCCGTCACCTGAGCGCGGAAGACGCCATGACGACGCTCGAGCAGGCGCTGCCGCACGCCGGAGCCATCACGGCGGTCGGGCTAGACTCCTCCGAAGCCGGTCATCGGCCCGCGAAGTTTGCTTCCGTTTTCGCGCGCGCCCGCAGTGAAGGACTCCTCGCGGTTGCGCACGCGGGCGAGGAAGGGCCGCCGGAGTATGTCGCCGAAGCACTCGATCTACTTAAGGTGAGCCGCATCGATCATGGCGTGCGGAGCGAGGAGGATCCCGCACTGCTGGCACGCCTGGTGCGCGACCGCGTGCCGCTCACGGTCTGCCCGCTGTCGAATGTCAGACTGCGGGTCTTCGATCGCATGGAGGATCACAATCTCAAACGGCTGCTGCACGGCGGGCTGTGCGTGACCGTGAACTCGGACGATCCAGCCTACTTCGGGGGTTATGTCGCCGAGAACTATCTGGCGGCGTACCGTGCGCTCGGGCTCTCGCGGGCGGATATCTTGCAGCTCGCGAGCAATTCCTTCGAAGCCTCCTTTCTGCCTCGGGGCGAAAAGGATGCCTGGCTGCGGAGAGTGCGCGAGCTCGACGCGGGCTGAAGGCTCTGGCTAGGACTCGTTCTCGAAAAAACCCTCGCCGACCGGTTTGTGCTCGAGGATCTCCTCGCGTGTCAGGCCCTGGAGCTCGTGCGGGAATACCAGCCAGCTGTTCGTCGCATGAACGTAGTAGTCGGGCTTGAGTGAGCTACGATTGCGGTCCGGCTTGTAGTATACCGTCGCGATGCGGATCTGCCCCGCCAGATTCCGCCGGCAGCGGCGCCGGAGCTCCGCCATGACGGCCTCGAGGCTGCGACCGGAATCGAACACGTCGTCGATGATCAGCAGCTGATCCTCGTACGAGAGGCGCGATACGAGATAGTTCACCGCGTGGACCCGCACCACTGTGGCCTGCTGATCGATGCCGGTGTAGGAGGAGGTGCGGATCGCGATGTGATCGGCATGAATGCCGTGATACTCGAGTGTCTCCTGGACCGCGATGCCGACGGGTGCGCCGCCCCGCCAGATGGCGACCAGAAAGGTTGGCCTGAAGCCACTGCGCACGATTCGCAGGGCGAGGGCGATCGAATCGCGCAGCAGCGACTCGCTGGAAACGAAGACTTTCTCGAGGGCGGGCGAGGCGCTGGGCGGCTTCATGGGCGGTCTGTTGCGAGAGCGCGCGCGCATTGTGACACATCGCACTATACTCCGGGCCGAAGCTCATCCGCCGCACGCGCATGCCGAGAAACATCGAGATCAAAGCCCGAATCAGCAGCGTGGCAGCGCTGCTGCCGAAGGTGAGGCTCATCGCGAATCAGGGACCGTGGGACATCCGGCAGGACGACACCTATTTCGCCTGTGCCCGCGGCAGGCTGAAGCTGCGCACGGGCTCCGAGACAACCGGCGAGCTGATCTATTACCGACGCGACAATCAGCGCTCTCCCACGCAATCCTTTTACCTGCGCTCACCCACCTCGATTCCCGAGACTCTGCGGGACTTGCTCACTCAGGCGTTGGGTCAAGTCGGTCGCGTGCAGAAGCTCCGCACCCTGTTTCTGCGCGGTCGAACGCGCATTCACCTCGATGAGGTCGCCGGGCTGGGGGACTTTCTCGAGCTCGAGGTCGTACTTGCCGACCGCGAGCTGCCTGCCCGGGGCCTGGACGAAGCGAACGACCTGCTGAGGCGGCTCGGCGTGGATTCGTCGCAGCTCATCGAGGGCTCGTACCTCGATCTCCTCGCCACGACTTGAGGCTTCGGCTACGGGAGCTGCCGGCATGGGCACCATCTCGCGGCGAGAGCTGATCCGGATCGCGGCGGCGTCAGCAGTGACCTTGCCGTCGGCTGGCACACCGGCGACGACCGCGCGACTCCAGGCGGCGAATCGGCGGCGTGCGCCGGAATTCGCAGTCGCGGAACAGGTTCCCGAGGTCTTTACCTCTTTGCCATCCGGGTCGCAGGAGCTCCGCGGAGTCCTCGCCGACCGAATGCGGATCAATGTCGAGGGGCGGCTGCTGCGGATTGACGCGGATGCCTGCCTGTCGGGCTTCGTGCGTCGCGACGGGGCAGGCAGCTTCGATGCGGCATGGGTGGGGGAACACGCCGGTAAGTTTCTCGACGCAGCCTGCAACGCGCTGCGCTACTGCGAAGACGACCGCTTGCGGCACATCACCGAGCGGATGGCGCAGGCGCTTATCGCCTGCCAGGAGCCTGATGGTTACTTGGGCACCTATCCGGCGACGCGCCGCTGGACGGGCTGGGACGTCTGGGTACACAAGTACAACCTTATTGGCCTGCTCAGCTACTACGAACTCACGGCCGCGCCCGCCGCGCTGCGGGCGTGTCGCGGTATGGGTGATCTGCTTGTGCGCACCTTCGGCGAGGCACCCGGACAGCGCGACATTATCGGAGCTGGCGAGCACATGGGCATGGCGGCGACGGCCGTGCTCGAGCCGCTCTGCAAACTCTACCGATTTACGGCGGATCTCCGTTATCTCGAGTTCTGCGAGTACCTGGTGCGTTCGTACGACCACCCGCACGGCCCTCGCATCGTGACCACGTTGCTGGAAAGCGGCCGCGTTTACCGCGTCGCTAACGGCAAGGCGTATGAGATGCTCTCTAACCTCAATGGTCTGATTGATCTCTATCGCCTCTCGGCAAACAAGACTCTGTTGGAGGCGGTGCTGCGCGCGTGGGAAAACATTGTGCGGTGCCAGTTATACCGCACTGGGACGCTGAGCGCAGCGGAGCACTTTCAGCCCGATGGGCAGTTGCTGACACTGCAGTCGTCGAACGTCGGCGAGATGTGTGTGACGGTTACCTGGTTGCAGCTCAACTGGCGCCTCTTGCGTCTGACCGGCGAGGCGCGCTTCGGCCACGAAATCGAGCGCACCGTCTATAACCACCTCCTGGCGGCGCAGGATGTGAGCAACGGCAATGTCTCCTACTACACCTCCTGGGCAGGATGTAAGGAATTCACGGATGCGCTGCTGTGCTGCGTGTCGAGCGGTCCGCGGGGGATCTCACTCATTCCGCAGCTGGCGTGCGGCCTGCAGCAGAATGCGCTGTTCCTCAACCTGTACGTCGCGGGTCGCATGCGGTGCAAATCCGACGGAGTACCGGTCGAGGTGGTATGCGAGACCGCGTTTCCGGCGGAGGGGCGGGTCGCCCTTACGGTGAAGGCGGAACGCGCGACGCATTTCACTCTCCGGCTGCGGGTCCCGGAGTGGACCAGCGGCTTTCACGTGCGGTTCGGTGAGCACACGCTTGCCGGGATACCCGGGCAGCTGCTGGATGTTTCCCGAACCTGGCCGCGATTGAGCACGCTGGATATCGATATGGATATGCCGACGCGCGTGCTGCCGGGATCACCGACCCATCCAGACTACGTTCTGCTGCAGCGAGGTCCGCAGGTGCTGGCGCTGGAGCAAGCTCTCAATCCATCCGTACCTTACCTGCACCGCGTAGCCCTCACGGGCGGGACTGTAACGCCGCGGTCGGCAGCCCTGGTGGCAGGTTGGGGCGAGCGCCAGGTTTACGAAGTCGACGGCATCGTTGGCCTGCCGGCCGAGGGCGATCAGCTGCGGCCCGAGCGACGTGCCGTCCAGCTGGTGCCGTTTGCGGACCTTATGAACGGGCGCGTGTGGATTGCCCGAGCGGATCGCATGCTCAGTGACCCGCCCGCGGTCACTGCGTTTGCTCGGGCGAGTCTGTCAGTCGTGAGCCTCGGTCTCGAGCCGACTGCGGATGGCCAAACGCCGACGGATATTGCCGAGTTCTTGACCGATGAGGATCCTCATAGTTTCTGCACGGTCAATCCGCAGGATTTCGGGCTGGCCAACTATCTCGGGTCACCGCGGGGCAGGCGCGGCGATCCCGTATGGTTCGCGGTCATGCTGAGGAGCCCGGCTTCCATTTCGCGCATCGTGTTCCGACACGGCGCGGTCAGCGCTTCGGGCGGCTGGTTCGATACCACGGAGGCGATGCCGCGCATCGAGCTGGCGCGAAGCCCCATCCCAACCTCGGCCAACGGCGCAGTGCCCGACAACAGCAAGGTACGGTGGGAAACAGCTGGAGTGCTCGAGCACTATCCGCGCTCGCGCGCCTCGACGCCCCCGACGCTCGCAGATGGCCAGCTCTTTGAGCTGCGGCTGCCACAGCCGCTCGAGGTGTATGGCATCCGCGTCATAGGCAGGGCGGGCGGCGACTACGCGAGCTGCGCCGAGCTTAGCGCCTACGGCTGATTGCCCGCGTAAAATTGCGCGAGCGCATCGAGCTGTGCCCTGTGATAAGCGTGACCGGCCCGGATCCGGGTACCGAATTCCAGGTAAGGATCGGTCGCGCGGTCGTACGTTGGCCAGTGCGGTAGAGAGTCCCCGTTGGGATCACCGCTCGTTGCGAATCTCACCCAGGCTTGACGCATGGTCGCGGACAGCCGCAAGTCAGTGCGGTCGGGCGGCGGGTGCGGGATGAAACTCGGCTTATCGAGCGAGCCGAACACGAAGGGCAGCACTTCGGAATGAGTCGCCGGCAGCGGACCGCCGGCCACGCCGCGACTGAACAGGTAGCAGAAAGTCTTGGGCTGATGCAGTGAGAGCCCGCGCGCAATCAGCCGGGCGCTCTCGCCGAACACGGCATCGCCCAAGATCGCAGACGCTGCAGCGGTGGCAGCCGCGTCAGTTGCGGCAGGATGGAGCGCGAGCAGCTCGTCGGCGAGCGGGCCGAACTTGTTCCGGACCCACGCCCGGTAGGTGGCGACGCTCTGCTCGGCGATAAACATCCTGCCTTCGTCGGCGGCGATGCCGACAATGGTCGGGATGGCACTCACGGCGCCGGTCTCAAATGCGGCGCGCGGCTGCCCCGGGACGACGTAGCCATCGACGATCGGAGCGGGAAAGGCGATCGTCATGACGTTGCTGGCGGAGCGTGTGGGGAAGAACTCACCGTTGTGAGCCAGGAGCTCCGTGGCTCTCATCTGGCGCAGTGCCGCGAGGTCCGCCCCGAGTGCGGCGCCGCTCTGCTCGGCCTGCGCCAGCGAGGCGAGCGGGAGTACCGCCGGGCTGTGCAGGATCGCCTGCCTGAAGAGGCCGGCCACTAGCGGTGAGGTCATGAGAACCGCGATCGAAACCGCGCCCGCCGACTCGCCGAACACCGTGACGCGCTCAGGATCGCCACCAAACGCGGCGATGTTGGCCCTCACCCACTCGAGGGCGGCGATCTGGTCGAGCAGTCCATAGTTGCCGGACGTCCGCCGGGGCGACTCCGCCGACAACATCGGGTGCGCGAGGAAGCCGAAGATTCCGACACGATAGTTGAGACAGACGACGACCGCTCCCTGCGCTGCGAGTTTGGCCCCGTCATAGAGCGGATAGGCGCAGGAGCCGCCGATGAACCCTCCGCCGTACAGGAACACCATCACCGGCCGATGCGCGCCGCGCGCGCGCGCAGCCGTCCACACGCTCACAGTCAGGCAGTCTTCGCTCGCCTTCTGACCCGTTGCGATCACGTAGGGCGTCTGCATGCAGTCGTCGCCAAAGCGCGTCGCGTCACGCACGCCCTGCCACGAAAGCGGAGGCTGCGGCGGACGCCAGCGCAGTGGACCGACAGGTGGTGCGGCGTACGGGATACCCTTGAAGGTCCGGATCTCCCCGTTCGTGCCCGCAACGGCTCCGGCGGTCGTCGCGACGATCGGAGTCGTTGCCGGCGCGCCTGCAGTGAGGCCGGTCGGCGAGATGAGCCACAGGAGGACGAGATGGGCCGGATAGCCTGCTGGCTGCGGTGCTTTCATTGCACGCTCCGAGGAGATTCGGTTGGCGCCAGGGTGTCCATGACGAGGCGCAGCGTGGCGCTCTCATCGACGCTGAGGCATACCTCGACGTTCGCAGTGCCGCTCACCGGACGGGTGTAGCCCCGCTCGTCGACGGCGATCCGCAGCGGCGTCACGGGGCAGGTCGATGGCTCGAGGAGCCACGTGACCGGCACGACGTCGAAGAGGGTCGGGGTGATCTGGCCCCAGCCGTTGAGGAGGCGCCACTGGTGGTAGAGGAGCGCCAGCGCGTCCGAGGCCGGTGACCCGTAGGCGAACAGCCGGTCCCGCCGGACCTCGTCGAGCTTGATCTGAGTGGAGTCGAGCGGAAACATTCGCACCGCTACCTTTGACTGCAACAGAGCCACGAGGCCTCCTGGGGCGGAAGCGACGTTGTACTCGGCGCTCGGCTCGGCGACCGGTATGGCTCCTCCCTGGTTGTACCCCGCATGGATCGAGCCGCCCATCATCACGACCTGTCTGAGCTCGTGCAGGGCCTCGGGATCGCGCCGGGCGAGGGCCTCGATGTTGCTGAGCGGTGCCAGGGCGACGAGGGTGATCTCTCCGGGGCGTTTGTGCGCCTGCTCGCTGATGAACTCAATGGCGTCGCGCGCCGGGGAGGTGTCGGTGGCCCCTGAGGCCCATTTCCTCTGGGTGAAGGGCACCGCGTTGACGGTGGCCGGCCCCTGAGCGACCACGACGTCCCGGCGGCCGAGCGTCGCGAGGAGCCGGCGGACCAACAGTGTCCGCGTGCGCGTGTCTCCCCAGGCCGTGGTGACGCCGATCACCTCGACCCGCGGATCCTTGAGCGCCAGGGTGAGCGCAAAAGCGTCATCGATGTCATCGCCGACGTCGGTGTCGATGATGACGGGCAGTGGATGCACGGTGGTGGCGGTCGTGGCGGCGCCTGCGCTCACGGGCATGCGCGCCGCCGCCGCCAGCAGTGCCAGTGACAACCACGCCATACCCCTCACCAGAGCACCTGGGCCGCCGCACGCCTAAGCGAGGTAGATGAAGCGCGCGATGCAGAGCGCCGCGAGGAGGTACACCAGCCAGTCGCCTGGCCGCGCCTGCCCGCGCACCAGCTTGAGGATTGCGTGGCTCGTGATGCCGAATGCGAGGCCGTTGGCGATCGAATACGTGAGCGGAATGATGATCACCGTCAGGAAGGCCGGTATGGCCATGCCAGGATCCGCCCAGTCGATCTCCGCGAGTGCGCCCATCATCAGCGCCCCGACCAGGATCAGTGCCGGCGCCGTGGCGGCGGTGGGAATGGCCTGCACCAGGGGCGCAAAGAACAGCGTGGCCAGGAAGAGCATCCCGACCACGACGCTCGTGAGACCGGTACGGGCACCCACAGCGACACCCGCAGCGCTCTCGATATAGCTCGTGACCGGACTGGTTCCCACCAGGGCGCCGAGCAGCATTGCGGTGGAGTCGGACAGCAGAATCCGATTCATTCGCGGGATCGATCCGTCGGGTGCGATCAGGCCCGCCTTCTTGGTGACGGCCACCAGTGTGCCGATGTTGTCGAACATGTCGACAAACAGGAATACGAACACGATCTCGAGGAGCGAGAGCCCGACGCCGCCTTTCCAGTTGAGCGCCTGGCGCACGTCGAGCTTGAAGGCCGCTGCCGAGAGATCGCTGAGACTGTAGGCGCCGGGTGAGAAGTGCGAAAGGCCGGACACCCAGGCGATCGCCGCGGTCAGCAGGATACCGAGCAGGATCGCGCCCCTGACGCCGCGCGCCTGCAGTGCGGCGATCACGAGGAGCCCGAGCATCGCCAGCGCGGCTGTCGGGGCGGTGAGGCTCCCGAGGCTCACCATCGTCCCCGCCCTGGGGATGACGATGCCGGCGTCGGCGAGCCCGATGAAGGCAATGAAGAGGCCGATGCCGCCGGCCACCGCCGCAAACAACGGGCGTGGCACGGCCCTGACGATCAGCTGCCGCACGCCCGCGATCGTGAGAACGAGGAACGCCACGCCGGAGATGAATACGCAGCCGAGCGCCGTCTGCCAGGGCAGACCCATGCCCTTGACGACGGTGTAGGTGAAGTAGGCATTGAGGCCCATTCCCGGCGCGAGGGCGAGCGGATAGTTGGACAGCAGGCCCATCAGGATGCAGCCGATGCCCGACGCCAGGCAGGTCGCGACCGCCACGGCCGCGACCGGCATGCCCGCGGCACCGAGGATCGCCGGATTGACGACGACGATATAGGCCATCGTCAGGAAGGTCGTGAGTCCGGCGAGCACCTCCGTGCGTACCGTGGTGCCGTGGCCTCTGAGGTCAAAGAGGCGCTCCAGCATCGAGGCTCGTCAGAATCTCATCATCAACTGGCCGCCAAAAATCCGCGGATCGTTGATGAAGCCCGTGAAGTTCTCGAAGTTGATGCCGCCGATGTTGCGGGTCTGGTCGGTGCAGTTGCGGCAGAATGCCGCGACCTCGTACTTGTCTTTGGCCCACGTGTAGCCGATGCGGACGCCAAGCTGGAACAGCGACGGACCGACGAACTCCAGCTCCTTATCGAGGAAGA
>Ga0209807_1001692_pt1 | contig 10540 bp, 7 predicted proteins | sample GraSoiAngelo_154_FD_186168 | JGI IMG/M metagenome (GOLD analysis project Ga0209807, IMG submission 186168) | Grasslands soil microbial communities from the Angelo Coastal Reserve, California, USA - 14_1009_13_20cm (SPAdes) (version 2) | ecosystem: Environmental > Terrestrial > Soil > Grasslands ... | reverse complement strand
CGCTCTATCGCGCCGTGCTCGGCCCCTACGTGCGCCAGCGGCCGCTGATCGACCTGGTGGTGAAGGGCGAGGCCGACGTGGCGTCCATCGACGGCTACGCGCTCGACCTGCTCCGCCGCCACGATCCGGCCACCGCCGCGCGCGTGCGCTCTGTGGAGACCACCGCGCCGGCGCCGAGCCCGCCCCTGGTCGCCTCGAGCGGCATCGATGCGGGCACGCGCGAGCGCCTCGCGCACGCGCTCGTCACCGCGCACCACGCCGCCGACGCGCAGCCGCTCCTCGCGGACGTGCTCCTGGCGCGCTTCGAGCGCGTGACGCCCGCCGACTTCGAGGTGTTCCTGGAGCGCGAGCGCGCCGCGCGGGATGCCGGGTACCCGAAGCTCGCCTAGCCATGCGGACCCTCGTGCGCGGCGGGTGGGTGGTCGGCTTCGCGGGCGGCGGACACACGCTCGTTCCCGACGGCGTGGTGGTGTACGAGGACGACCGCATCCTGCACGTCGGCCGGCGCTTCGACGGGCGTGTCGACGCAGAGATCGACGCGCGCGGCATGCTCGTCTGCCCCGGGTTCATCGACAGCCACGTGCACTCCGGCCACCGCGCGTCGCATCGGCTCATCACCGATACCGGCCGGCCGGAGTTCTACGGCCAGCCCTTCCTCGAGATCACCGTGCCGCGCGAGGGCACCCGCGTGGGCGGCGACCCGCGCTACGCGCGACCGACCGACGCCGACGCGGAGGCCGGCAACCGGCTGCTCGCGACCTTCACGGTGGCGGAGATGCTGCGCAACGGGACGACGACCTTCATGGAGTTCGGCAGCCAGGTCCGCGTGCAGGAGGCGTTGCTCGTGGAGGTCGAGCGGTTCGGGCTTCGCGCCTATCTCGGCGCCGGCTATGACTCGGGGCGCTGGGTGGGGGACGACAGGGGCCGGCTCAAGCGCGCCGTCGACGAGCCGGCCGGCCGCAAGGAATTCGACGGCGCGCTGGCATTCATCCGCCGCGTCGACGGCAGCGTGGGCGGCCGCGTGCGCGGCCTGCTCGCGCCGCGCGAGGTCGAGACGTGCAGCCTCGAGCTGCTGCGCGCGACGCGCACGGTGGCCAACGAGATGCGCCTGCCGATCGTGACCCACGCCGCCTACAACGTCATCGAGTTCTACGAGATCCTGCGCGAGCATCGCATGACGCCCGTCGAGCTGATGGACAGCGTCGGGTTGCTCGGCCCCGACCTCACGATCGGCCACGGCAACCTCATCGCCGACAACGCCCTGCTGAATTACTCCGGGGGCCGCGAGCTCCCCCTCATGGGCCGCCACGGCGTGACGGTGTCGCACTGCCCCGTGAACATCGCGCGTCGCGCGCGCTACCTCGACTCGTGGCAGACGTACCGCGCGGCCGGGGTCAACCTCGCACTCGGCAGCGACACGTATCCGCGCGACCTCATCATGCAGATGCGGATCGCATCCTATTTCGGCAAGGTCATGAGTCACAATCTGTTCGCGGCCTCCGCGGCCGAGGTGTTCGAGGCGGCCACGCTGGGCGGCGCCCGGGCCCTCGACCGCGACGACCTCGGCCGTCTGGCGCCGGGGGCCAAGGCCGACATCGTGGTGATCGACCTCGCGACGCGCGACGCGCTGCGCTTCGGCCCCGTGCGCGATCCCGTCAAGGCACTCGTGGAATGCGGCATCGGTGACGACGTGGTCTCCGTGATCGTCGACGGCGTGGTCCGCATGCGGGATCGCGTGATCCCCGGCGTCGATCTCGCGGCCCTGCGGCGTCAGGCCCAGGAGGCGGGGGAGGCCGTGTGGGGGCGCGTGCAGGAGTGGGATCCGCTCGGTCGCACCGCCGAGGAGATGAGCCCGTGGTCGTTTCCGCTCATGAAGGAGGACTGATGCGCCGCTCGCTGCTCGTCGCCGCGACGCTGCTCGTGACCGCCATGGCGCTGCCGGTGGCCGCGCAGCCGTATCCGACACGCCCGATCCAGTTCGTGATCCCGTTCGCGACGGGCGGCCCCACCGACACCGCCATCCGCGTCATCCAGCCGCAGCTCGCCGCCAGCCTCGGCGTGCCCGTCGTGCTCGTCAACAAGCCGGGCGGCGGCGGCGCGGTCGGCATGGACGGCGTGGCCAAGGCCCGGCCCGACGGTTACACGCTGGCCGCCACCGTGCGCTCGACGCTGACCATCCTGCCGGCCACCCAGCCGGACGTGACGTACAAGATCTCGGACTTCGCGGTCATCGGCAGTTACGCGATCGACTCCGGCGTGATTCTGATAAAGGCCGGCGCGCCGTGGAAGACGCTGGAAGAGTTCGTCGACCACGCGAAGAAGAATCCGGGCACCGTGACGTACGGCTCCGCGGGCCTCGGCACCAACAGCTACTTCAACATGGAGCTGCTGCAGCAGGCGTACGGGATCACCCTGTCGCACGTGCCCTTCAACGGCTCCGGGCCCGTGAAGAACGCGCTGCTCGGCGGCCACGTGCCGATCGGCGCCGCCGCGCTGAGCGCCGTGCTGTCCGTGGTGCGCTCGGGCGATCTGGTGGCCCTCGCCACCAGCGCCGGCAAGCGCCTCCCCGTGATCCCGAGCACGCCGACGATGACGGAGAAGCGCCAGCCCGACGCCTCGCTGAGCACGTGGATGGAGCTGTACGCGCCGGCGAGGACGCCGAAGCCGATCGTCGATCGTCTCTCCGCCGCGCTCGACAAGACGATGAAGGATCCGGACGTGATCGCGGCCATCGAGAAGGCCGGGCTCAGCGTCGAGTACCACGACGCATCGGCGACGCTCACGCTCGTGGAGCGCGAGAACGAGGTCGTCACGCGGCTGGCGAAAAAGCTGAACCTGGGCCGGTAGTGACGGGGCGCGAGCGCGGGGCGGCCGCGGTCCTCCTCGTCGTCGGCGTCATCGCCCTCGAGGAAGCCAGCCGCCTCCGCTTCGGCTCGCTCGCGCGGCCCGGCCCGGGCTTCTTTCCCGTCGTCCTCGCCGCCGCCTTCTCGCTGGTGTGCGCGGCCCTCCTCGTCGGCCCGGTGCGGACGCGTGACGCGGACGCGCCGCCCCTGCCGCGCCTGGGATGGCCGAAGGTCGTCGCCACGATGGCGGCCCTGTTCATCTACGCCCTCGTGCTGGAGCCGGTGGGATTCGTGGCCGCGACCTTCGTGCTGCTGCTGTTCTTCTTCCGGGCGCTGGAGCGGCAGCGGTGGCTGGTGGCGCTCGGCAGCTCGCTCGCGACGGCGCTGCTGACCTACCTCGTGTTCAGGGTGTGGCTCAACGTGCAGCTGCCCGCCGGCCTCTGGGGAGGCTGACCGCCGTGGATCTGGTTCACGGGCTCACCTACGGGCTCTCCGTCAGCCTGCAACCCTCCAATCTGGTCGCGTGCTTCATCGGCGTCTTCGTGGGCACGCTCATCGGCGTGCTGCCCGGGATCGGCCCGGTGGCCACGATGTCGTTGCTCCTGCCCGTCACCTTCGCGATGTCGCCCACGGCGTCCATCATCATGATGGCGGGCATCTACTACGGCGCGATGTACGGCGGATCCACCACGTCGATCCTCGTGAACATTCCCGGTGAGGCGGCCTCGGTGGTGACGTGCATCGACGGCTACCAGATGGCTCGGCAGGGCCGCGCCGGTCCCGCCCTCGGCATCTCGGCGCTGGGCTCGTTCATCGCGGGCACGTTCAGCGTGCTCGGCATCATGCTGCTGGCGCCGCCGCTCACGTCGGTCGCCCTGCGCTTCGGCCCGCCCGAGATCTTCGGGCTGCTCCTCCTGGGGTTCACGATGGTGACGTACCTCACGGCGGGCAGCAAGCTGAAGGCGGTGGCCATGGCGCTGCTGGGGATGCTCCTCGGCACCGTCGGGCTGGATCCGATCTCCGCCTCGCCGCGGTTCACCTATGGCAGCGTGACCCTCGGCGACGGGCTGGGGCTGGTGCCCATCATCATGGGGCTCTTCGGGATCAGCGAGGTGCTGCTCAACATCGGGCAGGGCGTGAAGCAGGAGGTCTTCGATACGCGGATCAAGGGGCTCATGCCGACGCGCGAGGACTGGAGGCGCTCGGCGGGACCGATCGCGCGCGGCAGCGTGCTCGGCTTCCTGCTCGGCATTCTTCCCGGCATCGGCGCCATCATTCCGACGTTCATCTCGTACGCGCTCGAGAAGCGCATCGCCCGCCAGCCGGAGCGCTTCGGCCGGGGCGCGATCGAAGGCGTGGCGGGGCCCGAGGCGGCGAACAACGCCGCCACCGGCGGCTCGATGATCCCGCTCCTCACGCTGGGCCTCGCACCGAACGTGGTCATGGCCGTCCTCCTCGGCGCCTTCCTCATCCACGGCGTGCAGCCCGGACCGCTCCTCATCAAGGAGCATCCCGAGATCTTCTGGGGCGTCATCACGAGCATGTACGTCGGCAACGTCATGCTGCTCGTGCTCAACCTGCCGCTCATCGGGCTCTGGGTGCAGCTGCTGCGCGTGCCGTACGGGATCCTGTTCCCGCTGATCTTGCTGTTCTGCGTGATCGGCGTGTACAGTGAGTCCGCCAACGTCTGGGACATCGTGGTGATGCTGGCCTTCGGTGTGGTCGGTCTGCTCATGAAACGCTTTGGATTCGAGGCGGCGCCGCTCGTGCTGGCCTTCGTGCTCGGGCGGATGGCGGAGGAATCGATCCGGCAGTCGCTGCTGATGTCGAGCGGCCGGTTCTCGATCTTGCTCACGCGGCCCATCGCCACCGTGTTCGTCGTCGCCGCGCTGAGCGTGGTGGCGCTGCCGGTGCTCCTGCCGCCCGTGCGGCGGATGCTCCGCACGGTGCCGCCCGACGACACGGCGTGACCGGCGTGGCGCCCGGTATGGAGCACGACGAGCGTGGACGACTGCGTGATCTGAGCACGAGCCTGATGCGGCTGCACCGGCTTCTGCTCGACCGCGAGCGGGGGCTGTACGAGGACCGCCACGGCGCCATCCCCACCCGTGAATTATTCAGCCTGGTGCTCAACGACGAGCAGTTCGCCTGGCTCCGCTCGCTCTCGACGCTGATCGCCCAGATCGACGAGGTCGTGGATGCCGACGAGGCCGTCGCCCCGGAGACCGTGCAGAGCGCGTTCCGGGAGGCGCACCGATTGCTCAAGTCTGGGGACCCGAGCGAGTTCCGGGACCGGTATCACGCCGCGCTGCAGGAGTCGCCGGACATCGTGATGGCCCACGCCGGGGTCAGCAAGGTGCTCGGGGGTGCCTGACGTCGGTCCGCTGCTCGCGTCGGGCCGCGACGCCGACGTCTTCGCCTGCGGCCACGACCTCGTGGTGCGGCGCTCTCGCAAGGGACGCTCGATGGAACGCGAGGCCAGGGTGATGTCGTACCTCGCCGGCCACGGCTATCCCGTGCCGCGCGTCGAAGACGTGCGCGCCGGCGGCTCCGAGCTGGTGATGGAGCGCATCGCGGGGCCGACGATGCTCCAGGTGCTCTCGCGCCGGCCGTGGACCCTGGGCGACAACGCCGCGCGGCTGGCCACGCTTCATCGGCGGCTCCACGAGATTCCGGCTCCCGACTGGCTCTCACCGTTTCCCGGTGGCGGCGACGGCATCGTCCACCTCGACCTCCACCCCCTCAACGTCATCCTGTCGCCGGCAGGACCGGTGCTGATCGACTGGACGAACGTGGCGCGCGGGGCCGGTCCGCTCGACGTGGCCCTCACGTGGCTCCTGATGACGGCCGCCGAGCTGACCGGCGGCGGTCTGCAAGCGATGGTGGGCCGCATGGTCCGTGCGATGTTCGTCCGCTCGTTTCTCGCCCGCTTCGATCTCGCCCCGGTGCGGGCCGCCCTTCCCGCCGTCGCGGCGTGGAAAGCCCGGGACCGTAACATGCGGCCGGCGGAAGTGGCCGCGATGCAGCGACTCGTGACGCGAGAGGTGAGCCGGCGGTAGGATGCGTCCGACAGGAGGTTCGTGCATGGGTTTCCGCACACTGCATCCCGAGACGACGGCGGAGGCGTACCTCGAGCTGCTGAAGGACCGCGGCATCGACGTCTTCCTCGGCAACGCCGGCACGGACTTCGCGTCGCTCGTGGAGGCGTTCGCGCGCTTCGAGAGCGCGGGCGGGCGTGCGCCCCGCCCGATGGTGGTGCCGCACGAGTTCGTCGCGGTGTCGATGGCGCACGGATATTACGTCGCGGGTGGGCGGCCCGCGGCCGTCATGGTCCACGTCAACGTCGGCACCGGCAACGCGTCGACGGCCATCATCACCGCCGCCCGGGCGAACGTCCCGATATTCATGTCCGCCGGGCGGACGCCGATCACGGAGGAAGGGCTGCCCGGCGCGCGCGATCTCCACATCCACTGGGCGCAGGAGAGCTTCGACCAGGCCGCCATGCTGCGTGAGTACGTCAAGTGGGACTACGAGCTTCGCACGCCCGTGCAGGTGGAGTCGGTGGTGGACCGGGCCTTCGAGCTGATGCTCGCCGAGCCTCGCGGGCCCATCTACCTCACGCTGCCGCGTGAGGTGCTGGCCGCGCGTCCCGGGCCCATGACGATCACGTCACCCTCGCGACGCGAGGCGCGCAGCGAGCGCTTCCCGGATCCCGCGCGGATCGACGAGGCCGCCCGCATCCTCGCGCGCGCCGAGCACCCGATCATCCTCACCTCGGCCGCCGGGATCGACGCGCGTGCCGTGGCCGGCCTCGTCGAGGTCGCGGAGGCCGGCGGGATCGGCGTGGTGGAGGCGGATCCGATCTACCTGAACGTCTCGCACCGACACGACCTGCATCTCGGCTACAACCAGTCCGGGACCACGAATCCCTCGCTCGGCGAGGCCGACGCGGTCCTGGTCGTCGAGGCCGACGTGCCGTGGTATCCGCATCTCAAGAAGCCGGCGCCGGGCGCGCCGATCATCCACCTCGGCGTCGATCCGTTCTTCTCGCGCTATCCGATGCGCAGCTATCCGTGCGACGTGCCGATCGCGGCCACGCCGGCCGTGGCCCTGCCGATGCTCGCGGAGGCCGTGCGGCGCCACGCCGATCGGCAGGCCGTGGGCCGCCGTCGCGAGCGCGTCACCGCCGAGCATCGCCGGCGCCAGGCCGCCTGGGACGAGACGGCGCTCGCGCAGGCGAGCGCGCCGACGATCGGCTTCGCGTGGGCGTCGCGGTGCATCGGCGAGCTCATCGACGACAGCACGGTGATCGTGAACGAGTACCCGCTGGACCGGCGCTTTGCCGCGTTCACGCGGCCGGGCAGCTACCTCGGCTCGCCCCACTCGAGCGGACTCGGCTTCGGCCTCGGCGCCGCACTGGGCGCGAAGCTGGCCCGCCCGGAGACGACGGTCATCGCCACCGTCGGGGACGGCGCCTACTTCTTCGGCGAGCCGCTGTCCTGCCTGTTCGTGCAGCGCGCCCACGCGCTGCCGATCCTCACCGTCATCTTCAACAACCAGCAGTGGGAAGCCGTGAAGTTCGGGGCGCTGGCCGTCCATGCCGACGGCGTCGCCCGGACGCGTGGCCGGTTCCCGCTGAGCGAGCTCACCCCGTCACCGCGCTTCGAGGAGATGGCGAAGACCGTCGACGGCTATGGCGAGCGTGTGGAGAGTCCCGGCGAGCTGCCGGCCGCGCTGAAGCGCGGTCTGGCGGCGGTCCGCGAGGGCCGGCCCGCGATCCTCAACGTGCTCTGCCAGCGGGGGGTTTAGCGAGCCATCAGTGCGTGTGGGCCTGGCGCGGCATGAGCTCCCAGACGCGCCAGAACGCCAGCATCTCGGGAGGCGTGCCCAGCGACACCCTGATGTACTTCGGCATGGACGGAATCGGTGGTGGTATCAGGATATTGCTCGCCCTCGAGAGGACGACGGCCTGCTCGGCCGGGCCACCGGTGTTCAGCATGACGAAGTTCGCATGTGAATCGATGACGCGGAGCATGCGCGCGTTCGCCTGGTTGTAGAATTCCTGCCGGTCATTGGCGTTCCGCTGCACGCTGAGCCGCACGTGTCCGCGATCGTGGAGCGCTTCCGTCGCGCCGCGCAGGGCGCCGGCGCCGACGTCCATCGGCGGCTCTGCTGCACGCAGGCGCCGCGCCGCCTCCGGCGCGGCAATCGCGTATCCCAGACGCAATCCGGACAGACCATGGACCTTCGACAGGCTGCGCGTGACGATGACGCGGCGGTCATCCACGGGGCGATCGATGAAGGAGGCGTACGCCGATGACGTGCCGGCGTAGTGGTGATACGCCTCGTCGATCAGGACGCGGGCGGTCGAGGGAAGCCTGCGGATGAAGGTCTCCAGCTCGTGTCGCGGCGTCAGCGTTCCGGTGGGATTGTTCGGATTGCAGATGTAGACCAATCCCCCCGCGGCGTCGAGGTGGGCCAGCATCGCGTCGAGGTCGTGCGCGTACTGCGCGGTGAGGGGGACGGTCACGACATCGGCGCCGACGCTTCGCGCGTACTCGGCGATCGGATCGAACGTCGGCGACGCCAGGACGAGCTTCCTGCGCGGTCCGAGAAAGGTCGCGGCCGCCGTGCGCATGATCCCGACGGAGCCGCAGCCCAGCACGACCTGCTCGGGCCTGACGCGGTGGAGCGCCGCGATCTCCGCGGTCAGGGCGTGGCCTGCTTCGCGCCCGCGATCGGGGACGCCGAGGCTCTCCCGCATGGCGGCTTTCGCGCGTTCCGATGGACCATACGCGTTCTCGTTGCTGTCCAGACGGATCGGGTCCGGCTCGGCGCTCGACACCGGTGTCGTCCCAGCCCACGCGGCCTCGTGCACCCATGGAAATGCCGCGCTGACGACGGCGCCCCGCCCGAGCCGGCGAAGGAGATCTCTGCGGGAGATGAGCATGCGTGTCGGCCTCCCGCTCATGGGAGGCCGGGCATCGTCATGACGGATGCGCCCACGGTCAACGTGACGGCCTCGCGGCGGACGAGTCCCCCGCCGCTGGCGATGATGGTGAGTGGGTAGGTGCCCAGGGGCGTCGTGAGGCTGGTCGCGACTCTCATGGTGGTGGAGCCGGAGCCGTTCACCGACGCGGGTGTGAAGGCCGCGGTGGCACCCGATGGCAGCCCGCTGACGCTGAAGGCCACGGCTCCAGTGGGGCCCGTCCCCGCCGCCACCGTCGCGGTGTAGCTCGTGCTTCCTCCCGGCAACACGGTCTGCGACGCCGGCGTGGCCGACAGCGAAAAATCGGCGGTCAGTCTCACGAAGCTCGCCGTCGACGGGACTCCGGCCGAGCTCAATACGAAGAGCATGTAGTAGCCCGGGGGCGCGATGTTCCCCGTCGGCGGCGCGGTCACGTTCAGCACACCGCTTCCGGCGTTGTACGACAGCCGCACCAGGCGCTGGTCTTGATCGAACGCGTGGGTCGGCGAACCGGGCCGCACCAGCACCACCGACGCAATGTCCGCCGCATTCGGTGTCTGCACCTGAAAGGCGCTGCCATAGGCGATCGCGCCGGCGACGCCGGTGATCCGGGGACGTGTGGCCAGGCTGCCATCCGCGTTGAACAGGTAGGCCGGAGAGTAGATCTCGATGTGCGGCTCGTACATGCCTTGCAGAGGGTTGCCGCCGAGGACGGCGACCGTGCCATCGGCCAGGAGCAAGGAGTTGGAATGGTACAAGCGCGGAAACGCGTTCGCCCCGGCCGAGCTGAACGTGTTCGTGTCGGGGTCGTACAGGTCCGCGTTCAGGCTCGCCGTGGACGCGTCCTCGTCGTTGGCGGAGCCGCCGAGCGCCAGCACCGTGCCGTTCGGCAGGATCGTCGCGTTCATCTCGATGCGTGGCTGCGACATCGGAGGTCCGTACTGCCATCGGGGCGCGGCGGCCGACAGGTCGATGATCTCGGTGGTGGCGGTCGCAGGATCAGCCCCGCCGAAGATCATCACGCGGGCCTTGTATCCGTCGGCCGGGCTCAGGGGCAGGAGCACCGACGAGCCGTACGTGCGCATCCGATTGTAGTTCGTGGAGGCCACCCCGAACCAGGTCTTCGACGCCGTATCGAACGTCATCGTCTCGGCCATCGGACCTGACGCAAAGACGTTTCCATCGGGTACGAGGTGCATTCGTGGATAGAGCGGAGGAATCCAGCCGGACTCGTACTCCGGACTCCAACCGGAGCCCACGCGGTAGATCTCCACTGTCGAATTGGTCGAGCCGGTCTCCGACAAGCCAGAAAACGTCATCACGCTGCCATCGCCGAGCGTCGTCACCGTGGGATACCAGCGCCCGTGCGCCATGTTTTCCAGGTCTGTGAATCGACCCGTGGTCGGGTCGAAGACCGAGTTCCGCGGCTCCCCGCGAAACGGGTGGTACTGCAGATTGCCACCGTTGATGAATACTCGGCCGTCGGGCAATACCACCATCCCGTTGCAGAACATGTCCCATCCCAGCGATTGCCGGCTGATCGTTCCGGTCCGGGGGTCCCACACGGCGGCCTCGAAGTTGGTGACCGTGGCGTCGTAGCCCGACCCCGCGACGATCAGCACCTGGCCGTTGTTCATGAGGGCCATGTGGATTGGATTGATCGGCATCAGGTACGGCAGCGTCGTCCACTGACCCTGGGCTGCTGCCTGCCCGACAGCGGCCCAGCAGA
>Ga0209807_1001690_pt1 | contig 10555 bp, 10 predicted proteins | sample GraSoiAngelo_154_FD_186168 | JGI IMG/M metagenome (GOLD analysis project Ga0209807, IMG submission 186168) | Grasslands soil microbial communities from the Angelo Coastal Reserve, California, USA - 14_1009_13_20cm (SPAdes) (version 2) | ecosystem: Environmental > Terrestrial > Soil > Grasslands ... | reverse complement strand
GGTGGAAGGTCCGGAGCAATCCGGGATGGAAACCGAAAAACGCATAGGGGACTTCAGGGTAAACAGGAAGGTCTCTTGGGGCATTACTTTTCCCCAAAACCTCCACACCGGGCTTCAATTCAAAAAGCCCCTCTTGGAGGCCTCAGCGCAGGCTTTGTCCACAGCACCGGCGTCGAACCTGGCCCCCCTCTTGCGCAGTCGCCTGACCCCGTCCGCCAGGCGCGCCACGGGGTCCGGATCCTCGTAGCGGAGCCAGTGATAAGCAGCCGGTTTGGACCATCGCCTCCCCTCCGTTCTGTAGAGCGTGCGATGGGCCGCGACCACGATCTCCTCCACATCCCTTAACAGCTCGCCACGAATCAGCTCTGAGTAGTCATGAGTCGCCATCCAGGCCAGAAGACGCGCAAGCCTCGGTCCGGCGCTCCCGGTCAGGCCGTCGGATCCGGGGGCGCGGTCGGGATGTCGTACACGCTGGCCCGAAGGGTGCAGATGAACGGCAGGTTGCGGTACAGCTCTCTGTAGTCCAGCCCGTAGCCGACCACGTAGTCGTTCGGGATCTGGAAGCCGACGTAGCGCACCGGCAGGCTGACCATGCGGCGAAGAGGGCGGTCGAGCAGTGTCACGACCTCGAGCGAGGTAGGCTGCCGGCGGCGCAGCTCCGACAGCACGTAGTCGAGCGTGAAGCCCGTGTTGATGATGTCTTCGACCAGCAGCACGTGCCGGCCTTCGATCGGATAGTCGATGTTGCGCACGATCCGGACCCGGTCCTGCGGCAGCGCACCCGCGAATCGCTGCAAGTCGAGGTAGTCGATGACGAACGGAACCTTGATCTGGCGGGCCAGGTCGGCGAGGAAGAATGTGATGCCCTTGAGCACGCCGACCAGGACCAGCGACTGGCCCCGGTAGTCACGGGAGATTTTGCGGGCGAGCGCGCGCAGCCGCGTTTCGAGCTCCACCGGGGAGATCAGGATCTCGCCCACATCCTCCTTGCGCAGGTGCTGGACCTCCAGCGCGCCGTAGCCCGCCTTGGCGAGGAGCTGCTGGTAGTCCTTGCGGTAGAGCAACCGCACGTTGAGCTCGGGGTAGAGCTCGCGAAGCATGCGCAGCTTGCGGTTCTTCGGCGTGACGAGCGACTGCTTCATCGTCGTCAGCTCGATGTAGAGGTCGTGCTCGGGTAGGTAGAAGTCGGGCGTGAACATCTCCGCCACGCGGGTTCCCTCCCATGCGATCGGGAACGACACCGGCTCGTACAGCCAGCGGATCCGGTAGTAGTCGAGGAAGCGGGCGAATTCCTGCTCGGAGGGGTGCGCGAACTCGACGCGCGAGTGAGCAGGGCCCGTTCGTCTGACCAGGCGTGATCGTTGCCTGACCGGGCGGCGCCATTTCTGAGGAATCGAGGAATGGACGGACGACGCCAATGAGACGTTGCTGATTGTACGCTCGGGGCAGGAAGGTCCCAGTGAGCACACCGGCGCAGAGGATGGTCGCCGAGCAGCTGCGTCCGCACGGCGTGACTGATGAGCGTGTGCTGGAGGCGATGGCCTCGGTCCCGCGCGAAGAGTTTCTCGCCCCCCGCATGCGCAGGCACGCTTATGAGGACCGCGCTCTCGCCATCGATTGCGGCCAGACGATCTCGCAGCCGCTGGTCGTGGCCTTGATGACGCAGGCTTCCTCACCCCAACCCGACGACATCGCGCTCGAGGTGGGCACAGGTTCCGGCTACGCGGCGGCCGTGCTGAGCCGCCTGTGCCGCAAGGTCATCACCATCGAGCGCGAGCCGGCGCTGGCGGAGCAGGCCTCGCAGACGCTGCGCCGGCTCGGCTTTGAGAACGTCGAGGTGGCGGTCGGCGACGGCAGCCAGGGCTGGCCTTCGGAGGCGCCCTACAACGTGATCCTGGTCGCAGCGGCGGCCGGCTCCGTCCCCCAGGCCCTCATCGACCAGCTGGCCGACGGTGGCCGCATGGTCATCCCGGTCGCCGTCTCAGCGCACGAGCCGCAGGACCTTCGCGTCTACCTGCGCCGCGGGGCGGACGTCCTCTACCGCTCCCTGTTCCCGGTGCTGTTCGTCCCGCTCCGAACCGGCTAAGGGCTGGGCGACGACCGCGGCGACGGCGACGGGCTCGCGGGCGTTGCGGAGGTGCCCGTCAGCGCCTGCAGCTGCTGCAGGATCTGGCCCACGGTCGTCATCTCGGTGGCGTACGCAGTCAGGTCCCCACGCTTCAGCGCTTCGTAGGCGGCTTTGTAGTGCGCATTGGCCTGATTCACGAGGCTGGCGATCTGAGCCACCACCCCGGGCGTGGCCGTGGGTGGCGGCTGATTCGTGGGCGGTCCCGTGGCGTTTCCGACCAGCTGCTGGATCGCGTCGTTCAAGTTGTCCGCGTAGACAACGCCCGTCTGGTCGGCCAGGATCACCTTCTTCAGCTCCGGGATCCCGGTCGACGTCGTGGCGCGAAGGTAGACGGGCTCGAAGTAGAGGAACGAGTTTCCGATCGGCACCACGAGCAGGTTGCCCTGCTGGACCTGCGAGCCGGTGCTGTGCAGCAAGGTGAAGTCACGCGAGATGGTCGGGTCCTGGTTGATGCGGCTCGCGACCTGCTGCGGACCGAAGATCACGCGGTCCTTGGGAAGAACGTAGGAAACGTACTGCCCGTAGTGGGCGCCGTCGCTGCGGGCCGCGAGCCACGAAACCAGGTTGGTCTTCCCGTGTGGCGTGAACGGCATGATCAGGAGGAACTCCGGGCTCTGCTCGCCGGGCAGCCGGAACAAGACGTAGTAGGGCTGCACCGGAGAAGGCGCGCCCCCGGGCGAGGTTTGGGCGGTCGGCACGTCCCACACATCCTCACGCGTGAAGAAGACTTTGGGATCGGTCATGTGATAGGTCGCGTAGATAGCGACCTGCACATTGAAGAGATCTTCCGGAGCGCGGATGTGGGCGCGAATCCCCGACGGCATCGTCGAGGACGGTTGGAAGAGGGAGGGGAAGGTCGCCGCGTATGCCTTGATCAAGGGATCTTTCGGGTCCATCACGTAGAAGGTCGGCATGCCTTCGTAGGCGTCGATGACCACCTTCACGGAGTTGCGGATGTAGTTGATGTCGTTGCCTTGAAATGGCTGCGACTGCGAGTACGGGTACGTCGAGGCCGTCGTGTAAGCGTCCATGATCCAGTACAGGCGTCCGTCGACCGCGACGACGTAGGGGTCCGCGTCGAACGACAGGAACGGCGCGAGCTCCTGGACGCGGTCGCGGATGTTGCGCCGGTACAGCATCAGCGACTTGTCGGTGATCTGGCCCGAGACGAGCAGGCTGAAGTCGCTGAGCTTCAGCGACCACAGCGCTCGGTTGATGCTGTTCATCGGCACTCCGTGCGTGCCGGTGTAGCTCGTGAAGACGTCCTGGCTGCCCTTCGCGTAGTCGAACTCGCGCGTGGTGGACGGCGCGAGGACATAGTCTCCGTTGGGCGGGCTGACCTCGCCGAAGTAGATCGCGGGCTGGGTGATCTTGATCGCTCCGGTCGGAGGCAGGTCCTGCACGACATAGTCAGGCAGGCCCTCGCCGACCACGGCGTTGACGGGGCTCGCGGCCACGCCGTATCCGTGGGTGTAGGTCAGGCGCTGGTTGAACCAGTTCTGCGATGAGGACGGAAGCCGCGCGAATTCGAACTCGCGCGCGCTGATCTCGAGCTGCTGGTACTGGCCATTCACCGTGTAGCGGTCGAGGTCGATGTCGTTGAAGGTGTAGTAGGTGCGGATCGCCTGCTGCTGCTGGTAGGTGTCTTTGAGGGGTCCGTAATCCCACAGCCGGAGGTTGTTGACGGTGACCTGGTCGTTCTGCACGTCCTGCAGCGTGAGCGGCTGGTCACCGGTGAATCCGGTGTTCCCGGTGACGTCGGAAAGCCCATAGGCCCGGCGGGTGTAATCGATCTCTCGAGCTATGTACGGCAGCTCGTAAGTGCCGGCGTTGGGCGTCGCCGACACGCCCTGCACCACGGCGGGGTAGGCCTGGCTCACGATCGAAAGCACGATCCACACGCCGGCCGCGGCCACAGGAATCCATAAACGTCGCAGCCAGGCGTTGGCCAGCACGGCGCCGGCGAGAACGATGCCCGCCCCCGCCTGGAATGTATACAGCGGCAGCCGCGCGTTCACGTCCGTGTAGGCCGCGCCCCAGACGACGCTGCTGTTATGCGCGAACAGCAGGTCGTAGCGCCCGAGCCATGCGGAAACGGCCAGGGTCACCGCGAAGGCCGCAATCAGCACCGAGATGTGTGCGAGCGCGCGGGGGGCGGGCCGAAAGTCGAAGCTGTCGCCACGCCACGAATAGAGGGCGCCGATCAACAGCACCGCCATGAAGTCGAGACCGAGCGCCCAGTTGGTGGCGGCGCGCAGGAAGGGAAGCGTCAACAGATAGAAGGAGACGTCCTGGCCGAGGACAGGATCCGTGGTACCGGTTGGCGACGAATGCGTGAACAGCGCCAGTGATTGCCACTGCGAGGAGGCGCCTGCGGCGAGGATGATCGCGATCACGGCGGAGGTGCCCAGGGTCACCCACCCGGCCGTGCTGCGCAGCACTGATCGGCGGATCCCCACCGCGCGCAGGCCGGGGCCGGAACGGACCCTCAGAGCGATGTAGACGTTGACCGCCAGGTAACCAAAGCCTAAAAGCAGGCTGCCGAGCGCGATCGACCACTCGAGCCCGAGCCGCGTGGTGTAGATGTCGCGGAATCCAAGCGAGTCGTACCACTGCAGCTCGGTGATGAACGAGACGATCGGGCTCGCGGCGATGAAGATGAGCACCGCGAGGGCGAAGAGCGCGACGCCGCCCCAGAACCGTCGCGGCACCTGCGGCATCCGGAACTCACTCCGCGCGTCGAGTGGACCGCCGCGTTCGAAAGGATCAAAGGGACGATAGCGGCGAGACATTGATTGTCGCGAAGCTTAGACGCTTGCCAGTGCGCGATCGTCAGCGGAAAAATCGGTGTCTGCGTCAGCCGGGGGGATGGTCCAGATGCCAGCGGGCCGTGGCGCGCAGGGTCTCTGTCGGGTCAGACGTTGTCCAGCCGAGAAGGGCGTTTCAGGCCTTTTCCTTGTCAGCGAGAGCGGCGAGGTGCGGGTTCTTCTCCACGATCAGGTCGACGAGGCCCCAGCTCTTCGCCTGCTCGGGGGTCATGAAGAAGTCGCGTTCCATCGCGCGCTCGACCTCCTCGAGCGGTCGCTTGCAGTGCTTGGCGTAGATTCGCGCGACCTGCTCGCGCTGGCGGAGGATCTCCTGGGCGTGGATCTGGATGTCTGACGCCTGGCCCTGGATGCCTTGTGTGAACGGCTGGTGGATGAGGATCTGCGCGTGCGGCAGCGACATGCGCATGCCCACGGCGCCACCGGCGAGAAGGATCGAAGCCCCGCTGGCCGCGAGTCCCGTGCACAACGTCGCCACCTTCGGACCCACGTACTGCATCGCGTCGTAGATCGACAGCGCCGCGGTCAACGATCCGCCCGGACTGTTGATGTAGATCTGGATGTCGGTGTCGGGCGCTTCGTTCTCGAGGAAGAGCAGCTGGGCGGTGACAGTGCTCGCCATATCGTCGTCGATGATTCCGCGGACGAAGATGACACCGTCTTTCAGCAGGCGCGAGTAGATGTCATAGGCGCGCTCGCCCCGCCCGTCATTGGTGATCACTGTTGGTATCAGATGCATCTCCCTACCTCCGCGGTGTAAATCCGATTCTTTCTTTGGGTTTGGGCGGCGGGTTAGCCATCGCCAGGTAGGCGCTGAAGTCAGCCACGCTGCGCAGCGCTTCGAGCGGCAGCGAAGCCGTCGCCAGGCGCAGCTTCACGGGCGGGTCCTCGGGCCACGCGCGCTGGTCCGGCTCCGCACCGAGCAGCCGGGCCAGCTCGGAGTAGATCCCGGCGGGCGAGATGGCGAGCGCGTGCGCGACCGCGACCAGCCGCTCGGTCGAGATCTCCTTGAGGCCCCGCTCGACCTCGGACAGGTGCGCGGGCGAGAGCCCGGCCTCGGCGGCCACCTCGCTCAAGGTGCGGCGAGCCGCCTCCCGGCGGGTCCGGAGGACCGAGCCGAGGGCGGCCCGGATGACCTGTGCGTTTTCGCTGTAGGCGAAGTGCATCTGTCCTGGGCTAACGATACGACGAAGCGCGGCTCAGCGGTAAAAGGTCGGCGCCGGCGGAGCCGGCACCGCATCGCGTTCCTCGCTCGTTCGAGCGCGCCGGCGCCGCAGCTCCAGCTCGAGGCTCTCCGCGCCTCGCTCCATGGGCCCACCGGTGGTTGGCGGCGAAGATCGGCCGGAAGGCGAAGCTCCCGTAGCGGAGAAGCGGTTTGTTGGCGGCGATGCGCCAGTCGTAGGTTGCCTCGACCCAGTCGCCGTCCTGCCGGATCGTCCACACGCCGGTGCCCTCGAAATCGCCGTGCGCGACCAGCCTGAATCCCGTCGGGGGCGTCGAGGTGGTGACGGTGAAGTTCCACCGCAAGATGTAGGGAAGCCATCCTTTCGTAACCAGTCCGACCACGCGACCGGCGCCCGTTGTCGGGTCCGGTGGCGCGAGCTCCTTCACGTCGAGGTAAACCGAAGGCCACCATCGGGCGAGGCCAAACGGGTCGGCGAGCACATCGAAGACCTCTTGCGCGTTGGCGCGCAGCCGCCAGCGGGTGAGGAACGCGTACTCGGGGGCCATCTATGAGTCTTTGAGATTGGCGGGGTCGAGCAGCTCCTGCTTGGGGCGCTCGATCTTCTGCCGCGACCGCATGATCTCGATGAGCTTCTTGCGCCCTTTCGGCGGGCCGATCATGATCGCGCCCACCAAACGATCGTCTTTGAAGAAGAGCTTGCGGTAGAACTTTTCTTCGAAGCTGAAGGTGCGGACCGACTCCAGGCCCGGCTGCACGTCCGGCGTCACGCCCATCACCGCGAGCGTCGACCCGAACATCGTGGTCGTGTAGGTGGGCACATCGAAGAAATCCTCATCCGCACCCGCCATGTTGCGGGCCGCGACCTTGCCGTGCGCCTCCGCGTTGTCCCAGGTGCCCATCTGGTTGTGCCGCTCGACCATGAGGTCGTAGAAGACGGCGACGTCGCCGGCCGCGTACGCGTCCGGCGCCGACGTGCGCAGCTTGGCGTCGGTGACGATCCCATTCTTGAGCTCGACCTCCTTGCGCACAGGTTCGGTGTAGTAGTCGAGGCCGACGCCATACGTCAGCAGGTCGAACTCAACCTTATGGCCGTTCACCGTCTCGGCGACGTAGCGGCCGTTGTTGCGGCTGAACTTCTGTACCTCGTCAGAGGTGATGAACTGCACACCCTGCGCCTCGCCGAGCTGGTGGCACAGCTTCCCGCCCTCTTCATCGAGGACGTAGCGGAGAAACCACGGCCCCCGCATGATCCAGGTGACATTGGCCTTCTTGCGAAAGCTCACACCTTCCGCGAGCTCGTAGCCGATGAAGCTGCCGCCCATGACGAGGACCCTGTCGCAGCTGTCGGCCTTCTCGATGATCGCGTCGGTGTCGTCGAGGGTCTGGAAGCCCATGCACGCCGAGACATCCGAGGAGCCAGGCCACGGCGGGGGTTTGGGGCGGCCGCCGGTCGCGACGAGGATCGCGTCGTACTTGAATTCCTGGCCGCGGTTGGTGAGGACGATCCTGTCGCGAAGGTCGATGTCGGTGGCCCAGGTTTCGAAATGGATCTCGAGGTTCTGCCTCGCGTAATCGTCGACCGTGCGCATGAACACCTTCTCGCGCCGCACCTGGCCGCGCAGGTAACGCGGCAGCGCCACGCGGTTGTAGAGCGGATGGCGCTCGGCGGCGATGATCACGATCAAGGCATCTGGATCCGCCTTACGCAGGTCCTCGGCGCAGGTCTGCCCAGCGATGCCGTTGCCGAGGATTACGTAGCGCCGGCTCACTACAGCTTCAGGGCGTACACGAAAGCGCTGTTTTCGGCATCCGCGAAATCGTATCCGGTGGCTCGGAGGTCTTCCTCGGCCGGATGACCGGGCGGAAGGTTGACCGTGACGTGGTTCAAGCCATCCGCGTCGGCTTCGAACCGAAGCGCCGTGAGCAGCTCCCGGAGCGCGCCGCCGCCGCCCGCCAGCAGCGAGACGGCGATGTTCTGACCCCACGGCTCGCGCAGCAACGCGAGCGCGCGGCCGCCGGGACCCAGCCTCAACAGGCCGATACCCGCCAGGCGTTCGAGCTCATCGGCGTTGAGGTCGCGCGCGCCGTTCATGTCCGGAACGACGCCCGCGTACAGCTGGATGCCGGGACTCGACTCGACCGCCTTCCACAGCTTTCTCGCCTCAGCTGCGTCAGGCATCCGCGCCGGCTCTCCGCCCTCCACGCGCGGGCCGCGCCACCACTTCATCTCGACCAGGCGCTCGAACCCCGCCGACTCGAAGAGGCTGACGGCGGGCCGGTCGCGGGTTGCCAACCGCATCTCGCGGAAGCCCTGCTCGCGGGCTTCTTCGATCGCCGCCGCCAGCATCGCGCGCGCGACCCCTTGCCTGCGGTGCTCGCTCGCCACGCGCAGGCCCTCGTACCAGATGAGGCCCGGCGCGTACGGACGCAGGCGCTGAAGCCCGACCACCACGCCTTCGATCTCAGCGGCCTGGAAGGCGGCGCCCGCGTCCGAAACCCAGCGGTCGAAAACTTTGGGGATGTAGTCACGGCCCCCCCACACGTCCCCCGTGATCTCGACAATCCGGTCGCGGTCCGCCGGCCTCGCCGGCCTCAGCGTCAGGTCTGTGGTTTCCAATGCGCGACTCCTGAGAGCACGAGGCCTCCGTCGAACACGAGGTCGTCGCCGTCTCGCCGGAGGATCTCTTCGAGCGCCGCCCGCGCGGCCGCTTCATCCCAGCCCTGGCCGAACAGCGCACGAGAATCGATGAGAGCCTCGTCGATGTCTGCGTATCGAGTCGAGGCGGGGTACCGCAGAAAGGCGACGTCGGGGGCGATGCCCATCTGAACCAGCAGCATGAACAGCTCACTGAATCGCGGCAGCCGCGGTCCGGCGTCGCCGGCGATCCTCCTGCGTAGCTCGGCTGCCGGGTGCGGTAGGTCGCTCTCCCGAATCATCACGAAGACATGGTCGCGCGCAGACCTCTCCAGCTTGTTGATGAAAGGCACGGGATCGGCGACCCCATACAGCACATGGCTGCAGATCACCAGGTCTGCCGGCGCCACCTCCGCGTCCTCCCACGAACTCGCGATGACGGTCATGTTGTCGCGAGTCGGGATGTGGGAGCGCATGCCTTCCGAGGGCTCGACAGCGGTCACCCATTCGAGCCTCTCGGCGAGCGGGGTCGCATGACGCCCGGCGCCGGCGCCGACGTCGATCAGCGTCTTGCGCGGGGAGAGGTACGGCTCGAGGACCTTGAGGAAGTCGTCGACCCTTGACTGTGTTGACCGGGCGTAGCTGCTCGAGCGGCGATCCCAGTAGCCCGTGTCGGCGTGGCCCGAGGCGAGCGTCTCCCGATCCTCGACGATTCGCTTCCAGCGCTCGGCCCAATCGATCTCAACCATGTGAGTAGGAGGTTACCCAGCGCTCGGCGTCGGCGTTTTGCAGGCAGTTTTTAACAGAGCTGGGGACAAACCGGGGACAACTTGGACAGTCCCCGCCCATAGGCTGTGTACAGCGCCCCGCTCGACACAAGATCTAGGGTCACGCTCTCGTCGAGCCTGCCAAGCTCTCGCCAACCCTGCCACCCCCCTCGCCCCGACCCTCCCCCGAGGGGAGAGGCAGAATACTCCCGTGGGTTCACCCGAGTTCAGCGCCGCGGAAGCGAGCCTGCTCGAGCGCTACTTCACCAACCTCGACCGGCCGGTCTTTGCCCTGCGCAACCTGCCGGAGGTCGTCAAAGGCGCCCTGTTCTCGCGCTATTCACGGACCGAGAAGAGCCTGCGGCGGGTCCTCCTCGACGAGTTCATCAACGAACCTGATTCGGGCTTCGACCGCCTGGCCGGGACGCCGCCGGCTGATGACGACATGGTCGCTGTGCGTCGTGCCGAAGAGTTCTACGAGCGGGTGCTCGTCGGCTACGGCGACGACTCGGTGGCTGAGCTCGCCGGAGCCCACGTCGCGGTTGAGCACACCTCCACGCTGGCTGCGAAGGCGCTCGAGGACAGTCGCATTGGGATCTCACCGCTCGAGAAGTCGACCCGCTACGTCCGCTTCGACCGGCGGGCGGCCGACGGGAGGTATCTCTACTACCGCGGCTCGGAGCTCGCTCACCCCGATTACGAGCCTGCTGCCGACGCTCTCTTCGAGACCTACAGCAGGCTGGTCGAGCCGGCCACGCTGGCGATCAGGGAGCGGTTTCCCCAGGAAGCCGGCGAGACCGATCGGGCGTGGAAGTCGGCGACGCGAGCCAAAGCCCTGGATCTGCTGCGCGGGCTGCTGCCGGCAGGGACGCTGACCAACCTCGGCCTGTTCGGCAACGGGCGGGCCTTCGAGTATCTGATCACGAAGATGGCTGCGCACGAGCTGACTGAGTGCCAGGTCCTGGCGACGAGCCTGCATCGGGAGCTGTCGCTGGTCATCCCCGCGTTTGTCAG
>Ga0209807_1001689_pt1 | contig 10557 bp, 11 predicted proteins | sample GraSoiAngelo_154_FD_186168 | JGI IMG/M metagenome (GOLD analysis project Ga0209807, IMG submission 186168) | Grasslands soil microbial communities from the Angelo Coastal Reserve, California, USA - 14_1009_13_20cm (SPAdes) (version 2) | ecosystem: Environmental > Terrestrial > Soil > Grasslands ... | reverse complement strand
AGGTACTTAGCCAGCGCCGTCGTTTATATGGCCGGCCTGCCCCTGGACGTAAACGTGCAGTTCGTGACCGTCATGGCCACCCGGATGCCGTTCATCGGTCGCGGCCAGGCGTCAGCGGCCGCCGCTGATGCGATCTTCGAGCGCCCATATCGCCTCGCACTCACGGACGACCTCGAACATCGCCGCGAGCTGGCTGCTTAGCGATCCATCTGCCTTGCGCGCGTCGCGTCGCTCCGCCATCTTCTGCACGTACATGCTGTAGTTGTCGCTCATCTCGGGTGACTCCTTGTCCTTCGTAGTCGGCCTCTTCGACCGCGTCCGCAGGTTCGCGCCGACCACTCAAGGCCGAGACAAGGGCTGCTCAAACCACGCCAGACAAAAGGACCGGCGCCCCGGAACCAATTTCCAGGAGCGCCGGCCAGGGGTAGGGGTCTTTAGAGCTCCAGCCGTCAAGCCTTCGCAATCCGCCAGCGCGGCCGGCGCGAACGAGTTGGCGGATCGATGGCGGGACGCGGGAGGGGGCCGTCCGACCGCGGCGTAGGCGAAGTCTTCTCCGCGCTCTGCAGCGATAGCCAGCTGTCGCTCCCCAGGGCGAGCTCGAGCTCGAGCTCACGTGCCGTCGGCGCCCCAAAATCGGCGCTCAGGTTCCATCCCGCCAACTTGTCGAGTTCGTCGTTCGCCATCGAGGTTCCTCCTGCATTGATGTCGGTCGTGTCGACCGCACCCGCAGGTTCGGCGAGGCTGCTCAAGGGCGACCCAAGAACCACTCAAACGCCCGCCCGCGCCGGCGCTCGCGCTTTCAGACCGCCCGAATCAGGCTCACAATGGCCACGGCCTCGATGAAATTCAGGGTTCTCGGCCCGTTGGAGGTCACGCGTGGGGACCAGACGCTTGCCCTCGGCGGGGCCAAGCAGCGCGCCCTGCTGGCCATCCTCCTGATCGAGGCCAATCACGTGGTCGGGCTCGAACGGCTCGCCGACCTGCTGTGGCGCGACGAGGCGCCCGCGACCTCCGACCACATCATCGAGGTGTACGTCTCCCAGCTCCGCCGCGCCCTGGAGCCCGCCGGAGCGCCGTACCACGTATTGCTTCGAAAGCCTTCCGGTTACATGCTCCAGGTCTCATCGGACGAGCTGGACGCGGCCGAGTTCCAGCATCTCGTCGAGGCGGCCAAGTCGGCACCGCCGGAGCAGGCCGAAGGACTTCTGACGAGGGCCCTGGACATGTGGCGTGGGCCTGCGCTGGCCGACTTCTCCGGCGAGCCGTTCGCGGTCAGCGAGGCGGCGCGCCTGAATGAGCTGCGCTTGCACGCTCGGGAGGAGCGAATCGAGAACGAGCTGGCGTTGGGCCGGCACGGGCAGCTGATCGGAGAGCTTCGCGCCCTGGTCGACGAGCACCCGCTTCGCGAGCGCCTGTGCGGACAGTTGATGCTTGCCCTGTATCGCTCAGGGCGGCAGGCGGAGGCATCCGACCTCTACCAGCGAACCCGTGAGCGCCTCGTCGATGAGCTTGGCATGGAGCCAGGTCCGGACCTGCAGCTGCTGCTGAAGCGCATCCTGCAGCAGGACGCCGGCCTGGCCGCGGCACCCAGCACGCCGGCAACCACCTCGCTTCCCGCGGGAACGGTCACCTTCCTGCTCACCGACGTCGAGGGGTCGACCCGCCGCTGGGACCGGAATCCCGCTGCGATGCTCCAGTCGATGGCGGCGCACGACGCGGTGCTCGGACGGCTGGTCGCCGCGCACGGCGGCATGCAGGTCGAATCCGGGCGTGAGGGCGACAGCGTGCTGGCGGCCTTCACCCGGGCGAGCGACGCGGTGGCGAGTGCGGTCGCGATGCAGCGAGAGCTCGCCGCCCACGCTTGGCCCGAAGGCGCCGACATGCACATCCGGGTTGCCATCCACAGCGGCGAGGCGGAGGTTCGCGAGGGCCACTACTACGGGCCGGCTGTTTACCGCTGCGCGCGCCTCCTGGCCACCGGGCACGGCGACCAGGTGCTGCTGACGCAGGCGACCCGCGACCTTGCCATCGACGCTCTTCCTGAGGGTGTTGGACTTCGCGACCTGGGCGCCCACCGGCTCCGCGACCTCGAACGGCCCGAGCGTGTCTTCCAGGTCATCGCTCCTGGCCTGCGGGCGGAGTTTCCGCCGCTCAGGTCGATGGATCCGCGGCGCCACAACCTGCCGGTGAGCCCGACCGCCTTCATCGGTCGGGAGCGAGAGCTGGCCGAGCTCAAGGAGAGGCTCGCCGCGAACCGAATGCTGACCCTGACCGGCGCCGGCGGGACGGGCAAGACCCGTCTTGCTCTTCAGGCCGCCGCCGACCTGCTCGAACGCTTCAAGGATGGCGTGTGGCTGGTTGAGCTGGCGTCGCTGAGCGAGCTCGAGCTTGTCGCCCAGACCGCCGCCGAAGCGATCGGCGTCCGAGAGGAAGCCGGCCGGCCCATCCTGAAGACGCTGTGCGACTGGCTGAAGGACAAGAATCTGCTTTTGCTGCTCGACAACTGCGAGCACCTTGTCCCGGCGGTGGTCAGCCTCGCCGATCGCCTCCTGCGTGAATGCGCTGAGGTGCGCCTGCTCACGACCAGTCGTGCGGCGCTGCGCGTCAACGGTGAGGCGATCATGAGGGTGGGGCCCCTGGACGAACGGGACTCCGTCGTCCTGTTCGCCGACCGCTCGAGCGCCGCCCAGCCCACCTTTCGCCTCACCGAAGACAACTCCAGATTTGTGACCGAGATCTGCCGCCGGGTCGAGGGAATTCCCCTCGCGATCGAGCTGGCTGCAGGGCGAGCGCGGATGATGGCCCCCGCCGAAATCCTGAAACGGCTGCAGGAAAGCTTCGGCGTGCTCTCAGGCGGAAGCCGGTCCGCCGACGCCCGCCACGAAACGCTCAGGGCTGCGATGGACTGGAGCTACTGGCTGCTGAATGAACAAGAGCAGAGTGTCTTTCGCCGCGCGTCGGTGTTCACGGGCGGGTTCACGCTCGATGCGGCCGAGGCGGTCTGCGGTGGCGACGGAGTTGTATCCGTCCTCGAACATGTTGGGCAGCTCGTCGACAAATCTCTGCTCGCCCCGCAAGAGACGGAAAACGGAGGCACGCGATACGCGATGCTCGAGACCGTCCGCGAATATGGCAGGTCCCACCTCGAAGAGCACCAGGAGCTGGAGACGCTTCAAGAGAAGCACGCCACCTACTTCGGCCAGCTCGTTGAGGCGGCGCGCGAGAAGATCGCGGGTCCCGAGCGGAGGAGATGGCTCCAGATTCTCGGCGCTGATGTCGACAACCTGCGGAGCGTGTTCGAAGTTGAACGCGTCCCTCCGGAAATCAAGCTGGCCCTGGCGTCGGGGTTGGCTGACTTCTGGGAAGCGCGCGCCGAGTACAGCGAAGGTCGGGCGCGCCTCGACGCCGCCCTGGCGCGCAGCCCGGAGCCATCAAGGGTCAGGAGCGAGGCGCTCCAGGCCGCGGGGCTGCTCGCCTGGGCGCAGGGGGACCAAAAAGCCGCTACCGCATATACGAACGAAGGCCTGGCGCTCAGCCGCCGGCTAAAGGACTCGGAGGGCGAAGCACGTTGCCTTCAGCAGCTGGGTCAGGTCGCCGTGCAAGGCGAAGACTTTGCCGCCGCCGCCAGATACCTGGATGAGGCGCTAGAGATCGCAACGCGGCATGAATATGGTCAGATCCAGGCGCTTTGCGAGTGGCGGCTAGGATTGGTCGCACTCTTCACAAAGGACGTGGCCGGCGCCGCCCGCCATTTTCAGACGAGCCTGGATCTCTCGCGCCGCCGCGAGGACGTGGAGACGGTGGCCATGTCGCTGTTGATGCTCGGCAACATCGCGCTCCGGCAAGACCGGCTGAATGATGCGAAGGCGCACTTGCGCGAGAGCCTCGAGATCCAGCGCCTCGAGGGAAGCCCTCGTTCGATCGCGAACCTTTTCGAGTCGCTGGCGGCGGTAGCGATCGCCGAAGGCCAGAGCGAGCGAGCCCTCAGGCTCGGCGGTGCTGCCGAGGGCCTACGCAAGCGGATCGAGGTTGTGTCCGCCTCGCCGCTGCATCGCGAGATCAGCCAGCGACTGGAGTCTGTGCGGCGAGGTCGCGGAGCGCAAAAGGAGTGGCTCGCCGGAGCCGGGATGTCACGCCAGGATGCGATCGCTTACGCCCTTGATGAAGTGGGGGTGGGCGACTGAGAAGCGGGCGCTAGATGCAGCAGATGTTCGCGTAAGGCGGGATCTCGTGCCACTTCTTTTCGTACAGGGCCATCGCTGCCTCAAGAAGTACCTTCCAGTTCGGTGGCGTCGTCGGCGTGTGATGGAGGTACTGGCCCTCGCCGAAGATCTTGGCACTGTCGCTCTGATACTGCTTGGTCGACGTGATGTGCTCGTGCCAGATCAAGTCCGCGTCTTTGTCTAGCCCGAAGACAGCTACAACATCGCCGTGCTTGTGCTCTTGTTTGGTCAAGAAAAGGAAGCGGCGGTACCACTTCTCCGCTTCAAGGGCCTTGCTTGCCGACCAGTTGTTTGCTATGCGCACCGTCGTAACTATGGTCGTCACGTCCAGGTTGTCGATCTCGGGATCCCCGGTAATCAAGTCAGGCGGAAGATTGATCATTTCGCGGGTACTGTAAATCGAAAAGGGACGCTGTGAACGGGCGCGTTTAGCAAACGCCCCACCATCACCCCGGGCGGGCCATTTGAGCGTCGTTTGACTTGGCGTTGAGGAGCTGGTCCGAAGCTCGTGCCGGCGGTCGACGAGGCCGACTAAACGACACGAGGAGACAGACATGGAAGCCAGGCAGACACTGAGAGGAAGCGGCGCTCCGAAGGGCCTTGTGATCGCGCTCGCGGCGTCCGCGGCGATTGCCGTGGCGATGGGGGCTTCGGTCATCGCGAAGGACATGTCAAGCTCGAGCTCGGCCGGGACGACCACCTTCCACGCAGCGCCCGGGACCGTCCTACGGCAGGACAACCCCGCCGTCGGGGCTCCGCTGCTTGACCGCGGTGCAGAGGCGGGCTCGGGGGCGCCTGCGGCGCACACCGGCCGCAGCACCGGCAGCACGTCGGTCCAGGACGATGGCAACTCACCCAACAGCTACAGCCCCGGGTGGGACGCCAAGTCGGTTCGCGAAGGCCACGGCGCGTAGGCGAGAGCCGTCATTCGGCCCCTCGCTCCCCCGCCTCATGAGAGGGACCACTGCGGTCCCTCTCATCGCGTCTGGAGTCTTAAGCCTCCAGCACCTCGCGGAGCTTCGCCACGAACTCCACCGGCCGCCCGTCGAAACCACCGTGGTTCCCAGGAAACACGACCGCCTGGGTGCCCAGGCGCTTCGCGAGGCCAAGCGCGCCATTGTGCGCCAGCTGACCCTTCGACTCTTCGCCGACGGCCGCGATCAAGCGGCAGGGGCTGGCCTTGAGCGCTGCAAAGTCGGGCTCGTAGCGCGCGATGTTCCGGATGTACCGGCCGAAAAAGAACTCCATGTTTTTCTGCATCATGGCCATGGCCTCGAGCGCTTCAGGAGTCGGCTCGCCCTCTTCGGCAGGTGGCGGGCCGCCCTGGATCCCCACCAGCACCATGAACTTCTGCATCGCCGGCCACAGCCCTTGCGTGGCGCATGTGTCGCACACGTCTTCCATCGCAGCGCGAGTCTCCGCGGTGTTCGGCAGCAGTGCCGGCGATGGAGGCTCGTGAGCGACCACGGTGTCGAGCTGCTCCGGGTGGCGCACCACGAGCTCGAGCGCAATCAGGGCCCCGCCGCTGCTGGCGAACACGCACGCCTTGGAGTCAGTCACCTTGGCCAGGAGTCGGTGGACGTCGTCCGCGAAGATCTGCACCATCCGCGAGTCATCGATCGGTTCCGTCACCTTGCTGTGGGAAAGGCCGCGCGGGTCGTACGTCACGACGGTGTACCGCGAGGCGAGGTCATTCTCCATCTGCCGGAACGTCGTCGCGTCCGCCGGTCCGCCGGGCATCAGCAGGAGCACGGGACCGGATCCGCGGACCTCGTAATAGACGCTCGCGCCCGGAACCTCGAGGGTCTCAGGCTTGAAGGTCGATGTCGTTGCCATGATTCGCAACCTCCGGACAGCGTTCTTACCTCTTCTGACCGGTCTCGATCTCAAAACTAATCGGTTTCCCGCCGGCGTAACCAGGTCAGTTACGTACTTGTGTGAAGGCGATCAGATGCGCGCTCACCGCCCCGGCTTTGCTGCTCGTGGTGCAGGCGTGCGGAGGGCCGCCTGGCGTCGGGGCGGCACCCCCCGTCGCCGCCCGTCTCGTCACCGTCCGCGGAGCCGGTCCCACGCCTTCGCCCACACCAAGCACCGCCCTGTCGCGCGTCTTGACGACCCGGGAGATCTAGGGCGTACTGTCTCCCGGGATGGGAGAAGTCCGAGAGCGTCTCAAAGAGTCGTTTGAGGGCCGGCCCCAGGAACCCTAGGTGCTCGACGATCCCGTACTGATCAACGATTGGCACCCCGTGGCAAGCGCCGACCAGCTTGCCGGAGGCGGGCCGCTCGGCGCACGTCTTTTGGGCGAGGACATCGTGCTGTGGCGTTCGGGAGACGAGCACTTCGCTTGGCGCGACCTCTGCGTCCACCGCGGTACCCGGCTGTCTCTCGGGAAAGTCGTCAAAGGCGGCGCCCTCGAATGCCCGTATCACGGCTGGACTTATGGGACCGACGGACGGTGCGTCCTCATGCCCGCGCATCCCGAGCAGACGCCTCCAGCCAAAGCCTGCGTCCAGGTTTACCGCACGGCGGTCGGCCACGGCGTGATCTGGGTGAGCCTCGGCAACCCAGCCGGCGACGTGCCTACGTTCGAGCTGCTCGAGGATCCGGCCTACCAGGTCTTGAGGGCGGGGCCATATCGTGTGAAGGCGAGCGGGCCGCGCATCGTCGAGAACTTCCTGGACGTCGGCCATTTTCCTTTCGTCCACGAGGGGATCCTGGGCGACCGCGCGCGGCCCGAGATCGCCGACTACGAGACAACTACGGATTCGAATGGCGTGGTTGCGACCGGAGTCAAAGTCTTTCAGCCCGATCCCTATGCGACCGGACAGGGCTCGGTGGTGACCTACACCTACCGAGTTCACCGTCCGCTGTCCGCATCCTTCATCAAGCACGGGGAGCACTCGTTTGGGATGCTCCTGTCGGTGACGCCTCACGACGCAGTGGACAGCACCGCGTGGATGTGGATGGCGATGAACTATGAGCCCGAGTCACCCATGATCGAATTCCAGGACCGCATCTTCGCCCAGGACAGGCCGATCCTCGAATCCCAGCGCCCGGAGCTTCTGCCCCTGGACCTGCAAGCGGAGCTTCATCTCCGGAGCGATCGGACAGCGATCGCCTACCGACGATGGCTCCGCGAGGTCGGCGTCCGAACCGGCATAGCCTGATCTGGGCGACCTCCAAGGTTGGGGGTTGCCGCGCGGCAAGACGTTCAACTAGCGCATCAAGATGGCAAGTGCCCACCATGTAGCCCGCCGGGCAAAGACGGCAACCAGACGTGGCGCCTCCAATCCCTGGCTCGAATTCCTCGAGCGGGCCGGGTACGTCGTTCGGGGCGTGCTCTACGCCGCCATGGGTACTTTTGCCCTGGGGCTTGCTCTGGGAATGGGCGGCACGGCGACCGACCAGTCGGGCAGCCTCGTGATACTCACTGGAGGCCCGGCCGGCAAGGCCATGTTGTTCGCCGTGGTCGTCGGTCTCGGCGCCTACTCGTTCTGGGGCTTTGTGCGCGCGGCATTCGATCCCCTCAAACGCGGCCACGGCCCGGGTGGGATCGCGGAAAGGCTCGGCTTTGTCTGGAGCGGAATCGCGTACGCCGCGATCGTCGTTTTCGCGCTTCACCTGATCGTAGGAAGCGGTAGGTCGTCTTCCCACGATGGGACCCAGGAGGCGATCGCGAGGATCCTCGCGCTGCCGGCAGGCCACCTCGTAACAATTGGGATAGGCGTCGTCGCTATCGGCGTGGGGCTAGGCCAGTTTGTCGACGCGTATCGAGCGATCTTCAAGACCGACCTGAAACGCACACAGATGAACAAGGCAGAGAAGAAGATCGCCGACATGCTGGGCCGCCTCGGCTTTGTCTCGAGAGGAGTCATCTTCAGCCTGGTGGGCTGGTTTGTGTTGCAAGGAGGGTTGCATCGCGATCCCTCACAGGTGCGCGGCTATGGAGGCGCCTTCCTGTTCCTGCTCACCCAGCCCTTCGGCCGCGTGTTGCTCGCGGCAGTCGCCGCCGGATTCATCGCGCTGGGCCTGCACTCATTCGCGTGTGCGCGGTGGATTCGATTGCTCGGAAGCGGCAAGTGAGCGCGGTCAAGACCCGGACCAAAGCGACGCGGGTTCTGGTCATAAGCCGCGGAGCGGGCAACATGAAACCCGACGTCGAGGCGCAGCTGAGGAAGGTGTTTGCCGATTACCTGGTCGTCGACTTCGACCCGGACCAGGACATCGAGAAGCTCATCTCATCTCGAGCGCGAATCGTCGTCGCCGGTGGCGATGGCACGGTGGAGTTCTTCGTCCGTAAGTTCGCCGACTCCAAACATCCGGTCGGCATCGTGGCGCTCGGCACCTACAACAACCTCGCCCGAGCCCTCGGCTTGCCGACCCAAGTCGGCAAGGCGATCGCGGTGGCGAGAGACGGCCGCTCAAAGGCAATCACCCTGGGCCGGGTTAATGGCCGGATCTTCGTCGAGGCGTGCGCGATCGGACTTTTTGGAGAGACCATCGCGCTCGGCGATTCAGCCAAGGACATGGAATTCGGCAAGCTCGCGGCCAAGCTGAAGCTCGTCGTCTGGGCCAAGCCGTTCCGGTACGAGCTCAGCGGCGACCTCGAGGGCAGCGGGTCCGCGATGTCGCTCGTCTTCAGCAACACGGCCACCATCGGGAGCCAGCTTCGGGTCAGCGATGCAACGCCAATCGATCGATCTCTCGAGTTCACGGTTCATGCGGGCCGAACCCGCAGCGACATCGTGGGCCGGGCCATCAAATCAGCGTTGAGTCTCGAGCGCAGCGAAGATGGAGCCGCCCAGGTGTTCCGATTCAGCAAGCTCGAGGTCAAGACCAGGCCGCGGGTGCGGGTCTACGCGGACAACTTCCTGGTCGGCCGGACGCCGGCCACGATCACGGCCGAGACCAGCGCGCTGAAGGTTTTGCTTCCCAGGTGAGCCGACCCGCGCAGGCCGGAAAGGCCGCGGAAGAAGTCCTCGCGGGCGACCCTCGTGCCAGCGCACGCGCGTGGCTTTGGCCGCTGGTTGTAGTGGTGGCAACTTTCTTCGCGATGGATACGTATCTCGTCGCCACGCAGCCCCTGCTGCCGTTCGACGTTCCTGTCGCAACTTTTGTGCAGTCGTTCCCGTGGGGCCCGGTGACTTACGTCTTCGACCTGATCAACTACACCGCGGGCTACGTGCAGGTCGCGGTCGGAATCGCCGCCGTGGCCATCGTTTTCATGTGGGAAAGACGAGCCGGGTACCTGATGGCCATCGGATCCATATCGAGCCTGCTCGACAACGGCATCAAGCTGCTCATGGCCCGCCAGCGTCCGAGCGCCGACCTGGTGCACATCCTCACGCCGGCGCCCGGCTACAGCTACCCGAGCGGCCACGCGGTGTTCTTCACATGGCTGAGCTTCATGCTTGCGTTCTCGCTGGCGCCTCACGTGACGCCGCGGTATCGGTCGATCCTGTGGGTGGGCGCCGCCATCGTCATCGTGCTGGCGTGCCTGGCCCGCGTGTGGGCGGGCGACCACTGGCCGAGCGACGTGTTGGGCGGCTTCCTCCTAGGCCTCGGCTGGTCCGCGTTTGTCGTCTGGCTCCCGGAGCGGTGGCTGCCGGCTCCAACCTTGAACTGGTTCAGAGGAAGGCGCCGGCGCGCGACCTGATCAATCGCCCGCTGCTTGCGGTTGCGGTGCTGACCGCCGTCGTCGCAACGGTCCTGTCCGTCTATGTGGCGGGCCACCCGTTCATACCGCAGGATGCGCAGATAGAGCGCGACGTCCAAGCGACGGACTGGGGACCGCTGGCCCTGAGCTTTCCATTCTTCAGCTGGATCGGCGACGCCAAGGGCTTCGTGTTCGAGGTGATCACCTTCGCCGCGATCCTTGTCTTCAACCGCCGCGCGTGGATCTTCGCCGCGGGAGCGGTGTTCAGCGGCGGGTGGTACGTCCTGTTGAGTCACCTGATCAATCGCCCGCGCCCCACCACCAGCCAGGTGCTGCGGGTGACCGAGCATCCAGGCGCTTCGAGCTATCCGAGCGGGCACACGATCTTCATCGTCACTATCACGGTCGTCCTTCTGTTGTGCCTCGGGTACCGATTCCTGCCTCGGTGGGGACGCGTCGCGGGCTGGGTCGTGGTCGCTTTGCTCATCACGGCCAATGCGCTCGGACGTATGTATACCGGCGCTCACTGGCCGACGGACGTGCTGGGCGGACTCTTGATCGCGGTCGCCTGGCTGACCCTCCTGGTGTCATTCCGCTGGATATCGAGCCGAGTCCTCGAATAGGCGCACCGGGCGCCTTTCCGCACCTCTGACGCCAGACGTGCGCCTGTGGCAGGCG
>Ga0209807_1001687_pt1 | contig 10564 bp, 10 predicted proteins | sample GraSoiAngelo_154_FD_186168 | JGI IMG/M metagenome (GOLD analysis project Ga0209807, IMG submission 186168) | Grasslands soil microbial communities from the Angelo Coastal Reserve, California, USA - 14_1009_13_20cm (SPAdes) (version 2) | ecosystem: Environmental > Terrestrial > Soil > Grasslands ... | reverse complement strand
TTCATGTCTCCGCTGAGACAGCGGACGCTACAGCTCTGCAGATTTGCGGCTGACACAGCCGCCTCTACAGTCTTGATGCTGTGAAGCGCTGGTGGCCCGTTTTCATTATCGTTCTTGTTTTGGTCGTCGCGGCCGCCGCGGTCTACGTTGATTGGACTTGGAAACGAAAACTGTCACCGAGCGGCGGGCGTCCTTTTCTGACTCGCGTCGAGTTGCCTGTGCCGTCGTTTCAGCAAGGCGACGAGAAATGGCGCGATGATCCGTTAGGCGGCGTCCCCGGAAACGGGACTGTCGGCGGCGAAGGTTGCGCCGTGGCTTCGGCTGCGATGGTGTTCAAGTTTTATGGGATCGACGTCGATCCGCAGCAGTTAAACTGGTTTTTAGCTGCGACGGGCGGATTCACCGACCAAGGCTGGCTTTACTGGGATCGCGCGGCGTGGTTCGCGCCTGATCGCGTCCGGCACGTGTACGAGGACTTGCCTTCGTACCAATTGATCGATTCGAACATCGCGCGCGGTAATCCCGTGATCATCCGCGTGCGCTTGGCCAGCGGCATCACGCATTTTGTCGTCATCGCCGGAAAAGACGGTTTCGATTATCTCGTGCGCGATCCGGGCGCCGGCTCTACGAAGGGGCTTTACTCGTTGCGCGAACTCGGCAGCGACATCGAGGCGCTGCGATTTTACCAGCCCATCGCGAATACAAATTCGGGCGTCGCAGTGCAGCGCTGACCACCTCGATCCGCAGAGTTCGCGTTCAATCGGATCGTTGTGTGCAATAAAGCTGTGTGACTTTGATGTGACAGCCGTTAGAGGCGTTCCGCCGCGACTGCTCGACGGCAACGGCGCGCTCATACGGGTTTGACCTGGTCAACGATCAGACGGCTCCCTGCCGTCCGGCGCGGGAGTTGTGTTGCTAATCTGGTTCGCGACATCTAATCAAAGACAAACAAGTACTTGGATATTCTCCTTCGTGATTTAATCTAGGGATTCACGCTGGTAACTTTTCGTAGGAAGACTTGCCTGCAGGCCTAACACAGCCTGCCCTTGGGCAGAACAATGAAAAAGGACCGATCTAAGGCAAACGCCCCTGCAGTTTTGAATAGTGCCTATTGCTCGAGCGGAATCGAAGGATTGGATGACATTTTGTCCGGCGGCCTGCCGCGCGATTGTTTTTATTTGATTCAAGGCGATCCGGGTTCGGGCAAAACGACTCTGGCATTGCAGTTCTTGCTCGAGGGAGTGCGCTGCGGAGAACGGGTTTTTTACGTAACCCTTTCCGAGACCCGCAGAGAATTGACGAAGGTGACGCGCTCACATGGCTGGTCACTGGATAGTATTCCGCTGCTGGAAATATCCGCTATCGAGCAACTGCTGCGTCCGGAAGCGCAGACCACGGTTTTTCATCCGTCCGAGGTCGATTTGAATAAGGTCAGTAAATTGCTGATGGACGAAGTGAGCAAAACGCGCCCGGCACGCATCGTGTTCGACTCACTCTCCGAATTTCGGTTATTGGCGGAAACGGCCTTACGGTACCGACGCGAATTGCTAAATTTAAAACAACATTTCGCCGAGTGCGGAAGCACGGTGTTGTTGCTGGATGATAAAATGGACAGGGGTTTGATCGGTACCGATCCGCATGTGCTAAGCCTGAGCCACGGAGTTATTGAAATGGAGCAGCTTTCTCCGGATTACGGCACGTCTCGACGCCGACTGCGTGTGCTGAAACTGCGAGGACTTAAATTCCGCGAAGGCTATCACGATTACATTATCGAGACCGGCGGGTTGCGCGTGTTTCCTCGTCTCGTGGCCGCGGAACATTACGCAAAATCTCGGCCACCCAAACACGTTTCCAGCGGTATTAAGGAGCTGGACGATTTGTTCGGTGGCGGTTTGGATCGCGGTACCGCGACACTAATTCTCGGCGCCGCAGGCACCGGCAAATCCACGCTCGCTTTGCAGTATGTCAAACGAATGGCGTTAAATGGCGAGCCGGGCTTGATCTACGCTTTTGATGAAGCGCGTGCGATTCTGCTTGGCCGTGCCAAGGCGTTGGGGCTCGATTTGGAAGAGCACGTCGAAAGTGGGGTTGTCACTGTGCAGCAAGTAGACTCCGCGGAGCTTTCACCTGGCGAATTCGTCACTCGCATCCGTAAGCAGGTGGACGGCGGCTGCAAGGTCGTGGTGATCGACAGTCTCAATGGCTATCTTAACGCCATGCCGGGCGAGAAGTACCTGAACAACCAGTTGCACGAGCTTGTCTCTTATCTAAATCACAAAGGAGTCGTCACGATTCTCATTCTAGCACAGCACGGGCTGCTCGCAGCAGCGGAGGCACCAGTAGACCTGAGCTATCTATCTGATACGGTTGTGAGTCTGCGATACTTCGAAGCGGCAGGCGAGATCAAGCAATCGGTAGCCGTTGTAAAAAAGCGAAGCGGACCCCACGAGAAAACCATTCGGGAATTTAAGCTGGAGCGTGGTCAAGGCGTGCGTGTCGGTCAGCCTCTAAGGGAATTTCGGGGCGTTCTAAGTGGGATGCCTGTGTTTCGCGGCGCCGCAGAGGAAATCATGCCAGCTACTGATGGAAAAGAATAGTTTAGAAGAGCGTGTATTCATTATTGCGCCAGTGGGGCAGGACGCTCACGTGATGGCTGAGTTGCTGGCCCGGCGCGGATTTGAGACGCAAATTTGTGATTCGCTGAAAGAATGCTGCGCGCAAATGCACTCCGGCGCAGGTGCATTCGTACTTACGGAGGAAGCTCTCGAACTGGGCAGCTCATCCGAGTTTTTCGAAACGCTCGGCGCGCAGCCACCATGGTCTGAGTTACCGCTCATCATTCTTACGAGCGGAGGCGAATTTCGGTCAGCCCGATTGCTCGAATTAGTCACGGAAGCGGCCGGAAGTGTGACTCTGCTCGAACGGCCTATTGCCACTACTACGTTGATACGTTCTCTGGAGGTGGCGCTGAATTCGCGCCTACGACAATATCAGGTGCGCGACCTTCTCGAAGAGCAGCGGCGCAATGAACATGAACTGCGACAGGCGCACGAGCAATTGGCTGATCGCGCCAAGCAGCTTCAAACTCTCGTTGAATCACGCACTGCGAAACTGGCCGAGGCTAACGAGCAGCTTCGCCGTGAGATGGCCGAACGCGAAGCCTTGCGTCGCAAGTTGCTTCACGCGCAAGAAGAGGAGCGACGGCGCATCGCTCGCGAGTTGCACGATCAGATGGGACAGAATCTGACTGCGCTTAATGTCGGCCTCAAATCGTTGCTCGGTCGCCAATCAGGCTCGGGCCTCGGCAGTCGAGTGCAACAGCTCCAGGAGTTGGCCACGCAAACCGCGCGCGATCTTCACCGCGTGGCAGTGGAACTGCGTCCAGCTGCCCTCGATGATCTTGGACTTGTGAAGGCGATTCGTGCGTTGACCGAAACCTGGTCGACGCGGTACGGCATTGACGTGGATTTCGAGGCGGGACAATACCCGCGTGCCGGCATCTCTTCCGAGATTGAGACGATTCTTTACCGGATCATTCAGGAAGCGCTCAACAATGTCGCTAAACATTCTGGCGCAACGCGCGTGGCTGTTGTGCTCCGCTGCAGTGCAGACCAAGTACAAGCAATTATTGAAGATGACGGGCGAGGGTTCGACGCTCGCGTGCCGTCCCAATCTGGAAATGGTAGCGGCCGCTTGGGGTTGCTCGGAATTCAGGAACGTCTCGGTATGGTCGGCGGGAACTTCAAGGTCGAATCCGCTCCTGAACGCGGTGCCACATTGCTTATCCGCGTTCCAATTCCCAAAGCACATGAAAAAGAAAAAAAAACAAACTGAAGCTAAAATTCGCGTGCTGCTGGTCGACGATCACGCAGGTATGCGTGACGCATTGCGAACTTTCATCAATTCGGAGCCGGATCTGACGGTCGTTGCTGAAGCCGCGAGCGGCCACAGCGCGCTCGACGTATACAGCCGAACGACACCGGACGTAGTCTTAATGGATGGCTCGATGCCTGGGAAAAATGGAATCCAGGTCACCCATGAACTGAGACAACTTCAGCCTGCGGTGAGAGTCATCGGTCTGACGTTGTATGAATCGTCCACGTATCTGGAAGACATGATCGCAGCGGGCGCCAAAGGTTACGTGTTAAAGACTGGCGCGCCCACTAACGTGGCCGAGGCCATCCGCGCTGTTGCCGCGGGCAGAACTTATTTTGACGAAAACATTCCGCATCGCTCCTCTGCATCGGCCCAAAGGCAACCAGCGGCCGACGACCTAAACGCAGATGAACTGGCCGTATTGAAACGTGTCGCGAATGGTCAGACCAATGACGAAATTGCCGCCGACTTGGACGTCACCGTGCCGGCAGTGGAGAAGCGCAGGACCGCCGCGATGAAAAAACTTAATGTGCGCAGCCGCGCGGAGCTTGCGCGAGTAGCCGCCCTGCGTCAGTGGTGAATTCCAGTTCGGGCCGCGGTGATGAGCAGTCCGTGAACCGCGGTTCTGCTTGAGTTTAATTCCTTACTCAATCTCAGCAGCCCAAACGGTTCCTGTTTACTTGCCTGTGCGATACCTGACTTTGACCTGGTCCTTCTCGCGCAATTTCTCCCATTGCGCTTGATCGGCCGGGACTTGGAATGTGCGGCCGTTGTCGAGTATTCGCACTTTCACGATCCACTGTTCGTGCGTTAACGTACGCGGATCGCGACTCGTGCCGCGCGCCTCTGGCTTCATCACGTATCCCTCAACCGCAACCTCATCATCAGCCGTGGGACGAAGCTTCTCATCCGGACCAGGCCTTGATTCATATTCGGTATTTCTGCAGTTGGCAACCTGGCGTCGATATGCTCCTTCGCCAGCACTACTGCTTCGCCACTATTCTTGTCGCAACCGGTGAGCGGAATTATCAAAACGCTGCAACGACATACGCTGCTACACTCATTCGTAACATTTCCGTGACTCGATTGCTTCTTGTTACTCTCAATTTGGCACGTAGCATGGAAATGCTCTCGTACGCCGAAAAGGAGGGTGAATTAATGGGTGTGATGTTGCAAGCGTTTTATTGGGACTGTCCCCAGGCCGAAAATCGCGAACACCAATGGTGGACGCTCATCAAATCGAAGCTCCCAGTAATCGCGCAAGCCGGGTTCACCGCATTGTGGCTTCCGCCTGCAAACAAGGCAGCCAGCTGGAAATCGATGGGCTACGATCCATACGATTATTACGATCTCGGCGAGTTTGATCAGAAAGGCGGCGCGCCGACGTGGTTCGGTTCCAAGGCCGACCTGCTCGACCTAGTGGAGTCGGCGCACGCGCAGGGACTACAGGTGTACGCCGATCTCGTGTTCAATCACAACAGCGGTGCTGATGCGCAGGAATCAAATCCGATTGATGGACAGTTGCGCTGGACAAAATTCACGCCGAAGAGCGGCAAGTTCCCGCGTGACTGGAAATGTTTTCACCCGAGTCAGTACGAGACTTGGGACGGCGCGACGTTCGGCGACATGCCGGACCTCTGTCATCGCACACCGTTGGTTTATAGCGAGCTCATCAATTATGCGCGCTGGCTGTTGGAAGAAATCGGTTTCGACGGCTTTCGTTACGACATGGTCAAGGGTTACGGCGGCTGGATGGTTCGCTCAATTCAAGAACTCCGCGCATTGCGCGGCGGCACCAGTTTCAAGCCATATGCGGTGGGCGAATGCTGGGATAGCGAACGCACCATCGATGACTGGCTGGATGAGGCGAACGCGTGGTCAGACAACCCGGTATGTGCATTTGATTTTCCGCTGCGCTGGCGATTACGCGACCTGTGCGACAGCTACGGATTCAGTCTGCGAACACTCGTAGAACGTGGAGTTTTGATGTGGGGTCGCCCCGAACAAGCTGTCACTTTCGTCGAGAACCACGACGTCGTGCGCGACACTCCAATTACCAACGACAAGTTGCTGGCGTACGCGTTTATCCTCACGCACCAAGGGTATCCGTGCGTGTTTTGGCAGGATTACTTCAACTGGAACCTGGCGCAGCCGGATAATCAGAGCGGCATCGATGCGCTTGTGAAAGTTCACGAACATAACGCCGCCGGCTCGACGCAGGTCCTGTTCGCGGATGACGACCTCTACATGATGCAACGCTCCGGCGCAGGCGATCAATCCGGACTCATACTTGTCCTGAATAACCGCAGCATCTGGAATGGCAAGTGGGTCCAGACGCGGTGGAATAATACGCGTCTCGTTCCAGCAGCGTGGCGCGGCCGAGATGATCTCAGCACGCCGCAGGAGAAGTGGACCAACGAGTCAGGCTGGGTCGATCTTTGGGCCGCTCCACGCGGTTACGCGGTGTACGTGCCAGCTTGATGAGCCCTTCGGCGGGCAGAGGACTGCCGCCCTACCAATATGGTTCATGCGTAGGGCGCGTCACTCCGTGCGCGCCGTTCACAGCAAGCGTGCGCTCCGAGGAAGGTGCGCTAGATTGTGTCGGTGTTCGTGAATGCATTTCGCGACCGAATTCTGGTTGAGCCGGTTGTGCTTTCAGCGCGCTCTTGGAGGTATTTACCTCATCGCGTTTCTAATCGCCGCTAATCAGTTCATCCCGCTGCTTGGCGCACGCGGGCTGCAACCCGTGCGACTTTTCGTGCGCCATGTTCCGTTTCGCCGCGCGCCGAGTTTGTTTTACCTCAATTGTTCGGACCAGTTCATCACAGCAACAATTTGGTGCGGCGTCGGGTTGTCGTGTTTCGCGCTTATGGGCTTCTCAGAATCGTTCGGACTGGGCGTGTCGATGCTCACATGGGCATTGCTCTGGATCATTTACCTCTCACTCGTGAACGTGGGCCAGACGTTTTATGGATTCGGTTGGGAAACAATGCTGGCTGAGACGGGTTTTCTCGCAATTTTTCTCGGCTCATCTGACACGCGACCGCCTGCAATTGTGATGTGGCTAATCGTGTGGGTGCTTTTCCGCACAATGTTTGGTGCCGGCATGATCAAAGTGCGCGCCGACCCGTGCTGGCGCGATCTCACCTGCCTCTTTTATCATTACGAAACGCAGCCGCTGCCGAACCCGCTAGGCTGGTATTTGCATCATGCGCCGCGCTGGTTTCACAAAGCCGGCGTGTTGTTCAATCACTTCACTGAGCTCGTCGTGCCATGGTTCTACTTCGCCCCCGCGCCGCTCTGTTACTGGGCCGGCGCGATTACCGTCGTGTTTCAAATCACGCTGATTCTGAGCGGCAATCTTTCGTGGCTCAACTACATCACGATCGTGCTTTGCATACCGTGTTTCGACGACCGCTTCTTCTCGCGCTTACTGTTGATCCCCCACTCTGTGCCCCATCACCTAATCGTGCCGCACACAATCGCGGTCAGCTTCGTTACCGCGATTGTGCTTGCGCTCAGCTGGCGACCGGCGCGGAATTTATTTTCGCGTCGACAGCTCATGAACGCCAGTTTCGAGCCATTGCACCTGGTCAACACGTACGGCGCATTCGGCGCAGTGACGCGCGAGCGACTCGAGGTGGTGATTAAAGGGACTGACGCTGAATTTGCTGATGCTTCAGCGGAATGGCGGGAATATGAGTTCAAGGGAAAACCCGGCGACGTGAACCGCCTGCCTTGCATTGTGTCGCCGTATCATTGGAAACTCGACTGGCAAATGTGGTTCGCCGCCATGTCGCCGCCTGACTTGCATCCCTGGTTCCTCGCGCTTGTCCAACGACTGCTCGAAGACGAAAAGCGAATTCTTCGGCTGTTTGCGCACAACCCATTCTCCAGCGCGCCGCCAAAATTTATTCGCGCAGATTGGTATCGCTACCATTTCACGAAACCAGGTGAGCGCGGCTGGTGGACGCGCACGTTTGTGGCCGAATACCTGCCGGCGGTCACGCTCCCTCGCACGCCGGACGCTGTTCGTGAATAGTAACCTGTAACGCGAGAATTTCTCGATCCTGATTAGATATTTAATTCGATCACGACCGCCTTCAACACTGGCTCGCCACATTCCAGTCAGGCAAGTCAAAGGCTTTCGGCCGGGCGAAAAGATTCTCAACACTGAACGACGCGATTCTGATCATAGAGATAGCACCTCCTGCGACAGTTTGGGTGTATTCCAATGTTCATACCTGCATTGAGTGCCATTGGGGTAAGCTCGATTGATCTTGGATTTTCTCGCGATTCGCGCGGGAGCCGTTATGCCCGTATGCAATCAACTCCACCGCGGGTCGGGCAGACCGCCTTTCAGGTGGAACCGGGCAACCTCCATCTGGCCGCGAATTCCTAGAATGAGCATGAGCAGCCCCGTATCTGCATCCTCAAAGTAGAAGAACAACGCGATACGCCCGTCCGCCTGCGCGTTGCCGTGCACGAACCAATGTTTCCGCAAATACGATACGAGCGCGTTTTCCACCTCCACCTGACGCCTCGTGGCTTTGGAGACAACGATGTTCAGCACCGCCACCAGATGCGGCATCTGTTCCGGTTCCGAACCTCGCAAGAACGCGACGTCGCCGGCGAACTCCTCAAGAAAATAATTGACGGCCAGTTCGTAATCTGTCGGATCCAGCATCCGTTCGCGCAGCACATCGAGATGATGCGGAAAATTCTGCGAGGCGGAACTCATGCGCACTCACGGCACCAGGAAGATTTTTCCTGTGTATGGATCTCTCACAGCGGATCCGGGCGCAAAGGCGCTGACGTCAACGTAATTCCCCTCGGGTGAATAAGGACTGGTGACCATGCCTTTATGACCTGGTACTGGAATTCCGTACGGCATATCTCCTTTTGCCTTATCGGCAGGGACAGCTGAAGCGCGCAGCACAGTGGGAGTAACCATCTCTTCTTTAATGAGGTTCATTGGCTGTTCGAGTGGAGTTGGCGATGCGCCGATAACATTTGATTGTGGCGAAGCCGGCCGCCGCGCGGCACGTTTCGTCTTCTTCTCGCTTGGATTCGGCGTGGGGCGAGGCTGGAAAGCCTTTGAAACGGACTCGCCAACTTTCTTGAAGAAGTCTCCGACGGGGTCGGCGTTCACGCATCGTCCGCTTAAAAAGAACATCGCGGCCACTGGCAACAAAACCCAGCGCGAACGAAAAACACGGTTAATTAGGTTTTCGACGTTCAATGTGAAGACAAGATTTTCCGTCAGGATCGGGGTCTAAGAGAAGGAAAAACTTCTCTGCACATGAAACTTTGGCGTCTTTATCAAAATGGATAATGCAACCGCAGCAACTGCGGCGGATCGCCAAGCAATACGACAAAGATTTCGGAATAATCGTCCTCAGGAATGCTGACCGGCGTTGCGATCCCAAGCGCTTTGAGCAGGTCCGGGATCGTGTTGCCATGTCCAACGACGAGCACGTTGCCGTTCAATGCACGTAATTCCTCGACAAGTGCGCCTACATCACTCGCTGGAATCATTGTGGAACTGACGTGCGCCGCCTTCGCTGTCGGTGCCGCAGTTTCCTGCGTGCGTTTGAATTCGGTGACGAACACGGACGTAATCTGTGAATCCTTCAGAATATGCGCCAATGAATCTGCGCGTTTTTGTCCCTGGAGAGATAAATCAGGGTCGTTATCGCTAGCGCGCGTCTTTTCTGCGTGACGAACAATGAAGATGACCGGTGCAGCGTTGGCGGCCGTTATTAGCAACAGGGAAATCGAAAGAATCAAAGATAGATGTTTCATTCTCAAAAGGTCCAACAGAGAAAGTCTATCGATACCAACTGACGGGAATTAATCGCGGCAGCCATGTGATTGGCCTCACATCCGGCACATTTTTTCCTCGGCAGTTGGCACTCCCCTCTCCTGATTCGGCTCCCAATGACGCGCAAGCTCTCAATTTCTTTCAATGTGCACTCGTGACTTGTGACTCCTGAGAGATTCGCTACATCGACATCTGTGAAGACAATTTCGCCAACACCTGACGCAATTCTGCAAACTGCGTTCGGCTTCTGGAATTCCAAGGTCCTGTTGACTGCGGTCACTTTCGATCTCTTCACCGCACTCGGTCAGCGCCGATTCACAGGCACGGACATCGGCAAGGAACTTGAGTTGCATTCTCGCGGCGTCGCAGATTTTCTCGTGCGCTCGTGGCAATGAAATTTCTCGCACGTGAGGGCGACGGCGCTGACGGAATATTTTAATACGCCCGCCACCGCTCTGTATCTCGACCGCGGCAGCCCGCGCTACATCGGCGGAATCCCGGAAATGCACAATGCGCGGCTGTTCACGTACTGGAATGATTTGCCCGAAGCTTTGCGCACGGGGAAAGCGCAAAACGAAACCTAGCACGGCGGCAAAAATATATTCGATGAATTGTATGCCGACCCTGAAAAGCTCGAGTGCTTTCTCGACGGAATGACAGGCCAGTCGCGCATCAACTTCGAAGCGCTCGCCGACAAATTCGATTTCTCCCGCTATAGCAGCCTGTGCGATGTCGGCGGCGCAACTGGGTTGCTCTGTATCGAAGTCGCGAAGAAACATCCGCGTATCGAGTGCATCAGTTTTGACCTGCCGCCGGTCGAGCCTGTAGCTAAAAAGCACATACCGCCGCAGGTCTGGCTGATCG
>Ga0209807_1001686_pt1 | contig 10565 bp, 10 predicted proteins | sample GraSoiAngelo_154_FD_186168 | JGI IMG/M metagenome (GOLD analysis project Ga0209807, IMG submission 186168) | Grasslands soil microbial communities from the Angelo Coastal Reserve, California, USA - 14_1009_13_20cm (SPAdes) (version 2) | ecosystem: Environmental > Terrestrial > Soil > Grasslands ... | reverse complement strand
ATACCGGCCGATGCGTATCCAGCCGACTACGTGAAGGACATCGCGGCCGAGATCCAGGCGCGCGACGGCGACAAGTGGATGAAGCTTCCGTTGGAGGAGCAGGCCAAACGTTTCGCGCCGCTCGGTGTCGAGTGGGTCCTCCGTGATGCCAAGCGAATCACGGCGATGCTGGGCATCCGCTATGACACCTGGTTCTCGCAAGCGGAGATGATGCGGTCGGGGGAATTCGAGCGGACGCTCGCCGAGCTGCGCACGCTCGGCAAGGTCTACGACAAGGACGGCGCGGTCTGGTTCGAGGCGAGCGAGGCGGTCGACGACAAGGAAGGCTGGGTCCTCGTTCGTTCGAACGGCGAGCCGGGCTATCTCGGCAAGGACATCGCGTACCACGTCCAGTCGCTGCGGCAACGGCGCTTCGACAAGAAGATCGACATCTGGGGGTCGAACACGCACTACCACCTGATCCAGATGCGCGCGGCGATGCAGGCGCTCGGTCTGCTCGAGAAGTTCGAGGTCGTCCTCTACCAGTACGTGCGCTTCCTGCACGAGGGCGTGCTCAAGCGGATGGGACGGCGGACTGGACAGTTTTTGCTGCTGGAGGAAGTCATCGAGGCGGTCGGTAAGGACGCGACGCGGTACTTCTTCCTGCAGTCGAGCGCCGACCGGCAGCTCGACTTCGATCTCGAGCTCGCGGTGCAGCAGTCGAACGAGAACCCCGTCTACTACGTGCAATACGCGCACGCGCGCATCGCGAGCATCCTGCGAACCGCCGACGAACGCGGCATCAACGCGGATGGCGCAGACACGGCACTCCTTACGGCAAAGGGAGAGCTCGACCTCATCCGGCTCGTGCTGCGGTTCCCCGAGCTCGTCGACGACATCCGTCAGCACTACGGTGTCCATCAGCTCACGACCTACGCGCTCGAGCTCGCCGGCGCGTTCCACGGCTTCTATCGCGACCACCGTGTGGTCGACGAGGGCGATGTCGCGCGCTCGAAAGCGCGGCTACGGCTGGTGCACGCGGTGCAGGTCGCGCTTCGCCAGACGCTCGGGCTACTGGGGGTCAGCGCCCCCGATCGCATGTAACAACGCATGGCGGTGCAGGCCGGCGCCTAACGCTGCCGCACTTGACGAGCCTTTCCCTATTTCACTAGTGTCGTAGTTAAAGTGGCAGCGATCCGCTTCCGCCTCGACCAGGCGACCGGCGTGCCCACGTACTTGCAGCTCGTGCAGCAGACCAAACACGCCGTTCGCTACGGAATGCTGCGCCCCGGCGATCGCCTGCCGACCGCGCGCGAGGTCGTCCTCGATCTTGCGATCAATCCGAACACCGTCCTGAAGGCCTACCGCGAGCTCGAGCGCGAGGGCTTCGTATACAGCCGACCGGGCGCGGGAACGTTCGTCGCGGATGACGCGCCCGCGCCGCTGGCGCGTTCGGTCCATCAGCCGCTCCGCCGATCGCTCGACCGCTGGCTCGCGGGCGCGCATGCCGCGGGTCTCGACCGCGAGAGCGTCGTCGCACTGATCACTCTCGCCCTGAACGACGCATTCCCCGAAATGGAGGCGGCGCGCGCATGAACACAGTGCTCGAGACAACTGGTTTGACCAAACGGTACGGGCGAACCGACGCCTTGCGGGGATGTGACATTTCGCTCGCCGGAGGAAAAGTCACCGGTCTAGTCGGTCCGAACGGCGCCGGGAGACGACGCTTCTCCAGATCGCCGTCGGTCTTCACCGGCCGACCGCCGGAATGATCCGCGTCCTCGGCCTGGACCCGTGGCGTGATGCCGTTGCGTTGCTATCGCGTGTCGGGTTCGTCGCGCAGGATCGCCCGCTCCATCAAGGGTTCACCGTCGCCGAGACGCTCGAGATCGGACGCCGGCTCAATCCGCGGTGGGACCACGCCTACGCGCTCGCGCGCGTGAAGCACTTCGGGTTGCCGCTCGATCGCCGCGTGCGGTCCCTCTCCACGGGGCAACGAGCCCAGGTGGCGCTCACGCTCGCCCTGGGCAAACGGCCTGAGGTGCTCCTTCTCGACGAGCCGGTCGCGAACCTCGATCCGGTCGCGCGTCTCGAGCTTCTCGAGGAGCTCATGGGCGTCGTGGCCGAGGACGGCCCGAGCGTGATCCTCTCGTCGAATGTCCTCGCAGACGTCGAGCGTGTCTGTGAGCACGTGGTCATCCTCGTCGATGGACGCGTCCGCATCTCCGGCGATACCGACGAGTTGGTGCGGTCACACGTCCTTGTGAGCGGCCCGCGTCGAGCCGGACACGATCGCGCCGAGGGCGAGGTCATCGAAGTCCGACAAGCGGATCGGCAGACGACGCGCCTGCTCCGGGGTCACGCTGAGCCCTCTGAGGACGGAACCGAAGTTCGCCCTGCGACGCTCGAGGAGATCGTCGTCGGCTACCTGCGTTCAGAGCGCGAGGAGGTGCCGCAATGATCTGGCTCGCGCTCCGCGAACACCGCGCTCAGCTCATCGCGATGTCGATCACCACGGCGTTACTCGCGATAGGGCTGGTCGTAGTGGGAAACTATGCCGCCGCTCAGCGCGCTGCCCTCGGTGTCGACAGCTGCGTACCGCTCCCCAATACGAACGTGAACTGCGCCGACCTCGACTTCGAGTGGCGGCAGCGTCTCGGGCCTGGACCCTACCTCGTGCTCGGGCTTCTGTTCGCTCCCGCGCTCGCGGCTTCGTACATCGGTGGGCCGCTGTTCGGGGCGACGTTCGAGCGCGGGACGCATCGGCTCGCCCTTACGCAGGCGGTCGGCCGGGTCCGCTGGAGTGCGACCCGGATCGGTGTCCTCCTCGCGATCACGGCCGTGTGCGGCGTCGTGCTGGCACAGTTCGGGTGGGCGGCAGTCAATCTGAATGGGCTTCCCGGAGGTAGCACGAACGCGTTCAGCCTCTTTGACGTCGAGGGGCCGCCGATGATTGGTTACGGGCTCTTTGGGATCGCCATCGGCGGATTGATCGGCGCCTTCTCGCGGCGGGCTCTAAGGGGCATGTTCCTGGGCCTGCTCGTGTTCGCCGGCGTCCGTGCGCTCGTCGCCGCCGATCTTCGTCCCAACTACGAACCGCCGCTCGTCGCCTACGGCAACACGATGTCAGCCGGAGCGATCTCAGCCCCGCCGAAGGGTTGGGTCCTGCATCAGGGGACGGTCGACGCCCAGGACAGGCCGATTGATATCCGAGACATCAATCAGCTCTTGCGAGGCTTCGGCGCTTTCGTCGCCGCGGGCGGTCCGACAGATATGGGGACCTACCTCGCGACCCTCGGTGTGCGAGAGCGGTTCGTCTATCAACCCGCGGAGCGCTTCGCGAAATTCCAGTGGATCGAGTTCGGGATCTTCACCGGTCTCGCCGCGGGCTGCGCGCTTCTCACGATCGCGTTGATCCGAAGACGGGACGCGTGAGCTCGCGCTAGAGCTCCACCCAGCCGGTCCGGTTTCGCCAGTGCCTCCCCGCCCGCAGGTGCGCGACGATCGCGCGCTCGAGGGTCGTCCGCTGCGGAAGGTCGTCGACGCCCGGCCCGATGCGGTGGAAGACGAAGCGAAGCACGTCGGCATCGCCGTCGGATCCCTCCCCGACGAGCGTGAAGCGGCGCCCGAAGCGCACGACGTTTGAGTCAGGCGCGAGGTAGTCGGCGAGCTGCGGATCGAGCAGCCACGAGGTGCAGATCGCAAGACGCGTCGGCGTCTCAGGAAAGTGACGTGCGAAGAACGGTCGCGCCTGCGCGAGCGAGTCGTCGCACGCCTCGGGAGTGAGCGGTCCGCTCTCGGGTATGTGGATGCCTAGAGCGGGGTCGCCCTCGCGGAACGTATCGGCGACGCGCCCGGCGCGGACGTTCATTCGATTGAACTGCAGCCGGCCGAGCTGATAGATCGAGCCGCGGAAATGGAGCGTGAGCCAGCCGCTCGTGCGAAGGCCTCCGTCACCGAGCAGCAGGCGATCGCGTTTGAGATTTCGGCCGAGGTCGGCGAGCGTCGCCCAGGAGATCTCATCGGGAATCCCGCGTCGCGCGTGGAAGCGGCGCACGTCGGCGAGCGCCGCCAGGTACACGAACGCGAAGAAGTAGCGTCCCACCGGCGTGGACTCGGACACTGCGCCAGGCAGCTGCAGGGGCTCGTATCCGCCCATATCCGCGACGAGCGTCTGATATGCGCGGTCCAGCGATCGCCACGTCTGCGGATCCGTCTCTGGCGATGGCCACGCGCCAAGGATTTCGTTTCTGTCGCTTTCATCGATCGCGAGGCGTTCGAAGATCGCGGGCAGGTACGAACGGTCGGGTAGCCGGAATCCGCGCGTCACGCGATGACGCTAGTGGTGGCGCGGCTACGGCGCCTTTGTCGGGCTCGCGGTCGGCCGCCCGCCGCCGCCGCCGCCGAAGAGTTGGCCGATGACGTTCGTTACGCCGACGAGGATCGTCGTCGCCGAGACCATCCCGGTCGTATCGGTCGTGCCGACCACGGTCACCTGGTCGTTCACTTTGAGGTCGGAGAGCTTCACGTCGGTTTCACTCGTCTTCACGATCCGCGTGCTCGTGCCGACGAGCACGATCTCCGACGTGGTGGCAGGCGAGGCGGAGGTCGGTGCGTTTTGACCGCCCTGGCCACGGTCGACCGCGGCGATCGTGATCGAGCCGTCGTTCACCGCGATGATGCGTCCGGTCACTGGCTGCTGGCCGCCTAGAGCACCTGGCCCACCGCCACCGAATCCTCCGCGTGCGCCCGTTCCACCGCGGGCACCGCTCGCGCCGGTCGCCCCGGCGGTGCTGGGCGTCGGAGTCTGCGCCTTGTCGAAGGTCATGCCTGCCGCGAACCCGCCGCCCGCGAGGACGAGCGCCGCGGCAATTCCGATCACGATCTGTGGTGCCTTCATTTTCAAAAACCCCTCTTGTTCGCTACTACTCGTATCTCAGTGCTTGGATCGGATGGAGCCGCGCTGCGCGCATCGCTGGATAGAGACCGAAGACGACTCCGATCGCGACCGAAACGCCGACCGCGATGATCACCGTGCCGCTCGTGATCAGGAGCGGCACGCTCGCCGCAGCCGGAATCTGATGAACGACTTGCGTGATCGCCCAGCCAAGCACGATCCCAAGAACGCCGCCGAGCCCGGTAAGCGCGACCGCCTCGATGAGGAACTGCGTAAGGATGTCGCCCCGTCGCGCGCCGACCGCCTTGCGGATCCCGATCTCGCGGGTCCGCTCGTTCACCGAGACAAGCATGATGTTCATGATCCCGATGCCTCCGACCAGGAGGGAGATCCCGCCGATCGCGCCGAGAAGCAGCGTGAAGATCGCGGTCGTCGAGTTCACCGCGGCAAGGGTGTCGTTCTGATTAGTGACGGTGAAGTCCGCGTTCGCGGGATCGCTGATGTTGTGACGCTGCAGGAGGATGTTGGTCACGTCGCTGGTGGTGATGTCCATCGTGTCGCTCGACGTCGCCTTGATAACGATGGCCGTGACGCGACCCAGCTGGCCGGTAAGGACGTGCTGCGCGGTGGTGATCGGCACGAGGATCTGGTCATCGCGGCTGAAGCCGAAGGTCGTGCCCTTGGACGCGAGAACGCCGACGACTTTGAAGTTCAAGATCCGGGCGCGCGCGTCCCTACCGCCGCCAAATGCTTGGCGGAGCTGGATCGTTTGGCCGACCGCGTCGCCGTCGCCGAACAGGTTTTGCGCGGTGGTCGACCCGATCACCGCGACCTGGGCGTTGACGTTCAAGTCGCTCGTAGTGAAGAACTCGCCGCTCTCCATCTGCCAGTCCCGCACCGACGGATAGCTCTCGGTCACGCCGGTCACGCTGGTGTTCGTATTCTGGCCGGACACCGTGACCTGCCAGCGGCCCGTCTGCTGCTCGGCCTCGATCGCCGCGATGCTCGGACCGAGCTGGTCCTGCAAGGACCGCATGTCGTCGAGCGTGAGGTTCACCGCCTGCGCGCCCGCGCCTTTAAGCCCCTGATCGGTACCGAAGCTTGGCGACACGGTGACGAGATTCGATCCGAGGCTGAGGATCGTGTTCTGCACGCTCTGCGACGCGCCGTTGCCGACGCTGACCATCGCGATCACGGCGGCGACACCGATGATCACACCAAGCATCGTGAGCGCGGATCGCAGCTTGTTCACGACGAGCGACTGCAGCGCCGATCGGAACGCATCGAAGAGCTTCATTCGGCCGCTCCGATACCTGCGGCGATCTCGTCCTCGGCGCGGCGCGGCCGGGCCACGAGGTCGTCGTGCGCAATGATCCCGTCTCGCATGCGCACGATCCGCTTGGTGTGCGCGGCAACATCCGGTTCGTGGGTGACCATGACGACGGTCTTGCCCAGGTCGTTCAGGCGCTGGAAGATCGAGAGGATCTCGGCGCTCGATCGCGAATCGAGGTTTCCGGTGGGCTCGTCGGCGAGGATCATCGACGGGTCGTTGAGGAGCGCGCGCGCGATCGCGACGCGCTGCTGCTGTCCACCGGAGAGCTCGCTCGGCCGGTGATGGATGCGGTCGCCGAGACCGACTTGCTCGAGCGCCGCGAGCGCGCGCTCTCTCCGGGCATGACGATCGCCGCCGTAGATGAGCGGCAACTCGACGTTCTCGATCGCGTTCAAGCGCGAGAGCAGGTTGTATGTCTGAAAGACGAAGCCGACGTGCTTGTTGCGAATCCCGGCCAGCTGGTTGTCGGACAACTTTCCGACGTTCTCGCCCGCGAGCACGTAGGTGCCGCCGTCGGCGACGTCCAGGCAGCCGAGGACGTTCATGAGCGTCGACTTCCCCGACCCCGACGGGCCCATGATCGCGACGAACTCCGCGGGCTTGACGTCGAGATCAACCCCCCGGAGCGCGTTCACCGTGATCTCACGCCCGATGTGATATGTCTTGGTGATACCGCGGAGCTGGACGACGCTCTCGATCATCGACCGACGATGACCCCGGGCCCACCGCCGAAGCCGCCGCCGCCCGCGCCGGGACGCGCCGTCGCGGTCGCGCGCGCCGCCGGGAGCACGGCAAGGTCGCCTTCCGCGACCCCGCTGATCACCTCGGTCGTGGTGTCGTTCGCGATCCCGAACACCACATCGGTATCGACGGCCTCTCCGTCCTTCAGGATCTGCAGGTAGCGCTTGCCGTTGGTCGTGCGGATCGCGAGGTTCGGTACAGTCAGCACGTTCTGCCGGCTCGCGACGATTACCGTCGCCGTGCCGGTCATGCCCGGCTTCACCTGCGAGTTCGGAAGATCGATCGTCACGTCGACGCCGTACACCGGAACGCCGGACTGGATCGTCGCGACTGGATCGAGTGACGTCACGCGGCCGGTCATGCGTCCGGCGGCCGTGACCGCGTCGACGGCGACGTTCGCCACGAGCCCGAGCTTGACCTTGGCAACGTCGCTTTCGCCGATGGTCCCGTGCAGGACGAGCGACGTCGTGTTCGCGAGGACCATGAAGGGATTGGCGGCGGTCTCGCCCACCTGAGAGGCGATCGAGGCGACTACCCCCGCGGACGGCGCGGTGACGACCGCGTTGTCGAGGTTGGTCTGCGCGGTCTGCACCGCGGCGGCGGCGTTGTCCACGCTCGCCTGCGAGCTCGTGAGGTCGTACGGCTTCGAGTTGAGCGACGTCTGAGCGGCGTCGATGGACTGCTGCCCGCGCTGCGCCGTGGTGGTCACGTTCTGAATTGCGTTGGCGATCGAGCCTCCGATGGCGTCGTTCATCGTGTTGACGTACGTCGTGGCTTGCGAGATCTTCAGCTTCACGGTGGAGACGTTCTGCTGCTGCGCCCCGACGAGGGTGTACAGGGTCGCGAGATCCGCGCGCCACTGGTCGAACGGGTCGTGAAGCGTCTTGGTCGATTGCGTGTTCAGGGACGACTGCGCGGTCGTGACGGCGGTCTGCACCGTCCCGAGGACGGCCGACGTCGTGTCGAGCGCGGTGCTGAGGCGTGACGTCGCGATCGAGTAGTTCGTCATCGCGAGTTGGAAGCTCGTGGCGATACTGGTCGTGTCGTTTCCCGCGGCTGTCGCGGAGTCGAAGTCAGCTATGACCGAGAGCAACGCGCTTCTCGCGCTCTGGTAGTCCGCGACGGCCGGCGAGAGAAGCGTCACTGAGTTCGCGCGGGCGTTCTGCATGCCTGGCGAGTTGGCTGCGCTGATCGCGTTCAGCGCGTTCCGAAGGTCTCCGGTGTCGCCCCCGCCGACGATTCTGCTCATCTCAGCGATGAGCGCGTCGATCTGCGACTGGATGGTGCCCAGGCTGTCCTGAAAGCTCGAGATGCCGCCCGTGGCGTTGTCGGTGAACGAGCTGAAGTTCGACTTCGCCGACGCGTAGTTCGCCGTGAGCTTGTTGAGGGCGGCCTGCGCCGTCGCCAGATCCTGTGCGGCCTGCTGCCGAGCCTGGTTCAAGGCCTTCTGCGAATCCGTCGTCGTCGAAGCGGTGCGGTTGTAGTTGTTCTGCGCGCTGACGAGATTGGCCTGGGCCTGTGCGAGCGCGGCCTCGAGGTCGGTCGTGTCGAGCTTCGCGAGGGGCTGGCCGGCCGTCACCTGCTGGCCAACGGTCACGTAGATGTCCGAGATCTTGCCTGTGCTCTTGAAGGTCATCTTGGTCTGATTCATCGCGGCGACCGATCCCGAGACCGCGACGCTCTGGATGACCGACCCCTTCGTCACGGCTTGCGTGCGAAGCTCCGTCTTCGCGGCAGGAGCGTTCGCTCGGGATACGAAGACCGCGCCGCCCGCCATTATTCCGACCAGAGCGACGGCGAAGATCCGACCTGGCCACGTCATCAACATTCCTCTAAGCACGGTCATCGACTTTCCCCCTGATGGATCAGCGCCTTATGCCCCCGTCTGCGAATGCGTCGCATATGCCAGACGCGCCGTGACCACCGCACCGAGCGCGTAGGCGAGAGCGCCTAAGACTGCCAGAGCGCCCAGATACGGGATCTGCCATGCGATATAGATAAGGGTGGCGCCTAAGAGGGCGATGAGAGGCGCCGGAACGCGTCCGGTGTAACGGCGCAGTCCCTTTAACTGAAAGAGGGCGTCCCCCAGGCGCCACGACGCCGCTGCGAACCCAACGAGAGTCGCGAGTCCGACCAGGACGAGGACGACGCTGAATGCCGCGAGGCCCACCTGGAGCGCCGCCGGCACTCCGACCAGGCCGGCGTTACGAAGGCTCGCGATCGAGCCCAAAAAGACGATCCAGGAAAGCGCCGCCGCGGATGCCCCGACGCCGATCACGGCCAGGCCGCTCAAGAGGACACGGAGTTGCGACCGCCAGCCGCCAAGCGACGCGCGATACGTGCCAACGACCTGGTCACGCGCGAGAACGAGCGCTGCGGAAGTCGCGAGGAGGGTCAGGAGGTAACCCGCGGCGTCGCGAGCCGTGTCGGTAAGCCCGCGCTGGACCGGCACGATCGGCTGAAGCGCCACCGGTAGGCCGCGCTGCGTCTCGATCACAGTGCGTGGCGGCGGCGAACTGCGAGGGTCGAAGAAAATGCGCCGTTCCGTCGACGCGACCGTGGCGAGCGAGGAAGCGAGGAAGATCGCAGAGATCGCGACCGCGAGCATCACCGCGCCGAGGACGATCAACGCGTCGCGCTGCCTCATCTTCCGGTCGTCATTCTTCGCGGAGGCGCCGCGATCGCGGCATGCACCGCGATGAGGCCCGCGATCCCGACAAGTACGAGCGCGAACACCGTGGCCCCGTCGATGAAGAAGAACGCATCTGCACTGTCGGCGGTCGCCGTCGCGATCACGTTGTTCAGGGCCGCGCTGAATTCGTCTCCGTTCGTCGAGAGCTGGTGAGCGAGAAAGGCGACGGATGGGAGCGCGAGCGCGGCCGCGATGATCCACTCCCAGGTCATTCGGCCTCCGCCCGCAACCTGGCGCATGACCGCGTCGCGGAAGCCGAGCGGAAGGGCGCGCGGAGGCACGTTCGCGAGCAGCTCGTGCGTGCGACGCTCGGCCGGTTCGATATCCGGCGGCACGGCATGGTTCACGGCGCCTTTCCCTCCAGGCGTGCGGCGATACGGACTTTGAGCGCGGCCCTCGCGCGGTGCAGGTGCGTCTTCACCGTACCCAGCGGGATACCCAGGGCATCGGCCACCTCTTGATACGAGAGCTGCTGCATGTGACGAAGCGTGAGCGCGGCGCGATACGGGGCCGGGAGCTCGGCCATCGCCGCCACGACTTCGGCGACCTCCTCGTGGCGCACCGCGGTCGCCTCCGGGCCGACGTCGGTCTCATCGGCGTGCTCGGGCAGCTCGTCGACCGGCGTCTCGTGAGCGTGCCAGCGCTGGACGTAGTTGAGGCTCGCGTTCGTCGTGATCCGGTAGAGCCACGGACCGAATGGCAGCGCGGGGTCGTACTGATGCAGAGCGCGATAGGCGCGAATAAAAGCCTCCTGCGCACAATCGTTCGCCGCGTCGGCGTCCCCGGTTATGCGGAGCGCGATGTTGAAAGCCCGTCCTCCGTAGCGTTCGACCAGAGCCGCGTACGCATCCGCCTCACCGGCAAGACACGCCTTGACGACGTCCTGGTCGGTATCGGTCAGAGAAGCCTCCGCCGGCCCGGCC
>Ga0209807_1001684_pt1 | contig 10567 bp, 9 predicted proteins | sample GraSoiAngelo_154_FD_186168 | JGI IMG/M metagenome (GOLD analysis project Ga0209807, IMG submission 186168) | Grasslands soil microbial communities from the Angelo Coastal Reserve, California, USA - 14_1009_13_20cm (SPAdes) (version 2) | ecosystem: Environmental > Terrestrial > Soil > Grasslands ... | reverse complement strand
GGCGTGACGCTGGCCGGCGAGAAGCTGTTCGCGCCGCTCCGCAGCGAAGTGAAGCGCCGGGCCTTCAAACCCGCCGTCGACGCCTGCCGCATCGTGCCCGGAGAGCTCACCGGAACGGCGGGCGTGTATGGTGCCGCCGCCGTGTTCGTCCAGCACAAACTGGGAGCGGCGTGAAGCGACTCGGGGTCATCGGCTCCATGGTGTGGGACACCATCTACGGCCGCGACCCCGCGCAGCCCGCCGTCGAGGAATGGGGTGGGATCTCCTACTCCCTGGCCGCGCTGGATGCCACGCTGCGCGACGACTGGCAGATCGTTCCCCTGATCAAGGTGGGTCGCGACCTGGCCCCGCGGGCCGCGGAGTTTCTCGGCACGCTGCACCATGTGGCGCCCGGGGCGCGGTTCGTCGAGGTGCCGGCGGCCAACAACCGCGTCACGCTCCGCTACTACCAGCGCGAGCGCCGCTGCGAGCAGATGTCGGGCGGCGTGCCGCCGTGGACCTGGCCCGAGCTCGGACCCCAGGTGACGGACCTCGACGCGCTGTACGTCAACTTCATCTCGGGTTACGAGATGGACCTGGAGACGGCGCAGCTGTTGCGCCGCGGCTTCCCGCGCTTTCTCTATGCCGATCTGCACAGCCTGTTCCTCGGAAAGGAGCCGGACGGCACCCGCGTCCCCCGGCCCCTCCCCGATGCTCCCGCCTGGTTCGGCTGCTTCGACACCGTCCAGCTGAACTCCGACGAGATGGAGCAACTGGGCCCCGATCCGCTCGCCGTCGCGGCGGGCGCCCTGGCCCGGGGGTGCCACACGCTGGTCGTGACACTCGGCCCGCGGGGCGCGGCGTACTTCACGGGCGACCCCGTCCGCACCGCCTTGATCCCCGCGGAAGGAACGCCCCTTCCCGACGGCGACCCGACCGGGTGCGGCGACGTGCTCGGGGCCACGGTGGCGGCGTCGCTCATCGCCGGTGCGGGCCTCGAGGCCGCGCTGCGGCTCGGCACGCGCATGGGCGCGCGCAACGTCAGCCACCGCGGCGCCAGCGGCCTGCGCGACCACCTGTTGGGCCGGCTCTCGGCGGTGTGACCCGGCTCGTCGAAGTCCCGGCCCAGTTCGACGATCGCTCGTTCGACCAGTTCGCCGGTGCGTTCGCGGAAGCGGCGAAAGACGGCGAGCGGCTGCTATTCGATGCGCACGCGACCGAATGGGCGTCGCCGTACGGGCTGGTCGGCCTGCTCGCGGCGGGGCAGGCGGTGCGTGGACCGGGTGGCGGCAGCGGCGGAACCGGGGAGCGACCGCTGCTGACGGCGCCGACCCACGCCGAGGTCCTGACCTATTGGACGCGCGCCGGATTCTTCCGCGAAGCAGCCGAGCTGTTCGAAATCCATGGGAAGGTGCCGCGCGTGAAGGCCGCGGAGGAGAGCGACGTGTTGCTCCCCGTGACGCCGGTGCGCGCGGCGGAGGACGTGCACGCCGTGGTCTCGAACATCCAGCAGCGCGCGTCTGCCATCCTGGCGTCCGAGCTGGGGCTCGATCCGAAGGCGACGATGGGCTTCGCTATGGCGCTTTCAGAGGCGTGTCAGAATATTGTAGAGCACGCGGGCACCGGCGGCTGGGTGGCGGTGCAGGCGTACCACTGGCGCCGCAAGCTCGCAAAACGGGTGGTCGTGATCGCGGTCGCGGACGCGGGGGTAGGGTTCCGCCACTCCCTCGAGCCGACGCAGAGCAAGCGCTTCGGGACGCGCTGGGGGGACGCGGCGGCTCTCGAGGCCGCGCTGATCCAGGGCGTGAGCCGGTTCCGCGATCCGGGCCGCGGTCAGGGCCTCGCCGGGATCCGCCGTTATCTCGCCCGTTGGGACGGCAAGATCGCGATCCGCAGCGGGACGGCTCGCATCGCGATCGTGCCCAAGTGGGACGACGACGTGCCCTTGAAGGACGGCCTCCCGGCGTTTCCGGGTGCCCAGGTGCTCATCATCATACCCGAGCAGGGGTCCACGAAGCCGTGATACAGCACATCGACGTGCACGCGGTGCTCCAGGAATCGGTGTCGGGCGTCTATACGGACCTGGTCACCCGTCCGACGGGCCGCGTCGTGCGCGAGCGCATCGAGCGGGCGATGGCGACCGCTGCAGGGGACGTCGCCGTCGCCCGCATCGATTTCACGCGCGTGCGGTGCATCGACTACTCGTGCGCCGACGAGATCGTGGCCAAGCTGTTACGCAGTCGCCCCGCAGTGCTGGTCCTCATGGGCATCTCGGACGGACATCGCGAAGCCATCGAGCCGGTGCTCGCGGGGCATCGGCTCGCGGTACTGATCGAGCGGCCCGACGGCACGCTCGAAGCGGTTGGAGCCCCGGACGTGGCCGCGGCGCTGCTCGAGGAGCTGGTGGCCCGGCGGGTCGCCGCGCGCTCACCCGGAGGGACCCTCACGCTGACGTGAAGCGTCGCCTCGGCTTTTCGACCCGCGCGGTGCATGGTGACCCGGAGGCGCGCCCCGACTGGGCGCCGGTGGTGGCACCCCTGTACCAGAGTGCCACCTTCACGAATCCGATCGGGTCGTCCCAGGAAGTCATCTACGCCCGCTACGGCAACAACCCCAACCACGTGGCGATCGCCAAGCGCCTGGCGCTGCTCGAAGGCGCGGAGGCGGCGCTGTTCGTGGGTAGCGGCATGGGCGCGATCGCCCTGTCGCATCTCGCGGTGCTCCGGCCCGGGGACCACCTCCTGTCGAGCGAGTGGATCTACGGCGGCGTGCAGCGGTTGTTCGCGCAGGAATTCGGTCGTTTCGGCATCGACGTGTCGTTCGTCAATCCGCTGGAGCAGCGTACCTGGAAGCGCGGGCTCAAGAAGAACACCCGCGCGATCTTCGTCGAAACGCCGACCAATCCGCTGCTCCGCGTCATCGATCTCGAGCCGATCGCCACCCTGTGCAAGACCGAGGGGGTCGCGCTGCTGGTCGACTCGACCTTCGCCACGCCGTTGAACTACCGACCGCTCGAGCACGGCGCCGACGTCGTGATCCACAGCGCCACGAAATACCTGAACGGCCACTCCGACGTGCTCGCGGGCGCGGTGGCGGGCAGCGACTCGGTGATCGAAGAGGTGCGCAAGCTGTTGCACGTCTGGGGCCAGGCGCTGGACCCGATGGCGGCGTGGTTGATCGAGCGGGGGATGAAGACGCTCGCCGTGCGTGTGGGACGGCAGAACCAGACCGCCCTGGCGGTGGCCCAGTGGTGCGCGACCCAGTCGCAGTTCGCCGCGGTGCACTACCCCGGGCTGCCGTCGCACGCCGATCACGACGTGGCGACGCGGATCCTCAACGGCTTCGGGGGTATGCTGGGAGTCGAGCTCAAGGGAGGTGCGCGGGCGGCCGAGCGGTTCCTGCGCGCGCTCACGATCGCGACGCACGCGCCGAGCCTCGGAGGCGTCGAGACGCTCGTGTCCGAGCCACGGCTCACGTCGCACGCGATGCTCACGCCCGACGCGCGGGCGCGGGCCGGTATTGCCGATGGCTTCCTGCGATTTTCCATCGGACTGGAGGACGCCGACGACATCATCGCGGACTTCGCGCAAGCCCTGGCGCAGCAGTAAGTGATCAAGTTCACGAATGTCTTCAAGGCCTTCCCCAAGGGGGGGCTCGCCCTGAAGGACGTGACGTTCCACATCGCGAAGGGCGAGTTCGTGTTCCTCACCGGCCATTCGGGCGCCGGTAAGTCCACCGTCCTCAAGCTCGTGTACGCCGACGAGCCGGTGACCAGCGGCGAAGTCCGCGTCTCGGGTTTCAACGTGGCGGAGCTGCGGCCTCGGGACGTCCCGATGCTGCGCCGCCGCCTCGGCATCGTGTTCCAAGACTTTCGCTTGCTCGAGGACCGGCCGGCCGAGGAGAACGTCGCCTTCGCCCTCGAAGTCACCGGCGCGCGACGCTCATCCATCGCAGCGCGTGTGATGCGCGTCCTCACCCAGGTCGGGCTCGCCGCCAAGGCTCAGGCCTACCCCCGCGAGCTGTCGGGCGGGGAGCAGCAGCGGGTCGCCATCGCGCGGGCACTCGTGAATGAGCCGAGCGTGCTGCTCGCCGACGAGCCGACGGGCAATCTGGACGAGCGGGCTACGCGCGGCGTATTCCAGCTGCTGCGCGACATCAACGCCAGCGGTACCGCCGTCGTGATGGCCACGCACGACCTGGATCTGGTGCGCCAGGCGCCCTACCGCGTGATCGAGCTCCAGGAGGGAGCGCTGGTGTACGACTCTACCGTGGACGAGCCCCGCGACCAGGCGGCGACGCCGTGAATCTGACGATTCGCGAGGCCCTGCTCGCCTTCCGCCGGGCCCCCCTGCTCTCGGCGCTCTCCGTGACGACCATCGCGTTCTCGTTGTTCGTGGTGGGCCTGTTCGGGCTCGTGGCCGTGAACCTGCAGGACGCGCTGCGCGGCGTGGCCGAGCGCGTGGAGATCGTCGCCTACCTCCTGCCCGGCACGCCGATCGAATCCATCACGCTGGCCGAAAAGGACATCGAGGCGTTCCCCGAAGTGCACTCGGCCGTCTACGTGAGCGAGGACTCGGCGCTGGCGCGCGCACGGGCCGAGCTCGTCGAGTTCCGCGACGTGCTGCAGGAGCTCGAGCGCAATCCGCTCCCTGCGTCCATCGAGGTGAAGCTCAAGCCCCGGTTCCGCGATGCCGAGCACGTGAACGACGTCGCCGAGCGACTGCGCGGGTTCGGGTTCGTGGACGACGTGCGGTTCGGGCGCGACTGGGTGGAGAAGCTCGACCGGCTGCGGCAGATCGCCGCCGCGGTCGGGCTCGTGGTTGGGGCGGCGTTCGCGGTGGTGGCCATCATCATCATCGGTACCACGATCCGGATGGCGGTGCTGCAGCGCGGCCGCGAGATCGCCATCATGCGGCTCGTGGGCGCCACGAACGGCTTCATCCGCCGCCCCTTCCTGCTGCAGGGGGCGATCAAAGGGATGCTCGGCGGGCTCGTCGCGGTCGGGCTCTCCTACGGCGCATACACCCTCATCAACCGCTGGCTCATCCAGGCGGCGTTCTTCTCGCACGCGCAGGCGCTCGCCATCGTCGGCTTCGGCACTCTCATCGGCCTGTTTGGAAGTGCGGCTTCTGTGGGAAGGCACCTACGTCGAGTCTGAGGCGTCACGCAGAGACGTCACGCAAAGACGTCAAGCAAAACCGTGGACTCGCTCACGTCCTTGCGCGACGGTTTTGCTTGACGGTGTTGTGCTACGTCTCTTGTGCTACGCCTCTCGCCTCTCAGCGTCCTCAGCCTTTCGACCAGCAGCTCAGGGACAACCAGCAGCGTCTCGAAGGCATCCGTCGCGAGCGGTCGGACGTCGAGCAGGAGCTGGAGCGCCTGCGCACCCAGGTGCACTCGCTGTCCGACGAGCTCGCGAACATCGAGCGGCAGAAGGAGACGACGAATCGCATCGTCAACGAGCTGGACCGCCAGATTTATGCGCTGTCGGACCAGATCGACCGGACGACGGTCGATCTACTGCTCGCCCAGAACGCGCTCGCCGAGAAGCGCGCCGTGCTGGAGCGCCGGCTCGTCGACATCTCGAAGCGCGGGGCGCTGTACGGGTACCAGGTGCTGCTCGCGGCGGAAAGCTTCGGCGATCTGCTCTCGCGCTATAAGTACCTGTATCTCGTGAGCCGGCAGGATCGCCTGCTGGCGAACGACATGTCGAAACTCCAGCGGCGCATCGGACGGGAGCGACAGACGCTCGTGGACGCGCGCGACGCACTGGCGCGACGCAAGAACGAGCGTACCGAAGAGCTGGACCGCTACTTGTCGCTCGAGCGGGAGCGGCAGGCGTCGCTGCGCGAGACGCGGCGCAGTGCGCGCGAAGCGCTGCAGCGCCTATCCGAGCTCGAGCGCGACGAGAAGAGCCTGAACGACCGCATCGTCGCCCTCGAGCGGGCCCGCCGCGAGGCGGAAGCGCGCGGCGCTGCCACCGCCGCCGCCATCACCACCGCAGACCTGGGTCAGCTCGACTGGCCCGTGCAAGGGCGCATCGTGTATCAGTTCGGCACCGCGACGGGCCCGAACAACACCCGCATCCCGTGGCACGGTATCGGCATCGCCGCGCCGGCCGGCACGCCGGTCCGCGCCATCGCCGGCGGCAGCGTAAGCCTCGCGGGACCGCTCGGCACCTACCTCACTTCCGTGCTGGTCGATCACGGCGGCGGCTACTACAGCTTCTATGGCTACCTGAGTGACGCGACCGTGGCCCATGGGGAGCGGGTCATCAAGGGGCAGATCCTGGGCCATGTGGGCGGCGGGTCGAGCGACCAGGGGCCCCACCTGCACTTCGAGATCCGGGGCCAGGGCGGCATCGCCCTCGACCCCGTCAACTGGCTGAAGACCCGGCGCTGACGCCGATCCGGTCCGGCTCGGACTTCTTGCCCCGCTCCAGCGCCGCCTCGACCTGCGCGAATAGATCCTCCGGCCGCAACACCTCGCTGTGGGGGAACCCCACGACTCCCGCGCTGAGGCTCAGCACGTGGCCGCGAGGGAGGTCGGGGAAGGTATGGCGAGCCAGCACCTGCCGCAGCCGCTCCACGAAGAGCCGGCCGCTCTGGGCGTCGGTCTCCGGGAGCACCAGCGCGAACTCGTCGCCTCCGTAGCGGGCCACGAAGTCCGGCGCCCGGATCTCGCGCTGCATCGTGGCGCCGATCTCCGCGAGCACGCGGTCGCCTGCCTGCTGGCCCAGCCGCTCGTTGATATCCCGCAGGCGGTCCACATCGATCACCACGACCGCGAACCGCAGGGAATAGCGCCGGGCGCGCTCGAACTCGTCGCGCAGGCGGCGGTCCAGCGCGTCGAGGCTGGCGCACCCGGTGAGCACGTCGGTGACCCCGGCGCTGATCTGCCGGCGATAGACGGCCGCCCGGCGCTCCTCGTTCTCCAGCACCCGCGCCGCGGCCTGGGCAATCGTATTGGCGAACGCGACGTCCTGCGAGCGCAGCTCGGGATCCCCCTGCACGGTTCGCAGGAAGAACACCCCGGCGGCGCGGCCTTGGACGAACACCGGCAGCGCCACCGCCGATTGCACGTTGACCTCGATCCGCTGTTGCATCCAGTGCCGGCGAATCGCCTCGAACAGCGGGTGCTCGTGCACGTCCGGAATGAGCACGGGTCGTTCGGTGCGGATCGCTTCTTGAATCTCCGGGTAGCGCTCCAGCTCCACCCGCAGGTCGCGGATGGCCGGGTTCTCGTACACCGCGACTACGCGGCCCTTGTCCTCTCCCGGGGCCGTGAGCACGAACGAGCAGTGGGTGAGGCCGAACGCATGCCCGACCCGACGGACCAGGGTCTGGAAGATCTCGTCGGCGCGCAGGGTGGCCGAGACTTCCTGGAAGATGTCGAACAGCAGATCGCGGGTCCGCAGCGCGTCCTGGGCCTCGCTCAGCTCGCGGCGCAGACGCAGATCGGCGTCGATGCGGGCGCGCAGCTCGCCGAAGTGCACGGGGCTCGCCAGCGCGTCCCGCGCCCCCGCCTGGAGGGCGTCCGCCACGGCGTCCGCCCCGCCGTCCGCCACCAGGACGATGACCGGCGCGCCCCCGAAGCGCGCGGCGGTCGCGAGATCGCGCACCCCCTCCGCGAGGCCCGCCTCCTTGGCGGCGATCGAGAGGATCAGAAGATCGGGAGGTTGCGGTTCCGGCCGATCGGGGCCGGGTGGCGGATAGACGGCCTCGGTCACCTGGAAGCCGCCTCGCACCAGAAACCGCTCGAGTCCGTCAGGACGCGTCGCCGCGTCGCCGACGAGCAGGATTCGGTGCTTGGGTGGTTCCGGCAACGGTCCTCGCCGCACGATGAAGGGTGTCAAGCTATAGTTCACGGTATGGGACGGCAACCGCGGAGCGCGGTTGGTGCGCGGTCCGGCGCCTGAGACGCGCCGCCAGCGGCGCCGCATGGTCGCGCGGCAGCTCGCGAGCCGCGGCATCCACGACTGCCGCGTGCTCGCCGCGATGGCCTCGGTGCCGCGCGAATGGTTTCTCCCGCCGCACCTCTCGAGCGCGGCCTACGACGACGCCCCGTTGCCGATCGGGAGCGGGCAAACGATCTCGCAACCGCTGATCGTCGCGTTGATGACCGAGGCACTCGCGCCGCGGCGCCGGGACCGCGTGCTCGAGATCGGCACCGGCTCCGGTTACCAGACGGCCATCCTGGCGCGCCTCGTCGGGCGCGTCTACACGATCGAGCGGCTGCCCGACCTGCTGGTCGAAGCGGAGGAGCGATTTCGGCGCCTCGGCCTCACGAACATCGAGACCCGGCTGGGCGACGGCGCGGCCGGCTGGCCCGAGTGCGCGCCGTTCCAGGGCATCATCGTGACGGCCGCCGCGCCCGGCGTGCCGACGCCGCTGACGGAGCAGCTCGCGCCCGGCGGCCGTCTGGTGATCCCGGTCGGTGACCTCGCGTCCCAGGAGCTGGTCATTCTAGAGCGCGGCCCGGCCGGGCTCGTGGAGCGGAGGGCCGGCGGCGTGCGGTTCGTGCCCCTCATCTCCCGCCTCGCGTTCACGGAGGAGCCCTGGTCGTGAAACGGATGCCCGACGACCTGCTGGGCGCCCACGTGTCGACGCAGGGCGGCGTGGCGGAGGCGCCGGCGCGAGGGACCGTGATCGGCGCGACCGTGATTCAGGTCTTCACGAAAACACCCAACCAGTGGCGCGAGTCGACCATCCGGGACGCCGACATCGCGGCCTTTCGGTCGTCGCTCGCCGGGAGCGGGATCCGGGCCGTGGTCTCGCACGACAGCTACCTGATCAACCTCGCGTCCCCGGATGAGGCGTTGCGCGAGAGAAGCGTGGCGGCGTTTACCGGCGAGCTCGTGCGATGCCGGGCGCTTGGGATCCCCTGGGTCGTGTCGCACCCCGGCAACTATATCGACGATCGAGTCGAGGGGCTGGCACGCAACGCCCGCGGGTACGCTCAGTGTCTGGCGGCGGTCCCGGGGGAGGTAGGCGTGTTAATCGAAGGAACCGCGGGCTCGGGAACGGCGCTCGGAAGCACATTCGAGGAGTTGCGGGCGCTGCGGGACGGGCTGCCCGCCGGGCTGCATGCTCGGGTGGGGTTCTGTCTCGACACGGCGCATCTGCACGCCGCCGGGTACGAGGTGGCCACCGCGCTGGAGGCGGTGTGGGAGCAATTCGACCAGGTGGTCGGGCTCGCGCACCTCAAGTGCTTGCACCTGAACGACTCCAAGGGGGCGCTGGGCTCGCATCTCGACCGCCACCAGTGGATCGGCGAAGGGACGATCGGACCGGAGCCGTTCCGGGGCATCATGCGGGACCATCGCCTCGCGCCGGTGATTAAGATTATCGAGACGCCGAAGGGCGACGATCCGATCCGCCACGACCGGCGGATGCTCCGGCGGCTGCGCGCGTACGCGCGCAGCGGTGCAACGGTGGGCCCACGCAAACCGTAGGCAGGGCGTGATCGCGCTGACGACGACCCCCAATCGCTGGACCCGACGCGTCGCCACGCTGGTCCTCGTGCTCCAAGGGCTGGCTGGGAGCGCGGTCCCACTGGCACACGCGTCGGAGCGGCTCACCGCACCGGCGCACGTCGAGGCGCAGCATGGCGCGGGTTGCCTTGCGCTGCATGACAGCCTGCGGTGCGGCCTGTGCCAACTGGCCGGGTTGCGGGGGACCCCGCAGCGGGTGCGCACGCAGACTCACACGGCGGCGACCGTCGAGCGACGTCCGAGCGAGTGCGACTCGGGCGCGGTGCGACGCCCGGACCACCCCACCGCCCCACCCCGAGCTCCCCCCGCTTCCCGTTCCTAGCTCGATGGCGGCCGGCGCTGCCGGCCCGCCCACCACGCGTGCCCGCCCCACCGGCGGGACGCCTGCTTGGAACAACGGAACGGGAGATTTCCCAGCATGACTCGACATCATCAAGCCGTCGTGGGGGCGCTCGCCGCCGTGCTCGCGTTGGCCGCTCCGGCGTCCGCCCAGCAACCGGCCGACCAGCGTCGGGTGGACTCGCTCGCGGCGGAGGTTCGGGCGCTCAAGGCGCGGCTCGACAGCGTGCGGGCGCAGCTCGCTCATCGCCCGGTGGCCGCTGAGCCGGCGGCCGACACGTCGCTCGCCGCCCTGCGCGCCGCCGCCGCGGCCGCGGCGGGCACGGACACCGCGAGAATCCGTGGCGACACCGCCGGGCCCACGAAGTTCGTCGGACGCGAGCGCAGCCAGCCGCAACTCAATCCCGAGATCAGTGCGACGGGCGACGTGCGAGCGTATGGCTCCACACCGGGTGTGCAACGGGACAACTTCGACGCGCGGGAGTTCGAAGTGGGATTCCAATCGCCACTCGATCCCTACTCGAGCACCAAGATCTTCGTGAGTTTCGAGAACGGCAATGTCAGCATCGAAGAGGGGTATGCGTACTGGACCGGTCTGCCCGGGCGCATCCGCTTCGACATCGGGAAATTTCGCCAGCAGTTCGGCGAGCTGAACCGCTGGCACCTGCACGCACTCCCGGAGACCGAGTACCCGCTCGCGCTGCGGGCCTATCTAGGTGAAGACGGGCTCGCCGGAACCGGGATCTCGCTCTATCG
>Ga0209807_1001683_pt1 | contig 10568 bp, 7 predicted proteins | sample GraSoiAngelo_154_FD_186168 | JGI IMG/M metagenome (GOLD analysis project Ga0209807, IMG submission 186168) | Grasslands soil microbial communities from the Angelo Coastal Reserve, California, USA - 14_1009_13_20cm (SPAdes) (version 2) | ecosystem: Environmental > Terrestrial > Soil > Grasslands ... | reverse complement strand
CGGGGTCTTCTAAACCGCGGGGAGTTGTGCCTTCGCCAAGTCAAAGGCCGGGCGTCCGCTCGTAGAGCAACGCCGGTGGCAAAGCGTGGTAGTTGGCGGCACTCAGCGGCATTCGGCGAGTTCAGGCCGCCAGTTAACGGGCTGCAGCGATCTGTTAACCGCAAGGTTCAGGTTACGAATCCCTGTCCCGGAGCCAATTCTGGACTTAAAACATCACCTGGTGGTCGTGCCCATCCGCCCGCCTGTAGCAACTACGTAGCAACCCCGTCTGCCAATCGGGGACTCGTGATCCCAAGGTTCTTTGACTCCCTGGCGAGGAACATCGACCGAGCCTCGACACGAGCGCCATAAGTCAATCTAGATCCACGGATTGATCAGCCTCGATTGCGAGAACACCGGCGCAACATTCATAGACTTCTCACGTGGGTGCTTGGGGTGTCGGAAGCTTCGAGAACGATGACGCAATGGACCTCGTTGGCGACTTCGAGGATTCGGGCTGGGCTGTCATCACTGGAGCTTTGGCGTCAACGGCCACTGCTGGATATTTAGAGGCGGCGCCCGCGGCGCGGGCAATCGCCGCTTCTGAACTGATCGCAGCTGCTCTTGGACACCCGTCTGACCGCTTCCCTGATGTTGGAATGAACGCCGGTGTGCCGAGCCTTCAACAACTTCTCCGGATGAGAGATTCGGCTGTGGAAGCCTTGGGTCAAATCCGACTAGCTTCCGAATTGCGCGCACTGTGGGAAGAGTCCGGAGAGCTTTCAGAGTGGGAGCTGACTGTTGATGACGTCGTAAGCAGACTTCAACGCCAGCCTGGAAATCGCAAGATGACCAAACGACCTCGAGCACGACTGGTCGAGGGCAGCTGCTTTGCGATTCCACTTCCGTCTGGCGGTTTCGCGTTGGGCGTACTAACTCAACTGCTGGCTGGCAAGTTACCGTTCGGCTACTTCTTCGGCCCCAGGCTCCCGACGCCACCACTGCAGGAAGAAGTGGCCAAACTGAATCCCTCTGACGCGATACTTCGCGTCAAGTTTGGGGACACCGAGATCCAGAATGGCCGGTGGCAGGATCTTGGCCATGTGGAGCCATGGACAGCCGACTCATGGCCTACGCCACCGCACACAAGCGGAGAAGCCGGCCGCGGATTGGTCTGGCGCATGGAGTACCCGCGAGACGCCCCAAAGAGCGATCCGGTGAGGTTAGAGCGCGTCACTGCGAAACACGCACAAAGACTGGCATCGGATCGTGTCATGGGCGCGCTCGCAGTCGAGAAAGAGCTCGATCGCCGACTGTCGTAGTCGGCGCATGCGATCCTGAGACGCCGGGTAGGCGCTCCGACAAGCTCAATTCAACGGAAATTCATACGTTGGTCGCGTCAAACGTGGCGTGCGCCGGCGCGGCGATCAGGATGCTGCCGCCGGTCGTGCAGAACAGCTTTTCAGCCCCTCGGCCTGGCAGACGCCTGAGACTTCGGTTGGCTCATAACGTCTGGCAGATTCGAGGCCACACCTCTAGAGTTACGTGTGCGACCCGCTCGCCGGAGCAGACATGGGTCGGTGCGCGGGGGTAGGAGGGCGATAAAGCGTGATTCCAAGGAGTCGCGTCCACTTCTCTAACCTCGGCACGCGCCCGCGCGTACTTGCCCCGGTCCTGATGGGTCAGATGGCGCGACCGGCGATCAGCATCGGTGACGCACTCGCTTCTTCTCCGGGCGGATCGGGCAACTTGCTCGGACTCGTCGAGATTCGCGCCGGCCGTGACAACGAAGTCTTCGCCCAGGAACAGCGCCGGCGTGACATGCTCCGTTGGATTTCAGGACTCGAATACGGCGGCGACATTCGCCGGCGCTTGAGCGTCACACTTCGGATGACCGCGAACGCGGCAAGCAGCATTCGCGATGCGATCGCCGAAACCGAGGCGACAACCCTGGTTCTCGAATGGCCAAGCGTCGCAAGCCCGCGCCGCCATGGATTGAGCGATCTGACCCGTCAGCTGTTGCCCGACAAGGGAATCAACATCGCGTTCGTTCGCGCGATCGCCGCAGAACAGGCGATCGCACCACGGTCGATCATGGCGCCAATCCGGGGAGGTCCGAGCGCTCGAGTCGTCGCCTCCACCGCGGCATCTCTTGCCGATGCTTACGGGAGCGCGCTGACCCTTGTCCACATCAGGACGGAGTTGCAGCATCCCGATCGCTCCCGAAGGGAGTGGGAGTCTTTCGAGCAAATCGTGGAGGAGCTGCAGCGTCCGGCGACCGCCGTACGCCTGCATCACCACGACGACCCCGCGGCGGGCATCCTCGAGCAGGCCGTCGGTCATGATCTCGTCATCATCGGATCGCGCCTCAACCCTAAGAACCCCAACGCCCTCGTAGGCCGCCAGCTTCTCCGCGTGGTGCGCCAGCTCCAGAGTCCAGTCGTGATGGTCAGGCCAATGCACCTCTCTGGACCGGATTCGTCACGTGCCGCTGCGGCAAATGGTCATCACGCGTGACCACGCCTGGGCAGACTCCCGCCCTACAGGCGATCGGCCGCGACGCGGCGAGGCTGTTGGGTCAGTTCTCACCGATCATCCTCACCAACCGCGCTCCAGTGGAGCCAACACTCAACGGCCCGCTGCTATCGGGGGCCGGAGGCCTCGTCAAGGCCCTCACCTCTCTCGCGACTGCTACGAAAGCCCCCTGGGTGTCGGCTGCGCGAACCGAGATCGAGCGGGAGTTCGCCCTGTCCGGGACCCCGCTCAGCTCGGACAGCAGCGCGGACCAATCGTTTCCGATCTTCTTCGCGCCCACCGACCCGGATGCGTATCAGCTTCACTACGCTGTCATCAGCAATCCACTGCTGTGGTTCGCGCACCACTACCTGTGGAACATCGCGATCGAGCCCGTCGTGGACCAAAGCATTTACAAGGCGTGGTTCGACGGCTACTGCGTCGTCAACGCAGCGATCGCCGAGCGTGCTCTCGCGATCGCTCGCGAGCTGCCTCGCCGTCCCCTGTTCCTGACTCAGGACTACCAGCTATACCTCGCCCCTGAGCTCATCCGATCAGCCCTGCCCGATGCGGCGATGCAGCACTTCATTCATGTTCCATGGCCCGAGCCGAGATACATGAAGGTGCTTCCCGTTGCGATGCGTGAAGCAATCTTCAAAGGCCTCCTCTCCAACGATATTGTCGGGTTGCAGACCAGCCTGGACGTGCACAACTTCCTTCGATGTTGCGTCGAGTTGATGGGGCTGCGAGTGGCGGAAGCCGAGGGCGCGGTGTTCTGGGGCGGCCGGTTGGTCTGGGTTCGGGCGTACCCGGTGTCAATCGACGTCGACGCGATGAGGCAGCTCGGCGAATCATCGACCGTTCGCGAGCTGGAAGCCGAGGTTGCTGCTTGGCGCCCCGACATGCTGATCGTCAGGGTGGACCGCACCGATCCATCAAAGAACGTGATCCGAGGATTTCTGGCGTTTGAGCGACTGCTCGAGGACAACCCCGAATACCGCGGTCGGGTCACGTTGTGGGCGTTCCTGCAGCCCTCACGTCAAGACGTCGACGCTTACCGGCAGTATCTGGATCTTGTGGAGTCCACCGTTGCCCGCATCAATTCGCGATTCCGGCAAGGAGTCTGGGAACCCACCCGGCTCGACCTTGGAGAGGACATCTATCGCGCAGTGACCGCCTATCGGTCATATGACGTGCTCCTCGTGAATCCCATTCTCGACGGCATGAATCTGGTGGCGAAGGAGGGGCCCGTGGTCAATCAGCGTTCTGGCGTGTTGGTGCTGTCGGAGTCAGCCGGTGCCCATGAGGAGCTGGGCGCGCATACGGTGACCATCAATCCGTTTGATGTCGAGATAACCGCCCGAGCCCTGCATCGTGCTCTTCAGATGAGTTCGGTTGAGCGAGAGCAGCGATCCCAGGCGATCAAGCAGATCGTCGCAACAAATGACGTCGCCCGCTGGATTCGACATCAGCTCGAGGACATCCGATCTGTGACGCCTCCGCTACGCCCTCTCTCGGGTCCGTCTGATGCGCAGCCGACGGGATTCACTGACGCCGCCAAGGACAAACGACGCGGGAACGCGCCGGCGTGGCTGCGGCGCGCCTTGGGCGTCGCAGAACAACCCAGGTAGCTAGCGACAAAACAGGCCATATTCGTGGGGATTTGAAAGTCCACTCGACCGCCAACCCACCCTGGCCACGATGGCCGCGGCCGGCCACGGGCTGACCTGACTTCTTAGCTCGCCGGCTGAGTCAGGTCGGCGCCTTCTGCCGCGTGCTCCCGGGTCAGCCAGATGCGATGCCCGCGAATGGATTACGTGGTCGGCGTCACGGATTCGAACTGCCACGGTTACGGGTTGCTTGCGGTGGCGCTTCCTTTTCATTGCCGCCGCAATCGGGCCAGGACGCTGTAGGCTCTGCGCACCGTGAGACCGCCCCTTGACGGAGGATTTGTCGCGGGCCGAGAAGGCCGGCGGAGATTCCTCATCGATCCCCGCCGCCGGCTCGGCGGTCACGGCCGGGCGAGGCGATTCCTGGTGTCCGATCAGAGCCCTGCGGATGTCGCTCAAGGGGTCTGGCGCGGTTTGGTCTCGGCCCTTCAGCGCCATGCCGTAGAGAACACTCTCGGCGAAATGAGCGCCCAGGACAGGGAGGTCCTCACCCTGGCTTATCTCCAGGGCCATACCAACAGCGAGATCGCGGCGACGTTGAGCGTGTCCGAGCGGACGGTCAGGCGACGGTTGTCCATCGCCCTGGCCCACCTCGAGGAGTACGCGCGCCGCTCTGGAGCCTGGATCGCTTCGATCGCGACCACCCTTCTCCTCCTGGTCGTCGAACAAGGCACGCGGCTCGGTCGCATCGCAAGCCACGTCCGACCGGAATGGCCCGCGGGAATCGCCGTGGGCGCTCTCGGCGTGGCGGCGGTTGGCCTCGCGGTCGCGGACCACAACCCTGCGACCATCGACCATTCCCGCCCTGCAACCGCCGCTCAGATCGCTGGGTTGCCTGGAACGATTCACGGCCTCCAGCCGCTGTCGAAGGCTCAGCCCACGGATTCCACCTCAACTCGAGCGGCAACGACCGAATCCGCCGGTCTTCAAGCGAGCGGCCCGAAGGGCGCATCCACACAAGGGTCTCGGGATGCTGGCGAAGGTTGCCACGGCAACCCGACCAGCGCGCCGCCCGCGGTTCCGGTGCGATCGCACTCATCCGGCGCTCCCGTGACACATCCTTCAGCCGGAGGCTGCGACACCGACTGACTCGATCGAGATCGCCTCTTGCCCCCGGTTTGACTTAAACAGGTCCAAGCCACGCAAAAAGATGGATCATCTATCGCCGGTGCTCTGGCGATGAATCGTGCCTATCGCGTCCTGGTGTTTCGAGCAGTCGGCCGTGGTCGAGATTCCCGGCTGCACCTGGTACGCGACGACCTTGTAGCCTCGCTGTGCGGACTCCCAAGAGACGACCTTGCGCCAGCCAGCCAACAGCTGCAGATCGTTTGCCCTGAGTGCATCGATTGGCTGAGGAAGCAGGGTTCGTCCTCGCAATTCAGGAAAGTCTCCCGGCCCGCTGAAGCACTGTAGCCGCATCAGGGAAAGCGCGTAGCTGTCGTCTTTGCGAGCTCAATGGGAGACCGCGAGTAGGTCAAAGGTCTCGTCTCCGGGAGCAGCTGCACGGCGAGGTGCGACTCTTCCTGTACCCGGTCGTCTTGGGCCAGGGTCCGAGTCAGCTGTCCCGGCGCGATTATTTGAGCTCGGGGACTCTGCCTACGGTATTCGTCTCGATGAGGGGACAACAACCTGACAACAGCGGGCGCTCACGTGCCCACCCCGCGGCTCAACCGTTAGCGTTGGTTGCTTGGAGGGAGCTGTCCAGATCGTGCCTGTATGGCGCACGACGATCCAGCGGCCCACGACGATAATCGATCCGTCGGAGACCGCCTCTGCGCTCCGGTGCGGGGGCTCCATTGGCACGCGAACGGATCCTGGGAGCGCTGCGGAGCTCCGCTCTGCGCTCATTGCCGCGGCGATCAGTCGGCGACCGCCTCGCCGTCGACCTCTTATTCTCCGTCGGGTCCTCCTTGTCTCCCCCTACTCTCCACTGTGATCCCTCGCCTCGTTCGCGTCAAGTGGTGTTAACCGCAAGAGTTCAAGCTCGAATCCCTGTTCTGGAGTGCAACTTAGAGCCCCGGAAGCTTCCCGCCTACCAGCCCTCGCGTAGGACGGCCACTCCACGCGCCTCGAGACGGAGCAGGCCACGGTGCACGTCCGATCCGTCGATCAGGCTCGTTCCCGGCTCGTTGATCGGCACCTCGACGGCGACGTCACGGTGATTTAGAAGGAAGAGGATCGATTTCCCTTTTCCGCCCCGCCGCACCGCCTCCACTCCCTGAGGCGTCTCCGCCGCAGGCGTGATACCGGCCCGCGAGCACGCAAGTTGAAGCACGCGAGCAGTCGCCATCCGGTCTGGACACGTTCCCATGTAGAAGGCCGACCCACCTTCGTGCTGCCTGGTCGTGATTGCCGGCCGCTCGGCAAGGTCCCCGCTTGCGAAGGTCGCCACAACCTCCGCATCGTTCACCTCGATGTTCTCGCTCCAGAGCGAGCCTCGAGCCAGGAACCCGTCGGCGAACAGCACGCCGACGTCCTGGCCGCTTGGGAGCGGATGGAAGTCCACGACCCTCAGACCAAGAAGGTCCTGGAACGGCTTCGGGTAGCCACCGAGGTGAATGTGATCCCGATCATCCACGATGCCACTGAAGAAGGTCATCAGCACTACGCCGCCTGCCGCGACGAACGCTTCGATGTTCGCTGTCGCCTCGTCTGTCACCAGGTAAAGGCTCGGCGCGAGTACGAGGCGATATCGGGAGAGGTCGGCGGCCGGATGCGCAAAGTCGACCATCACATTCGCGTCATACAGTGGGCGGTAGAGCGCCTCGATCTGGTCGATTTGACGGACTGCGCTCGAGGGTTTGGACGGCAGCTCCAGAGCCCACCAAGACTCCCAGTCGAAGAGGATCGCAACCTCGGCGTGAGCGCGGGTGTCGCCGACTATGTCCAGACCGCGGAGCTCCTTGCCGAGCCTCACCACCTCGTGCCAAGCCGGTGATGACTCAACCGGGCCGTGGGGAACCATGGCGCTGTGGAACTTTTCGGCCCCCGCGCGCGATTGCCGCCACTGGAAGAACATGACGCCATCCGCTCCGCGGGCCAAGGCCTGGTAGCTCCACAGACGCATCAGGCCGGGAGGCTTGGGCGCGTTGACCTCCCGCCAATTCACCCGGTTGGTGGTCTGCTCCATCAGGATCCAGGGTCGGCCACCTCCCAGGGAGCGCATCAAGTCGCCGGCCATTGCCGCTTTCATCGAGGACTCCGGATCAGAAGGATCCGGATACGAATCATTGCTGACGACATCCTCGTTCTTCGCCCACTTCCAGTAGTCGAGAGGCTTGAAAAAGCTCATGAAGTTGGTTGTCACCGGAATGTCAGGTGTGAGCCGGCTCAGCACTTTGTGCTCGAGCTCGTAGCACTCGAGCAGCGCGTCGGAGGAAAAGCGCATGTAGTCCAGCTGCTGGGACGGATTCGGCCATGTGGGGGTTCGCCGAGGAGGGATGATCTCCTCCCAGTCCGAATAGCGCTGCGACCAGAAATCCGTCCCCCATGCCCGATTGAGGTCGTCTATCGACCCGTATCGTTCCTTCAGCCAGGCGCGAAACCCCTGTGCCGAGACGTCGCAGTAACACGCCGGCACGTGACAGCCGAACTCGTTGCCCACGTGCCACATGGCGAGCGCCGGATGGTGCCCGTACCGTTCGGCGATCGCCTCCACCAGCCGCCCGGCCGCCACGCGGTAGACCGGGCTGCTGGGACAGTAGTGCTGCCGGGCGCCATGCCACAGCCGCGTCCCGTCTGCAAGGACCGGCAGCATCTCCGGATGAGCGTGAGATAGCCATGGTGGCGGCGACGCAGTCGCAGTCGCCAAGTTCACGCGCACGCCGCCCTCGTACAGCATGCTAATGATGCGGTCGAGCCAGTCGAAGTCCCACGAGTCGCGATCCGGCTGGATCCGCGACCAGGCGAAGATCGCAAGGCTGACCAGGTTGACTCCGGCCTCCTGCATCAACCGAACGTCTTCGGCCCATGTCTCCTCGGGCCACTGGTCAGGGTTGTAGTCGCCGCCATAGATGATGTGCGGCAGGGTCGGTAGCGTCGTCAGCCCTTGGTCGAGCCGAGCGTCAGCCCGGCGATGAACTGCTTTTGCAGAAAGATGAAAACGAGAATCGGCGGGATCGCAGCCAGCATCGCACCGGCGGCGATGAGGTTGTCGTTGGTGAAGAACTCGCCCTGCATGTTGTTGAGCGCGCTCGTGATGGGCCGCTTGTTGCCCTCGTTCATCAAGATGAGGGCCCAAAAGAAGTCGTTGTAGATGAAGGTGAACAACAGGGTCGCCATCGCCGCCAGGGCCGGCCGGCAGAGCGGCAGGATGATGTTCCACCAGATCCTCAGGACGTGTGCACCGTCGACGATGGCCGACTCGGTGATCTCCTTCGAGATCGTCTTCATGTAATTGCTCAGCACGAAGGTGGCGAAGCCGGTCTGAAAGACAACATGGATCAGCGTCACGCCGAGATACTGGCCGTAGAGAAGGTTGTTGTCGGTGAACAGCGGATACGAGAACTGGCCGAAGTCGATGGATCCGAACATTGGGAGTGGCGTGTTGAGGTAGATGCGGTAGAGGGGGACGATGATGACCTGGGGCGGCAACAGGTTGCCCGCGGTGAAGATCATCAGGACGGTCAGGTTGAAGCGCCAGCTGAACTGCGTGCAGGCGAACGCGATCATCGAGGCGACGATCAGGGTGAGGATAACCGCCGGCGCGGCGACGACCAGTGTGTTCAGGTAGTAATACGGCAGGTCGGCCTGCGTCAAGAACGTTTGGTAGTTGACGAGGCTCAGGCCCGCGCTTGGCCACGATAGATAGCCATGCTGGATGGTGTCGCCGACCGGACGCAATGAGGAGTAGACAGCCCAGAACAGGGGGAACACCCAGACGGCGGCCATCGTGATCAGGAAGGTATGGAGGATCACGCGGCCGGGCCGGAACCGCCTCTGCGCAATGGCCGCCGGTCGGGCAACCGCGGTTGACCGGGCGAGGACGCTCATTGGCTCGTCCGCATCACGCGAGCGAGGAACGCGATGATGGGTCCGAGCGAGATGACGAGCAGGATGACCGCGATCGCCGAGCCCCGACCGACGAGGCTTGCCTCGCTGATGCTGTTATTGGTGATCAGGATCGAAAGCAGCTCCAGGCCGTTCTTGCCCTGGTTGATGATGAATGCGATGTCGAAGGCGCGCAGCGCCTCGATGGCGGTGATCACGGCGATCACCACATTGATCGGCGCCATTACCGGGAAGACGACGCGGAGGAATGTCTGGACCTCGTTGGCGCCATCGACCTTCGCCGCCTCGCGCAGCGTCGGGTCGACGCTTTTGAGGCCGGCCAGGTAGATGACCATGATGTAGCCGATATGGCGCCAGCTCGTCGCGATGAGAATTGCGTAGAGGTTTAGATGCGGATTGCCGAGCCAGTCGATGATGTGGCCTGACTTCACGACTCCGAGCGCGTTGTTGATGAATCCCTCGGTCGGGTTGAACTGGAGCTCCCAGATGAAGCCGACCACGACCAGCGACAGGACGACGGGCAAGAAGAAAACGCTCTGATAGATCCGGTTGCCCCGCAGCTCGCGATCGAGTAGGACGGCGAACAAAATCCCGATCGGCGTGGCGATGAAAGTGAGCCAGGCAAGCCAGATGACGTTGTGCATGAAGGCTGGCCAGAACAGTGTGTAGCCCGTGAACAGGAACTGATAGTTCTTCAGGCCGATGAAGTTCTGAGGTGTCAGGTCGCCGATGCCGTCCCAGTCCGTGAACGAGAGCAGGATCGATGACGCGGTCGGCCACCAGATAAGGATCACGTCGAAGAGCAGTGGGATGCCGACCATGAGCATAAGGACGCGGCGGTCGTAACGGGTCAGGACATGGAACCGTCCGTGCGTCCTGGCCACGAGCTCCCCCGCCTCGGTCGGTTCGGTCCGGGCGGGGGAGGCGCTCGTTGGGCGGGCCACGCTTCAGATCATATTTCCGCGATCACTCGGGAGGCAGCGAGTCCCAGAAGCTCTGCATCTGTCCCTGCAGGCTCGATGTGCTGCCACTCGGATTCGACAGGTACTTCAACAGGAATCCCTGCATGCCGTCGGGCCCTGCGTAGTCCGGCCGCGAATCGCGGTCGAAGAACTGCGTGATTCGTTTTGCGTTGCTGACGATCTGGACCGCCTTCTGGGTCAGCGCCGGGAACTGACTTGTGTCGGTGTCCTTGGCGGTGGGGATCGATCCAGGTGAGCTCTGCCAGTAAATCGACTGCGTCGAACCTTTGGCCATGAACTCGAGGAAAGCCTTGGCCTGGCCGCTGTCAGCGCCGAGCGTGGGTGACTTCTTGCTCATCATGAAGACGTCGATCGGCGCGTCGAGCGCCTTCTCCGCGTCGTACTGGGTGCCGAGGTCGGGGAAGGGGAAGAA
>Ga0209807_1001680_pt1 | contig 10574 bp, 10 predicted proteins | sample GraSoiAngelo_154_FD_186168 | JGI IMG/M metagenome (GOLD analysis project Ga0209807, IMG submission 186168) | Grasslands soil microbial communities from the Angelo Coastal Reserve, California, USA - 14_1009_13_20cm (SPAdes) (version 2) | ecosystem: Environmental > Terrestrial > Soil > Grasslands ... | reverse complement strand
CGAGGCCGACGGCGGCGCAGACCTCGCCGAGGTCGCGGGAAAGGACCCCGCGGCGGAACACCTTCTCGGCGCCCGGCAGGTGGGCGAAGCGCGCGGCGACCTGGCCGCTCGTGAACATCTCGACGATCGCCAGCGTCGCCTGTCGCCTGGTCAGCTCCGCGAGCACCACGCCCTCGAGCGTCTGGTCGTCCTCGGCCAGGATGAAGTTGCCCAGCCGCTTGCGGATCTCCTGCTCGACCGGAGCCAGCTTCTTCCGCACGTCGTCCATGTCGCGGCCGCGCGCGGTCAGCTTGGTCTCCAGCTGCGGGTAGTGGGCGCGGAAGCCGAGCTTCACGCTGCCGTCGGGCACGAGCGCCTCGACACCGGCGAGCAGCGCGTCGACGTGGGACTCGCCGAGGCCGTAGGAGTGGAAGCGCTTGAGCTGGATCGCCGTCTGCAGTCCACTCTTGGCGAGCAGCCGCGGGATGACCTGCTCCTCCAGCATGCGCTTGAGCTCGCGGGGGACGCCGGGCGTGAAGAAGAAGCGCGCGCGGCCGATGTCGATGGCGAAGCCGCAGGCGGTGCCGATGGGGTTGTCGATGACCTCGGCTGTCGTCGGCAGCATCGCCTGCTTGCGGTTGTTCGGCGGCATCGTGCGGCTACGGCGCCGGAAGAAATCCTCCATCTTCGTCAGCCACTCCTCGTTGAGCGCCAGCTCGACGCCGGCCGCCTGCGCGGCCACCTCCTGCGAGAGGTCGTCGACGGTGGGGCCGAGGCCGCCGTTGACGATGACGGCGTCGGCGCGCTCGCCCGCCAGTTGAAAGGCACGCAGGAGGCTCTCGCGGTCGTCGCCCACCGTCGTCTCCCAGGCGACCGAGAGGCCGACGTCCTCGAGCTTCTGGCTGATGTGCGCGAAGTTGGTGTTGACGATCTTGCCGCTGAGGACCTCGTCGCCGGTACAGATGACCTCGATGCGCATGGCTACCGGAGGACTTTCAGCAGCGCGTCCGCCACGGCCTGCGGCTTCTCGCGCGGCATGAAGTGGCCGCAGCCGGGCACGACCCGCTCTTCCGTCCCGGCGGGGAAGAGCGCGCGCTCCTTGCCGCTGCGGAGCAGGCTCACCGCGTCGTCGCCGCCGTGCAGGATCAGCGTGGGCACCGTGATCGGCGGGCGCGCCGCGAGCCGCCGCTCGATCGCGTCGAGGCGCGGGTCGCCCGGCGCGTTGCCGTGGCGGTGACGGTAGGAGTGGATGACCACCGGCACGAAGTCGGGGTTGTCGAAGGACGGCGCCGTGCGCTCGAAGGTCGCGTCGTCGAACTTCCACGTCGGCGACCAGTCCTGCCAGAGACTGCGGCAGATCTCGCGACGGTTCTTCTCCAGGCCCGCGCGGCCGCGCTCGGTGTTGAAGTACCACTGGTACCAGTACGCGCGCTCCTGCGCGACGGGCGCCGGCGGCGACGGCGCCAGCGTGTTCTGCACGTTGTAGCCGCCGATGGTGACCAGCGCGCGCACGCGCTCGGGGGCGAGGAGCGCGGCGATGCACGCGGCCCGGCCGCCCCAGTCGTAGCCCGCGAGGCCGGCCGACGTGAGGCCGAGCGCGCTCATGAAGTCGAGCAGGTCCTGGCCGATCGCCGCCTGCTGCGCCATCCGCGGCTCGGCGGGATCGAGGAAGCGCGTCGGCCCGTAGCCGCGCAGATAGGGAACGAGCACGCGGTGGCCGGCCGCGGCGAGCGGCGGCGCCACCGCGTCGAACGCGCGCGCGTCGTCCGGAAAGCCGTGGAGCAGAACGACGGGGACGCCGCCCTCGCGGCCGTAGGCCTCGTAGGCGATCTCGAGGGTGGGCGTGCGGACGGTCAGGGTGTTCGCCATGGCCAAGGGATCATACACGTCATCAGAGCTGGCCGAAGAAGACGAGGTACTCGGACTTCAGGAAGCGCTCGAGGGCCAGGAGCAGCACGGCGCCGGGGAGCATCAGCACGAGCGCGGTGACCGAGGCGATCTGCAGCTCGTAGCCCTGGCTCGCCGTGTACATGTACACGGGCAGCGTGGTGACGAAGGGCGCGCCGACCAGCAGCGTGCCGGTGAACTCGTCGAGCGAGTAGAGGAAGACGAGGACCGCGGAGGCGACCACGCCCGGCGTGGCGAGCGGCAGCGCGATGGACAGGAACGTGCGCGTCGTGGAGGCGCCGAGGTTCCAGGCCGCTTCCTCCAGCTCGGGCGCCAGCGCGCGGAAGACCGCGCTCATCGTCCACACCGCGAAGACGAGCGCGCCGACCAGGTGGACGAGGACGACGCCGGTGATCGTCCCCGCCAGGCCCCAGCGATAGAACTCGCGCGTCGCGCTCGCGAAGACCGGCAGCTGCGGGAAGGCCTGCGGCATCAGGAAGGCCAGCAGCACGAGCGCGCGGCCGGGGAAGGCCAGCCGGGCGAGCGCGTAGCCGAGCGGGATCGCGAGCAGCAGCGCCACCGCCGTGACGATCAGCGCGATGAGCACGCCGAGGCGGAGCGGCTCGAGAAGGTCGGCGGTGAGCATGCGATTCCAGTACTTCAGGCCGAAGCGCTGCGGCCAGGGGCTCGGCGCCGTCCAGCGCTCGGCGAGCGACCAGACGGCGAGGCCGGCGAGGGGGCCGAGGATCGCGAAGGCCGCGGCGGCGAGGGCGGCGGCGCGCGCGATCAGCCGGATCATGTCACGAGCCGCCGCGCCGGGGTGTGAGCCGCCGCAGATAGACGAGGGCCGCGCCCATGGCCATCAGGTAGCCGACCACGCCGAGCGCGGCCGCCGTCTCGAAGTCGCCGTGCTGGCCGAAGCGGTAGTAGACGTCGATCATCAGCATCTGGGCGCCGCCGCCGCGCCCCATCATCAGCGGAATCGAGAACGAGGCGAGCATGGAGGAGAAGATCAGCACGGCGCTGACCGCCAGCGACGGCCCCGCCATCGGTACCAGGACGTCGCGCGTGAGCCGTGCGGTGCCGGCGCCGAAGTTGCGCGCCGCCTCCAGGTGGCTCTCGTCCACGGCGCGGAAGGCGCCGAGCAGCAGCAGCGCGGCCAGCCCGAGATGCTTCCACGCGAGCGCGAGCGCGATGCCGGTCCACGAGCCCGCGAGGCCCGGCGCCCACGGCGACAGGAACACGCGCAGGGCGTGGCCGACGACCACGAACGGCACGAAGAGCGGCACCTTCAACAAGAACTCCACGGGGCCGAAGGCACGCGCGCGAAGCCAGCCGCAGACGGGAATGGCGATGGCGAACGTCAGCGCGGACCCCGCCGCCGCCACGCCGAGCGTGTAGCCGACGTCGCGCAGGTAGAGGCGCCACACCGTGCCGTAGTTGGCCAGCGTGAAGGCGCCCGCGCGCGTGAAGCTGGCCGCGATCGAGACGGCGAGGGGCCACAGGAAGACGACGGCGAGGACGGCGAGCGGCAACGCGCAGACCGCCGTCCACGCGACGCGCTCCGCGCGGGTCAGCGGACGATCTCCTCGTAGGCCAGCGTGATCAGGTCGTGATATTCCTTGATCGGCATCTGCCGCGAGTAGCGCGCGAGGTCATCTGCTGACACGCCCTTGAACAGCAGCTCGCGGCTCTTCGCGCTGATGAGCGGCAGCACACGGTCGGCGTCGACGCCGGGGTACCAGCCGAAGCGCTCGACGATCGCCCTGGCCTGCACCTCCGGCGTCGCGATGTAGTCGACGTAGCGCACGGCGGCCTCGCGGCTGGCCGCCTCGCGCGGGACGACGAGGTAGAGCGGGTAGATCGGCAGTCCGGGCGCGGGCAGCACGGGCGTGATCGACGCGTCCATGCGCCCCTCGTTCTTCCAGGCCACGAGCTGGTCGATCCAGACGGCGCCCATCGCGATCTCGCCGCGGTTGAGGGCGTCGAGCGTGCCCGCGTTGCCGTTGGTGACGAGGACGTTCTTGTTGAAGTCGCGCAGCGCGGTGATCGCCTCGCGGATGGCGCCCTCGCGCGAGCGGTCGAACGGTCCCTGCGTGAGCTGCTTGTAGAGGCCGGTCTTCCAGTAGACCCAGCCCATCGTGAAGCCGACGCCCGACACGCCGCCCTTGATGCCGTTGTAGCCGAACTTGCCGGGGTTGGCGGCCACCCACTTCGCGAGGTCGTCGAAGGTCTTCGGCGGCGCCGGCACCTTCGCGGGGTTGTAGGCGATGGCGATCTGGTTCTGGAACATCGGCACCACGTACCCGTCCACGTTCACGCCGAAGGCCTCCTTGACCTCGGCGCCCTTCACGAGCGCGGCGTTCTTCATCTGCGGCACGTATCGCAGGAGCAGGCCTTCCCTCACCATCTGCGAGGCGACGGCCATGCTCACGAGCGCCACGTCGATGTCCCACGGCGCGCGGCCCGCGTCCGCCTGCGCCCTGATCTTGGTGTAGATGGCGCGGCTGGCCGGCTCACCGGTGCCGGTGCCGACCACGTTCAGCTCGACGTCGGGCACCTGCGCCTTGAAGCCCGGGCCGAGGACCGTCTTGTGGACCTCGACCACGTTCACGTCGGCGCCGATGGCGACGTTGAGCCGCGTCGCCGCGGAGGCGGGCACGGCCAGGGCCAGGAGCAGCACGAGCGCACGCATCAGCATGGAGAGCCTCCTTGTGGATAGACGCGCAGCCGATCGCGGGACACGCTCACCCGCACGGGGCCGGGCGCGCGCGCCGCGTCGCCGTCCACGATGAGCAGCGTTCCGCCGAGTCTCACGTAGTGGCGCCAGCGGTCGCCGAGGAACAGCGACTCTTCGAGATCGCCCTCGAGCGTCGGTCCCGCCTCGCCGAGGGTGAGGTCGGACGAGCGCAGGACGACCACGACCGGTCCGCGCGCGTCGCCCGCGTAGGGCAGGCGCTGCTTCGTCTCGTCGAGGACGAGCGCGCCGGGCTCGGCGCGCGCGGGCAGGCGTGTGCCCACGCCGAGGAAGTCCGCGGCGAACTCGGTCGCCGGCGTCAGGTAGAGATCTTGTGGGCTGCCCGCCTGGACGACGCGGCCCGCGCTCATGAGCACGACGCGGTCGGCGATGGCGAGCGCCTCCTCCTGATCGTGGGTGACGTAGACCGTGGTGATCCCGACGCGCCGCTGCAGCCGCCGGATCTCGACGCGCAGCCGCTGGCGGACCTTGGCGTCGAGGTTGCTGAGCGGCTCATCCAGCAGCAGCACGCGCGGCTCGACGACGAGCGCCCGCGCGAGCGCCACCCGCTGCTGCTGGCCGCCGGAGAGCGCGAGCGGCTTGCGGCGCGCGACGGTGTCCACGTCGCCGATCTCGACGAGGGCGAGCGCCTCGCGCACGCGCGTGGCGATCTCCGGCTTCGGCACGCGCTTGAGCCGTAGCCCATAGGCGACGTTGTCGAAGACGGTCATGTGCGGCCAGAGCGCGTAGCTCTGGAACACCATCGCGGTGCCGCGCGCCTGCGGCGGCAGCGCCGTCACGTCGTCGTCACCGAAGCGCACGCGGCCCTCGTCGAGGGTGAGGAAGCCGGCGATCGCGCGCAGCAGCGTGGTCTTGCCGCAGCCCGACGGGCCGAGGACGGCGGTGAGGCGGCCGGCGGGAAAGTCCAGGGAGACGCCGCGCAGCGCGGCGACAGCGCCGTAGCGCTTCGCCGCGCCCGTCACGCCGATCGGCACCGGGCCCGTCACGACAGCCACGTGCGCGCCCGCCGCCCGGGGTGGCGTCGCGCGGCGCCGACGGCGAGGCGCACGGCGTCCTCCGCGTTCCGGGCGCGCAGCACGGGCACGCGGCGCGCCGCCGGCGCCGCGAGCCGCCACGTGCGCAGCCCGACGATCGGCACGCCGAGCTTGAGCGCGAGCGCGATCTCGGACAGCGTGCCGTAGCTGCCGCCGACGGCGATCACGGCGTCGCACGAGCGGACGAGCACGACGTTGCGTGCCTGGTCCATGCCGGTGACGACGGGAATCGTGACCCAGCGGTTCGCGTCGCGACGGCTGAAGCCGGGCAGCACGCCGACCACGGCGCCGCCGGCGCGCGCCGCCCCGCGCGAGGCCGCCTCCATCACGCCGGTACGTCCGCCGCAGAAGAGCACGGCGCCCGCGCGGGCGATGGCCGCCCCCACCCGCTCGGCGGTCCGCGCCGTCGCGCGCGAGCACGCGCCTTCGCCGACGACGCCGATCTGCAGGGCCATGCGGCGCCGATGGTAACACCGGCCCCGTGCTATGTTCTGCCGCGTGAGGCGGTTCAGCGACGAGCAGCGCGGGATCCGCGACGCGACGCGCGACTTCGTCCGCAAGGAGATCGCGCCGTTCGCCGCCGAGTGGGATCGCACGGCCACCGTACCGCTCGAGACGGTGCGCCGGGCCGGCGCGCTGGGACTCTTCGGCGTGTGCGTGCCGGCGGAGTGGGGCGGCGGCGGCGGCGATTTCACCTCGTACGTGCTGGCCACCGAGGAGCTCGCGTACGGCGACGCCGGCGTCTGCAACATGATCAGCGCCACCAACGCGTTCGGCTGGAAGGTGCGCGATCACGGCACGCCGCAGCAGAAGGCGCGCTATCTGCGCCCGGTGGCCGGCGGCGAGGAGCTGGCGTGCCTGCTCTTCACCGAGCCGCAGGCCGGCTCCGACCTGGCGAATCTGCGGACGCGCGCGGTGCGCCGCGGCGAGCGCTGGGTGGTCAACGGCACCAAGACGTTCATCACGTCGGGCCGCTCGGCGTCGGTGGCCGTGCTGCTCGCCGTCACCGATCCCGCCGCCGGCAAGCGCGGCATCTCGGCCTTCCTCACGCGCACCGACCGGCCGGGCTATCGCGTGGTGCGCGTCGAGGACAAGCTCGGCCATCGCACCAACGACACCTGCCAGATCGCGCTCGAGGATCTCGAGGTGCCGGCGGAGGACATGCTGGGGACGCCGGGCCAGGGGCTGAAGATCGCGCTCGCGTACCTCGACACCGGCCGCATTGGCGTCGCCGCGCAGTCCGTGGGCGTCGCGCGCGCCGCGCTCGACGCCGCGCTCGCATACGCGCGCGAGCGCGAGACGTTCGGCGCCAAGCTGATCGAGCACCAGGCCATCGCCTTCATGCTGGCCGAGATGGCCACCGACGTCGAGGTCGCCCGCCAGATGTGCTTGCACGCCGCCGAGCTCAAGCAGGCGGGCGGGCGCTGCATCAAGGAAGCCTCGATGGCCAAGCTGTTCGCCGCCCAGATGTGCGAGCGCGTCTGCTCGGCGGCCATCCAGGTCCACGGCGGCTACGGGGTCGTCGGCGACTATCCCGTCGAGAAGTACTACCGCGACGCGCGCGTGTTCCAGATCTACGACGGGACCAACGAGGTCCAGAAGATCCTGATCTCCCGCGAGCTGATCGCGGGCCACTGAGGAGCCGGTCATGCCGCAGCCCAGCCTCAAGATCGACCGCGCCCGCTACGTCGTCAGCGTCGACGAGCAGCGCCGGATCATCCGCGACGGCTCCATCCTCGTCGAGAACGGGCGCATCAGCCGCGTGGGGCGGGCCGATGAGCTCGCGGCGACGGGCGCCGACCGCGTCATCGACGCCCGGCATTTCGTCGTCACGCCCGGGTTCGTCAACGGCCACATGCACATCAGCTACGCCCATCCCGTGCGCGGCATCTTTCCCGACGACCTCGGCAGTCCGCTCAAGCAGGTCTTCGCGCTGCAGACGGCGATGACCGAGGAGGAGGAGTACCACACCACGCTCCTGGCGCTCCTCGAGCTGGTGCGCAACGGCACCGTCTGCCTGCTCGATCCGGGCTCGACCAAGTTTCCCGACGCGTGCCTGCAGGCCTACGAGGATGCGGGCGTGCGCGTCATCATGGGCGAGGCCGTGACGGATCGCGAGGCGCCGTTCACGCTGCCACGCTACGCGACGGCCGAGGCGGTCGCGCGCACCGCCGCCTTCATCGACAGGTGGGACGGGCGCCTGGAGGGACGGCTCCGCGCCTGGGCCATGCCGTTCTCGCCGGAGACCTGCAGCGCCGAGCTGCTGCAGGGCCTCAAGCGTGTCGTCGACCAGCGAGGCACCGGCCTCACGCTCCACCACGGCAGCGGGCCGCAGGCGCGAAAGGACTATCAGGGCCGCGGCGCGAAAAATCCTACCGAGTATCTGGAGGCGCTGGGCGTGCTCGGTCCCAACGTGCTGCTCGCCCACGCGCTGGGCCTCGACGATGCGGAGGTCGACTGCGTCGCCCGCACCGGGGCGGCCGTCACGATGTGCCCGGTCACCGCCGCCAAAGGCGCCCGGGGTGCCACGGCCCTCGGGCGCATGCCCGAGCTGCTGGCGCGGGGCGTGCGCGTGGCGCTCGGCTGCGACTCCCCGAACAACTCGAACCACCTCGACCCGGTGCGCACGATGAACATGGCCGCCATCCAGTACAAGGACGCGCGCCAGGACATCAGGCTCGTCCCGGCCGAGACCGCGCTGGAGATGGGCACGCGGCTCGGCGCGGCGGCGCTCGGGCTGGGCGACGAGATCGGCGCCATCGAGGCGGGCAAGCGGGCCGACCTCGTGCTGTTCGACACCCGGCGGCCCGAGTGGCAGGCGCTCTGGAATCCGGTCAACAACCTGATCTACAACACCGACGGGCGCAGCGTGCATACCGTCGTCATCGACGGGCGCGTCGTCGTCGACGACTACCGCCAGGCCTTCGTCGACGAGGGACGACTCTTCGCCACCGTGCAGGAGATCGGCGAGCGACTGCAGGCCCGCACCGGCATCACCTTCCCCCGCTCACGCTGGCCTGTTGTATAAGGGGGGCCCCGAGATGGCCCCCCATACCCCCCAGCGTTCGTCGCGCCCCGGGGAACCCGGTGCGCTCCTCGATCTCCGCCGTGGTTATGGGGCCCCGAGATGGCCCCCCATACCCCCCAGCGTTCGTCGCGCCCCGCGGAACCCGGTGCGCTCCTCGATCTCCGCCGTGGTTATGGGGGCCCCGAGATGGCCCCCATACCCCCCCGACGCTCGGGGCGCCCCAGCGGAGCCGTGGCACCCCTCGATAACCGGCAGGCTTAAGGAGGCGCTACATGTTCTTCGAGCTGAGGCAGTACGTGATTCGTCCGGGGCAGCAGAAGGCGTGGGTGAAGTGCATGGAGGAGGAGATCATTCCCTTCCAGGTCAAGATGGGGATGGTGATCCTCGGCTCCTTCGTCGGCGAGGAGGACGACAGCGTGTACGTCTGGATCCGGCGCTTCGAGAGCGAGGCGGAGCGCAAGCGCCTCTACGATCTCGTCTACCAGAGCGACTACTGGAAGAACGAGATCTCGCCCAAGGTCGGCACGCTGATCGACCGTGAGCAGATCAAGGTCCAGCGCATCGTGGCCACGCCCCACTCCGCGATCCAGTAACGCATGCGACTGAGCCTGGCCTTCGAGATGCAGCGGCCGGTGCTGGACGACCACGCCGTCATCGAGGACACGCTGGCGCAATGCGTGCTCGCCGACGAGATGGGTTTCGACGCGGTGTGGTTCGTCGAGCACCACTTCCTCACGAGCTTCTCGATGTCGCCGTGTCCGGAAGTGATCTTCGGCGCGCTGAGCCGGCTGACCAAGCGGATCCGGCTCGGCTTCGGTGTCGTGATCCTGCCCTACCACCATCCCGTGCGCGTGGCCGAGCGCGTGGCGATGGTGGACCACATGTCCGGTGGCCGCGTGGAATTCGGTACGGGGCGCTCGGCGCCGTACGAGCAGACCGGCATGGGCATCGATCCGCGCGAGACGCGCGCGATGTGGGAAGAGTCGCTCCGCATGGTGCCGAAGATCTGGGAGGACGGACTCTTCTCGTGGGAGGGCAAGTACTGGAACGTCCCGCCGCGCGACGTGCGGCCGAAGCCCCAGCAGAAGCCGCACCCGCGCATCTGGGTGGCCGCGCTGCAGCCCACGACCTATCAGCTGGCCGCCGAGCTGGGCATCGGCGTGATGGCGCTGAGCGTGGCGGCGCCGTCGTACCTGGTGCCGCACATCCAGGCGTACAAGGAGCGCGTGCGTCACGCGAAGCCGGTGGGAAAGGTCGTCAACGACCAGTGGCTCAGCTCGACGATGGCCTTCTGCGATCGCGACGCCAAGGCCGCGCGCGAGCTGGCCGCGAAGTCGCTCCGGACGTTCTTCGGGCCGGACCGGCCGTACCTGAAGGATCAGACGCACCTCTACGAGCAGCTCGTCGAGTCCTGGGGTGGCGTGCCCGAGCACCTGAAGGCGAACTTCGCGCGCTATCTCAAGGGCGAGGGCGTCGCGGCCGCCCCCGAGGTCGATCTCTCCGGCGGCTCGGGCCAGATCGCCTCCGCGCTGTGGAACCAGATCGACGCCGACACGCTGGTCGAGCGCGGCGTCCTCATCGCGGGCGATCCGGACGATTGCCTGCGGGGCATCGCCATCCACGAGGCGGCGGGCGTGGACGAGCTGCAGTTCCTGATGGCGACGGAGACCATCCCGCACGACAAGGTCATGTCGTCCATCGAGATGTTCGGCAAGTACGTCATTCCGGAGCTGAAGCGAAGAGCTCGCTGACCCAGCCGTGGTGCGCCGCCGCCTCGGCGAGGAGGAAGCGGAAGCCGGCGTCGCTGGCCACGCGCGCGTCGAGGTCGGTGTCGCCGACGTGGTAGCACGCCGCCGCGGGGAACCGCGCCCGCACCTCCGCGAGCCGG
>Ga0209807_1001671_pt1 | contig 10615 bp, 8 predicted proteins | sample GraSoiAngelo_154_FD_186168 | JGI IMG/M metagenome (GOLD analysis project Ga0209807, IMG submission 186168) | Grasslands soil microbial communities from the Angelo Coastal Reserve, California, USA - 14_1009_13_20cm (SPAdes) (version 2) | ecosystem: Environmental > Terrestrial > Soil > Grasslands ... | reverse complement strand
CGGGTCAGCCGGAAGATGGCGCTGCGCGCGAAACGCGGGCTGGAAGTTGACGCCGAACACCGCCGGGTGGCGCAGCCCGAACTCCACGATCGGACCGATCTCGCGCTCGTTGACGCCTCGCTCGATAGCGGCGACCAGCACTACCCGCACGTCGGCTTCGGCCAGGCGGTCCAGCGCGCGGAGCTTCTCCTGCACCAGCTCGCGCCGGCCGCGCAGTGCAAGGTTCGTCGTGCTCTCGAAGCCGTCGAACTGCAGATAGACGTGGGGCTTGAGCCGCTGGAGACCGGCCAGCAGCCGGTCGTCGTGAGCGATCTTCAACCCGTTGGTGTTGATCATCACGTAGCCGACTCCCTTCTCCTTGGCCAGCTCGACGAAGTCCAACAGGTCGGGATGAAGTGTCGGCTCGCCGCCAGAGAACTGCAGCACCTCAGGGTTGCCCTCCGCCTCGACGTAGCGATCCAGCATGAAGTTGACCTGCCGTCGCGTGAGCTCGAACCCTGTCTTCGCCAGGTGCGTTCCGGAATTGGCAAAACACAGAGGGCAGTCCAGGTTGCATGCGGAGTTGACCTCGATCAGCGCCAGGCAGGTGTGCTGACGGTGCTCGGGGCACAGCCCGCAGTCATGTGGACAGCCCTCCCGCACCTCGGTTGTGAACTTCAACGGGATCGTCCCAGGCTTGTTGAAGCGTGCGATCTTCGTGTAGAGGTCTGCGTCGCCGAAGACCAGGGCTTCAAACCAGCCATGATCCGGGCACCGCTTGCGCATGATCACGCGCCCATCACGAAGCAGGATCTGAGCGTCGATCACACGCCGGCATTCCGGGCAGAGGCTGCGTGTGAGCTCCCAGAAGATCTCTGGCCGATCCGCCTTCACCTGATGCTCCGGTGGATACCACGTAATGCGAATCCAGCCCCGGCGACGATGACGATGGCCCCGATGATCCATACAACGACCGCACCCCCAAGACCGCCGCCGCCGGCCGCAAAGCCCGCATAGTCGCCCGCAGTAAAAAAGACTCCGCCGGCCACAACCGCTCCGAAGATAACTCCGAACGCCGTCACCATCCCGAGGGCAACATACCCTCGTAAGAAAGCCAGCACGGTGAGAGCCGTCAGGTTGGCAACCAACAAGACGCCGGAACCGATCTGCTGCGCCCCGATTTCCAGCCGAGCTATCACGATCAGGACGGCGCCGTTTACAGCAAACCACCCGATGAAGCCCAGCCAGAAATCACGCCGGCGCCGCCGTCCTTGCGGTGAGAGCTCTGCCTCAGGTTCCCATCTCGCCGGCGCCCTCGGCGTATGAGGCATGTCACGCGATTGCCATTGAAAGCCATCCCACCAGAACTGTCGGTCTGAGGTCCACCACTCGCGTCCATCCCAGATGTGACTCTTTGGATCGAAGTCGTCACTTCCGGGCCCCGGCCACTCGCTGGGGTCGTTCCGAAGTTGATCTGGTGGATCATCAGGCAAGCTGGGCCGCCCGCTTACGCAGTTTCTTCAAAACGCAGCATTCACAGACTTCGGCTGATCCGCCGGAGAACGAAAAAAGCGCCGAGGACAAATCCGATCAGGACAAGGATGCCAACGACGATCAGGGTGCCGCCTATGAAATTGCCCCCGGCTGTTCCCCCGATTGCGAGGCCACCAGCGAAACCCACGAAATCGGAGACGGTGGAGAAAATTCCCTCGACGATTGTCAGTGCGAACAGGCTGGCGAAGGCGAGCAGGACGCCCAGCGCGGCGTACCGTCGCGTGAACGCTAGGACGATCGGAATGCCAACGTTGAGCAGAACCAACAGAGCGCTGAGTCCCAAAGCGCCCGAGTTGGACCTCATGCTGACAAGGAATACGGCACCCACCGCGGCGAGATTCAAGGCGAACCACCCAGCGAACCCGAGCCAGAAGTCGACTCTCTTTTCGTGAGGGCCTGCGTAGATATGTCGCACTCAAGCCGTGGCGATGACGCGTCTCTGACGAAGCAGGTACCAGACACCGAGCCCGCCGAGCAGCGCCAGGCAGAACAGCTGTTGGCCGGTGAGGCCAACGACGATGACTCGGTTGTTGCGGACGAATTCGATGAAGAAACGGACCACGGCGTAGCCCGCAACGCCGAACTTCAACAGGTTTCCGTTCTGCATCGCCGGGTGGTTGCGCAGCGTCATCAGCAAGCAGAACCACGCGACGTCAAACGCCGCGTCGTACAGAGGGGCCGGGTGGACGAGGTAGTTGTCACCGGGGAGCTGCACCCCCCAGGGCAGGTTCGTCGGCTTGCCCAGTCCGTCGACGCCGGCCAGGAAGATGCCAATTCTCCCGACTGCGTTGCCTAACGCCATGGCAGGCGCAAAAGCGTCACAGGCGCAGCCGTCCTTGCCGATGGCGCGGCTCGCGATGTAGCCGCCGAGGTACGCGCCGCCGATGCCGCCGAGGATCGAGCCAGGACCGATTCGTGGGTCGAAGAGAGCCGCAAAGTTGAGGACCTCAGGCCAGGTCTGCCACCCGTTGAAGAAGAGGATCGAGAGTCGGGCACCGACCATTCCGCCGACGAACGCCGCGAGGAGGATCGGCACCACCTCTTCCTTCGGCCAGCTCCGCCGGCGCGCCTCATAGAGCACGAGGCCGAGGACGGTGAGGATTGCGAGCAGGAAGAAAAGGCCGTAGGCGTAAATGGGCACACCGTCCACAGAGAAGAGGACCGGCCTCATTCCTGGCCTCTATTTTCGCCCATCACGCGATAGTTGGGAGAATGAGCTTGTGAGGATCGCGCTCGCACAAGTCAACCCCACGGTCGGCGACCTGGCCGGCAACGCACGGCTGGTCATCGACGGGATCGAGCGCGCCCGCGACGCCAGTGTGGACATCGTCTGCTTCCCTGAGCTCGTGATCACCGGCTACCCGCCGGAGGACCTCGTGCTCAAGCCATCGTTTGTGCGCGACAACCTCACGCAGCTCGACGTCATCGCCCGCGCCACGCAGGGCATCTCGGCCGTCGTGGGGTTCGTCGACCAGGCCGGCGATATCTTCAACGCCGCGGCGTTTCTGCACGACGGCGAGGTCAAGGCCATCTACCACAAGGTGTTTCTGCCGAACTACGGCGTGTTCGACGAGAAGCGCTACTTCGAGCCGGGCCACGAGTGCCCGATCGTCGAGCTGGATGGCGTGCGGATCGGGATGTCGGTCTGTGAAGACTGCTGGTTTCCTTCAGGTCCGATGGCCTGGCAGGCGCACCATGGTGCACGGCTCCTGATCAACATCAACGGCTCGCCCTACCACTACGGCAAGCGCGTGCCTCGTGAGGCGATGGTGGCCGAGCGGGCGTCCGCTTACGGCGCATTCGTGGCCTGGGTCAACACCGTCGGCGGGCAGGACGAGCTCGTCTTCGACGGCAACAGCGTCGTCTTCGACGCTCATGGCAAGCCGCTCAGCCATGCCGATTCGATGGTCCCGGACTTCCTCATCACCGACATCGACACTGAGGCCCCGGTCCACGCCTCTCTCGAAGACCTGAGGCACGAGGCGGAAGGTGCAAGGCGCCTCGATCTCGCCGTGAGCGAGGTCACGCTGACCAGCGATCCAAAGCGGCGCGCGAAACCTCCGATCCAGAATCGCCTCGCGCAGCCACTGGAAGGCGCGGCTGAGATCTACGCCGCGGTCGTCCTCGGCACCCATGACTACATGGGCAAGCAAGGTTTCGAGAAGGTCGTCATCGGGATGTCCGGTGGGGTCGACTCGGCGCTCACGGCGGCGATCGCCTGTGATGCGCTAGGGCCCCAGAACGTGATCGGCGTGAGAATGGCTTCGCGGCATACCTCGGCCGAGAGCCTCGAGGACGCTGAGCTTGTCGCCGAGAACCTCGGCATGCAGCTGATGGATTTCAGCATCGAGCCGCCCCACAGGGGGTTCGAGGAGATCCTCGGCCCGGTCTTCCAGGGCACCAAGCCAGGCGTCGCGGAGGAGAACCTCCAGCCTCGCATTCGCTCGACGATCCTCCACGCGCTGTCGAACAAGTTCGGCTACATCGTGCTCAGCACAGGCAACAAGTCGGAGCTGGCGACCGGGTACGGCACCCTCTACGGCGACATCGCCGGCGGCTATGCCGTGCTCAAGGACATCACCAAGACGATGGTCTATGAGCTCTGCCGTCATCGCAACACACTCGGCCCAGCAATTCCGGAGCGGGTGATGACCAAGCCGCCATCGGCGGAGCTGAAGGCCGGACAGAAGGACACGGACAGCCTGCCGCCCTACGAGGAGCTCGACCCGATCCTGGTCGGCTACATCGAGGACGACCTCGGCCCCGAGGAGCTGGTGGCCGCCGGGCATAAGTCCGAAACGGTGGCGCGGGTTATCCAGCTGGTCGACCGGAGCGAGTACAAGCGACGCCAGGCGCCACCGGGCGTGAAGATCACCCCGCGCGCATTCGGCCGCGACCGCCGGATGCCCATCGTCAACCGCTACAGCCCGAACGGCGCCCGTACCGCGCCGCCCAGGCCGGTCCGCCCGGCATAATTTTCTTCGATATCTCGTATAGGTAGGAGCTATGGCCGGAACCTTTGACGTTGTCGTGATCGGCGGTGGGCCCGGGGGCTACGTGGCCGCGCTCCGCGCCGCCCAGCTGGGAGCCAGGACCGCCGTGGTCGAGAAAGACCGCGTCGGAGGCACCTGCCTGGTCCGCGGCTGCATCCCGACAAAGGCCCTCCTCCAGTCGTCCGAGCTCTATACGCTGGCCAGGGACGGAGCGCCGTTCGGGCTGGTCGCGGACAGCATCGGGTTCGACTGGACCGTGGCCCAGAAGCGCAAGACGGCCGTGGTCGATCAGCTCGTCAAGGGCGTGGAGGGGCTGCTCAAGGCCGGCGGGATAACTGTCTTCAAGGGAAGCGCGCGGCTTGCCGGCAAGGGCGTCGTGGACGTCTCCGGGGACCAGGTCCAGGCCAAGGACATCGTGATCGCGACCGGGTCGGCTGTCGCGCGCATCCCTCTCCCCGGCGCCGAGCTGACGATCGACTCCGACCAGATCCTCGAGCTCAAAGAGATCCCAAAGCGGCTCGCTGTCATCGGCGGGGGCGTGGTCGGGATGGAGTTCGCCGCCATGTTCGCAGCCCTGGGCAGCAAGGTCACCGTCCTGGAGATGCTGCCCCAGGTCCTGTCGATGGTCGACGCCGACCTGGTCACGGTCTATGCCAAACACCTGGCGGGGCTCGGTGGCGAGATCCACACCAACAGCAAAGTGTCCGAGATCGTCAAGCAGAAGGGCGGGCTGCAGGTCCATTTCTCGACCGGCGGAGAGGGCGGCGCGGTGGACGCCGACCAGGTCCTCCTGGCGGTCGGCCGCGCGCCTTACACGCAGGGCCTCGACGCCGAGAAGGCGGGGGTCAAGCTCGAGCGCGGCCGCGTGGTTGTGGACGACCACCTGCGCACGACAGCGGATGGCGTGTGGGCGATCGGCGATGTGATCGGCGGCATCATGCTGGCTCACGTCGCCTCTTACGAGGGCGTTTGCGCGGTGGAGAACATCGCGGGCCACGGCGACCGGATTCCCGACTATCACGGCGCACCCAACTGCATCTACACCGAGCCGGAGATCGCTCACGTCGGGCTGGGCGAAAAGGAGGCCAGGGACAAAGGGATCGCGGTCAAGATCGGCCGGTTCCCCTTCGCCGCCTCGGGCCGCGCCCTGACGCTCGGCCAGTCCGAAGGTTTCGCCAAGGTCATCGCCGACGCGGACTCCGGGCGTCTCCTGGGCGCCCACATCATCGGCCCGCGCGCGACGGACCTCATCGCCGAGGCGGCGCTGGCCGTGCAGAACGGCCTGACCCTCGAACAGATCGACCTGACGATCCACGCTCACCCGACGCTGCCTGAGTCGCTGATGGAGGCGGCGCTGGCTGCGCAGGGACGAGCGATCCACATCGCCAATAGAAAGTCCACCAGCCCCTCTGGCGCTGCCCCATCCCCGCCGCAAGCGGCGGTACTTCCCCACTACGTGGGGAAGAGCCATCCCCCCATAAGTGGGGAGGACAATTCTTTGGAGAAGAACATGGTCGCCCCCGTGAAGTCCGTTCCTCCCTCATCCCCTGGGGCGATCGACCCCAAGTCGATCGAGCTGACGAAGGGGAATCGCGACCGCCTCCTCGCGCTGCACCGCGAGATGCAGCTCATCCGGCGATTCGAGGAGCGCGCCCAGGAGCAGTACACCAAGGCGAAGATCGGCGGCTACTGCCACCTCAACATCGGCGAGGAGGCGACGGTCGTCGGGGGCATCGAGGCGCTGAAGCCCAACGACTGGATCTTCACCAGCTACCGCGAGCACGGCCACGCGATCGCCCGCGGCGTGGACCCGAAGACGGTAATGGCCGAGCTCTTCGGCAAGGAGACCGGCACGTCGCACGGCCGAGGTGGCTCGATGCACCTGGTCGACTACAGCCGCCGCTTCATGGGCGGTTATGGAATCGTCGGCGGGCACCTGCCCCTCGCGGTCGGCGGAGCGTGGGCGGTCAAGTACCGCAAGCAGAAGGATGTGATCTTCTGCATGTTCGGCGACGGCGCCACCAACATCGGCGCGTTCCACGAGTCGCTGAACATGGCGAAGGTCTTCGACCTGCCCGTGGTCTGGTTCTGCGTCAACAACCGCTACGGGATGGGCACGCCGGTGGAGAACGCGTCGGCGGTGGCCGACATCTACAAGAAGGCGTGCGCATACGACATGGAGTCGATCCAGATCGACGGCATGAACCTGCGCGAGGTGATGCTGCGCACCAGCGAGATCGTCGAGAAGACGCGCGCGGACTCCGTGCCGCGCTTCATCGAGTCGCTGTGCTATCGGTTCCGCGGCCACTCGGTCGTGGATCCGGACAAATACCGCACCACCGAGGACAAGGAGAAGTACCGCAAGGCCGACCCGATCGTCGCCTTCGAGCACGAGCTGGAGAAGAGCGGCCTGGCCGATGAGGAGTACTTCAAGAGCGTGCGCCAGGAGATCGACGTTCAGGTGCGCGACGTCATCGAGTTCGCCGACCAGAGCCCCGAACCCAACGTCGCCGACCTCTACAAGTACACCTACGCAGGCCAGTGGGACAACCGCCCCGAGCTGCGCACGGAGCGTGTCTGATGGCGACCGCAACCCCGGAGAAGGCGACGGCCGTCGAGGACAAGCTCTTCCGCGTCGCGCTGCGCGAAGCGCTGACCGAGGAGATGGAGCGAGACGACTCGATCTATTTGATCGGCGAGGACATCGGGAAGTTCGGCGGCGCCTACCGCGTCACCGAAGGACTGCTCGACAAATTCGGTCCACAGCGCGTGGTCGATGCGCCCATCGCCGAAGAGGTCATCGTCGGCACGGCCATCGGTTCGGCGATGCTCGGCCTTCGGCCGGTGGTCGAGATGATGACGATCAACTTCTCGCTCATCGCCTACGACCAGATCGTCAACAACGCGGCCAAGATCCGTTACATGTTCGGCGGCGAGGTCAAGGTGCCGATGGTGATCCGGATGCCAGGCGGCGCCGGTCATCAGCTGTCCGCGCAGCACTCGCACAGCTTCGAGGTCCTCTACGGATTGATCCCGGGTCTTCTGGTCGTCGCACCGACGACTCCCGCCGATGCGAAGGGCATGTTGAAGTCGGCGATTCGCTCGGACAACCCGGTGATGTTCCTCGAGTCGATGAGCCTGTACAACGTCAAAGGCGAGGTGCCTTCGGGCGACTACACCACGCCGCTCGGCAAGGCCGCGGTGCGCCGCACAGGGTCCGACATCACGGTCGTCGGCGTCTCGAGGATGGCGGTGCTTGCCAACGAGGCCGCCAAGCAGCTGGAGGAGGAGGACATCGACGCGGAGGTCATCGACCTGCGCTCGATCCGCCCGATCGACTGGCCGCCCATCGTGGACTCGGTCCGCAAGACGAGCCGCTGTGTCGTGGTCGAGGAAGGTTGGTCGACCTATGGCGTGACGGCGGAGCTCGCGGCGGGCGTGCAAGAGCGCTGCTTCGACTACCTCGATGCGCCGATCCGCCGGCTGGGTGGCGCGGAGGTCCCGATGCCGTACAGCCTTCCGCTCGAGAAGGCGTCCATCCCGACGAGCGAGGACATCAAGCGACTGGTCCGCTTCACACTCGGAAGAAAACCCGATGCCTGAGATCAACATGCCCAAGCTCTCCGACACGATGGAAGAGGGCACGATCGTCGAGTGGAAGAAGAAGAGCGGCGACCAGGTCAAGGCGGGCGAGGTCGTGGCCGAGGTCGAGTCGGACAAGGCGACCTTCGACCTGGAGGCTGAGTCTGACGGCGTTCTGCAGATCCTGGTCGAGCAGGGTGTGCCGGCCAAGATCGGGGCCCCCATCGCCCGCATCGGTGAAGGTGTCCTCCCCATTCATGGGGAGGTGGCGCCCAAGGCGCCGGAGGGGCTCCCACAAACACAGAAAGCGCCGGCGTCCGCGCCAAAAAGGAAGGAGCCAGAGAAGGCCGAGAAGGCCGAGTCCGCCGCGGAGCCAGTGCCACCAGCCCCTCCGGCTGCTTCGCAGCCACCTCCCCGTGAACGGGGAGGAGAACGGGGAGGAGAAGCTTCCGACGGGCAGCAGGATGGTCGCGAGGTCAGGGCCTCCCCTCTCGCCCGCCGCCTGGCCGAGGAGATGGGTGTCGACCTCGCCTCGCTGAAGGGCAGCGGACCGGAGGGCCGCATCGTGAAAGAAGATGTGCTCGCCGCGGGCGGCACACGAACCAGGTCTGAGCGGCGACGCCCCCAGCCGGCGACCGAGCGAGTGGCCGGGCCGGACGTCGAGCTCATCGAGCCGTCGCGCATGCAGGCGACGATCGCGCGCCGCATGGCCGAGGCAAAGTCGACCGTCCCTGAGTTCCAGGTCACGATCGAAGCGCGAGTCGACCTCGCGGTCAGCATGCGCCAGCAGCTCAAGGACTCCGTTCCGGGTGCCGAGAAAGTGACGATGACCGACTTTCTCGTCCGCGCGTGTGCGCTCGCGCTGCGCAAATTTCCCGAGGTCAACTCCTCGTGGGTGGACGGGCGGTTTCAGCGCAAGCGGGCGGTCAACATCGGCCTGGCGGTCGCGCCGAGCCAGGGCATGGGACTCCTGGTCCCGGTCGTGCACGACGCAGACCTCAAGGACCTGATCCAGATCTCGATCGAGTCGCGCCAGGTCATCGAGCGCGCCCGGTCGGGGCGCCCCGGCGAGGGCGACCTCAGCGGCGCAACCTTCTCGATCTCCAACCTCGGCATGTACGGCGTCGACGAGTTCGTCGCCATCATCAATCCGCCCGAAGCCGCGATCCTCGCCGTCGGCGCCATCAAGGATGTGCCCGTGGTCGACGACGGCAGGATCGTCCCCGGCAAGGTGATGCGCATGACGCTGTCCGTCGATCACCGCGTCTTCTACGGCGCAACCGCGGCCCAGTTCATGGCCGAGGTCAAGCGCCTGGTCGAGAACCCGGTGACGCTGCTCGTTCCGCAGGCGTGACGCCGGCCGAAATCGCCGGCGTCCTCGAGATTTCAGGCCAGGCCTACTCGAGCCTCCTTCGCAGCCTGCCGCCGCAGCTCGCGTCGTGGCAACCCGCGCCGACTGAGTGGTGCGTGAACGAGGTCGTCGGCCACGTCATCGAGGCCGAGAAGCGCGGCTTCGCTGGTCGGATCCGGACCATCTTGCACGAGGACGAGCCGCAGCTGCAGAGCTGGGACCAGGTCGGTATTTCGCGCAGCCGGCGTGATTGCGAACGGCATCCGGACGAGCTGCTGAAGGAGTTCGAGCCAACACGCCGCGCAAGCCTGGACCTGATCCGTTCGTTGAAACCCGGGCAGCTCGATCGAGGAGGCATGCATCCCAAGGTCGCCCGCCTGACGGTCAAAGACCTTCTCCACGAGTGGGTGCACCACGACGGCAACCACCTGCGTCAGGCCTACGCGAACGTCCAGGCCTACGTGTGGCCGGACATGGGCAACGCCCAGCGCTTCTCCAGCGCCTGAGGCATTCGGTGCGCCCCTCCAAAGAATGCGTTAGGCGCCTAACGCACCGAATCGCCGACCGGTTAGAGGCACGCCAGCGGCGGGTCGCTGCGCGGCCAGCGCTCGCTATCGGCCGGCGCAACCAGGTACGCGTAGTGGTCCTGGTCTGACGCTGCGAAGTACAGCTTGATAGCCCTGTATCGGTAGCCTGTGTCGAGCGCGTCAGGAGGCCGGGTCGGATTGTGTGCCCAGGTCCCCAGGAGATAAGTTCGGGCTATCTGTCCTCTGGGATCGCGAATGTATTGACGAGCCTGCGATGCGTTTGTTGCCGCCGTGCCGGGCGGCCAGCCGATGGTCAGCATGGTCGCCAGCTCCCAGCCGCAGTGCGAGGGGCCCGCGTTGGCCTCCATGACCTTCGAATCAACCGTTCGGCCATCGATAACCCATGGCTCGCCGGGCCACGCCGGAGGTCGGTCGAAATAGGCTCCAACCGTCTGGGGCTCCTCTACGGGCCTGAACGAACGGACCACCAGGACAGACGTGACTCCCAGCAATATCGCCGCCAGAAAGAGCGCGGCGAGCTTGAGGCGGACAGCCGGCTGAAGACCTGGTCTCAGACCGCGGAGCTTAAGCCACAGCGGCGGGGGCGGCCGGCTCCACCTTCTTGTCCG
>Ga0209807_1001670_pt1 | contig 10618 bp, 8 predicted proteins | sample GraSoiAngelo_154_FD_186168 | JGI IMG/M metagenome (GOLD analysis project Ga0209807, IMG submission 186168) | Grasslands soil microbial communities from the Angelo Coastal Reserve, California, USA - 14_1009_13_20cm (SPAdes) (version 2) | ecosystem: Environmental > Terrestrial > Soil > Grasslands ... | reverse complement strand
ATATAATCGATTCGTCGTCCCAGGTGAGCACGCTATCCAAAAGACACATGAGACCGGCGTGCGGAATGAGCGTACGGATTTCCGCTTTGTCTATGGGCATATTTAGTTGGCGGCGACGATTAATCCCAAAACGGATAAAAGTTGAACCAGTTATAAGGCGCAAGCCGCGTGTAGTACTCCAGACGATTGGCGTAGCGTTGCATCCAACGCTGGATCTCCTCAGGACGCCGGTCGCGATCCAGGATTATTTCATCAGCCAATTGCTCGAAGTAAATCTCGTAACGGTCGCCCCCGCGGTAAACGCAAAAAAACAGGACAACAGGGCGATGCATAACCGCCGCCAGCACGATCGGCCCGGCGGGGAAAGTAGCGGTCGCGCCCAGGAACTGGCATTGCGTGGTCTTGCCGTCGCTCGAGATGCGGTCGCCTAATGCGCCAATCAGAAAACCCGCGTCCAGGCTTTCTTTCACTCTGAGCAAAACATCCGGTCGATTCGATTCGATTACTGTGTTGGCGATCTGCGGGTTAAGCGCATCAAGAAAGCGGGTGATATTCTCGTTGTGCGCGATATCCATCAATACCTTGAGCGGAAGATCCTGTTGCGTCACGCCCAGGGTGCGCAACACCTCGAAACTGCCGAGATGCGAGCCCAAAAGGATGCAACCCTTCCCGGTCTCAACCTGGCGATGCAGGATTTCGCTGTGATGAACTTTCACGTTAAAGCGCGCGAACTCGCCTTTCAGCAGATACAGCCGATCCAATATTGTCGCGGCGAAACAGTGGAAATGCCGAAACACATGCCACCAGCGAGCCGGGCGACCGCGTATGTGCATCAAGTAATCGCGGGATACCCGCCGGGCCGCCTTTGCACGGATCAGAAAGTAAAATGTAATCGGATACAGCAGCAGCCTCGCCGCCAGGCGCCCGACGCGCAGCGCGACCCAACTCATCAACCGCAGCATGACCGGCGTGCCGCGCTCCGGCAACGCCGCCCAACCGCGCGCGCGTAAGGCATCGATCGCTGTTTTTGAAGGCGACAATGTTGGTTGATCGCTGAGCACGGCTACACGTTTCTCCAGGCAAACGGTGACCGAATACAGTACGCCTTGCTCAAATGCTAACAAGATTGGAATTGGCCAGGCTTTGCATCATTGGGACTGCAATGACCGCAAGGCGCGGGTATAACTGGATTCGTTGACATAAGCAGACTGATCGTCGCAGCATGTGCCGGTGAGATTTGAAAATCAGGTCGCAATTGTTACAGGCGCGGGGAGGGGAATTGGTCGGGCAATCGCGACGCAGCTGGCACGCGAAGGAGCGCACGTGGCGTGCGTGAGCCGGACTGAGAAAAACTCTGAGAAAATAGCTGCCGAGATAAACGCTGAACAAGCGGGCGCAGCGAAAGCCTACGCAGTTGACGTGTCTAATCATGCTGATGTGCAGAGAATCGGCAGGCAAATTTTGAGCGATTTCGGGCAAGTCGATATTCTGGTGAACAACGCCGGCATAACCCGCGACATGCTCAGCCTGCGCATGACGCCGGAAGACTGGGACGTGGTGCTGAACACGAACTTGAAAGGCGCATTCAATTTTGTGCAGACGGTCCAACGCTCGATGATCAAACAGCGCAGCGGTCGCATTATCAACATCAGCTCAGTGATCGGCCTGATCGGCAATGCCGGGCAAACAAACTACGCGGCAAGCAAAGCAGGTCTGCTAGGTCTGACTAAATCGCTGGCGCGCGAGCTGGCGAGCCGTGGCATCACTGTGAATGCGATTGCGCCTGGTTTAATCGCGACGGATCTGACGAATGCGTTATCGGAAGATATTCAAAAGTCGATTCAGCAGCGAATTCCGCTCCAGCGCGTCGGAACCCCGGAGGATGTCGCGTCCGCTGTAGCATTTCTTGCATCCTCCGAAGCAAGCTACATCACCGGCCAGGTGCTTTGCGTGGACGGCGGAATAGTGATGTAGTTTCGGCGCGCCCTAATACCTGGGAGGACGCTAGAAAACATTTGGCGCAACGGCAGCGCGCCGTAAATTCTACGCGCCAACACAACTGTCTGAAAGGATTTTCAATTTATGATGAAGCTTTTGCGCAAGCATCGGCACTGGCTCATGATCGTGATCGCGATCCTGGCAATTCCATTTGTCTTCTATTTTGTGCAGAGACCGGACTATGGCGCAATCCGTTCCGATCAATTCGCGCGCGTTTATGATCGCAACGTTTCGATGATTGAAGCCCAGCAAACGGTGCGGTTGTTCAATCTGGCACAGGCCCTTGGCATGTCTGATTTTGTGCAAAGTCTGACGGTTGGAGCTGGGCAGAACCAGAACCAGGTTTATGCACAATTCGTTTTGAATCTGCTGGTGTTGCGCCATGAGGCGGCCCGCCTCGGGATTCGCCCAGGTGCCCCTGAGATCGCCGATCGCGTCCGGGATTTACCTGCATTTCGTGGCGACGCCGGGTTCGACATCAAAAAATTCAGCGATTTTGTGCAAAATGGCCTTTCGCCAAATGGTCTTGGTGAAGAGCACATTGAACAATTGGTTCGAGACGAGCTTTCATTGAACCAAATCAAGCAACTTCTGGCGGCGGGCGTTTCCATTCCGGCAGCAGAGATCAAGGCAAATTACGACCGGGCTTACGACGTTTTATCTGTGAATCTCATTCGGTTGCGCCCGGCTGATTTTGAGAAAGACATCAAAATCACCGATGAAGATTTGCGGAAGTATTACGACGCGCATAAAGCCGAGCTCAAAACCGAAGAGAAACGCAAGGTCGAGTTTATCAGCCTCGCGTTGAGTGAGGAGCAAAAGAAATTGACCGGGAAAGAGCGGATCGAAGCTCTGCAAAAGCTTTCCGATCGCGCGAATGATTTGACGCAGGCGTTGCTTGAAAGAGGGGCGAATTTCGAGGCCGTAGCAGCCAAATTCCAGTTAACAGTCCAGCAAACAGGCGAATTTACGGCGGCGGCGCCCGATCCGAAACTGAATGTCGATCCCCAATTGGGCGTCGTTGTTTTTAAGTTATCCCCGCAAGAGCCGAACAGCGATCCAATTCAGGTGGCGGATGGATTTTATATTTTGCATCTCACTGGGGTCGTCGAGGCGCGTCCACTCAGTATCGAAGAAGCGAAACCGAAAATCGCGGAGGCGATTAAAAATTCTCGAGCCCGTGAGCTGATGTCAACGAAAGGCGCCGAAATAGTGCATCAGCTGCGCGAAGCGAAGAAATCTGGTCAGCCACTTGACGCGGCAATTCAAAAATCGGGCGCCAAGATCGAGAAGGTGCCGTCTTTTTCGCTCCTAGAGGAAACGCCGCCGAGGGGAGAGAACAAGGCAAAAAAGGAGTCGCCCGAGCTGATGGGGATCAAAGATGCGGTGGCGTATATGAATCCGGGCGACATTAGCGATTTTTTTCCATCGGAAGAAGGTGGACTGATCGCGATTTTGGAAAAACGGGAGACTCCAGCCACTGCAAATAACACGGAGAAGAAAGCGGCTTTTGAAAACCGCCTCTTGAACAACAAGCGGCAAATTGTCTTCTACGAATGGCTGCGCGACCGGCAGCGTGCCGCTAACGCGCAATTTGTGAAAGGCTAGCGACCGTAGCGGCCCCGGACGCTGTAGGGCAAATGCCTTGGGACGATTAATGGACCACTCAGTTGATGAAATCTTCGATGACGCAAACGGCGATCTTGCTGTTGGTGAATTGGAAAGTGCGGTCGAAAAATATCGGCGCTGTGTCGATCTTGACCCGCAATTTTTCGATGGTTGGCATGCGCTCGGTATGGCGCTGATGAAGCTCGGCCGTTTTCCCGAAGCGATCGAAGCGGGAAAAAAAGCGGTCGACCTTCGGCCTAACGACCAGATTGGCTGGACGAGTCTGTCACTCTTTTACAATCGCAATGGCAACGTTAAGGAAGCCGAAGCCGCCGGTGGGAAAGCGAAAATTCTTTCCTGGGGCGGAAAGATTTCCAAAGGTGAACAGTGACTAGTGAGTCGTAAATGGTCTCCCGACGCGATTACCAATCACCTGTCACTTATAACGATTCACCAAATATTCACGCGTTTGTCGGGCGGGCGGACCATCGGACTATTGTCCGGAATATTAAACGCCTTCGCGAACTCGCTCAGATTCGAGAGCGGCCCATCTACGCGATAGCGTGCAGGTGAATGCGGATCGGTGTTCAACCGCAGTTTCAAATCTTCATCGCGCTGTTTTGATTTCCAAATTGTTGCGAATGACAAGAAAAAGCGTTGTTCAGGTGTAAGCCCGTCAATTTTTTGCTCGCGTGCCTGCGGATTTTTATCGAGCGCCTTTTGCAGCGCGGCGTAGGCGAGTTTGATTCCACCGAGGTCGGCGATGTTCTCACCCTGAGTGAGCTCACCGTTCACGTGCAATCCCGGTAGCGGCTCGTACTCATTGTATTGCTGTACGATAGCTTGGGAACGCTTCTTGAACTCTGCCGCGGATTGCGGCGACCACCAGTCGCGTAAATTTCCCACCGCGTCGAACTGCCGGCCCTCGTCGTCAAAGCCGTGGGTCATCTCATGTCCGATAACCGCGCCTATGCCGCCGTAATTGACCGCGTCATCCGCGTTCGCATAGAAGAACGGCGGCTGCAAAATCCCAGCCGGGAACACGATTTCATTCATGTTGGGGTTGTAATATGCGTTCACCGTTGGCGGCGACATGCCCCAATCAGTCCGGTCCACTGGTTTGCCGATTTTCTTGACGTCGCGATCCACCTGGAAATGCTCGGCCCGAATCGCGTTGAGAACGTACGGACCTCTGTCGATCTTGAGCAGTGAATAATCGAGCCATTTGTCCGGGTAGCCGATTTTCACCGTGAACGCTGCCAGTTTCTTGAGTGCCTCCTGTTTGGTCGGCTCGTCCATCCACTCCAGCGTCTTGATGCGATCGGCCAGCGCTTCCTTCAAATTGTTGACCAGCTCGAGTGCGCGCGCCTTTGCTTCCGGCGGAAAATCATACGCCACATACAATTTGCCGAGCGCTTCACCGATGGCGTCATCGGTCGAAATGACGACCCGTTTCCACCGCGGCTTGATTTGTTTTGTGCCGTGCAAAGTGGCGTCGTTGAAATTGAAATTTTCGTTCACGAAATCCTTCGATAGTTCGGAAGCGGTGGCATTGATCAGGTGCCAGCGGAGATAGGCTTTCCAATTGTCCAGTGGCGTGCTCTTGAACACGTCGTCAGTAGCTTTGAAGAATTCCGGCTGCTGCACATTGATGTCGCCCGGCTCGATCAGGTTGATGTCTTTGAAATAATCACTCCATTTCCAATCCGGTGTCAGCTTTTGCAGATCGGCCTGCGTCATTTTGTTATAATTCTTCTGCGGATCGCGCAGTTGGACGCGTGTCCGGGAGGCTTCGGCGAGCTTCGATTCGAGGGCAAGGATCTTCCTTGCGTGATCGGCGGCCGTCGCGGGCGGCTCACCCAAGAGCGTCAGCATCTTCGTGACATGATCGACATACTGAGCGCGCAATTTTTTCGAAGCCTCGTCCGCCTTTGTGTAATAATCACGGTCTGGTAAGCCCAGACCACCTTGCACTGCCTGGGCGATGTCGTGCGTGCTGTCCTTGGCGTCCTGACCTGCATCAAAGTCGAAAAGCGCCGGGACACCAATCGTGTGCAGATGTGCAATTTCCTTGAGCAGATCATTGCGATCTTTGATCTCCTCAATGCTTTTGAACTCCTCCGCCAATGGCTTGGTCCGCATCGCTTCGATCGTTTTCTCATCCATGCCACTGGCGTAGTAATCGCCCACCTTCTGTGTTTCCGGTGCGAGTTTTGGATCGACATGCGTGTTCGCCGCCCTTTCTGCGATCTCGTGCAAAGCGTCGTTGTTCTTCTCGATCAATTCATTGAAGCTTCCCCAGCGTGAATATTCGGGCGGAATCTCCGTGCGTTTGATCCAGCCGCCGTCTGCATACATAAAGAAATCGTCCTGCGGCTTGACCGACGTATCCATGTCTTTCGTATTGATCGGCGGCGGATTTTTCTCGATCGGCGGTTTTGTCACTTCATCCGATTGTGGCGACGCGGTTGAAATCGGCGGCAGAGGATTTTGAGCTTTTGGGTTTGCAGCGGCGCTTCCGAGCGGGTTTGGCTTGGGCGGTTGACCTTGCGCGACAAAATTGAAGACGCAAAAGAGTGCGAAGAAAACCAGGATGAATGATTGCATGGTTTGAGAAGAAACTAATAGATCCGCTCTTGTCCAATACGACGGGCGCCGAACGGACGTCGATCTTTCCTCGAGCTATAATTGCTCGATTTTATAGCCGCGCCTTTGCAGCAACGCTATGACGCTATTTGGACCAGAAAAATGTAGGGCACCGGCGACGATTGCGGTTGGTTTGCCGGTTTTCAGTTCTGCTTCGATTCGCGGAACCCATTTGATATTTCGCTGGTCAACAAAGCGCGCCGCAATCTGGGGCGCTTCTTTCCGCAGGTGTGCGTCCCCGGCCCAAAGCGCAGCAGTATCTCCTTTTCGCCACGCACTGCGCATCCGGGAAAATTCACCCGCATCGCTCTTGGACTGATTGAGGGCATCGCGGAGAAGGAATTCGCTATCACGGTCCGGCAATCCGCCAAGAACCGCCACATGTTCATCGACTGATTCAAGACCGTCTATCTCTTGCCCCATCTTCCTGGCACGGGCTACGAGGTAATCGTCCAAGCCATGGGAAGTCCCCATATTGCTGGAATTTCCCGTGTTGACGAGGTGTTGGGCGATCCACCATGGCTTATAACCAAGGCTGCTATCGAAATCTGCAACCCTCGGCCGAGAGTTCTTCAGCCGATTATGGTTCATGTTGACAGGCGAAACATTCTCCCGCAGCCAGGCCAAAAGCTTCGGGTCAATCCTCGAGCGGATATCTTGCCCGGGTGGATATTTTCCGGCCGCGGCGAATTTTTTGTCGAATTCGGCCGAGCGGCTTGGATTAAATTCGAAAAGCAGACGTTTCGCATCTTTCAATGCCACCTCATATGGTGTGGGGAGTGGATAATCGTTCCGACCGAGCGCATGAACAGAGCCGACGAGATAAAATGGCGCCTTCGCGTTGGTGACACGCCAAACGCAACATTTCGATAGCGCGTCTGTAGCGCGCGCCGTGTTTGCGAACAAGGTAACGGTACCAAACAGGAGGAAAGCAATTGAAATGCCGTCCTTTCGGCGAATGGGCAAGAACATTTCCGGTTTTTAGCAGAAAAAACTGCGCGGTCAAACAATTCCTTTTTCGAACCTCGTCGCCACTACGTTGGACATCGCTATTTGAGGCCGGCGCGTTTTTTTATGCGATACTAAAAGGGATGTCTACAATAGTGAAACGTTTGCTTGCGCTCGCGTTCTTCAGTAGTTTCACGATTTCAAATTTGGTGTTTGCCGCAGAGGATTGGCAAATCATAAAAGTCAATGGTCATGATTATCTGACTGTTGAAAATATCGCGAAGTTTTATGGACTGCCCGCCGATGTCGTGTCTTCCGGCGAGAAGACTCAACTCGAGGCGGTGAAGAATCCGCTCGAATTTGTCCGTGACAGCCGCGAAGCGATGATTAATGGCGTCCGCAGCTGGTTGTGCTTCCCCTTAATCGAGCAGGATGGAAAAATTTTGGTGTCGCGCACCGACGTGGCCAAAACAATCGAGCCGCTGCTTCGTCCGCAGTGCGTTGCAAACGTGGGCAAGGTTCAGACGGTGATTCTGGATCCCGGACACGGTGGCCACGATAAGGGACAGCCGAGCCGTTATGGGTACGAAAAAGATTTTGCCCTGGACGTAGCGCGCAAGCTACGGCCGTTTTTGCAAGCAAAAGGGCTCCGCGTGATTATGACGCGCGAAGGCGATTACTTTGTGCCATTGGAAGTTCGCGCTCAGATCGCTAATGCCACGCGCAATTCCATTTTCGTCAGCATTCACTTCAACGGGACGAATGACGATCCGAACGCCACTGGTTTCGAAATTTTTTCATTTACTCCGCGCGGAGCGCCATCCACTTCCGATAACGCGGCAGCTCCCAGTTCTCTTAGCATGCAACCCGGCAGCGAGGTCGATGCCCAGAGCTTGGCGCTCTCCGTTTGCATCTATCACTCGCTGCTCGGTCACATCCCCGAGTTTGATCGCGGAATCAAGCGGGCGCGTTTCGCTGTCCTGCGCCTAACCAAAGTTCCAGCTGTGCTCGTCGAAGGAGGATTCCTGACGGAGCGCGGTGAATGCCGCTTGATTGCGCAACAAGATTGGCGCGCAAAACTGGCGCAGGCAATCGGTGTCGGGATCGAGAACTATCAAGCACTGGGGGTTAAAAAGCAGCCACCGATGCTTGTCGCCGATTATCGTCGCCAAGGGCCGGGAGAGAAATTAGCCCCGCAAGCGACCTCGCCCCCGCTGCCACCGCCGTGGCAGCGGCCACAAATTTCGCAGCCAGCATCGCTCGAATCTGCCGCGATTGTTCCGTGAGCCGTTAGATCGACTTTGTAGCGCTGTGGCGGCGATCTCTGACCGTCGAAATATGTCGAGGCGGGCCTGTCGCGCCCGCAATTCATAAATTCCTGGACATTTGGATTGCTCTGTAACCACCCACGGAGTTAGTCTGCGTGGAACAATAGAAGAAAGGACTGATGAAAAAACTGATGATTTACACAATGACCGCCTTGTTCGCGACGATCGCTGTTTCGATAGCCGCGCAGGACAAGGACGCAATGATGGCGAAGGAAAAAGCGGCCTGGCAGGCGTTCAAAGACAAGAACGCAGCCGACTTCAAGAAAGTGGTGGCCCCGGATTTTCTCGGGGTTTACGCCGAGGGCATCTCCGACATGAAGAAGGAATTAGATGACATGCAAAAGTGGGATATGAAATCGTTTGCCATCAGCGATTACACCGCTGTCGCTAGTGGAGCGGACACGATGATGAGCACCTATAAGGTTACCATCGAAGGCACCTATGATGGGAAGGACGCCTCCGGCACCTACAACGCCGGCTCCGTTTGGAAAATGAAGAAGGGCGGATGGCAAGCCATTTTCCACACGAATGTGAAGGAGGCAGCAGCCAAGCCGGTCGGTTAATAATCGACACACGCTCAATTTTCTATTCTGCAGGGAAAATTAACCAATAACCGATAACTAATAGCGGTGCGCAGCAATTGACTTGCTGCGCACCGGTCTTATTTTGGAAAAAGTGCGGGGGAGCCGCCTGGCTGAGATGATCGCCGCAAGAGGCCGATCGAACCCCTTGAACCTGATGCGGGTAATGCCGCCGAAGGAAGCGAGGCTTAGCCATGCCATTTTCCGCGCATGGCTTTTTTGTTGTCCGACAGAATTAACAAAATGAACAAAATAAGATCTGAGAAAAACGGCAGGGCAGATTCGGTGGATTCTGTTCATTCTGTCGAAAAGCCGCTGCCGAATTCAAAGAAGATTTACGTCAACGGCAAGTTGCATCCCGATATTCGCGCGCCGTTTCGTGAAATCTCGCTCGCGCCGACGAAATCGATGAACGGCGCAATCGAAGTGAACGAGCCGATGCATGTTTACGACACGAGCGGCCCGTGGAGTGATCCGGATTTTCACGGCGACGTTACCCGTGGATTGCCACCGCTGCGGTCGAAATGGATTCGCGATCGTGGCGATGTCGAAGAGATCGAGGGACGCGCCGTTCACCCCATCGATGACGGATATTTGTCTGAGAAGCACGCTGCGGAACGAAACGGTGACAAACTCTCAACTCTCAACTCTCAACTCTCAACTTTCCGTGCGAGACGACCGTTGCGGGCAAAGTCCGGAAATGTCGTCACGCAATTATGGTATGCGCGCCAGGGGATTATCACGCCCGAGATGGAATTTATCGCCATCCGCGAGAGTGGCACAGGCTTCCAGCCTGTGAATTCAAATTCTTCTGTAGGGGAAGCTGCCAGCTTCCCATCTAAGAACGGGCGGGACACTAACAGCGTCCCCTACAGTCAAAACGATCTACGCCATCAGCACGCCGGCGAAGCGTTTGGCGCCTCGATTCCAAAAGAGATCACGCCGGAATTTGTAAGAAGCGAGGTCGCGCGCGGGCGCGCCATCATCCCGGCGAACATCAATCATCCGGAATCAGAGCCGATGATCATTGGCCGTAATTTCCTGGTAAAGATCAACGCCAACATCGGCAACAGCGCTATCGCGTCGTCGATTGAGGAAGAAGTCGAGAAGATGCGTTGGGCGACGAAATGGGGCGCCGATACGGTGATGGATCTTTCCACCGGAAAAAACATTCACGCCACGCGGGAATGGATCATTCGCAATTCGCCCGTGCCGATCGGCACCGTGCCGATTTATCAGGCGCTCGAAAAAGTCGGCGGCCGCGCCGAAGAACTGACCTGGGAAATTTATCGCGACACCCTCATCGAACAGGCGGAGCAGGGGGTCGATTACTTCACCGTCCACGCCGGGGTCCTATTAAGATACATCCCGATGACGGCGCGGCGCGCTACCGGCATCGTCTCGCGCGGGGGCTCGATCATGGCGAAATGGTGCCTCGCGCATCATCAGGAAAGTTTTCTCTACACGAAGTGGGACGAGATCTGCGAGATCATGGCCGCATACGACGTC
>Ga0209807_1001667_pt1 | contig 10623 bp, 8 predicted proteins | sample GraSoiAngelo_154_FD_186168 | JGI IMG/M metagenome (GOLD analysis project Ga0209807, IMG submission 186168) | Grasslands soil microbial communities from the Angelo Coastal Reserve, California, USA - 14_1009_13_20cm (SPAdes) (version 2) | ecosystem: Environmental > Terrestrial > Soil > Grasslands ... | reverse complement strand
CCCGGCCTTGCGCTTGCGGATCGTCAGCCAAAGCCCGGCAAACGCAAATATTGCTGGAAGCAGAAATGCCACGTGGCGAGCAATCCTCAGATCGTATCCCGCGATGATGTTGACTTGCGGCGGGCCGATCCAGAAATAGCCGGCGCGCTCCAAGCTGAAGAGAAGAAAAGTTCCGGGGTGATCACGAATAAATTGTTTTACTTCTCGCTGCTTTTCCTCCATGAAACGCATTTCCCCAAGCTCCTGAAATCTGCGCATTGATTCGGGGTTGTTGCCCGGATGTTCGGCTCGCGTCCACAGGCCCGCAGAATGTTCATTATTCGCCATGTGCAACTCGAGCGGAAGGTTGTCGCGGATGAAAACAAACTTGCCAAAGACGGCATAATTACGAATCAACCACGGAGCCGTCACTAAGAGTGTTGTCAGCAGGCAAAGCGCAGCGCCAGCCAAGTGCGAACGCCCGGAGCCTCGATAGAGCAGCCACAGTAAGCAGAAGGGCATCATGGAAACAACTGCCGTGTTCGTCACCGCGATCACGCCCCAAAGCAGGCCATAAAGGATCCAGGCGCGCGTACCGTGTCCCTCACGAGTGCGGGGTTCAGCCAGTCGCAACGTAAGCAGAAGCGCCAAGCTCAGCAAAAATGCTGTAAAGCTGGTCTCCCACACCACGCGTGTGGGCCAATAAATGGCGTAGGGAAACAGCGCCCAAGTCCACGCCGCAGCCCGGCCCACGCCAGCGCCATAAACTCGCTCGCCGATTCGATCCAGCGTCAAACACGTCAGCGCGGAAAACACGCTGTTGAAGGTAAGAATCACCCATGCAGAAAACGCACTATAAATACCGAATACTTTAAAGACTCCAGCCAACAGATACGGATACAGTGGCGGCGCCCAGGCGCTCGGTCCACTGGCCAAATCAGTCGGAGAAGTGAAGCCTTGCCCACTCGCGATCGAACGGGCAAGCCGTCCCATTTCCCAGCCATACTGAAAATGATCAAGTCGCGGGGTGATGCGATAGGTATGCCCTATGGTGATGACGGCCAGCCGCACTAAAAACGCGACTGCAACAATGGACCAGATGGAATCCCGCCAGGACTTGGGAGCGTCTCTCATGTCCTCCTGAAAGCGCCGATCGGCGACAGCGACAGAAGTTGTTCCGTTACCTTCCCGCATCGGCCCAGACTATAGCAAAAGCCGACCTCGTGCCGTACGTCACTGTTGCACTTGCGTCGCTTTGCAAACGGAGATACGATTCGCCCCACAGAGTACGGAGGTGCCCCATGAAACGCATTCTCTTTCAGAGTGTGCCAATCATCTTCGCTTGCCTGGCTCTTTCCGCATTCGCGCAACTGGAAAGAATCGTAATTCCAGCTGGCACGCCCGAAGACCAGCTGCTACAGGCTATCTCGAAGGAGGAGGACGCGCAGAAGAAAGCAGGCATGTACGAAGAATTCCTGCAGAAGTTTTCCTCAAATCCGGCCGCACTCGCGTACGGAAATTGGCAGCTTTCACAGTATTACCAGGGAGCCGGCGATTTGCAGAAATCGCTCGCTTACGGCGACAAGGCGCTCGCCGGCACTCCGCATAATCTTGACATCCTCGTATCGCAGGTCGGCGTGGCGCAGCAAATGAAGAACAACGCTAAGACAATGGATTACTCGGTTCGTGGCGGGGAAGCCTACGACTCGATCAGCAAACAGACGAAGCCGGCGGAATTGAGCGATCAGGACTTCGCCAGCCGCATTGAAGAAGAAAAGAACTCCGGCAAAAGTTCCTACGAATTTTTAGAAGCCGCGGCTTACAACGTGATCGCCGGGGAGAACGATGCCAAGAATCGCATGGCGTATATTGAGCGCTTCACGCCCGCTTTCCCCAAGTCCCGTTTCGAAGAACAGGTGACCTCATACGCCATGGTGTCTCTCTCCGAACTGAAAGACGCGCCGAGGCTCATTTCCTTCGGAGAGAAAACCCTGGCAGCAAACCCTAACAGCCTGCCGGCGCTGCTGCTACTGGCGAACACCTATGTGGACGATCCCAAGCCGGGAAGCGTCGGCAAGGCAAGCACGTATTCGCAAAAGGCCATCCAAGCGGCGAGGGCCGATGCCGCCGACGCAGACCGCTCGCGCAAACTTTCTGCAGGCATGGCGCATTCAACCCTCGGATATGCGTATATGAAGCAGGACAAGACCGCGAGTGCGATTCCGGAATTGAAGACCGCATCTACGTTACTCAAAGGGCAAGACGATCAGCAATATGCGATCGCCATGTACCGTCTGGGTTACGCCTATGCAAAATTGAATCGTGTTAATGAAGCTCGAGAGGTGCTTACCGAAGCTGCTCGCATATCGGGACCAATCCAACAGCCATCACAGGACCTGCTGGCAAAAGTGAATGCAGCAAGGGCAAAAGGGAAATAAATCTTGTGTAGCGCTGGCGTCTCGCGCGGCTGTGAGGCAGGCGTCTCGCCTGCCTTTCTACTTCCGCAACAACTCATCGGAAAGCAGGCGCGCCTTGAATGCAAGATTGTGCGCGCGTTGCAAGTCACCCGACGCATCGGCTGTTTTAGCCTGTTCCATGTATTTACGAATTTGGTTGACCGACCCCTGCTGCGACGGAACAAGCTGCCGATTCGAAATCTTCTTCAGGTTTGCCTCAGCCCCGGCTAGAAGCTGAGTCGTGCTCTGCCGTTGTGCCGCGGCTTGCCCCTGTGTTAGTCCCGGAGAGAACTGAATAGTCGGCTCAGTTGTACTGCCGCGACGGACAACTCTTGTCTTTGGACTGGAACTCTCGGGCCCTGAGCTCGCGGACCCTGAACTCGGCGCCTGACATTTTCGCCCGGATTCTGCGGCGGCTTTCTTCCCCCCTGAAGATTGTTTTTCCGCCGGCGGGCCAGATTCGGCGGGTTTCGTTTTGCCAGGCTCAGCCGGTGGGTTCTGTGGCTTCTCGTTTTTCGTCGGAGGCGGACTCGGGGTCTGGGAATCCAGCGCTGGTGGCGGGGTTGATTGCTCGGGTTTCTCCGGTTCTGGCGGCGCCGGCTTCGGCGCCTCCTGCGGAGAGTCTGGTTGGGGAGCTGTTTGTGGCGCTTGGCTCTCCTGAAAAAACGCCCAGGCATCTCGCAATTGCGCGCCCGGAAAGGCTAACGCGCTTATCAGAAGAATATTGGCCAGAGGCATACCAATCATTTGATGCTCAAAGAAACCTGTGTGGTTTAAGCAATCTTGTTGTTCGCGACCCTCCCCTGAACTCTAGGAGCGAGTCGCTGCTTCCTTCAACAAGTCGGCCCGCGCCTCGGCCAACGGCAACCGCAGCCGAAAAGTTGTCCCCTGCCCATCCAGCGACTCAAAATCCACCGATCCATAGTGCCACTGCAGAATCTGATAGGTCTGTGCTAATCCGATTCCGGTTCCACCCTTCTTAGTTGTGAAATAGAGTTCGAAAATCTTGTCCTGAATTTCGTGAGGAATGCCGGCACCCTGATCGCGAATTTCGGTTACTACCACTTCATCCTCTCGTTGGGCTGAAATCGCCAGCGTTCCGCCCCGCGGCATCGCTTGTACGCCATTGAGAACCACGTTGAGGATCGCTTGCTTCACGAAATCCGTATCGACCTTGACGAATATTGGATCCGGAGGCAACTCACGAGTCAATTCAACATTATGCTGCGCTGCATCCGGAGCGGCCAGTGTGGCAACATCCTCCAGCAGTTCTCGCAAGTCGATTTCCTCTAAATGAAGATCGCGCGGACGGGTGAAGTCGACGAGAATCTGCACCACGCGGTCAAGACGGTGAATCTCGTTGCCGATGATATCCATGTGCCGACGCGTATCGGGATCTATCTGCTGAAGTTTGTTCTGCAGCAGTTGTAAATGCAGCACGATTGCATTGATCGGGTTCTTCACCTCGTGTGCGACCCCGCGGGTCAGCCGCCCGCTGGCAGAAAGCCGCCGCGACATTTCGATTTCATCTTCTATCTTTCGTACTGACTCAGCATCGCGCATGGTCAGCAGTGCACCAATTTGCTCTCCTCCCTCTTGCTGAATGAAGTCAAGCGAAACCTGCACCCTTTTCCCGTTGGGCGATTCAAACTCTCGTTGCATTACACCTGTACGCTGCCGGAAAGCTTCAAGTACGGCGCGCCCAAGTACCGAATCAGAAGAAAATATCTCTTTTACCGTCCGGCCCAGCAAATCCCCCCGCGGACGCCCAAGGAATCGTTCTACCGAAGCGCTTACGAGCACTACCCGTGCGTCACCGGTGAACAGCATCAAACCATCCTGAAGATTGGCCATGATCTGATCGACATTGTCTTTGAGGGCGGAGAAGATTTCCTTGGCATCGCGCATTTGCCGCCCCAGGTGGGCGATCTTCAAGGTGACAAGACCATACTCGTCGTGGCTCTTTTCCGGTTCTGTTACAGGCTGAGGAACGCCAGCGGTGACGCTATCCAGACTGCGGCTGATACGCTCCAGCGGACCAAGAGCGATGTGCGACAGCCCCGCCGCCAGCACCAGGGAAAGCAGAATCGCGGCTGCTGAGAAAATTACCGCATGCTGCAAACGCGGCGTGAGTTCATTTTTAAGGAAGACAGTCGAGACTCCCACCCGAATGCTGCCAAAAGGCGCGCCATTCAACTCGAGAGGAACGCGCACGTCGTAGATTGTGGGAGAGTTGTAAATCAGCTTGAGCTGTTGCCGGAAATCTGCGTCCACTACACGTTGGAAATCGGGGCGGTCGGGAACCGGTTTGCCATTCAGGTCAGGATCGGTGTGCAGAATCGTAATACCGGCATCATCTACGATGGCAGCGTCGTAGACGATCGGCACACTGCCCACAATCGAATCCATCATTGTGTTCAGATCACGATCGGTGCCCAGATAGTAGATCACGGCCCGGCGCACCGCCTCCGGGTCATTGGTGTCCACACGCGTGCTGGTCAGGTCTGGGGCCGCGTTCGTTGCCAGATACGCGAGTTGCGTATCCAGGTAAGCGGCGTTCTCATGCGCGGTGGCCACTCTCTGCCGCAATAGTTGTGAGATATAGATATAGGAAAAAGCGCACACCAGCGCCGCCACCATAAAGGTGATGGCGAGCACGATGGTAGTTCTCCGAAGCATGGTGTAGTGGCAAAGCGGCTTGCGCTGCCTGGTCTTCGAGCAAGGTCTTCGGCAAGCTTACAATGATTGGATCATAGCCGGATCATTCCTGTTGCCCGGCCGTGACATCGGCAGTTGCGCTACCGTACTCCTTAAGCTTATTATGCAGGGTTTTTAAGCTAATTCCGAGTATCTCAGCTGCCCTCGTCTTATTGTTATTGGTCGCTTCCAGAGTCTTCAGGATCAGCAACTTCTCGGCTTCTTCGACAGTTGTACCGACGCCGAGGCGGACTCCGTCGGCATCTTCTGCCGAACTGCGGACCGTGGTATGGCCAAATCCGGGGGGCAGATGCTTGGTTTCGACCACCGCGCCGTCACATACGATCACCGCCCGCTCTAACGTGTTTCGCAACTCACGCACGTTTCCCGGCCACGAATAGGTGTGAAACAAATTTAGAACTGCTTCACTCACTCCAGCGACTTTGCGCCCGTGCTTGAGATTCATATCTGCTAAGACCGACCCCACGAGTTCAGGAATGTCTTCTTTGTGTTCACGCAACAAGGGCATGTGAATGTTGAATACGTCCAAGCGATAGTAAAGGTCGTTGCGAAGTTCGCCGCGCGCGACTGCTTCTTCCGGCACTTTGTTGGTGGCAGCCAGAACCCGGACATCAACCGTAGTCTCAACTTTGCTCCCCAAGCGCCGCAGCTTGCGGTCTTCGAGCACGCGCAACAGCTTGGCCTGAGTGGCGATCGGCATCTCTCCAATTTCATCAAGCAGCAATGTCCCACCTTCAGCCAGCTCAAAGCAGCCAATCCGGCGCTCGAGCGCTCCGGTGAAAGCGCCTTTCTCATGGCCGAAAATCTCGCTTTCAATCAACGTCTCCGGAATAGCGGCACAATTGATGGGAATGAAAGGCTTGCCGCGCCTCGGACTCAACTCGTGTACCGTGCGCGCCACAAGTTCTTTGCCGGTGCCGCTCGCCCCGGTGATCAGCACCGAGGCGGTGCTGGGTGCGACCATCTCGATCAGCCGGAAGATCTCCTGCATCTTCTTGGAAGGTCCCACCAGGCTGCCCAGCGAGCCAGCATCGCGCAGTTTGCGGCGCGTCACCTCCAATTCGGCGCGAGTTCCGAGCAGAGCGGATGCGTTCTGAAGAATGGTCCGCAGCCGGTCTGTGTCAATCGGCTTGGTGATGTAGTCGTATGCGCCCATGCGCATCGCCTGCACCGCGCTATCGATCGTGCCTTGCGCAGTGACCACGATTACCGCCATGGTTTGCGCGTCTGTGGCTAGCCGCTCCAGCAGTTCCAGACCGCCCATCCGCGGCATCTTCAGATCAGTGACAACGATTGAGGGCGTCCAATTGGTGACCTTTTCGAGGCCTTCGGCGCCATCCCTGGCAGTCTCCGCGCGGTAGCCCCAGGCAGAAACCAGCTCGGCCAGACCTGTCCTCTCGTTTTCCTCGTCTTCGACGATCAGCACCTTTTCGTGATTCATGAGAGAGCGTTCATTGACGGGGCCACATAAGACTGACCAGATGTTATTTCATTATTTCGGCTTCTTGTCACCTGTGCAAGTTTGATGCACAGGCAAGTGGGATGCAGATCCGAGGCGGCCAGTCTGCCACTCGGATTGGCTCTGCTGTTAATTGGCCAAGATAGAAATATCGGGCGTGCTCAAAAGCCGCTCATCCGCAGTGACAAGAGTCAGGTCGAACACCTTTGCAGTGGCTACCAGAAAGCGGTCGGCTGGGTCGCGTTGCTGGGTCCGAATGCGTGCTAGTTCAAGTGCAACTAGGTGAGTAATGGGCGCTTCCTTCAACCTTACCGTACCTAGTTTGTGAGCAATCCAGAGGTCGATATCGCGATCGACAATCAATCGGCCTTTTTGACAAAGCACAACCAGTTCCCACGTGCTGACCGGCGAAAGCCACAGCTCATTCTGCGGGTCCTCAAGCTCCTTTATCACTCGATTCGAGAGTCGACCGCGGTCAATCAAGCTCCATAGCCAGATGTGGGTGTCGAGCAGCAGCTTCATGATCGCAAGACTTCCCAGTCATCGGGATCAGTCGCAGGACCTATTATGTCGCCGACAATCTGTGCAGTGCCAGCGAACGAACCGATCCAGCCCCTCGATTTCTCTGGAGCCGACGGTGGCACAATCTCCGCCACTGGTTTTCCAAACCTCGTCACCAAGATCGGTTTGCCGGTTTTGTGCACTTCCTCCAGCACGGCCAGACACGTTGCTTTAAACTTCGAAATCGCAATTTCTTCCATGTAGCTGATTGTACCATGGTCTTAGACCATGGTCTAAAATATCAGAGCTTCTGCAAAAAATACACGCCTTTTCCGGGCACCATTAAGTCTAAATTATTGGTGTGTATAGATTTAGTAATTGGTACTCGCCTTGCGACTTGTCCCGGGATTAGGAGTTGACGGAGGATTGCTGGCATGAAGCATTACGGACGGAAAATGCTGGGTATCGGCCCTTCGCTGCTCTTGATCTTGCTGATTTTGGCTAGCTGCTCACGACAACCCGGTCCTCAAGCTTCGGATAATTCTGGAACTGAGCAGCAAATGCCATTTGGTCGCCCGGCCGACAAAAAGGGTGTGTCGCCAACTGCTTCCCTCCTCCCAGCTTCAATTCCGGCGGGAACCCCAATTACGATTCGCTTGCAATCGTCAGTTTCCAGCGCCAACTCTCAAGCCGGAGACACTTTCGAAGCGGCGCTCGATGAGCCGGTCGTGATTAACGGACAGTCAGTCGTAGAGCGCGGCTCAACCGTGACCGGAAAAGTGGTCGAAGCCAAAGCCTCCGGCCATCTCCAGGATCCCGGCTATCTGCGCCTGACCCTCACCGCAATTTCAGTAGACGCCAAATTGTTGCCCGTGCAGAGCTCCAGCATTTTCGTAAAAGGCGGATCGCACGAGAAGCGCAATCTCGAAATGATCGGCGGCGGCGCGGCCGCAGGCGCGCTGATCGGCGGCCTCGCAGGCGGCGGGAAGGGCGCCCTCATCGGTACGACTATTGGTGCCGCCGGCGGCACCGGCACTGCCTACGCAACCGGCAAGAAAGATGTGGCATTCGCAGCCGAGCGGCGCCTGACTTTCCGGCTTTCTCAGCCGCTATCCATGCGCGACTGATTTTCCCCAACCCCCTCTCTTCTTCGGGAGCGAATCTCGCGCCCATTTTTTCCCTCCACATGTGAACCGCGGGAATGTTCTCCCATCACATTTCGCTGTGACCCCGGTCCTTAAGAACACCCACGCATCCGTCTTAAACTTCCCAAAATGGATAGAGCGGAAAAGCGTGCCACTGCAGTTGGCTTCCCGATCCGGGAAGCCATCGACCTTTCGACACCCTTGCTGTGCCTATTCAGACCTTTCCCAAAACGCCGCTTGCAGCTAATGCTTCCGTGTAGCGGGCAATTGATCGAAAGGGTCGGCAGGTCATGAGCGCAGTCCCACAGTTTCGGGCAGAGGGATCCCCGGATCCGGTGCTGGCCAGCGCTGCCTTTGCAGCGTGCGCTGAGAGCCTGGCGATTGTCGCCAAAGGGCGCGTACTCTTCGCTAACCGTGCATTTGCTCGGACTTTCGGATTTCTGAACGCAGTCGAATTGCAGGGAAGATTGTTATCAGATTTTCTTCCTCCCGAGTGCCTCTTTAACACCGCAGTTCTGGCTCCCAAGTCTGGCTTAGCTTCTGCCGACGGCAACAGCGTGCATTTGGCAGTTTCCTGTGCGGGCTTTCGGGTAGCAGGCAGAGATTTTTCAATCATCAGCACGCGTGACATCAGTGAGCAGAGACAAGCCGAGCAGCTTCTATGCGAATCACAGAAGCTTGAGGCTATCGGACGTCTGGTCGGCGGCGTAGCCCACGACTTCAACAATCTTCTTACTGGAATCATGCTCTATTGCGATCTGCTGCTTGCCGGCTTGCAAACCGATCCGCGCCTGCGCCATCACGCTGAAGAGATTCGCTCAGCCAGCAAGCACGGCGCAACCTTGATCCAGCAATTGCTCGCCGTGGCGCGTAACCGCGCTCCGCAAGCGAAGGCGCTCTCGTTCAATGACGTCATCACGGGCATGCATGGATTACTGGTACGCCTGATTGGCGAGAGCGTCCGCTTGAGTAGCGATCTTGCCGAGGACCTCGGGCAAATTCAGCTCGATCCCGGTCAGGCCCAACAGATCATCCTCAACCTTGTCCTCAACTCTCGCGATGCGATGCCCCAGGGTGGCGAGATCATTTTGCAAACCCGTAACCGCGTCGCACTGCTTCGGGGGCGATCCAATGCTCAGCCGGCAATCACTTCCTGCGTTGAGCTCACAGTCGCCGACACCGGTACCGGCATGGACGAGGAAACGCGCTCTCGTATTTTTGAGCCGTTTTTCACCACCAAGCGGAACGGTAACGGAATAGGACTCAACACGGCATACCACATTATTCAGCAACAGGGTGGGACCGTAACCTTGGAGAGTGCGCCGGGTCGCGGCACGCGAGCGATCATCCGGCTTCCGCGTCTTGAGGATGACTCCCAGCTATTTCAAGAGAATTCGATTGCAAAAAGAGGTGATCCGCAATGACGACCGCTGTCGCAACCACTCCTAATCTCCCGCAGATCGAAGGCGCGAACCTCCTGAACCTAATGATTGTCGACGACGAGCGTGCCATCCGGGAGGTCTGCCGGGATGTGGCCCAGACTTTGGGTTTTCATACATCGATTGCTGACTCTGCCGAGCACGCTTACCGTGTACTCGAGAGCAATGCCATCGACGTGGTGCTGCTCGATTTGAAATTGCCCGGAGCGGGCGGGCTTGAGGCCTTGCACCAGATTCGCGAGCGGCGCCCTGATGCCGTGGTGATCGTCGTAACCGGCTACGGCACGGTGCAATCCGCCGTACAGGCGATGAAGAATGGCGCTTATGATTACGTCACCAAGCCTTTCAGCATGGAGGAGCTAAGGCTACTGCTGGAGCGGGTCTCGTCTCATCTGAAGCTCAAAACCGAAAACCGGATGTTGCGGGAAAAGATCAAGTCCAAGCAAGGATTTGGCAGTATTGTCGGCCGCGCCCCTGAGATGGAAAAGCTCTACCGCATTATCGCTAAGGCGGCACAGAGCACGCATCCTGTGCTGATCCTCGGCGAAAGCGGAACCGGCAAGGAAATGGTGGCGCGCTCCATTCATTTTTCCGGTCCATTCCGCGACAAGCCATTCATTCCCGTGGATTGTGGGTCGCTTGTTCCCACTCTGATCGAAAGCGAACTCTTTGGATATGTCAAAGGAGCTTTCACTGGCGCTGTACAGTCCCGTGATGGCCTGCTGGCTATCGCGCAAGGAGGGACAGTTTTCCTCGATGAAGTAGGCGAGCTGCCCGTAGATCTTCAGGCGAAGCTGCTGCGCGCGATTCAGGAGCGGGAAATCCGCCCTGTCGGCAGCACTAAACGGATTCTCATCAATGTACGAATTTTGGCCGCGACCAATCGTGATCTCGAGCAGGCGGTCGCGCAGGGAACCTTCCGCCGC
>Ga0209807_1001665_pt1 | contig 10632 bp, 9 predicted proteins | sample GraSoiAngelo_154_FD_186168 | JGI IMG/M metagenome (GOLD analysis project Ga0209807, IMG submission 186168) | Grasslands soil microbial communities from the Angelo Coastal Reserve, California, USA - 14_1009_13_20cm (SPAdes) (version 2) | ecosystem: Environmental > Terrestrial > Soil > Grasslands ... | reverse complement strand
AGCGGTGGCCCGCGGGGGCCGCGTCAACCCAAATCGAGGAGGAGGCTGGAATGTCTGGTATCGAGCGGTTCGACTTCGACTCACCGACCGAGACGCGTACTCCGGAGAAGACGCGCGTGGACGTGGTCCGCATCGACGGCACGACTGCCGCCCGCTTTGCATTCGAGCCCGGCTGGAAGTGGTCGGAGTGCGTCAAGCCGGTGGCGGGCACCGACAGCTGCCAGGCGCGGCACGTCGGCGTCGTTCAGTCCGGCAGCATTCACGTAGCACACGAGGACGGGACCGAGGTCGACATCGGGCCCGGCGACGCCTATGTGATCGATGCGCGTGAACACGGCGCCAGTCTATTGCGGCGCCCGCGCGCGCCGCTCGCCCGGTGCGCGGGACCGCTCGTCCGTGCCGCGCGGAGCCGCTCGTCCGTGCCGCGCGGGGCCGTCTAGCCCGCGGCGGGCGAGTCGGCCGATCCGGGGCGCAGGTCCGGCTGCGGCGGCTGCGGCTCGACGGCGCTGGCTGCCGCGACCACCCGCAGGCCGACCCCGCGACGGGATCGGAGGGCGCGTTCGCGCAGAGCTCGCTGCAGCTCCCTGCCGCGCTGATGGAACAGATGCCCCCGCTGGTGGGAGACGGCGGCGTGATCCCCGACGAGACGGTCTGGGCGTGCACCACCTGCGGCTGGTGCGAGCAGGCTTGCCCGGTGTTCATCGAGCATCTCCCGCGCATCGTCGACATGCGCCGGAACCTGGTCCTGATGGAGAGCCGCTTTCCCGAGGAGGCGGCGCGCGTGTTCAAGGGAATGGAGACGCAGGGAAATCCCTGGGGCATGGGCAGCAACCGGCGGGCCGAGTGGTGCGCCGATCTCGACGTGCCCGTGGCCGCGGCGCTGGATCCGGAGGCCCTCAAGGGCTTCGAGTACCTGTTCTTCGTCGGCTGCGCGGGCAGTTTCGACGAGCGGCAGAAGAAGGTCTCCCGCGCGCTGGTGAAGATCCTCAAGTCGGCCGGCGTGACGTTCTGCGTGCTCGGCGAGGAGGAAACCTGCAACGGCGACTCCGCCCGCCGCCTCGGCAATGAGTACCTCTTCCAGGCGCTCGCCCAGCAGAACGTGGAGACGCTGAACCGCTACGCGATCAAGAAGATCATCACCCAGTGCCCGCACTGCTTCAATACGCTCGGCAACGAGTACCCGCAGTTCGGCGGGCACTTCCAGGTGCTGCACCACTCCGAGGTGATCGCGAAGCTCGTCGCCGACGGGCGGCTGCGTCCGGGCGAGGCGCAACTCGACGCGCCCGTGACCTACCACGATAGCTGCTACCTGGCGCGGCACAACGGCATCAGCGAGGCGCCCCGGCAGGCGCTGGTGTCGCTCGGCATCGAGGTGCGGGAGATGGAGCGCAACCGCACCGAGACGTTCTGCTGCGGAGCGGGCGGCGGGCGGATGTGGCTGGAGGAAACGCTCGGCCAGCGCATCAACCAGAACCGCGTCGACGAGGCGGCGAAAACGCTGGGCGGCAGGGGCACCATCGCCACCAGTTGCCCCTTCTGCCTCACCATGATCAAGGATGGAATCGGCGAGACCGGACGGAGCGAGGCCATGGAAGCGAAGGACATCGCCGAGCTGATCGCGCAGTCGATCCCGTGAGCGGCGTCGTCACGGTGCGGCGGTTCGAGCTCCGCGACCTCGACGCGGCAGCCCGCTTCTCCGACGCCGCCCGTGCACTCGACGCCTACGTCGAGCCGTTCGGCCAGCGGCTGGCAGTGATCGCGACGGGATCGCGCGCGGCGCTCGATCTCTGGCGCGTCGCCGCCGGGGAGGATCAGGGGCTGTACGGCATCGCCTTCTCCGCGCTGCGCGAATCTGCGCCGGGACCGCTCTACGACTTCTACGTTGCCGTCCATCCCTCGATGCGTCGTCAGGGGCTCGGGCGCGCGCTGAGCGAACCGGCGTTGAGCGCCAGGGCGAGGTTGCGCGCTCGCGTCCGCGACGACGCCTTCGCCGGCCGGGCATTCGCAACGGCGCTGGGATTCGTGGAGACTGGCGCGCAGCTCTCGTTGCAGTGGGGCGGCGGCAAGGTGGAAGTTCCGCCGATGCCCGCGCTGCGCATCCGGGCCGCGACCCGACGCGACGAGCCGGCCCTGCGCAGGCTCTCCAACGACGCCTGGGTCGACACGGCTGAGGCGAATTTTTCCCGCGCGGACGAGATCGCGGAGTTGTTCGCGGAGGAGGGCCGCCTCGTCCTCCTCGCCGAGTCCGAGGGAAAGCCGATGGGCTATCTCTCCGCGGTGCAACTCGGACGCACGCTCGGGATCGAGGAGGTGGCGGTGCTGCCGCAATCCCGTCGGATGGGAGTCGGGCGCGCGCTGCTCGGACACGCCATGGCCAAGACGCAGGGCGCGGTGCTTTCGGTGAGCGAGGCGAACAAGCCGGCGCGCGCCCTGTATCGGTCTCTCGGGTTCCGGCAGACGGCGCGGCGGTTGGTGCTGGAACGACAGTCGCGGCCGCCGCAGGCGGCTACGTCTTAGACGGCACAAGTCATGCCCGTGGCGCCGCCGGCGGCGCGCTCTTGGAGCGGGCCACGCGCACGAGACGCACGCGGCGCTCATCCCGCTGCACGACGGTGAGCTCGAGCCCGCCGATGTAGAAGCGGTCGCCGGCCTGCGGGATCGCTCCGGCGGTCGAATTGAGCAGACCGCCCAGGGTCTCGAAATCGCCCTGGTTCGGCAACCGCGCGCCGAGAGCATGGTTCAGCTCCTCGACACGCGTCTCCGCGCGGACGAGCGCCGTCCCGTCCGGGCCGAACTGCGGCGCGGGGCCTTCCTTGTCGTGCTCGTCGCGGATCTCGCCGACGATCTCCTCGAGGATGTCCTCGAGGGTGACGATGCCGGAGAACCCGCCGTACTCGTCGACCACCAGCGCGATCAGGGAGCGCTTCAGCTGCATCTCCCGCAGGAGCTCGCCGACCGGCTTGGTCCAGGGAACGAAGAGCGCCGGGCGAACGATGTCCTGGAGCACGATCAGCTCCGGGTGCGCCAACAGCGGGATGACGTCCTTGGCATGGAGGACCCCTTTGATGTGATCGAGGTCCCCCTCGTACACCGGCATCCGCGTATGGCCCTCTTCCGCGAGCAGCTCGATGACCTGCCCGGGCGTCGCGTCGATCGGCACCCCGACGACCCGCGTGCGCGGGACCATGATCTCCTTCGCCGTGCGCTCGGCGAACGAGAAGAGCCCGTGCACCAGCTCCGGCGAAGGTGCTCCGGTTCCGCCTCCCCGCGCTTCGTCGCTGAGGATCTTCTCGATCTCCTGCAGCGGCGGCGGGGGCGGGGTGTACCGCGCGGTCGCTCCGCGCCGCAGGAGCAAGGCGTCGAAGAGCTTCAGCAAGAGCCGCACCGGCAGTCGCAGCAGGCGGCAGACCGACCAGGCCGGTGCCGCGAGCGCAAGGCTCCACGAGAGCGGCCGCGCCGACGCGAGCGAACGCGGCGCCAGATCGATCACCAGTGCCACGGCGCCCGCCAAAAGGCCCGCCACCAGTTGCAGCGAGCTCCGCGAGCTCGAATGCACGCCGGCGCGAAAGAGGATGTCGCCGACGACGATGGCGCAGGCGACGGCGGCGAACGCGAGCAGGGCGGAGGACGCGCCGCGCAGCGCCGCCGCGGTGGACTCGGGCTCGCGCTTCAACTCGAGCAGCCAGCGCGTGCGCAGCGGATGATGCTGTTCTTCCGCACGCAGCTCGTCCTCGGCGACGGCGAGCAGTGCCGTGTCCGCCGCCTGCAGCAGGGCGCGGCCTGCGAGAGCGGCGCCTGCCGCCAGGAGCTCGAGCATTGGCGCGGATCGTAGTCCGCGTCCGCCCGCTCGCCAAGCTTGAAACCGCGGGCCTGTAGCATTACGGTTCGCCCCTTCGGAGGAGCGACATGAAGGCGCGCGTCGTGGTCACGCTGAAGAAGTCGGTGCTCGATCCGCAGGGGCTCGCCGTCGGCCGCGCCCTGGGATCGCTCGGCTTCAACGAGGTGAAGGACGTCCGGCTGGGCAAGATCATCGAGCTGGACCTCGACGCGAGGGACGCGGCCGAGGCGAGGAAACGGGTGCAGGACATGTGCGAGAAGCTCCTCGCCAACACCGTGATCGAAGAGTATCGGGTGGAGGAGATCCGCTGATGCTCTTCGCGGTAGTCGTCTTCCCCGGCAGCAATTGCGACCACGATGTCTACCACGTGGCGAAGCACGTCCTGGGCTCCGCCGCCCGGTACGTCTGGCACAAGGATAGGGACCTGCGCGGTGCCGACGTGGTGGTGCTGCCCGGCGGCTTCTCCTATGGCGACTATCTCCGCACCGGCGCCATCGCGCGGTTCTCGCCGATCATGGAAGAGGTGCGGAAGTTCGCCCATCGGGGTGGGCACCTGATCGGCATCTGCAACGGGTTCCAGATCCTCCTCGAAGCGGGCCTCCTTCCCGGCGCGATGCGCCGCAACGATTCGCTCAAGTACGTCTGCCGCGACGTGAATCTCAAGGTGGAGAACGCCATGACGCCCTGGACGCGCAGGTACGCGAAGGGTGACGTCATCCGCATCCCCATCGGCCACGGCGACGGCAACTACTTCATCGACGACGAAGGTTTGCGCAGGCTCGAGGGCGAGCAGCAAATCGCGTTTCGTTACGTCGACCAGGCGGGAATCCGCGGCATCTCGGGGAGCAACCCGAACGGCTCGCTCGCGGACATCGCCGGCATCACCAACGCGCGCGGCAACGTGCTCGGAATGATGCCCCATCCGGAGCGCCTCGCCGAGGGCGTGCTCGGAGGCGAGGACGGGCGCCGGCTCTTCGAGAGCATCGTCGACGCCCTCGGCTGACGTCAGCTTCTGCGGCTGCGCTTCGCATGCACGCGCGGCGCGGTCCACTCCTTTCGGTTGTGCGGCTTGCTCGCGCCTTCCGGCAGCGCGTTGATCGCACGGCGCAAACGTCCGTGCGCCATCACCACGTCGGTGTCACTCTGCAAAAATGGCGCGTACTTCTCCCAGAACGGCGAACCGCCGGCCTGCGTGAGCCGATCGATCTCCTTCCGGACGCCCGCCACCGTTCCTGCCGGCAGGATCTCCTGCGCGAGGAGCGAGTCGAGATCGACGATCAGCTCACTCATCGGATGCAGCCAGGCGAAGTAGGGGTGCTCGGTGAGCAGGCGGAGCATCTGCCCCGGACCTCCGGCCGGCCCGATCTCCCGCTCGTAGGTCGCCCGCACCGCCTGCACCAGCGTGCGATGCACCTCGCGCAGCGCCGCGGCCGCCTCCAGCAGCGCGGGCTTGTGCGCGCCTTCCCCGGTCATGCCCCTAGTTTATGCCGGGACGGGCACGATGGCGGCCGGTATCGACGGATCCGGCGCCAACTTGACGATCGGTGGACCCCTCCAGCGGCGCAGCTCTGCCAACCCGCTCGTCACCACCACGTGCGGGAAGCCCTCGTTCGTCCGGCCGGGCGTCCAGGAACCCAGGTTGAAATAGCGGGCGCCGTTTCCCAGCGCTTCCTCCACCGCGCGATGGCTGTGGCCCATGACGATGTACCTCACGTCGAAGACTTGCGCGACGCGCCGGGCAGCCGCCTGCAGCATGGGGTGCGCATCGGTCCGGCGCCGCTTGCCGAGCGCGGCGTTCATTGCGGCGAAGAGGATGCCGATGCAGGTCAGCACTCCGGATTTGGCCCAGAACCCGTCGACGGTGTGGGCCAGCGTCCACGCCGTGATCAGGCAGACGACCGCCAGGAGCATCCGGTCGAGATAGAAGAGCTGCATTGAATCGAACAGGCTCTGCTCTGCCGGCCGCGAGGCGATCTCCGCCAGCTGCCGCGCCTGGTTCTCCGTCCCCTGGAACCGGGCGAGGAGCTGACGGACGTGGGCATCCCGATCCACCGCTGGCGCCAACGCCTTGTCCGCGGCGCGGGCGAATGCCCTCGAGATCTTCAGCGACTGCCGCACGATGGGATAGATGACGCGGAACACCATCACGAAGTAGTCGGCCGCGACGCGCAGCGGATTACCCGCCCTGAGCACCCAGTCGAGGTATTCCTTGACCCCCCAGGCGTCGACGTCGTCGGCGACCTCGACCTGCTCCGTGTACCGGTTGACGAAGTAGCGCAGCACCTTGGAGCTGATGGGAAGCTCGATCTCCGTGTCGTCGTTGTGCGCGGAGAAGAAATCCGTCTGCACGGAGTACTGATCGTGCGCATGTCCGTGCTCGGCGTAGAAGAACCCCGGCTCCAGATAGAACCAGTCGTGGAATTCGACCAGGCGGTCGATCTTCCGCCGCGGACAGCCGCTGCGCTCGGCGAGGATTTTGCGCAGCTCTTCCTGGACGGCGGGCCACCGCCATTCGGAATCGTGGTTCCCACGGATGATGCGAACCGAATTGCCCCTATGGACAAAATGGGCGAGCGCGTCAAAGACCGCTGGATGACGTTCGGCGGTACGCCGCAGCTTCCAGACGCACTTCGGCTCCGTCGGAGCGAGGCCCAAGGCCCGTTCCTCACTGGAGATTTCGAAGGGTACCGGCTCCTTCGGCACCAGCGTGATGGCAACGAAGTCGACGATGTCGCCGTTCAGAATCAGATGCCACGGCTTGTCGCCCTCGCGGTGCGACGTATGGTGCAGAAGGAACGAGGTCAGCGGTCCGTCCGTTGGACGCGGTCGGTCAAGCTTGTTGCCGGGGCGAAGATCGCAGCCGAGGTGGAGGTCGGAGATGGCCAGCAGGTTGTGCGGCCGCTCCGATAGCGTCCGCACCCGCCGCCACATTCCTCGAAGCCCCATCGCTCTCCGCCCCCTTCTCTGAGGGAGTCTTGAGCAAGGCGCATGCCGTTACTTCGCAGGCGAGCGAGCGGGCTTCAGATCGATCTCTCGTACACGCGGTACGTCTTGTACTTCCGCGCTCCCATCCTCTCGATGCCACGGTTGATCATCACATTGTCCTCGAGCGTCCACGACAGCTCGCCGCCCACATAGCCCCGGGCGGCGCCGCGGCGCGCGACCTCCACGTAGAGCACCGCCGCGAGTGTTCCGTAACGGTGTGACGCCCGATACTCCTCCTTCACGCCGAGGAGCAGCAGCCGGGCGTGGTGCGGCCGGCGGAACCTCAGGCGCCAGAGCAGCTTCACCACGTTCAGCGGGTTCTTGGTCAGCTCGCCGTCGAAGTCCTTGACCATCTCGTTGACGTCGGGGATGGCGAAGCACATCGCCGCCGGCTTGCCGTCCACCTCGGCGACCAGCGCGATCTCCGTGTCCACGAACATCTTGTACTCGGTGGCGATGATCTCCAGCTCGGCGGAAGTAAACGGCGTGAAGTTCCAGTTGTGCGACCACGCCGAGTTGTAGACGTCGCGGACGATGTCCACCTCGCGGCGGAAGTGCGACAGGTCCATCGGCCGGACGCGGACGTTGGGGAGCTGCAGGGTCCGCTCGGCGATCTTCCTGGTGCGCTCGTCGATGTGGCCGGACGTGTACCACCAGGCGTAGAAGTCCTTCGCCTTCGCCAAGCCGGCCGACTCGATCAGCGGCCCCAGGTACGGTCTGTTGTGCGGCATTCCGATGCGGGGCGGCGTGTCGAAGCCCTCCACCAGGACGCCGACTTCACCCTTGGAGTCGAGGGTGAACGGGCCGCGGATCGTCGTCCTCCCCTTGCCCCGCGCCCACGCCGCCGCCGCGTCGAAGAGAGCACGCGCGACCGCGGGATCATCCTTGCTGTCGAAGAAGCCGAAGAAGGCGACCCCCTTTTCCTGCGGCCATTGCTTGTCGAAGTCGGTATCGATCTGCGCCGAGATGCGGCCCACGGGCTGCCCGTCCTGCAGCGCGAGGAAGCACTTCACTTCGCCGTGCTTGAGAAACGGGCTCTTCTTCGGATTCAGCGACCGCCGGTAATCGTCGAGCAGCGGCGGCACCCAGTTCGGGTCGGACTTCATCCCGAGCGTCCAGGGGACGTGCAGGAAGGCCTCCAGCTCCTTCTTCGACTCGACCGGACGAATCTCGAGCGGCATGAACGGCCGCGGAAGCTACCATATGGAAGCGTTGCGGCGGCGCGTCTCGCGTGGTACGCGAAACGCCTTTCTTTTCGGGATCTGAATGGATTATCGGGACACCGTCCACCTGCCGAAGACCGACTTCCCCATGCGTGCGGCGCTGAGCGAGCGCGAGCCGGCGCAGGTGAAGGCGTGGGAGGACGAGGGGGTCTACGAAAAGCTCCTGGAGAAGAACGGGAAGGCGGAGAAGTTCGTCTTCCACGACGGCCCGCCATACGCGAACGGCGCCATCCACCAGGGCCACTTCCTCAACAAGATCCTCAAGGACCTCGTGGTGAAGTACCACCTGATGGCAGGGCGCCTGACGGACTTCGTCCCCGGCTGGGATTGCCACGGGCTCCCCATCGAGCGGCAGGTGGACAAGCAGCTCGGCGCGAAGAAGCGGGAGCTGAGCGTGGGACAGTTCCGCCGCGCCTGCCGCAAGTACGCCGAGGAACAGATCGAGCTGCAGCGCAAGGACTTCAAGCGCCTGGGAATCTTCGCGCGCTGGGACCGGCCATATCTCACGATGGACTTCCGCTACGAGGCGGACATCGTGCGCGAGCTCGCCTCATTCACGCGGCGCGGTGCGCTCTACCGCCGCAAGCGGCCGGTGCATTGGTGCCCCGTCGACGTCACCGCCCTGGCAGAGGCGGAAGTCGAATACGCCGACAAGACGAGCCCCTCGATCTACGTCCGTTTTCCGCTGACTTCGGGCGGACCACAGGGCTGGGGACTCGCCATCTGGACCACCACGCCCTGGACCATCCCGGCGAACCTCGCGATCACGGCCAATCCCGAGCTGGAGTACGTTGCGTATGATCTGCCGCGGCATGGCGTCACCGTCGTGGCGCGCGATTTGCTGCACGCGTTTCTCAAGGACTGCGCGCCCGACGAGCTCTTCTTGCCTTCCGACGCGCGCGGCGACGGTCTCCTCTCGGCCGCCCGCGCCACGGGAGCCACGCTGAAGCACCCGGAGCGCATCAAGAAGACGCTGCAAGGAAGCGAGCTGGATGGCTGGAAGTATCGCCACCCGCTGATCGCGCGGGAGAGCCCGGTGCTGATGGGCGCGCACGCCACGGCCGACGCCGGCACCGGTCTCGTGCACACCGCTCCGGGGCATGGCGAAGACGACTTCAACATGGGCGTGCAATACGGCCTGCCCATCTGGGCGCCGGTCGACGGGCACGGCCGCTTCACCGGAGACGTGGCCATCGACGGTCTCGAAGGCCTCAAGGTCTTCGACGCCAACCCGAAAGTGATCGAGCTCCTCGCCGGAGCGGGCGCCCTGCTCAATGCGGGGAACCGGGCAGGGCAGATCCGCCACAGCTATCCGCACTGCTGGCGCTGCAAGAACCCGGTGATCTTCCGCGCCACCGACCAGTGGTGGCTCGGGCTGGACATCGAGATCGATCTCCCGGGCCGCGGCCGGACGACCATCCGCAAGGCGGCGCTGGCGGCCATCGACGAGATCGACGCGCAAGGCGGATGGATCCCGGCATGGGGCAAGGAGCGGATCCGCAGCATGGTCGAAGGCCGTCCCGACTGGTGCGTCTCGAGGCAGCGCGCCTGGGGTGTGCCCATCCCGGTCTTCTACTGCGGCAAGGACCGGGAGCCGCTCGTCTCGGCAGACGCGATGGAGCATGTGGCGCGCATCTTCGACTCGGAAGGCGCGGACGCCTGGTTCGACCGGCCTGCGCGCGAGCTGGTTGCGCCCGGGAGCCGCTGCGCGAAGTGCGGAGGAACCGAGTTCGAGAAGGAGAGCGACATCCTCGACGTCTGGTTCGACTCGGGCTCCTCGTTCGCCGCCGTGCTCGAGAGCGGCGTCTGGCCCACGGTGCGCTTTCCGGCGGACCTCTACCTGGAAGGTTCGGACCAGCACCGCGGCTGGTTCATGTCGGCCTTGATGATCGGCATCGGCACGCGAGGCAGGGCGCCGTACCGCGCGGTGCTCACGCACGGGTTTCTCGTCGACGGCGAAGGCCGGAAGATGTCCAAGTCGCTGGGAAATGCGCCCGATCCGCAGGGGCTGCTCAAGAAGTACGGAGCGGAGTTGATGCGGCTCTGGGTGGCGGGCTCCGACTATCGCGACGACATCGGTTTCTCCAACGCCATCGTGGAGACGCTCTCGGAGAGTTACCGGAAGATCCGCAACACGGTCCGGTACTGCCTCTCGCAGCTCTACGATTTCGATCCGCACCAGGACAGTTCCGGGGAGCTCCTGCCGGTCGATCGGTGGGCGCTCTCGCGGTTCGAGCGCTACCGCGCCGAGGTCATCGAGGCGTACGGCAACTATGAATTTCACAAGGTGTATCGCGCAACCGTCGAGCTTTGCGCCGTCGATCTCTCCGCCTTCTACTTCGACGTTCTCAAGGACCGCACCTACTGCTCGGGCAAGCGCTGGCCCGAGCGGCGGGCGGCGCAGACGGTCCTGCACCGGATCGTCCGCGATCTCTGCTGCCTGCTCGCGCCCGCGCTCTCGTTCACGGCGGAGGAAGCCTGGCGGTTCGTCCCCCGGCATGGGGCGGGCAGCGTCTTCCTCGCCGGCTTTCCCGCGCCGGAACCCGGACTCGTCTCCGACTCCCTGGAAGAAGAGTTCCGGCAGCT
>Ga0209807_1001659_pt1 | contig 10663 bp, 6 predicted proteins | sample GraSoiAngelo_154_FD_186168 | JGI IMG/M metagenome (GOLD analysis project Ga0209807, IMG submission 186168) | Grasslands soil microbial communities from the Angelo Coastal Reserve, California, USA - 14_1009_13_20cm (SPAdes) (version 2) | ecosystem: Environmental > Terrestrial > Soil > Grasslands ... | reverse complement strand
GTCGTCGGTGTCCATGCGCCCGCCGAGATGGGGATCGTCGGCGCCGTGCTGCGGACCCGCGCCACGGTCGCGATCGACGATTACGCCGCCGACCCGACGGCCGTCCCAGCGGTCCGCGACATCGGCCTGCGGGCGTTGATCTGCGTCCCGATCTTCCTTCACGGCGAGTTCGCGGCGACGATCACCGTGGGTCGGCTCGACAGACGACCGTTCGACGCCCTGGACCGCGCCGCGCTCGAAGGCCTCGCCTCGCATGCCTCTATCGCGCTGCGCAACGCGCGGACGATCGAGCAGGGCCGCCGTCTCGAGGCGTTGTCGCGCGAGCTTTCCGGGGCCATGCCCGAGGACGTGATCGATCGGATCGCCCAGACGATGCAGGCGCTCTTCGACTTGGAGTGGGTGATCATCAACGAGGTCAAGGGCGATCTCGTGCGGTCACTGGCCGCTCTCGGGAAGGCCGCTCCGGCGCGTGGTCACGGGTGGATATCACACGGACCGTTGCTCCGGCAGGTGGTCGCCGCCCGCGAACTGGTCCTCATGCGCGATTACGCGAGCGACAGCGCCATCGAACCCGACCGGCCGATCAGCATGCTCGCCCGTGACGTGGGCGTGCACGCGATCATGGTCGCGCCTGTCATCTTCGACGGCGACATTCGCGCGGCGCTCACCGTCGGCACGACCGATCCGTACCGATCGTTCGATGCGATCGAGCGGCGGGAGCTCCTCGCGTTCGCGGACCTCGCCTCAAGCGCACTTCGCGCCGCAAACGAGCGCCGCGAGCGCGAACGCCGGATCGGGCGGCTCTCCGCCCTGAACGTTCTCGCGTGGCAGCTCGGAGCGGTGCATGAGCCGTTCGATATCGCGAGGCTCGCATTTGACGCAGCCGCGACGCTCGTGCGACGCGATTCGTTCTCGATCGCGCGATACGACGAGCGAAGCAACGAGCTCGAGCTCGTGATCGACGCGCACGGTGACCAGACCGCGGCAGGGGTACGCGTTCCTGTCGGGTCGGGACCGGCGAGCCGGGTGCTCCAAAGCGGCGAGCCGAGCCGCATGGAAAGCGAGGTGTACCTGCCGATGAAGAGCCGTGGAAAGCTTGTCGGCGTCCTCGCCTGCGCTGCGGACATCCCACACGGTCTAGACGACGAGGACGTCGCGGTCCTTCAGACGCTGGCGAATCTCGTCGCGACCGCTTTCGAGAACGCAGAGGCACTCTCTCGCATGCGCGAGCTCTACCTCGCATCGGTGCGCGCGCTTGCCGCGGCCGTCGACGCGCGCGACCCGTACACCCGCAGCCACTCGGCACGGGTCGCGGCGCTTTCTCGCGGGATCGCCGAAGAGATGCAGCTCAGCGGCGATCAGGTTCGCCGCATCCAGCTTGGCGCGCTCCTTCACGACATCGGCAAGATCGGCGTACCCGACGCGATCCTGAACAATCCCGGCGCGCTGTCACCCGACGAGTGGGTGATCATGCGCAGCCACTCGATGCTCGGCGCGTCGATCGTGAACGCGGTTGAGCCGCTCCGCGACCTCGTGCCGATCGTGCGGAGCCACCACGAGCGCTACGACGGCGGGGGCTACCCCGACCAGCTCGGAGGCGACCTCGTTCCGATCGAGGCGTACGTCGTGGCGGCCGCGGACGCGTTCGAGGTCATCGTCAGCCGGCGTGCCTACAAGCCCGCGCAGAGCATCGAACACGCCTGCGCGGAGCTTCTCCGCTGCCGCGGGACCCAGTTCCACCCCGCGGTCGTCGACGCGTTCCTGCGGCTCATCGAGCGGGACCGGGCCCAGGGCGCGGCGCAGCTCCGCCGGATCGCGGCGATCCTTCACGAGGACATCGAGGACGTCCCCGGACCGGGACTCCTCCTCGAGCAGTTCGCGGCGAGTGCCCACACCCACGGCCGGCAGCTCGCGATCCTCCAGCGCCTCGCCTCCGAAATCAGCGCCGTGCTCGACATCGACGAGCTCGCTGAGCGGCTCCTCCGGATCATCTGCGACGCGATGGGCTACGAGAACGGCTTCCTGCTCACGCTCGACGATGCCGGCGAGCATCTGGTCATCCGGGCCGCGGTCGGTCCGTCCGGGTCGTACGTCGGTCAGCGCCTTCCGAAAGGTCAGGGCATCAGCTGGTGGGTCGTCGAGCGGGGCGAGCTCCAGAACGTCGCTGACGGTCGCCTCGATCCGCGCTTCTACGGCCCCAGCGAGATTCGGTCGGTCCTCTGCGTCCCCTTGCAGCTCGGCGATGAGCGCATCGGGGCGCTCGGCGTCGAGAGCCCGCGGAGCGGTGCGTTCGGCCGCGAAGACGAGGATCTGCTGACGGCGGTGTCGCATCAGGTCGCCGCCGCGGTGCGAGTCGCGAAGCTGCACCAGGCGGCGAAGACGGCCGCGGCGACCGATCCGCTCACCGGCCTACCGAACCGGCGAACCTTCTTCGAGCGTCTGGAGCGCGAGCTTGCCACCCGCGACGGGGCGTCGCTCTCGGTCGCGATCGTGGATGCCAACGGGCTCAAGGCGTTGAACGACGGGTTTGGCCACGCGGCGGGCGACGAAGCCCTCGTGCGGGTCGGCGGCATCCTCCAGGCCGGGGTGCGCGAGGGCGACCTCGTGGCGCGAATCGGCGGCGACGAGTTCGCGGTCCTCTTCGCCGGTGCGCCCCTGCTCACGGCGGAGCGGATCGTGCGCCGGCTCGCCGAGCGGATCGCGGGCAGCACGCTCGGAGTGGGCCACCGGCTGCCCACGATCGCCTGGGGCGTGGCCGACGCGACGGGCGAGGCGACCGTGGACGCCCTCGTCGAAGCGGCCGACCGCGCGATGTATCGGCAGAAACAGCTCACCCGCAAGCGCACCCCCGCCTAGCCCGCTCGCTCCGGGAAAGCACGGCATCGGTCCTGCACCCATCATGTAGCGATGGGGAATCTCCTACTCCGCGTGGGCTTTGCCTTATCCATCGTCGGAGCGGCCATCGGGATGACCTTCGCCGCTCCCAACAACTTCGGCCGGTCCGACGCGGCGAGCCCAGCACCAGCGGTCTCGGTCGCCCCAGCGGTCGCGGGCTACCAGGCCGCGCCGCTCTCCGCGGAGAGCGCGGCATTGTCGAGTCAGGCGAGCCAGCAGGCCGCGACGCTTGTCGCTCTCGCTACGACCATCGTCCTGCTCGCGATTTTCGTTATCCTCTTCAGTTACCGGCCGCGACCGGGAGGAGTACGGGCCCCGGAGCGATAGAGAAGGCGCCCCACTGGTGAAACGGCGCCGCGCCCCAGGTTCGGAAGGTCGCCCGCGAGCCGGATCGGGTCCGCCCGTTACAGCGGTTTGAGGCACGGTCTCCGTGCGAAGCCAGGGTGGTACCACGACGCCGCTCGTCCTTGGACGAGGCGGCGTTTTTGTGTGCGCAAGGAGGTTCGGCGATGACGATCGAAAGACCGCCCCAGTCAGCACTCGATTTTGCCGAAAAGAATTTTCGGCCCATCGCCGTCGAGGCCGACCTTTATCGATGGTGGGAGGAGAGCGGCTTCTTCACGCCCGCCGCCGACAATCGCGCGAAGCCGTTCGTCATGATGCTGCCGCTCCCGAACGTCACCGGTGACTTGCACCTCGGACACGCGCTCGGGTTCGGTGGCTACGAGGACCTCATGGCTCGCTACCACCGGATGCGTGGTGACCCGACGCTGTACATGCCGGGCACGGACCACGCCGGGATCATCGCCCAGGTCGTCGTCGAGAACGAGCTCGCCAAGGAGGGCATCACCCGGCAGCAGCTCGGCCGCGAGAAATTCCTCGAGGAGATGTGGCGGTGGATGGACCTCTACCGCCCTCGCATCGAGAAGCAGCTGCGAATGCTCGGGTGTTCCCTCGACTGGTCCCGCCCGCATTTCACGATGGAGCCAGCGCATCAGCGCGCGGTGCGCAGTCACTTCATCCGCCTACATAAGAAGGGTCACCTCTACCGAGCCGATCGGATCGTGCACTGGTGCCTGCGGGACCAGACGACGTACTCCGATCTCGAGGTGCGGCATATCGAGCGGACCGACACGCTCTACTACGTCCGCTACCCGTGGGCGGACCCGATGCCGCCGGGGACGCCCCCGGTGATCGTCGCGACAACCCGTCCGGAGACGATCGTGGCCGACGTGGCCGTCGCGGTGCATCCGGACGACGCCCGATGGAAGGCCTACGTCGGGAAAGAGGTGCTCGTCCCGGGGGTCGAGCGACGCGTGAAGATCATCGCCGACGACGCGGTGGATCCGGCCTTCGGAACGGGCGCGCTCAAGATCACGCCCGGCCACGATCAGACGGATTTCGAGATCGGGCAGCGCCACGGCCTGCCGGTGCTGTCGGTCATCGACAAGCGCGGGATGATGACGCCCGCCGCGGGGCCGCTTGCCGGTCCGGACCGCGAAGCCGGCCGGAAGATGATGGTCGAAAAGCTGCGCGCCTCCGGGCTCCTCGTGAAGGAAGAGCCGATCACCCACGCGATCGCGGTTCACGACCGCTGCGGGACCGTCGACGAGCCTCTGGTGCTCAAGCAGTGGTGGGTGCGGATGGACCGGCTGGCGCCACCGGCGATCGCCGCGGTGCGCGACGGCCGCATCACCATCGTTCCGAAGTACCAGGAGAAGGTCTACTTCAACTGGATGGAGAACATCCGCGACTGGCCGGTCTCGCGCCAGATCTGGTGGGGCCACTCCATCCCGGCGTGGTACTGCCGCGACTGCGACAACGTGATCGTCCCGGACGAGGATGGGCCCGATCCGACGCGCTGCACGCGCTGCCGCAGCGATGACATCTATCAAGACCCCGACGTGCTCGACACCTGGTTCTCATCCGGGCTCTGGCCGTTCAGCACGCTCGGGTGGCCCGACGAGACGCCGGACCTGAAGCGGTACTACCCCGGAAGCGTCCTCGAGACGGGCTACGACATTTTGTTCTTCTGGGTGGCCCGGATGATCATGCTGGGCCTCGAGCACATGGGAGAGATCCCGTTCGACACGGTCTACCTGCACGGATTGGTGCGCGTCGGCAGCGTCAAGATGAGCAAGTCTCTCCAGAACGTCGTCAGCCCGGTGGAGTTCATCGAGGAATATGGCGCCGATGCGCTCCGCTACGCGCTGGTGCAAGGCATCGCGATGGGCGCCGACTCGCAGCTCTCCCAAAACAAGCTCGATCACGCGCGGAACTTCGCGAACAAGCTCTGGAACATCAGCCGCTTCGTGCTGAAACAGGTGGACGAGCACCCGGAGGCGTTCAAAGGGCACGCCGCCGATCGCCGGCCCGAGGCGAAAAGTGAGGCGGCGCGCTGGATCATTTCGCGGACCGACGCGGCGGTCACGGAGGCGACGCGCCTCGTCGACGGTTATCTCTTCGGGGAGTACCTCGTCGCGCTCGAAGGCTTCATCTGGGGCGAGCTCGCGGACTTCTACGTCGAGCTGGCGAAGCCGTCGCTTCGCGGCGCTGACGCGACCGAGGCCGTGCGCACACTCGCGTACGTGCTCGACCGGGCCCTGCGGCTTCTGCACCCGTCGATGCCGTTCCTCACGGAGACGATCGCGCTGCAGCTGTGGAAGCGCACCGGGAAATCAGAGTCCGCGCCGTCGCTGGTCGTTTCGCCCTGGCCGGTGGCCGGCGAGCGCAACCTTCCGCTCGAGGACCGCTTCGGCATGTTCGCCGACGTCGTCCGTACGATCCGGAACATGCGACACGAGGGCGGCCTCGATTCGTCCGCGCGCCTCAAAGTGTCGCTCGCCGGCGAGACGGCGGCTCTCCGCCATCTGCTGGGCCAGATCGGCGAGCTCACGCACAGCGACGTCACGCTCGGATCTGGCGGCGAGGGCCTCGCGACCGTCGTGCGCGCGATCGAGATTCGCCTGGCCGCAGTGCGCGACGAAGGCCAAGACGATGCGAGATTGCACAACGACATAGAGGAAGCGCGGGCAATGCTGGAACGGTCGCGACAGCTGCTCGCGAAACCCGGTTTCGCGGACAAAGCTCCGAAAGAAGTCGTCGCAAAAGAAAAGACAAAACTGAAAGAGCGGGAGGAGCGGCTCCGACTCCTCGAAGCTCAGTTGGGAAAGCGCACGACCTAGGGCCCAGGAGCGGGTGGCACCGGCGAGCGGGTTGTGCGCGAACCGCGGGCCCCGTGGGGCCCCGCGCCGCGGAGACGCGTAAGACTGAAGGCGGCGCGGGGAGGGTGCGGTGAGCGCACGGCCCCGAGCCGGTGACAGGACCCGCGAGACTCCGGGACAGGACCCGCCTCGCGATGAAAACGAAACGCCGGAGCCTTTCGGCCCCGGCGCTTCGTTCAGTTGCGGCTTGAGCTACTGGTTGTCTTTGAAGATCGCGTTCGCTTTGTCGCTTGCCGTCTTGATCGCGGCGTCGGGCGTCGCTTTCCCGGTGAGCACCGACGTCATCATGTCGGTCACGACGTTGCGCACGTCCTGCTGCCCGCGCACGTTCGGCTCGGGCGAGCTGTATTGGATGAGATCGAAGCCCTGCTTCCCCTGCGGGACCTTTGCCCAGTAGTCCTTGAGAATCTGCGCGTCTACTGCGGACTTCCGGACGGGCATGTAGTAGGAGGTCGCCGCGAACTGGGCGGATTGGTCCGTCTCGCTCATCCATTTGATGAAGAGCCACGAAGCGAGCTGCTTTTCGGCCGTGCTCTTGAAGATCGCCACGTTGGCCCCGAACTGGACGGTCTTTGGCTTCGCGGGATCCGTCTGGGGCAGGTTAGCGATGCTCCACTTCGCGCCGGTCTTGTCGGCGATGTCCTTAAGGAAAGGGATCGACGAGGTCGTCGAGAGGTAGAAGAGCAGCTTCCCGCCGGGCAGATCGTTCTGCCAGTCGAAGCCGGCCGGGGTATATCCGCTGCCGTCCTTGTTCATGCGGTCGTACATCTGCAGGACCTGGAGGCCCTCTTTGCCGTTCCACGCGACGGTCTGGTTGTCCGCCGCCATGAGGCTGCCTCCGCGCGAGTACACCTGAGCGTTGAAGTACGAGGCGTCGGTGGTGAAGCCGAAGCCGTAGCGAGTCGTCTTACCGGATGCGTCCTTCTTCACCGCGGCCTTCGCCGTCGCCTCGAATTCGTCCCACGTCTTCGGGATCGGCTTGCCGAGCTCCTTGAGGATGTCTTCGTTCACGTACATGACGGCGAGCGACTTCGTGAATGGCCAGGACAGGAGCTGATTGCCGAACTGAGGAAAGATGTTGGTGTCGTAGTAACCCTTGTAGATGTCGTCCTGGCTCGCCTTCGTCAGGCCGTTCGTTTTGCTGTCCTTATACGGTCCGAGATCGACGACCGCGGCCGCCTTCATATAGTCGGCGACGTTGCTCTCGTAGGCGTGAGCAAGCTCGGGGAGGCTTCCGGCCTGGATCGCGCCCATCAACTTTTGGCCGAGAACGGTGTAGTTGCCTTGGTTGAGGGCGGTCACGGTGATGCCCTTGCCGTTGGTGTCGTTGAACTTCTTGACCATCGCGTCGAGCGCCACCTGCTGCGGACCGCTGAGCGCGTGCCACAGCGTGACGGCAACCGGTCCCGAGAGCGTGATGTCCGCCTCCGTGGACTGCTGCGGCGCCGGAGCCGCCGCGTTGCACGCGGCGGTGACCAGCATGATCGTCGCGAGGATCGTCCCCTTTACCCGCATGAATCTTCCCTCCTGCGTGACATACGCATCCCCCTCATCCTCGGATGCCCGTGCGTGCGATCCCTTGCACGAGGTAGCGCTGGGCCACGAGGAAGAGGACCACGATGGGAGCGACCACGAATGTGGACGCCGCCATGAGCAGATGGTAGCTCGACCCCGCTTCCTGCCGGAACCCCGAGAGGCCCACCTGGACGGGTCGGAAGTCGGGCCTCGACGTGACGATGAGCGGCCACTGGAACGCGTTCCAGGAGCCGAGGAACGTGATCAGTCCAGCGGTGATCAGGGCCGGTATCGAGAGCGGAAGAACGATGCTCCAGAGGAATCGCAGGTGCCCCGCGCCGTCGATCCGCGCCGCGTCGGAGAGCTCGCTCGGAATCGACAGGAAGAACTGGCGCATGAGGAAGATCGAGAAAGCGCTCGCGATGAACGGGACGATCTGCACCTGATAACTGTCGAACCAACCGAGGCAGGGCAGGCCCAGACATCCGTTGCGGCTCGGGCTCATCAGAACGTAGTTCGGGATGAGCGTCGCCTCCGCGGGGATCATCAGTGTCGCCAGAAAGATCGTGAAGAGCAGGCCCTTCCCGCGGAACCTCATTCGCGCGAACGCGTAGGCGGCGAGACACGCGGTGCAGAGCTCGAGCACCGTCACCGTCACCGACACGAAGATCGTGTTGACGAAATACCGGCCCCACGGGGCTCGGTTCCAGGCGTCGCTGTAATTCTCGGGATGAAGCTCGGTCGGGAAGATCGTCGGCGGCGTGCGCGCCGCCTCGAGGACGTCTTTCAGTGAGCTGGTGATCATGAAATAGAACGGGTACGCGACGACCACGGCGACGACGATGAGCACGGCGTGCTTTGCGATCGCGCCGACGCGGGGTCGCATCGAAAACCGCGGGACGCCTCGCTCCAGAGTGATCGCCCTAGCCATATTGGACGCGTCTTCCCAGCACCCGGAACTGGACGAGCGTGAATAGCAGGATCACGAGCGTGAGGATGAACGCGAGCGCTGCCCCGAGACCGAACTGGGCCTGCTGGAATGCCGTCCGGAAGACGAGGAGCGTCACCGTGCGTGTGGTGTCGAGCGGCCCGCCGTTCGTCAGGACGTACACAGAGTCGAACGATCTCAAGACACCTATTGAAGCGACGGTGAAGACGAAGAACGTGGTCGGTGAGAGAAGCGGGAGTGTGATCTTGGTGAAGATCTGTCGCTCGCTCGCGCCGTCAAGACGCGCGGCCTCATAGAACTCCTGCGAGATGTTGGAAAGCCCGGCGAGGAAGATGACGATCTGATAGCCCAGGTAATGCCAGACGGTGACGAGCGACAGGACTACGAGTGCGAGGCTCGGCCCGGCGAGCCAAGCGGGCAGCGTGACACCGAACGCGGAAGCGGCGAGCTCGAAGATGCCGCTCGGTTCTTCGAGCCACTTCTGCGCTCCGATGCCCACGAGTCCGACGACGGCGTTGGCCGGCCCGTACTGAGGATTGAAGACCCACACAAACACCGCCGCGGCCGCGACGAACGAGGTCACATAGGGGAGGTAATAGAGAGTGCGATACAGGCCGCGGGCGCGCATCTTTTGGAAGAGCAGGTACGCGAGCACGAGCGCGACGGCCATCTCGAGAGGCACCGTGAAGATCACGTAGGCGAACGTGGTGGAAAGGGCGCGCCAGAAATCGGGACTGCGGAGCGCGCTGTCGTAGAGCCAATCGGTGTAGTTGCCGAGGCCACGGAAGGCCCCCTGGATCACGTCCCACTTGAAAAGCGACATGTAAAAGGCGGCAATCGCCGGTATGACCTTGAAAATTCCGATGATGACGACGGCCGGTAGGAGGAAGAGCCACGCCTGAAGCGTCTCCATCGGGAACCGACGGCGCGGCGACGCGCGGACCTTCGCAGGAATGACCTCGGCCGCCACCGGCTGCGATGATAGGCGAGCGATGCCGATCTACGACTATCACTGCGATCACTGCGGCCACTCGTTCTCACAGGTGCAGTCCTACAAGGACCTGCCGGTCGAGAAGTGTCCGAACTGCGGGAAGAAACCGCGACGCCTCATAGCTCCGTCGGCGGTGGTCTTCAAAGGGTCGGGCTGGTACAAGACAGATAGCCGGCCCGCGGAGAAGAGCGAGGCGAAAGCCGAGACAAAGTCCGAGACAAAGTCCGAAACAAAGCCCGAAACGAAGTCGGACGCGAAATCCGACGCGAAGGCGAAGCCAAAGGATCAGGTCGCTCCGAAGAGCGAGGGGTCATCCTAGGCCGGGCCGTTGCGCGCGGCCGGGCGGCGATCGTGAGCTTCGCCGCCGACGAGTGTCCCTTCCTCGCCGGCGCCGTCGCGTACCAGATCTTCTTTGCGCTCATCCCGCTTCTCGCGCTGCTCGTCGGAGTGCTCGCGTTCGTCTACGGGCCGGATCGCGCCGAAAGCGATCTCGTCGAGATCCTTCGCGACGTCTACCCATCCGCGACATCGCAGGAAACGCGGATCGCTCGCGAGCTGGTCCAGGGCCGTGCGCTGTCCTTGTCGCTCGGCGTGATCGGCACGGTATTTTCGACGATGGCCATCCACGGCTCGCTCGATCGCGCCTTCGCCGCGATCCTCGGCCGGGAGGGCCGGCGGAGCTTCGTACGAGGACACCTCACCGCCGCGGGATTCGTGGCTGCTCTCGCGGCGCTCGCCCTCATCTCGTTCGCCCTTTCGTTCGGCACCGCGTCGATCTCCGATGCCCTCGTCGGGGCCGGTTTCGGCGGCGTGGTGTGGGTCGGTGTTCGCCTCCTGTCTCCCCTCGTCGGTCTTCTCATCGGTTTCGTCTTCTTCTTCGTCGTCTATCGCTCCGTCCCGCGACGCCGGCCGTCACGGCGCGCGGCGGGTGAGGCCGCGCTGGTATCGGCCGTGCTGTGGGAGGTCGCCAAGCTGGCGTTCGGCTACTTCACCCGAGCGCTCGCGCTGTTCGCGGCCTACGGGCCGCTCGCGTTCGCGGCGGGGCTTCTTACCTGGATCTACGTCACAGCGGCCATCATCTTGTTCGGC
>Ga0209807_1001658_pt1 | contig 10664 bp, 14 predicted proteins | sample GraSoiAngelo_154_FD_186168 | JGI IMG/M metagenome (GOLD analysis project Ga0209807, IMG submission 186168) | Grasslands soil microbial communities from the Angelo Coastal Reserve, California, USA - 14_1009_13_20cm (SPAdes) (version 2) | ecosystem: Environmental > Terrestrial > Soil > Grasslands ... | reverse complement strand
GCAGTGGCTCTCGAGTGGTTAAGCCACTTCAGCGTAGGCCCATAGGCGGCGTAGAAGTAGAAGGCGAACGGACTGATCATGATGATGACTTCGAACATGACGAGACCGTAAAGGATGGCAACCGTACGCGAGAGCCACCGACGCGCCGCACCCCTTGGCGCCGTGGACAGGATACCCTGGGGAGATGGAGCGGCCGACATAGATCCTCCTCGAGCACCTGCGATTGTATTCGAAACGTCCCGCACATTTTCAGCATCGCTCCCGCAGTTCCAAACCCTGTCCCGTACAGTTTCGTTAGCACAGTAATCTCGGCTGGTATTTGACCGCTCGCAGTACATGGGCTGGATTCCTGCGTACGCGGGTGGGTGGTTCTGCCTGGTCGGTCAGCTCACTATCAGGCGCAAAACACAGTTTCGGGGGCGAATCTGCTCTTCTGAAGACGCCTGCAGCGATGGGAACGCCATGATCTACGGACACATGATCTACGGACAGAAGAACAGTTTCCAGCCAAGAAACTGCTCACCTTTTTGAAATGCGCAGCTAATCCTGCAGAACTGCACCGCTGCTGTGCGAAAAGCGGGCAGTCTTCCGTTCCCCCGCTTTAGGTCTTAATTCCCCAGAGCGAATGCAGCGCCTGTGACTGATCCTCCGAGAGAAGCCGCTGGCTGTACCGGCCGAATCTTCCTATCCCAACTCGCGACGCTAATTTCTTGAACTCGCCCCACGAGAGGGCGTGCCGCTCGGCATCTGAATAATACTCGGTGAAAAGTCTGGTGCGTTTTCCCTCTTCTTCTTGCCGCCACAAGATCGGCGCATGTCTGTACACCTCGGTCGGGCGCTTTGCATTCAGTGCAGTGAAGATCTCAACAATGGAATCGCCGGCACGAGCTGATTTTCGGAAATTGGACGGCCCGGTAAATCGGAGCCACGGAACGTTACTAGATCGGCGATGCCTGTGCTTTAACGCCTCCTTTGTACCTTGTTCGACAAATTCCTTCTCCCGGGGATCGTCCGCACGTTCCTTCACTCCCACCAACCACGTCTGCGGCGAAGAATCCCGCAGCGGCAGCACTCGGCGGGCGAGTACGCGCGGAAAACGCCGGGGTCTGCGGTCTACGGGAAGCGACCGAATACGCCGAAGAAACCGGTCATCAATCGGCAGAGAGCGATTTTGCAGCGCCTCAATAAATGCGCGTACCTGCGATGTGACCGTCGGCTGATCGGTTAAAACTGCGGCTTCCAGGAGATGGGTACGCGAGAGTGTGGAAACGTTTGACGACCCCACGATAGCTACCCGGTCGAGTAGGAATACCTTCGCGTGCAGGCCCGCGTAGGAGTATAGGTGCACACCGCGCCTAGCCAGCAAGTCCAGAGCGGTTTTAGAGGTCTCACCGCTTCGAATGGCACCATCCGAAGCATCCACGACCAGCGTGTCACCCCGCCGGAAGCGAATTCCAGAGGTATCGGTCAAGTATGCGACTGCAGCCATCCGTTGTCGACTTCGCGACCCTAATTTTCGAAGATGCTTCCATAAGTCACTCGACAGTAGTCGAATCATCGCACTCCTCCAAAGTCCGCCATTGTAGGATACGGAGAGGAGAAAACTAGAAACCGTACGGCGATTTGCTGTAAGCCTTGACTCCAAACATGTCCCGGAAATCTGTTCCTGACGATATTGAAAAACAAGTGTTGCTGTTGTGCAGACGGCGGTGCTGCATTTGTTTCGGTTTGGATGGAGATTTGAGTGTCAAGTCGGGGCAGATCGCTCATCTGGATCATGACAACACCAACAACGATCAGGATAACGTCGCTTTCCTGTGCTTGACTCATCACGACCAATACGACAGCACGACCAGCCAGAGCAAGGGGCTCAGGAAAAGCGAAGTCTGGCACTTCCGAAGCGAACTACACGCGAGAATCGCGAATGACATCGCATCGGCCGCCGCAGGAGCAGCCACACCCAAGCCCGATGTGGCTGTGATCTTCAAAGAGTCTCCCTTGTTCACTACAGAGCGCAAAGTTCGGCTCAGTAATCAGGTGAATGCGTTCTATCGCTATCTCACTGACATTGGTTTTGACCTTCCAAAAGATGCACCGCCCCTCGGAGTCAGTGCAGGAGTGAGTTTCGGCAGCGTGACTCCGGGCACAGTCTACGATGCCTCGATGTTTATTCCGGGGGATGGCATCGATAACCTCGACAACGTCACCAATGCATACTCGCTCTTCCTGTTCTCGTATCTGCTCCAGCGCGTAGACCTCACTCCAGACGCCAAGACACTCATCATGCGGTCGGTCTGGATTTTCGCCAACTACTATCGGGCAAGCTTCGTGAACAAGCACAGTGTTGACCCGAAATCCTCGGCAGCGAAACTGGAAACTGCGCTGTGGGACATTCGCCGTATTTACGGGAAGGATTTTGTAGATAGGGCCATGTTCTTCACTTTCAAGAGATGGCGACCGCCAATGCCAACAGAAGTGGATTTCGATACCTTCTTCACGGTGCGGTTCCTCATTGGAGAAGCGGTAATCGACAACATGGGGCAACACGACGATCCGATCCGTTCCCTTCTAAAAGAGAGAGGTCTACTGCAAGCCTCGTAAAAACCCAGTAACAATGAGGATTTTGCAAGTTTGATAACGAAAACAAGTTTTCCGACTACCTGGATTGGAGGTGGGAGGACGCGTCATGTTTTCAACGATTCGTTTCAACTGATGGGCAGCGCGCGCTGGAAGGCGTACTCGTGCGTGTGTCCGATTGCGCGGTTACCAATCACCATGATCCAGTGAAGCTGCTGCGCGCTACAGTCCACTCAAAGAAGGCCATAAAGAAAAAAGAGGCCGCGTCAGTTGCGGTCTCCTATGGATTGGATTTCGACTCGGTCGTCTTGGCAGGATGAAGAAGCTTGCGTTTCTTCAGGAACGCGATGATCGGGTTGCCCCGTTCTACTTCCTGGGGCAAGGCCTTTCCATGGAGACTATAATGGCGCGCGGATGGCCCTCATCTCTGGCACCAAACTCGGGCCGTATCAAATCCAGGCTCTCATCGGCGCAGGGGGAATGGGCGAAGTGTATAGTGCCCGCGATACCCGGCTCGACCGCTCGGTGGCCATCAAGGTTCTGGCGGCATCCCTCGCGAACGATCCCGAGCGACTGCGGCGTTTCGAGCAGGAAGCGCGCGCTGTGGCAGCGCTAAATCATCCGAACATCTTGGCCATCCACGACATCGGCACACAGGACGGGACGTCCTATCTTGTTTCAGAATTTCTTGAAGGCACTACGCTGCGTATACAGCTTGCGAACGGTGCCCTGCCGGCGCGCAAGGCAATCGAATACGCGCTGCAGATCGCAGAAGGGCTGGGAGCCGCGCACGACAGAGGCATCGTCCACCGCGACCTCAAGCCGGAGAACATCTTCGTCACCAAAGACGGAAGATTGAAGATCTTGGATTTCGGCCTGGCGAAAGTCCAGACTCAGGCGGCGACCCTCTATGGGACAACGGTACTATCGCATACCACACTGGGCGTGGTGATGGGCACGGCGGGCTACATGTCGCCGGAACAGGTGCGTGGAGAAAGCATCGACCACCGATCCGACATCTTTAGCTTCGGCGCAGTGCTGTACGAAATGCTGTCGGGCGGGAGGGCGTTCAACGGCGACACAAATGTGGAAATAATGAGCGCCGTCCTGCGTCATGAGCCGCCCGAGATCATCCGAGCAACTCCACCGGTCCACCCCGCCGTCGACCGCACCATCCGGCATTGCTTAGAAAAGGATCCACTGGAACGCTTCCAGTCGACCCGCGACCTGAAATTTCAGTTGGAAATGGCGGCAGAGGGTTTGTACTCCGGAACTGAAACCACACGCGCCTATGGTTCTCCATTTCGTCGGCGGTGGCTAATGGCGCTGCTGATCGCACTATCGCTCATTGCGTTGTCTCTCCCTCTGCTTCTCGCTAGGCTTTCGGCAAAACGAGAACCGCCAGCCTACAAAAGACTGACGTTCCGGTCAGGTGCCGTTGGCACGGCAAGATTTTCGAGTGACGGGCGAACCGTCGTTTACGGTGCCGCATGGGAAGACAACCCAAGCGAGATCTTTGTCAGTCGTGTCGACAGTAGCGACGCTCGGCCACTTGGCATCGGATCTAGTGAGCTGCTTGCAGTCTCTAAGAATGGGGAGCTTGCAGTGCTCCTGAAACCGACCTGGCAGTTCTATGTTTGGCATGCTTCCGGAACGCTGGCTACCGTTCCGCTGGAGGGGGGCACGCCACGTGAGATCGCGGAACACGTGACTGCGGCTGACTGGGCGCCCGATGGTTCCGGTCTGGCCATTGTAAAGAATGCAAGCAGGCTTGAGTTTCCGATTGGCAACGTGCTGTTTCAGTCCGCTGGCGTGCTCAGCCACCCGCGTTTTTCACCCGACGGGAAGACAATTGCCTTCATTGATCATCCGCCAGCGACAACCATCGGCTCCCTTGTTATTTGTGACACGAAAGGCACGGCAAAGGTTCTCGCATCCGGTTTCGGTTCGGCAGGCGGTGTCGCTTGGACGCCTGATGGGAAAGAAATTTGGTTCAGCGCAGTTCGCGGTGGGACGGCGCAACAGCTCTTGGCAGTTTCTCGCCACGGCAAGGAGCGGTTGGTTACTCGAGGGATAGGCTCTATTACCGTCCATGACGTTGCGCAGGACGGGCGGGTGCTGTTCACCCGTGATGACTTCCGCACGGGTATGAAGGCTCTAGCTCCGCGCTCGACTGAGGAGCGTGAATTATCATGGTTCGACCTGTCCCTCATGGGTGCCATTTCGGCGGATGGTGAAATGGTCGCGTTTTCTGAAAGCGGAGAGGCAGTCGCTGGAAAGGGCTATTCATACGTTCGCAGCATCCGTGGTGCGTCCGCCGTGCGCCTCGGTGAAGGGCGGCCTTGGTCCATATCACCAGACAAGAAATGGGTGGTGGTGACGACGGAAAGTATTCCACCTCAGCTCATTTTGCTACCTATCGGGCCCGGCGAACCAAAGAGATATCCTCCGATCAACGGCGACATCTCTTATGCCACGTTCTTGGGGGACGGGAAGCAGATAATCTTTGACGTGACGGCAGGCGATTCCGACCGCATGTACATGATGACGCTGAATACAGGTAAAGTGAAACCAGCGCTACCAGAAGGTGTGTTCGGTATCGTGGCTTCGCCCGATGGTAAGTATGTTGTTGGTTCGAGTGTTTCTGACCGGTCCGACAAAATCTACGACTTGGCCGGTGGATCGCCGCGTCCGATTAAGGGCATATCAGAGCGTGAGCGGGTCGCGGCATGGGGAACCCCACCTTTGCCGTTGTATGTGGCCACCCGGGGAGGCTCTGTTGTCAACCTCTTCCGCCTGGACCCAACCACAGGGCAGCGGAGGCTCTGGCGACGGTTGATGCCTTCCGACCCGGCTGGTGTTCGGCTGATTGCCGACCTCTACATTGCTCCCGAGGCACAAGCGTACGGCTACAGCTACTATCGTTTGCTCTCGCAGTTATACATCGCGGAAGAACTTCGTTAGCGGCGCGTCGTGACAATTCCCATCCAACGGTGAGTTTTGTGAACAATTCCTCTTCTGGCGCGAAGGCCGGGAACTAGAGGAGTTCAGGTCGTCAGGTGAACTCGCCTAGAAACCGACCTTTCGACGGATTGTCCAGCAGAGAACCTCATCCGGCGAAACGGAAGGCCGCTGTTTGGCAGCAGCGGCGCTAATTGTTGCAACTTAATCCGGCTCTCTGCGAATCTTTTTTCGGGCACGCTTTCGCGCCAAGGCTTGCTTCAGTCGGCGCTTCTCGCCCGGCTTCAGGTAGTAGGAGTGGCGCTTCACTTCCTTAATGATGTCTTCCGTCTGAACCTTGCGCTTGAACCGACGGAGGGCATTCTCTAACGACTCGCCCTCTTGCAGCCGAACTTCTGCCAAACTCATCACCCCCAAACCAGCCCTAATTGGAGATATTAGAGCTTATCCCATTTGCGCTACCCTCCGTCGAGCAAATTGCCAAATAACACTCTGGTCACAAGGCTCAGGAAGTTCAACTTCCCGTTATTCATCGACCGCTTCGGACTGTTACTACGAGCCTAGTCCAGCCTTTTTTAGCTAAACATCCTTCAGTTGGGTCTCATCCATCCCGAAATAGCGGCCAAGTTCATGGATGACCGTCAGGCGGATTTGTTCGCGGACTCGGGCCTCGCTGGAGCAGACCGCTTCAATATTCTTCTGATAAAGCACGATGTAATCGGGCCCCGTCGTTAGGTCAAATATGCTCTTCTTGGTCGTGGGCACGCCATGGAAGAGACCCAGAAGCAGCCGCCCTTGCTGCCCCGACTGCGATGATGGCTGGTTCGGCGGCATATCTTCTGCCAGAACAGCAACGTTACGAATGCGACTGCGAAATTCCTGTGGGAGCGAATCGAGCGCGTCCTCGACTACTACCTTGACGAAATGTTCACGTTTCATCCTTCACCCACTGAAATAAATAAGGGCAGGCTCACTCTGAGTAGCCGTCGTCTTTGTCGTCATCTTCTTTGCCGTCGCCTTCGTCTTCCTCTTCGTCTTCCTCGCCTGGCCCTTGTCGAAGGAGGACATCGGCAGTTACCGACCAGAAGGGTCTGAGTCGGGGCATTCTGGATGTATTCTGCCCATGTCCAATGGTACGCCTCGTAGCCTTTGGCAACCTAGCGACAATGGGCGGCCCACTGAGAGACAGCAAAATGTTATGCCGATTCTGAAAACTGGCGTGCTCTATTTCGAGCTCGTATTCGGAGCGGGCTTCGTGCTTGGAACCATTCGCACACTGTGGATTGTCCCGTGACTCGGGACAAGAATGCCGGAGAAGGCATGAAACGTTTTGCTGGCGAACGCGAAGTCGAAGGAGAAGAACAACAGAAATGAAAAGGGCCGTGACATTGGTTGTGCTCTAGCCGCCAACTCTTGCGAGGGAGCCAGCAGCGTGGAAGCACGCACCATCACAGCCCTCTGATGCGATCACTGCTTTCGCAGTCCCAAACCCCAACTGGTCCTCGCAGAGCCAGTCGGATTTTTCGGGTCTGGTTGCCCGGCAGGTTGCCCTACCGAGCGGATCACTCAATCTACTTCGGATTGGCTAATTTTATTTGAACTAATCCTTTCGATCGTCGACGCTGCGCACCGTAAACGGTCTATCGCTTGTTGTCAATGCCGCTTTTCGGTGCAATGTCCAACCTGACCAGTGTGCACAGTTAGAGTTGCAATTCATTGAATGGTTGATACTTGCTGAATGTGAAGAACACATTGTAATGTTTTCCACAAAACTTCCACAGCGCGGGGGAAAGCCCAGAGTGGCCTTTGCTAAAGAACCAGATAAATATCTTGACCTCAGAAACATTCTTAGGCATGTTTGTCCAGACAGGAGCGGATGTTAAATCTCGTAGCCTTCGTGGACGGCGGCTCTCTGGGAAATCCGGGGCCTTCTGGCATTGGGGTGGTGATCGAAGGATCTGAGAGAGGCACAATCAGAATCGCCAAATGGATCGGCCACCAAGATAACAATGTGGCTGAATACGTGGCATTGCTAGAAGCCCTGCAGTGTGCTCTGTCGCTTAGAGCCAAGGCGCTACACGTCTACTCCGACTCCGAAGTGATGGTCAGGCAGATGCGGGGTGAGTACAACTGCCGCAGTCCGCGGCTCTATTCTCTGAATTGGATCTGCCGCAAGTTGGCCCGCTCCTTCAATTTCTCCATCTCCCACGTCGGCCGTGAGCACAACTCCGAGGCCAACGATCTGGCCAACTCCGTCGTCCGCAAGCGGCTTTCATAAGCGCCAGCGTTGCTAAACTCTCCGTTTCTTAGGCCAGAGCCTTACTCAACGAGGCGTCTCCCGCGCAAGGCCTAGGTCCGACTTGGGTCTCGACAGTCTTTATGCGTTTCTACAGCGCACGTTCGGTCTTTTTCGGGGAATCAAGCAGTGCGTGCTGGGGTGGTCGGCGGCGCGCCACAGCACGTATGGGCTGAATATCTATCTGCAGGCAATGGATCATACGACGCAACGTATTACGGTGCATGCCGAGATCTTGGGCAGCTCTAACCTGATTACCCTTTTGCCCTTGTAAGACTGTAAGAATGAAACCCTTTTCAAACTCACGCACGGCTTCAGAGTACCCTATGCCAGTCTTGTACATATGCAGTACGAGATTTTCGAGCTGAACTTTCACGACGGAATTCTCCTTCGCTTGCACTCCTCAATTACGGGCCCCCGGAGCGGAGATTTCGTCGGGAGATGCGCCATCTTCGCGACTCAAGGCCACCATTAGTTCTTGCTAGCACACGCTTCTCTAGACCGTCCTGGCTCAGTCGTCAATGGGATTCTCACCGTGCTATGTGGTTTATCGTCAGCGGCCTGCAGATTGTCGAAACGCGTGTGCCAGAAAACTGTGCAGTCGAGCTTCGGCGTGCTCTAAGGGCACAGCAGTCCTAGAGTTGCAACCTGGCCGGCTGTATCTTGCGCGCCCGCTGCGCTGTGGAAATCTCGAAACAGCATAGAAACGATAAACAATCGACGAGATAGCACTCACGTGCCAAAGCGGGCACTCACGTGCCATTTCGAGAACCCAGCCGATGTCCTAATCTGATGTTGAACGCACTCGGGGGAGGGGCGTTCAAAGTTCAAGCGCCTCCAGTTAAATGCGAGGCGCTTTACTTTTTCTTAAGCATTCGCTTCTTCCAACTTCGTACAAGCCAACACGCAAGAATGCCAGCCAAGGACCGCACGGTGGCTCTTTCGAGCCATTCAGATTGTTCCAGATAAGCCGTTATGGTTGGCGGTACAGACATTCGGGAGGGGAGCATGGCAGATCATCTCAGATCTTCGTTCGCCATTATTCGCTTCAACTCCCGTACGTACGAGTCTGGCGGCGTTATGGCCGTCCTGCAAGCCCATACTGCGGCAGAAAATCTTATGAGGGACTACGAATTCGGCCAGAGCGAAGAAGATCGATACAACGGCTGGCGCTATTTCCTAGAAGAAACCGATCTGGCTCCTGGCATGAACGCTGATGAGGCAACCAAGCTTCGGCAAGTTCGGCTTGAGCGTCGGGAATCAGGTGCGTTGACAACACCTCAGTAGGTTAGATTTTTTCAGTGGGCAATCGTAGAACACCATGATCCAGTGAAGCTGCTTCGGGCTACAGCCCATTCAACGAAGGCCATAAAGAAAAAAGAGACCGCGTCAGTTGCGGTCTGTTGCGAAATCGCGATTGGGCTACGACCCGGTCGTCTTGGCCGGCTCAAGAAGCTTGCGTTTCTTCAGGAACACGATGTCGGTTTTCCGCAGCGGATGCAAAATGAGTAGTTGGGCCAGCCAAGTCCAGCGACCACTTCGTTGTTCCCTTTCTTGATCTCCTTTTTGCAGTTGTCGCATTTATGCGACTAGCATAGGCAAAGAAGAATTATGCTGATGCGGTCTCGAGCTTTGCGATGCGGGCCTCGTGCTTCTGCAGTTGGTCCTCGTGCCGGCGGAGTTGCTCCGCACCGACGGTGTTCTCCTGTTGGAGCGCCTCGACTCCTTTCAGGATGCCGTCTAGCTTAGTAATGACAGGATCGAATTTCTCATCCAGCTTCTTCTCCATGGTCTCGCCAACGGCTTCCAGAATGACGTTTGCCTGCTCGGAGAGGAGTTTATCCAGCTTCTTGTCAAGCCTTTCTTCGAACTTAGCTGACCCAAACACAGGCGGACTACCCAGCATGGTCGCATGATGGAAAGTTTGTGTACTTCAGCTCCACGGCGGGAGGTGAGCCGGCGTTTTATCGGGTGCAAATCAAGGACCATAAGCTGGAACGCGTGGCCAGCTTGAAGGATGTGAAGCGGCCAACATCGGGAACCTTCGCCTCCTGGACCGGCCTAGCTCCTGATAATTCTCCGCTGGCTCTGCGCGACATCAGCACTTTCGATATTTACGCGTTAGAGTGGGAGCTACCGTAGCCCTGCTTATGTTATCTAGAGCCGAATTGAAACCATTGCTTTTACGCACATCTGCCATCCTGATCCGTTACAATTCCCGTGATTGCCGAGTTAGGCATGCTTGCGACAAGGGGAGAGCGAAAAATGGCAAAGACAACGCCTAGAGCAAAGAATAGCGCCTTTATGAAGCCAATGCAGCCTTCAGAGCACTTGGCCAAAATTGTCGGCGCAGAACCACTGCCTCGAAGTGAAGTCACAAAAAAGATTTGGGCCCACATTAAGAAGCACAAACTTCAGAATCCAAAGAACAAACGAGAAATCCTGGCCGATGATAAGTTGGAGCCGATCTTTGGCAGTAAGAAACTGGACATGTTTCAGATGACCAAGGCGGTCAACAAGCATTTGAAATAAGGGGCTGGAGAGTCACAGCTTTGATGAACTGTTGCGCTGAAGCTCCAGAAGAATCCATTTTCTGCGATAAAAATTCTCCTTGTTATAAGCTGTGTTATAAGCTGCTTCCCGGCGACTCAACACTGCTTTGAATTCGTGGTTGGCAACGCTCTGATACTTCGACCGGAGGTGAGATCCGGTGCAAGCCAACTCAATCATCACACTCGTGTGGCTCCTGTCTAGTTCTTGGTGCTTAAGCGCAAACCGCCGATTCGGGGGTACTACTAAGCGTTCGGGAAGCCGCGGGTTACCGCAGCTA
>Ga0209807_1001656_pt1 | contig 10666 bp, 10 predicted proteins | sample GraSoiAngelo_154_FD_186168 | JGI IMG/M metagenome (GOLD analysis project Ga0209807, IMG submission 186168) | Grasslands soil microbial communities from the Angelo Coastal Reserve, California, USA - 14_1009_13_20cm (SPAdes) (version 2) | ecosystem: Environmental > Terrestrial > Soil > Grasslands ... | reverse complement strand
GTGCGCCAGTACAGTTGCTCGGTCTGGTTTTCGAGAAAATCGGGCGCGGCAAACGCATAGCAATAGGTCTCGACATAGCGATGGCCGGCGGCGTCGCCGAGCGGTGCGTCGCGCCAGCCGAACTTCCAGCCGGCATGCTCGGCGCCGATCCGCCAGCGGTCGAGCTGCACGGCCAGCGTGTTGGCGTCGAGCGCCTCCAAGGCCGGCACGCGGTACACGACGACCAGACGATGGATATTCAGGTGCAGCTGCATCAGCAGCTCGTCATGGAACGCCTCGACGATGTAGGTGGCTTCCGAGGCGCCCTGCACATGGCGGATCGCGACCCGCCCGCGCGCCGCGGCGCACAGCGAGGTTTCGTGCGGCTCGGTGTCGAAGCTCGGCAATCCGTATTCGACCGCCCGCAGCGCCTCCAGCATCTGGCCGGTCAGAAAATCCTCGGTGCGGCGCTGGGCTTCCTCAATCGTCAGCATGTTCCGGGAACGGAAGGGAAAGCCTTGCCGTTCCCGGCCCTTCACCCGCCTTCGGGCTGCGCCCTCAGGCACCCTCTCCCGCAGTGCGGGAGAGGGGTCTTTGGAAATTATGCGGCGGCGCGGATCGCGGCGCGCTTCACTTCGTTGCCGACAAAGGGCTCGAAGGCGGTGAAATTGTCCTCGAAGCGGCCGCGGAGATTGCGCGCGATCTCGTCATAGGCGCGCTTGTCGGACCAGGTGCCGCGCGGATCGAGCACATTGGCCGGCAGATCGGCGCAGCTCTCCGGAACCAAGAAGCCGAAATTCGGGTCCTGCCGCATCGGCGCGCCGGCGAGGCTGCCGTCGAGCGCGGCGCGGAGCAGCGCGCGAGTGTGGGCGATTGCCATGCGCTTTCCGACGCCGTACGCGCCGCCCGACCAGCCGGTGTTGACGAGCCAGCAATCGGCGTTGAAGCGGGCGATCCGCTCGCCGAGCATCTTGGCGTATTCCGACGGGTGGCGCGGCATAAACGGCGCACCAAAGCAGGTCGAGAACACCGCTTTCGGCTCCTTGCCGAGGCCGACCTCGGTACCCGCCACCTGCGCGGTATACCCCGACAGGAAGTGGTACATCGCCTGTTCGGAGCTGAGCTTGGCGATCGGCGGCATGACGCCGAACGCGTCGCAGGTCAGCATGACGACATTCTTCGGGTGCGGCGCGAGCCCGTGCTGATCCGCGTTGGGGATGAAATCCAGCGGATAGCAGGCGCGGGTGTTCTCCGTGAGACTCCCATCGTCGACATCGGGCATCCGGCTCACCGGATCGAGCACGACATTTTCCAACACCGTGCCAAAACGGGTGATCGTCCCATAAATCTCGGGCTCCGCGGTCGGCGAGAGATTGATCACCTTGGCGTAGCAGCCACCCTCGAAATTAAAGATGCCGCGGGGGCTCCAGCCATGCTCGTCATCGCCGATCAAGGTGCGCGAGGCGTCCGCCGACAGGGTTGTCTTGCCGGTGCCGGACAGCCCGAAGAAGATCGCGCAATCGCCCTTCGCGCCGACATTGGCCGAACAATGCATCGGCAGCACGTCGCGGGTCGGCAGCACGAAATTGAGATAGCCGAATACCGATTTCTTGATCTCGCCGGCATAGCGGGTGCCGCCGATCAAGACAAAACCGGCCGCGAAGTTGACCAGGATAAAGGTCTCCGAGCGGATGCCGTCGAGTTCCGGGATCGCCTTGAAATCGGGGGCGTGGAGGATCGTGAAGGCCGGCCGGAAATCGGCCAGCTCGCCCTCGGGCGGGCGGATGAACATGTTGCGCGCAAACAGGCTGTGCCAGGCGCTGGGGCTGATCACGCGGACAGGCAGCCGGTATTCCGGGTCCGCGCCGGCATAGAGGTCCTGCACGAACAATTCGCGGCCCTGCAGATAGGCGAGCATCCGCTGCTGCAGACTGTCGAAGCGAGCGGGGTCGATCGGCTGGTTGATCGGGCCCCACCAGACCGTGTCTTTGGTCCCGGGCTCATTGACGATGTATTTGTCGCGCGGCGAGCGCCCGGTATGGCGGCCGGTATTGGCGACAAAGGCGCCGCCCAGCCCGAGCTCACCCTCCCGGCGCGAAATCGCGTATTCGTAGAGATAGGGCGCGGTCAGGTTCCAATGCGCCGGCCCGAGATGGTGCATCCCCTGCTCATTGAGGTCGAAGCGCGGCAGGCGCGCGGTCACCCGATTGTCCGCCTTATCCAAGCTTCCCTCCTTCACGGGCCGGGCCGGCAATCCGCCGTCCAGCCGCCGCTATCCCTCTTTCCCGGCAAAATAATCCCCCCACCTATGCCGGGCAAGCCGCACGGCTTGCGGCGAAACCGCCGGTAGCGGTGGGACGCGGCCTCAGATGCCCGGGATTACCCGCGCCCGCTGCGCCAAATCCGCCAGGGCAAGGCGGGCGGCGGCCGGGGTCAGCACCGGCGCCTCGAAGTCGAGCCGCGCCGTCTCGCCGCCGGCTTCCATCGAGCGTCGCAGATCGATGCCCTCGGGGTCGATCCCGGTCATGCGCCACCCCGCCCCCTGCCGGCCGATGAGGCGGTTCGCATACAGCTCGATCGCCTCGGCATGGTCGCGGTTCATATGTTCGAGGATCTCGGGCTCCGCATCGGCGAGCGGCCGGGCATCGGCCGAAAAGCGCAATTCCGCGGCCTCGACCCAGTTGATGCGGCCAAAGCCCGCGACGAGATGGCCACGCTCGATTTCGACGCGATACAGGTGGAAATCGGCAAAACCGGCATAGGACGCGGCCGAGGGGTGGCGCGCGGTGAAGCGCGCCAGGGCGCGCGGGTCGTCGCGGCGTTCGGCGCGGCCCAAAAGCGTCAGCCGCGGGCCCGCCAGCGGGTCGGGATGCCCGGCGACATCCTCGAACAGCAGCGAAACAGAAGGGCCGGCGGCCAGGTTTTTCGTGTGCTGGGCGAGATCGGACAGCAGCAAAAGCGGGCTCGCATCCATATCGCAGGCGGTAGCCACGAGCGAGACATAGGGCCGGCCGGCAAGGCTCGTGCCCAGCGCCGCATGGCCGCGGCTGCGGACCATCCGCCGCGCCGCTGCCCCGAGTTGGACGGCAATTCCGGGCTCAGCCATGGCCAAATGGCCCAACGGCGCCGCAATTTCGCCTGACCCGCAAGAAATAGCTCGTCATCAACACCCCGGACGATGATTCGCCTGCCAAATCGCGCCCGAACTGCGCAGAAATAGCGCAGGCTCGCGCCCACGAATAGCTCCGGCGGGCCCTTTTGTATTTGCCGCCGCGCCGCCATATTTCTGTATCAAACCGGCCGGATCGGCGGCAATTGCGCGCCGCAGCGGATCTTGGGGGATGCATCCGTGGCAAATACGATTGCCCTTGTCGATGACGACAGGAACATCCTGACCTCGGTGTCGATGGCGCTCGAGGCCGAGGGCTTTTCTGTGCGCTGCTTCAGCGACGGGGCCGAAGCGTTGAAGGGCATGACCGCGCAGCCGGTCGATGTCGCCGTCCTCGACATCAAGATGCCCCGGATGGACGGCATGGAGCTTCTCGGCCAGCTGCGGCGGCACAGCCATATCCCGGTCATTTTCCTGACCTCGAAAGATGACGAAGTCGACGAATTGCTCGGCCTGCGCATGGGGGCCGATGATTATATCCGCAAGCCGTTCTCGCAGCGGCTTCTGATCGAGCGCATCCGCGCCTTGCTTCGGCGCGGCGAATTGGCGCGCGATCGCGAAGAAGGCCAGGGCGAGCCGGTCATCGTACGCGGTCCGATGACGCTCGATCCGGCGCGCCATCAATGTACCTGGAACGGCGAACCCGTCGAGCTGACGGTGACCGAGTTCCTGATCCTCAAATCGCTGGCGCAGCGTCCGGGGCACGTCAAAAATCGCGATCAGCTGATGGACGCGGCCTATGGCGAGCATATCTACGTCGATGACCGCACCATCGACAGCCACATCAAGCGCCTGCGCAAGAAGTTCAAGGCGGTCGATACCGAATTCGGCCAGATCGAAACTCTCTATGGCGTCGGTTATCGATACCGCGACCGCTGATACGAAACCGGGGCCCGAGCGCGCGTCCGACCCTGCTCCGGTCAGCCGGCCGATGCCGGCCGAGGCGCCGGCCATTGCCCAGCCTCAGAGCCAAGCCTCGCAGCAAACCCGGGTCGAGCCCCGCAACGGATTGCGTTGGCTGCCGCGGTTCCGCTGGCGGGCGGTCTCGCCGCTGACGCGGCGGATCGTCGCCGTCAATGTGCTGCCTTTAGCCTTGCTGGCGGTCGGTTTTCTGTATCTCGGCAAATTCGAGTCGAGCCTCATTGGACAGCAGATCGAATCGCTGCGTACCCAGGGCGAGATCTTTGCCGCGGCGCTCAGCGAGGGGGCGGTGCTCGATTCCGGCGACGAGGGCGAGATCCTGCTGCCCGATCTGGCGCGCCAGATGATGCGCCGCCTCGTCGAGCCGACCCGCCCCCGGACACGCCTGTTCGACATTCAGGGCAAGCAGATCGCCGACAGCCGTCTATTGCGCGGCCCGGGGGATGCCGTGCAAGTCATGGAATTGCCGCCACCCGAGCGCAAGAGCCTGCTCGGGCGCGTCACCGACCAAATCTATGACTGGATCGTCGAGCTGCTGCCGAGCCGGCACAAGCATCCGCCCTACCGGGAAAGCGATGCCGGCAATGCCGCGGATTATGGCGAGGCGATGCGGGCCTTGCGCGGCGAGAGCGGCTCGGCAGTGCGCAGCGACCCGCAGACCGGCGGGTTGGCGATCAGCGTCGCGGTGCCGGTGCAGCGCTACAAGGTGGTGCTGGGCGCAGTCATGCTGTCGAGCAGCAATGGCGAGATCGAGGAAGAGCTGCGCACGGTCCGCTTGGAGCTGTTGCGGATCTTTGGCGTCACGCTGCTGGTGACGATCCTGTTGTCGCTCTACCTCGCCAGCACGATCGCGCGGCCGCTCCGTCGTCTAGCAGACGCCGCCGAGCGCGCCCGCGGCCGCGGCGCGCGGGTCGAGATCCCCGATCTGATGGGCCGGGGCGACGAGATCGGCGAATTGTCGCGCTCGCTGCGCGACATGACCGATGCGCTGTGGCAGCGCATGAGTGCGATCGAAAGTTTTGCCGCCGACGTCGCGCATGAGATCAAGAACCCGCTCTCTTCGTTGCGCAGCGCGGTCGAAACCGTTGGGCGCATCGAGGATCCGGTGAAGCGGCGGCGCCTCATGGCGATCATCCAGGACGATGTCGAGCGGCTCGACCGATTGATCAGCGATATTTCCGACGCCTCGCGGCTCGACGCCGAATTGAGCCGGCAGGAGGTGTCGCCCACGCATATCGCCGCGATGCTGCAGGCGCTTGTCGAGATGCACGAGACGACCCGGGCGGAGGGCGCGCCGCGCCTCGTCCTCGACATTGCCGAGCGCGGGCGCGAGCTGATCGTGCCGGGCATTGAAAGCCGGCTATCTCAGGTGTTCGTCAACGTCATCGCCAATGCCGTCTCGTTCAGCCCGCCGCATGGCGAGATCCGCATTAGCGCGCGGCTCGATGGGCGCGCTGTCCTGGTCAGCGTCGAGGATGAGGGCCCGGGCATCCCCGAGGATAAGCTGACCGCGATCTTCGATCGCTTCTATAGCGAGCGCCCGGCCGGCGAGAAATTCGGCACCCATTCGGGGCTAGGCCTCTCGATCTCCAAGCAGATCATCGAGGCGCATCGCGGCCGCATCTGGGCCGAGAACCGCCTGGACGCGGACGGGACGGTGATCGGCGCCCGGTTTCTGATCCGCTTGCCGGCGGCGCCGTGAGCGAAACCCTGGTGATCCACGCGACGACTATCGCCATCGAGACGGCGGTCGGGCCGCGGGCGGTATTGCTCCGTGGTCCCTCGGGTTCGGGCAAATCCGATCTGGGCCTGCGACTGATTGACGCCGGGGGCCGGCTCGTCGCGGACGACCAGAGCGAGCTACAGCGCCGGGGCGCGCTCATCATCGTGCGGTCGCCGCCGACGATCGTCGGGCTTATCGAAGTGCGTGGCCTCGGCATCGTGCGGGTCGAGGCCCTGGCCGAGGCGCCGCTGGCGCTGATCACCGATCTGATGCCCGCGGAAACCATCGAGCGGCTGCCGGAGCAGGCCAAAGAGCGGCTGCTCGGCCTCGACCTGCCGCGGATCGCCGTGGCTCCGTTCGAGGCCTCCGCCGCGGCTAAAGTGGCGCTGGCGGTCCGCGCGGTGGCCGGCCCTGGCCTGCCGACGCTCACCGATTAGCGGTTTTGATTAAGACTCAATAAAGTTCTTTGAGGAGAGGCCGTCCTTGCCAGCGAGGGCAGCTATGTTCATCAAGCTTGGTGACGAACGGCTCGGACAGGGCTATATCCAGCCCCCGCAATATTCCCACGCTCCCGCCGGAGCCGCCCCCCAGGCGCCCGGCATGAGCAGCGAGCGGCCTCTGCCCTGCGTAGACGCATCGATTTCATGTTTGCGAGCTTGATCTGCGGTTTCCCCGGCAGCCCCGGGCGAATCCGCCGCGCGGCGTGCGCATGCGCCGGCGCGGCGGTCATCGGGACGGGCTGAGGTATCGGCGAACGGCAGCGGCCGAGGCCGGGCAAAGGGATTTCGATGATCGGTATGGTGTTGGTCACTCATGGGCGGCTGGCAACGGAATTTGTCGCGGCCCTCGAGCATGTGGTCGGGCCGCAAAGCCAAATCGCCGCGGTCTGCATCGGCCCCGATGACGATATGGAACAGCGCCGTCAGGAAATTCTTCAGCGCGTCGGCGAGGTCGACAGCGGCGACGGCACGGTATTGCTGACCGACATGTTCGGCGGCACCCCCTCCAACCTGGCGATCTCGGTCATGGATCGGGGCAAGGTGGAGGTCATCGCCGGCGTCAACCTGCCGATGCTGATCAAGCTGGCGAGCCTCCGCCAGAACGAGAAGCTCGATCGCGCCGTGCTCGGGGCCCAGGAGGCGGGCCGCAAATACATCAATGTCGCCTCACAGCTGCTCGCCGACGCGCGCCGATGAATTCCGAGCCCGCCAAGAACCTTTCCGAAGCCGCGGCGCAGACGCCGTCCACCGCGCGGCGAACCGTCGAGATCTGTAACCAGAAAGGATTGCATGCCCGCGCCGCCGCCCGCTTTGTCAAGACGGCCGCGCAATTCGAGGCCGATATCTGGGTGCGCAAGAACGGCACCGCGGTCTCCGGACGTTCGATCATGGGGCTGATGATGTTGGCCGCCGCCTCGGGCGCCCTCGTCGAGATTTCCGCGACCGGACCCGACGCCGCGACAGCGGTCGAAACGCTGGCGCGGCTGATCGAATGCAAGTTTGATGAGGACTGACGAGACGCCCGGGACCGCCATCGCCAAAGAACACAAGCTCAAAGGCATCGGCGTCTCGCCCGGGATCGCCATCGGACTTGCCTATATCGGCGATCGCGGCGAATTACCGGTCAGCGAAAGCCGCATCGACGAACCGCAGATCGAGCACGAGCGGGCGCGCTTTGCCGAGGCGGTCTCGACCTCGATCAAACAGCTGCGCAAATTGAAGACGCGGGCGATGGCGCTCCCCGGCTCGGCGGCGGACGAGATCGGCTCGGTGCTCGACGCGCATCTCGCGATGCTGGCCAATTCGCGCCTGATCCGCGGCGTCAACCGGCGGATCGGCCGCGCGCGGATCAATGCCGAACGCGCCATCCAGCTGGAGCTCGAGGAGATCGGCGAGACCTTCTCGGCGATGGAGGACGACTATCTCGCCGCGCGGATCGACGATATCCGCGTCGTCGGCGCGCGGCTCATCCGCAACCTCTTGAAGAAGCCCTATGTCGCCTATTCGAGTTTGAGCGGCGGCGCCATCATCCTCGCCGAGGAGGTGACCCCAGCGGACACCGCGCTGATGGACCCACGCCGCATCGGCGGCTTTGCTACCGAGTATGGCGGGCGCGAGGGCCACACCGCGATCATGGCCCGGGCGCTCGGCCTGCCCGCCGTCTTGGGCATTCCCGGGCTCCTCGACCACGCCCGGGCCGAGGCGCCGGTTATCGTCGACGGCACCGAGGGCGCGGTCATTCTCGATCCCGCGCCGGAGACGGTCCGCACCTACAAGGCACGGCAGCAGGAGGTGGCGCGCGAGCGTCGCCTTCTGAACCGGCTGCGGCGCCTGCCGGCGGTGACGCGCGACGGGGTCGAGATCGAGCTGCACGCCAATGTCGAACTGCCGGTCGAGGTCGAGCAGGCGCTGGCCAACGGCGCCGTGGGGCTCGGCCTCGTGCGCACCGAATTCCTGTACATGAACCGCGAGGACCTACCGGGCGAGGACGAGCAGTACAGTTTCTTCGCCGCGCTCGTCAGCGGCATGGAAGGCCGACCGGTCACGCTGCGCACCTTCGATATCGGCGGCGACAAGCTCCCCGAGGCCCTCGCCGGATATGCGGCGAGCGATATCGCCAATCCCGCGCTCGGACTGCGTGCGATCCGGTTATCGTTGCGCGACCGGCGTCTCCTCGATGTGCAATTGGCGGCGATGCTGCGTGCCGCCGCCCGTGGGCCGGTTCGGATCATGCTGCCGATGGTCTCGACAGTCAGCGAGGTCCGCCGCGCTCGCGAAGCGATGGAGCAGGTGTCGCGGCGGTTGCGGCGGCGCGGCGTGCGCATCCCGGATGAACTGCCGCCGCTCGGTGCCATGGTCGAAGTGCCGGCGGCGGCGTTGGCCGCCGATGCACTCGCGGCCGAAGCCGATTTCTTTGCGATCGGCACGAACGACCTCGTGCAATACACGTTGGCGGTCGATCGCAGCGATGAAACGGTCGCCGACCTTTACAATCCGCTGCACCCCGCTGTGCTGCGCCTTATCCAATTTGCGGTCGAGGCGGCGGCGCGGCGCGACATCCCGATCAGCATCTGCGGCGAAATCGCCGGCGACCCGCGCTATGCCGCGCTGCTTCTCGGGCTCGGGCTGCGGCAGTTGTCGATGTCGCCGCGCAACATCCCGCGGGTCAAGCAGCGCATCCGCAACCTCGACATGGTCGCCGCGAGCCGGCGCGTCCGCGCCATCATGGACCAATCCGACCCGGAGCAGGTGGCTGTGCTGCTCGACGATTTCAACGCGACGGTCTGGGCAACAATCGGGGTGGGCTGAGCCGCAGCGCCGGTCGAGAATTTGGCGGTTCAGTCGATCAGCCGTCTGATCTTTACCCGGTCGCCGGTATTGGCCAGACCGCATTCTTCGGTTTGATCCGGGCAGCCCTCGACCGGTTTTTCGGTTGCCATTCCGGACGCGACCTCGACGTTTTTTCCGGCGGCGACCTCGACCTCGAATTCATGGTCGCACACTTCGCAATGCCTGACTTCCGTTGGCATGGCTCAATCTCCTCTCGAGGTTTGCGGTCCCACCCGGCTAACACCGGCGGCTGGTCGTTCGACCGCGGCCTCCTCTTGCAGTTGGGGCACGCAGCCGCGATGCGCCGATACGGTGCGCGGCGCGCCGCCGGTTGACGACATAAAGATATCTTTATATCTTAAAAGCCTTCCCGTTTCCCCTCGCCGCCCGGAGCCGCCCGATGCCTGAAGTTTCCGATTACAATGGTTTTTCCGATTACCGGGTCGCCGATATCGGACTGGCCGAGTGGGGCCGCAAGGAAATAGCGATCGCCGAGACCGAGATGCCGGGGCTCATGGCGTTGCGCGACGAGTTCGGCCGGTCGAAGCCGCTCTCAGGCGCCCGCATCACCGGCTGCCTCCATATGACGATCCAGACCGCGGTCTTGATAGAGACCCTCATTCATCTCGGCGCCAGCGTGCGCTGGAGCTCTTGCAACATCTATTCGACACAGGACCACGCCGCCTCGGCGATCGCGGCGCGCGGCATCCCCGTCTTCGCCTGGAAGGGCGAGACCGAGGAGGAATACGAATGGTGCATCGAGCAGACCCTGAAGGGGCCTGATGGCTGGGTTCCGAACATGATCCTCGACGATGGCGGCGATGCGACAAAGATCGTGCATGACCGGCATCCGCATCTGCTCGCCGAAATCCGCGGCATCTCGGAAGAGACGACAACCGGGGTGCACCGGCTTTACGAGATGATGCGCAACGGCGAATTGAAGGCGCCGGCGTTCAACGTCAATGACAGCGTCACCAAGTCGAAATTCGACAATCTCTATGGCGTCCGCGAGAGCCTGGTCGACGGCATCAAGCGCGCCACCGATGTGATGATGGCCGGCAAGATCGGCGTCGTGTGCGGCTTTGGCGATGTCGGCAAGGGTTCGGCGGCGAGCCTCAGGAGCCAAGGCGCGCGCGTCATGGTCACCGAGATCGACCCGATCTGCGCGCTGCAGGCGGCGATGGAGGGCTACCAGGTCACGACGATGGACGAGGCGGCGCCGATCGGCGACATCTTCGTTACCGCGACCGGCAATATCGATGTGATCACGCTCGACCACATGCGCCAAATGCATGACCGCGCGATCGTCTGCAACATCGGCCATTTCGACAGCGAGATCGAGATCGGCGCGCTGCGCAACTATGTCTGGGAAGAGGTCAAGCCGCAGGTCGACGAGGTGGTCTTTCCGGACGGCAAGCGGCTGATCGTTCTGGCCAAGGGGCGGCTCGTCAATCTCGGCTGCGCCACCGGGCATCCGAGCTTCGTCATGAGCGCCTCCTTCACCAATCAGGTGCTGGCGCAAATCGAGCTGTGGACGAATCACGG
>Ga0209807_1001655_pt1 | contig 10669 bp, 10 predicted proteins | sample GraSoiAngelo_154_FD_186168 | JGI IMG/M metagenome (GOLD analysis project Ga0209807, IMG submission 186168) | Grasslands soil microbial communities from the Angelo Coastal Reserve, California, USA - 14_1009_13_20cm (SPAdes) (version 2) | ecosystem: Environmental > Terrestrial > Soil > Grasslands ... | reverse complement strand
CGCCGTGACCTCCTTCCGATCGCCCTGCTCGGCATCACGCAGTTCGGCATTCTCATCGCCCTGCTCAACGTCGGGCTCGCCTACATTCCATCGGCGCGTGCGGCGCTGATCTTCGCGACGCTGCCGCTCCTGACGAGGCTTTTCCTGGAGAGGCCATTTTCAATCCCGGCTCCACGGCTGCCAACGCCAGCTTCATTGTTCATGGCGGTGTGAACCTCCGTGATCCGGGCGTCCTTGGTTTCGATGGAGCAACTGCCGCCGAAGCGGAGATCACGAACCTCGGAGGCGACGTTGGCTTTGGCGAGGGGGCTGATGCTGGGAACAGCACCGTCATCAACCAAGGCCCTGGAGCCACAGCCTTCGGATCCACTTCGACTGCAGCGCAAGCCCTTATCACCAATAAGGGTGGCACCTCGCCCGGAGATCTGCGCATAGGTCATACCGGGTTTACTGAAACTGCCACGGCCGGAGTGGCTACGATTACAAACGAGGGCGGGAACGGCGCCGGAGCGGGTGCCGGCAGTACCTCATTTAGCGACACGTCGACTGCCGGGAGCGCCACACTCATCGCCAATGCCGGTGTGGATGGAGGAGCGGGAGCATCGATTAGCTTTTATGACTCAAGCGACGGGGGAACAGCGCGATTCGAAGTCTTTGGCAATGCAACTTTGGATGTCGCTAGTGTTAGCGGGACGCACGTCCCAACAATCGGCTCGCTTGAAGGCGATGGCATAGTCAATTTAGGGGCAAATAGCTTGGCGATCGGCAGCGCTAATAGTAACACTTCTTTTGCGGGCCTGATCCAGGGCACTGGTGCCGTTACAAAAGTCGGCAGAGGAGCATTGACCTTATCCAACGCGAATAGCTTTACCGGAGGAATGACTCTCAACCAAGGCGCGCTGATCGCCTCCAACCTGTTTGGCTCTGCGACAGGTGCCGGCCCGCTGCAGGTAAATGCGGGAACCCTGGCCGGTACAGGGATTATCGCCGGCGCGACGACGATCGGGACCGGCGCGTTTCTTGCCCCGGCGGCTGGAATGAATGCGCAAGCCACGCTCACGATCCAAAGCGCGCTCACCTTCAATGCCGATGCGACCTACACTTGCACCTTCAAGGCGAAGCGAAACAGGGTCACCACCGACAAGGTGAATGCCAACGGGGTGACCATCAACAGCGGCGCCATGATCTTGCTGAGCGGGCAGATCATGGGAGCCTTGAGCCAGGGACTCGTCCGGACCGTGATCACTAACACCTCTGCCCATCCAATAAGAGGGACCTTCAGCAACCTGCCCGATGGCGGGATCATCACAATCCACGGCAATAACTTCCAAGCTGATTACGAAGGTGGCACTGGGAACGATCTCACGTTAACCGTTGTGCAATAGAACATATCGCAAATCACAAGTAGGCTTCATGAAAACGACACTACTGATTTTCCTGACTATAACTCTCGCGCTCGACGTTTACGCTGGCAGCGCTAACTGGCTGCTCAATGCCGGCGATGGCAATTGGAACAACGCTTCGCACTGGATACCGGCGACCATTCCCAACGGACCTGACGATATAGCTACTTTTGATGTCTCGAACACACGCGTTCCTTCTGTCTTCGCCGACACAGAGGTTAACAGCATCGTATTCAATTCCGGTGCAAGCGCGTTTACAATTACTGTCATGCCTGGCTCTACGCTCACGGTCAGTGGCACGGGCATCATAAAAAATTCTGGCCAGACGCAGAACTTCATAACAGAAGTGGACGACTTCCTCAATGGAGGGGACGGCGGCAGTATCAGCTTTACCGGCGCGGCCACAGCAGGAGCCGGGAGCGTGTTCAGCGTTCGCGGGTCCGAAGGGAATTATGCCGCACAGGGGGGGCATATAGATTTCTACAATTCTTCCACCGCCGGCAGCGGCAGCTTTATCAACACGGGCAGCGCGTACGCCCACGGAGGAGTGGCGTCGTTTCGCGACAGTTCAACGGCGGCGGCTGGCACATTTACTAACTACGGTGGAGCAGCAACCTTTGGCGGTAATGGTAAGACAGAATTCCTAGACAATTCGTCGGCTGGCAACGCCATAATTACAAACAAGGGTGCCACTACACTCGCCTTGGGGGGCTTTGTCGATTTCTTTGGAACCTCGACGGCAGGTAACGCGGCCATTACCAATGAGGCAAGCTCAACTGCCTACACCGACGGCAGCTGGACGACTTTCTGGAGCTCTTCGAGTGGAGGCAACGCCACTATCACTTGCTACGGCGGCGCCACTGGAAGCAGGGGACTGGTGGATTTTACCGATGATTCTACCGCAGGCAACGCGACGATCATCTGTCACGGTGAGCCCGCGGATGGCGAAGGTGGAATAGCATTCTTTGACCAATCGTCCACGGGCGGCACCGCGCGTATCGAGCTTTTTGGCAAGGGCACCTTGTCGCTGACGAACCGCGAAGTACCGAAGCTGGCGGTGGGCTCTATCGAGGGAGATGGCTTTGTAAACATCGAACGTAATGGGCTCATGATTGGTAGCAACAACTTGAGTACTAGCTTTTCCGGCATCATCGATGACGCGGGCCTGGGCGGCTCGCTTACAAAGATCGGCAATGGCACGCTGACTCTTGGCAATGCCAATAATTATACCGGCGGCACCCACGTAAAGCGCGGCAGCCTTGTGGTGAATAACACCGGTGGCTCGGGAACAGGGACTGGGCCGTTACAAGTTGATTCGGGGAAACTTGGCGGCAAAGGAATCATTACGGGCGCGGTGACAGTCGGAAGTGGCGGTAACAAGCCAGCAGTGCTGACGCCCGGCGATCGTGGAACCGGTCTCCTCGTCATCCAGAACACACTCGTTTTTGGATCCAATGGAGCCTGCCACTGGCAGTTCGATACTCGAACATTCCAAGCTACTGGAGTGTTTGCTCAAGGCGTGACAATCAATAATGGCGCGACCTTTTCTGCGTCCGGACAGGGCAGCGTTCAGCTTCCGCTCGGAATGGTGTTTAGTGTGATTAGCAACACGGCGGCGACACCCATCGCGGGCACTTTTGCCAATCTTCCTGATGACGGAACAACCACTATCGGCAGCAACACTTTCCGAGCCAACTACGAAGGCGGCGACGGCAACGATCTCACCCTCACCGTCGTGCCGTAGAAAATTCCAATTGCTCACCGGGTCCACGCGGTCGCGGCGATAGGGTTGAAGTGGCTTGATTACGAAATCACGGACAACCGACCACCAGACCAGTTTGTTCGTAAATCGCGACCCGTGAGATCAGCGACCTCCACGCTTCGCTTCTCGTGTAGTCTCCCTTTAGTGGCGTTTTCTTGTTGTCCGCCGCGATGGTCTGCGCCGCAACCGTCTTCGCACCATCGCGCTGGCCAGCATTGTTTGCACAATCTCGCCGCGCTGGTTCGTGGTCACGTTGCGCAAACGAATAATTCCGTAGCGAGGCCGCGAACGCGAGAGGCGCATATCAAGAATCTTCGTCTCAACCGTGAGCACGTCGCCGGGTCGCACCGCATTGGGCCAGCGCAGCCTGTCCACGCCCAACCCTATTGCGCCCTTGGCGAAGTTCAGTGTTTGTACAAACAGTGCCATCGTCATCGCCGCGGTGTGCCAGCCGCTGGCAGTGAGTCCTTTAAAGATCGTTCGCTGCGCTTCCTTGCGGCTGAGATGAAACATCTGTGGATCGAACTTGCGAGCAAAGTCGATGAGCTTCTTCTCTGTCACTCGGAGTGGCTTGGATTTGAATCGATCACCGATTTTCAAATCCTCGAAATAACGCGCTTTCATGTTGAGAATGGCGGGAGCACATTCATGCGCAATTGCTCACAGTGAGCAACACCTAACCCGGATCGATCAATCCTTCGTTGATGTGGGATATATTTACTGAAGCTCGATACGTACAATGCAAACTCCTTGGCGCACTTGAACGTTGCGAAAGAAGGCTCAAACTTCATTGCGTGCCTCAGGTTTCTTTGCGCAGTCCATCAGAGAAAGTCGGCGGTCTTTTTTATTTCGGCCGGATGCTCGACAAAATCCGGCTGCACGCCAGGCGCGAATTGCCTTCAGATTATCACGCGAACCTGGGAAAGGGTTTCGATGAAAAATGCGTGAAGTTTCTCCGCGTCGATTACAATCAGCTGGTGGAACGCGTGAAGAAGGGCGGCACGGATGAGGAAATACTGGAATGGTGCTTCACAGCCGGGCGCCGACCGTCCGAAGACGACATTTACGTCTGGAACGAATTCATGCGAAAACGCGGGTGGAACGACGAAGTGTCGGAAATCGTGAACCGCCGGAAAGCCGAGGCAGGAATGGCCGACAGATCCGACATTCAGACGTCATTCCAATTCATCGACGCGGACGAAGGCCGGCTCCCGAAACCATAGGTAGGGTCGACGCGCTGCGCCGACCGGACGCCGCGGCGCGGCGTCCCACCCGTCACGAGCCATTATTCCTCCAAAGTGTCGATTCGCTCGGCGAGATTAAAATCAAGCTCCGTCAAACCGCCCTTGCTGTGGGTTGAAACAGCCAGACGAACTTTATTGTAACGGATGTCTATATCGGGATGATGTTCTTCTTCCTCAGCCACCTCAGCCACCCTGTCCACAAAATCGATCGCATCGACAAAATCATCGAATTCGAAAGTGCGCTCGATCTGGTTTTTCTCCAGTTCCCATTCCGGGATCTTTTTCATGCGACCCTTGAGCTCGCTTTGTTTGATCAAGTCAGCCATACCGGGACAACGAGTATCACCCGAAAATCGTTTTGCAACGGCAAATCGAGCGCTTAAAAATCGAGTATCCGGCGAACATTTTTAGCCGAATCGAATACCTCTAGTGCACACTGGCGGGCTTGCTTCGACAGCTGAGACCAATTGCGCAGCACTTCGCGAACGGCGGCGGCCGCCTCAGCGACGGACCGGATAAAACGGAATCCGTTTCTTGCCGGGAGGTAACGTTCAGCGGCGGTGTCTTCCGTAATCACTGGACGACCCAGCGCGAGAAAAGCCGCGGCACGATCGCTAATCCAACCGGTGCGCCACGCGACGTCAACGCCCTTGATCGCGGTGAATTCAGCGAGCGCACTGGCGAGGTAGCGCCGATAAGCCCGAGGGCTGCGCGCTACCCGATGCGGATCAACTAGTTTCCAGCCGAGCAAGCGTAGTCGTTCTCGTTCCGGATCATCGGCCGCGATATTCATGGCCAGCTCGAACCGCGCTTCAGGAACACGGGCTGGCAAATCCAAGTAAGGTCCGAACGCAAATCTTTTGGAGAGATCGGGAAACTCCCCGGCTACTTCCACGGCCCCGCCCCAATACCACTGGCCAACGGTGGTAAATTTTGGTGTGCGCGCCCGCGATTGTGTCCGGAAGAATTTCGTATCCACGAGCGGATAGAATGTTTTCCAGGATATAGCCGACGTTGTAGCCACGGCGCTGTGTCGCCGTGAATTGCCAGCATTTGGGTGATCGCCCCGACTGAGCGGGGCGGCTACAGCATTTTTCGGCAACTGACAATCATCTCCATTAACGTTGAGGCCGATCGTCCAAAACTCGTGATGGTACGATTGCCCCAGCTCCATCTTGGTCATCCAATAGAAGATTTCGCTCGGGTCGAGATCGCAAAATATTCGCCGCTCAAATTTCAGCAGCAGCGGGAGATGAATTGAATAAGAGAGATTGAGCAACACGTTTGGTCCAGCCAATCGATCGAGCAGATCTCGTTTCGATATTCCGATGCTATCCATGCTGGCGAGATCATGCACATCATTGGCCGGCTTTTGATAAAGCAGACAATATCGGCCGGATAATCCATGCGCCCGCAATTGACTTTGGAAGTGCCTGATCCTGGCTTGATCGGCTGTTCCATCGTCGGTCGCCGGCAACAGCTCGAGCCAGATCGCATCGAGCTTCAGTCGCCGCAGCCCGAGCATCCATTGCAGCGGCACCGAAAAATTTCCGCCGCCTTGACGGTACTTCGCAGCGAATCCGCAGCCGAGGAAGATTGTCACGCGAGCAGAATCGTCATTCTGCTCGCGTGCTCAAGCACGAAGGACCCTAATCTTAGAAGATGCCTCCGTGCGGTAGATGCGCTCTACCAGTGAATACCTGCGGCTGTCTCTGCTGATCGCAAAAATGCCCATTCGGGATCGGGATTATGAAGCGTAAGAACTGCGGTTGTCTGCGAACGTTGAGCTCCTGCTCTAAGTCGTAGCCAAAACCAATTAATTGTGGTTCGTGCAGGAAAGTGCTGTACATCAGCATTCCCGCCGGCCTGCCATTATCGCGAATACCTACAGGAATCGACAAGTTTGGGTAACCGGCGACGGCGGGTCCGGTCGAATTCGTCAAATGCGGCGCGACAATCGCATCGAGATTGTCGGCGGCGAGGGCGTTATCGATTCCAGCTTGGGCTGTACTCGTAGCATGCGTTCGCGCGGCCACGTAAATGGGGTTGTGGGGATAACCCGTGGTCTGTTCCGATTCTAGGAAGACGTCCTGATCATAGTAAACCAACTCCTGGCGACAATGCGCTTCGTTGAAAGCGATTAGATCAGCCAAGCTCCGCATGTTCGTGTTTGTAAGCGTGGCGAGGTACTCCGCGATTTGCGCCTTGAATTCATATAGGAGCGCTGTGAACTCGTCACCGTTGTACGCGAATACGTCACCTGTATCAGTGTCTACAATGGTTGCACCGAGGCTTTCCATTACGCTCAACGCGTGCTCCGCAAACGCCACCGTATCTTGGTCGCCCGGAATGCCGCTGCCGTAGTAGCTGTAATCGAAAAAGCGAACGTCGCGTCCAATCCGCGCGCCCTGAAGCGAGCCGCGTTGGAGAAACTGTGTGTAATCGTGGGGAAGCTGATGCCCGAGCACAGGACCAAACGGCGACTGCAACGCGCCGAGAAGAATTGCAACATCGGTGACGCTGCGCGCCATCGGCCCGGCTGTGTCTTGCTGATGAGCGATTGGAATAATGCCGTCCTGCGAAACAAGTCCCCGAGTCGGTTTCAACCCCACGATGTTCTCAACGGCCGACGGCCCGGTGATTGAACCGTCGGTTTCGGTGCCGACCGCCGCCGCGCAGAGATTCGCCGCAGCACCATTAGCGGAACCAGAGCTTGAGCCCCACGATGTGTAACTTAAGTCGTAGGCATTGTTCGTACTGCCGCCGCGCGCGCTCCAGCCGACCGCGAGAGGATAGGTCTCAGCCTCATCGTCCCGAAAGTTTGCCCATTCGCCTAGATTCGCTTTGCCGAGAATCACGGCGCCTGCGTCGCGCAGGCGGTGAATGATCACCGCGTCGGATGGCACCTGGCTACCAACCAGCGCGAACGACCCCGCGGTGGTCTGCATTCTGTCGTCTGTCGCGATGTTGTCCTTGACCAAAATGGGAATCCCGTGAAGCGGTCCGCGCACATGACCATGGCGGCGTTCGTTATCGAGATCTTCGGCGATGGATATGGCATCTGGATTAGTTTCAATCACCGAGTGAAGCAGCCCGTTGAACGAGTTGATGCGTTCCACGTAACCCATCACCAATCCCTTGCTGGTCACCCTGCCGGACGCCATCGCATCCTGAAGTTCGAGGATACTCTTCTCGACGAAATCAAAACCGCCGGCCGCAGAGGCGGATTGCCGCAAAAGGGACATGAGTCCTCCGCTCATCAGCGCTGCGCTGCTGAGCGCGGTTGTGCCGAGAAATCTGCGGCGGGTTATGGTGTGGTCGACGTTAAGACGATTCGAGCTTTGCTTGGTCATAATAGTTTCTCAGGTTGCGCTGTTTCGCGAATGAACAGACGTGATTTGATTTTTGTGACCTGCATCCGGAAGACTCCGGTTTGGTCAGTTTGAACTGCAGGACGGATGCTGTTCGCGATACCTCCATAACCCCTGCGTCACCTAATCGATCCTAATCTTCAAAGCGGTCGTATTTTTTTCAGCATTATTTGACCGTTCGACTGTTGCCCCGCAAATTAACCGACTCTCTCGGGCGCCTGTAGCTCAACTGGATGTCCAAGAAAGATAGTCGCGGCTAAAAAAGCTCGTGTTGTCGCGCGTGACGCGAGAGCTATTGGTACTCGACAGTGGAAAGCGACTTTGCGAAGATCAGATCACGAACGCCGCGCCTGCTGGATACAGAATGTCGAGCGTTCGAGACCCGCATCTGCACCCTCGGACCTGTAGTACCGAGTATGCTACGGGTTTGGAAATCACTGCGACAATGACAAATTCTGGCAAATCTCATTTCTAAGATGCGACAACTTGTTTTTGGGTTGCTTCTCGAGTGGTCGTGGTCAGCTTGTGGGCAGACGGCGCCGGTGGCAGATCGGGTGGCGAAGCAGAACGCGCTCTTCGAAGAGTTTTATCAAACAGAACTAAAGAATTCGCCTGAACGGGCCACCGCCTACGGCGATTATTGTTTCAACTCACAGCTTGGACAGTACTCGCTTGCCGAGGTCGCCCGGCAACATGCCGAGGCCGACGATTTTCTGGCCGGCTAAAAGCGATCCCAACCGACGGGATGAGCAACAAAGATCTGCTCAGTCATCGGATACTCGAACATCAGCTCGAGCGCGAAGAGGTGAACTACGCATTGAAAAATTATGAGATGCCGGTGAACCAGCAGAACGGCGTGCATACCCGGCTGGCCGACTTGCCGAACGCGGTACCGTTCGATTCCGTGCCGCATTACGAGGATTACATCTCACGGTTGCGCCAAATCCCGCGCGTGCTGGAACAGAACACTGAGGTGATGCGCCAGGGCGAAAAAGACGGACTGATTCCGTCCAAGGTCGTGCTCGATAAGTTGCCCGGCCAATGTGACGGCATCATCGCCGCGAACCCGTTCCTTGAACCCGCCAAAAAATTTCCGGCGGAATTTTCCGACGCAGACAAAAAACGTCTGACCGATGAGATCACAAAAGCGATTAACGACGATGTCTTTCCGGCGTATAAGAAATTCGCCGAGTTCCTGCGCACCGAATACGATCCAAAGGGACGGCCAGAGCTCTCGATCGAAAGCCTTGCTGACGGCAAACGACGCTACGTCGAAGCGGTGAAAACGATGACGACGGTCAATACTCCGCCCGATGACATCCATGAGATCGGGCTAAAGGAAGTCGAGCGCATCACAGGCGAGATGACGAAGCTGGCCGAGAACCAGGGCTACAAGGATTTGGCCAGCTTTCGCGAAGCGGTAAACAACGATCCGAAATGGCGGCCGACAAGCGAGCAGCAGATTCTGAATGACTATAAGAAATACATCCATCAGATGGAGCCGAAGCTGCCGGAACTGTTTGGATTGTTGCCGAAATCGCCGGTGACGGTAGAACCAATTCCCGATTTCGCCAAAGCCGCCGCGACCCATTATGTCCAGGGCACGCCAGATGGGAAACGTCCGGGCCGCGTGGTTGTTGCGGTTTCTAATCCGACCAAGCGCAGCCTGATCGACGACGAGGCCGTCGCCTATCACGAGGGCGTGCCTGGTCATCACATGCAAATCAGCATTGCCCAGACATTGCAAGGTCTGCCGAAGTTCCGGCTGCACGGTTTTTATCCTGCGTATGCCGAAGGTTGGGCGCTGTATTCAGAGGAGTTAGGGAAAGAGATCGGTTTCTATAAAGACCCCGTATCTGACTACGGCCGGTTGAATTCCGAGATGCTTCGCGAGGTCAGGCTCGTCGTCGATACCGGGATACACCACAAAAACTGGAGCCGCGAGAAGGTGATCGATTACATGCACGCCAACGACGTCAACGACGCGCTGGCGCAGACCGAAGCGGACCGGTACATCGCCTGGCCCGGGCAAGCGTTGGCTTATAAGATGGGGCAATTGACCATTCTCAAGCTCCGCGACGAAGCGAAAGCGCAACTCGGAAACAAATTCGATATCAAAGCATTCCACGACGAAATATCGAACGGTGGCGCGATGCCATTAGATCTGCTCCAGGAGCGCGCAGAAGCGTGGATCAAAGAGCAGGCATCAAAGACCTGATCGGCGCGCGTTTGTTATCGGTTATCCGTTCTCTGTTTGTTCCTTTTTTGATTACGATCCATTAATTCGTTAACTCACTAAATCATGAAAAAAGAATATTCCGCTCCGCCGCCGGTGACGATTGATCCCAACAAGCAGTACATCGCCACGTTCAAGACATCGCGGGGAGAAATCGTGTGCGATCTCTTCGCGAAAGACGCTCCGAAAACGGTTAACAACTTCGTTTTTCTCGCCCGCGAAAAGTTTTACGACGGCACGGTGTTCCATCGCGTTATCGCCGACTTCATGATCCAGGGGGGCGACCCGACCGGCACCGGCAGCGGCGGCCCGGGTTATCAATTCGAAGACGAAGTAAAAAACAATCAGCGCAAACATCAGGTGGGCAGCTTGTCCATGGCGAACGCCGGTCCGAACACAAACGGCAGCCAATTTTTTATCACCCACGTCGCGACCGATTGGCTGAACGGCAAACACACCGTGTTCGGCCAAGTTCGGCAGGGACAGGAAGCAGTCGATGCAATTCGGCAAGGCGACGAGCTGATTGCAGTGACAATCAGCGAGCCATAGTCATCGGTAAGTTATCTCGGTCTTCTGTAGCGGCAGCCGTGTCGGCTGCGAATGGAGCGAATGGGATGAGCGACATAGAATGAAGTTGCGAGGGAAGCAATGAG
>Ga0209807_1001650_pt1 | contig 10685 bp, 12 predicted proteins | sample GraSoiAngelo_154_FD_186168 | JGI IMG/M metagenome (GOLD analysis project Ga0209807, IMG submission 186168) | Grasslands soil microbial communities from the Angelo Coastal Reserve, California, USA - 14_1009_13_20cm (SPAdes) (version 2) | ecosystem: Environmental > Terrestrial > Soil > Grasslands ... | reverse complement strand
CGTCTCGAGCGCAACGACCGGCCGCTGCTGCTCGACGTGCGCCAGGACTGGGAGACCAAGCTCTGCCGGCTCGAGAACGCCGTGCACATCCCGATCGAGGAGATCGAGCTGCGGACCGAGGAGCTGAACCCGGACGACGAGATCGTCGTCTATTGCCACCAGGGCGTGCGCAGCGCGGCCGTCGCCCAGTACCTGCGCGAGCAGCACGGGTTCAAGAACGTGAAGAACCTCGCCGGCGGTCTGGATTCGTGGGCGCGCACCGTCGATCCGACGATGCGCCGGTACTGATGGCCGTGCGGGCCGCAGGACGCGGGTAGATGGCCGACTCGACGCTCGCCGTCGAGCGGCGCGGCGACGTCGTCTGGTGCGCGCTCGACCGGCCGCCGCTCAATCTGTTCGAGCCCGGCCTCATCGCCGCCCTGCGCGCCACGTTCGAAGCGCTCGCGCGCGACGCCGCCATCCGCGCGGCGGTGGTGACGGGGCGGGGGCGCGCGTTCACCGCGGGCATGGACGTGCGCGTGCTGCACGGTCTCGACGCCGCCTCGGCGCGCGCGCTGATCACCGAGCTCTGCGCGGCCATCGACGCCGTGCACCGCGCTCCGTTCCCCGTGCTGGCCGCCGTGCACGGCGCCTGCCTCGGCGCCGGCTTCGAGCTCGCGCTCGCCTGCGATCTGCGCGTGGCCGACGCCAACGCCTCGTTCGGCCTGCCCGAGGTCCGCGTGGGCGTGCCGTCGGTGATCCAGGCGGCGCTGCTGCCGCCGCTGATCGGCCCCGGCCGCGCCGCCGAGATGCTGCTGCTCGGCACGCCGGTGGACGCGACGCGCGCGCTCGGGTGGGGTCTCGTCAACCGGGTGGTCGAGCCCGGCGCGCTGGCGGCCGCCGTCGACGAGACGCTCGCCATGCTGCTCGCGTGCGCGCCCGGTGCGGTCCGCGCGCAGAAGGCGCTGATGATCCGCTGGCGCGAGACCGACCTGCCCTCGGCGGTGCGCGCGGGCATCGACGCGTTCGCGGCGTGCTACGCCGGCGACGAGCCGCGGGAGGGCGCGGCCGCGTTTCTCGAAAAGCGCGCGCCGCGCTTCGGGGCCCGATGACCGTCCGCGCGATCACCATCGACTTCTGGGGGACGCTTCTCTTCGACCCGCCGTCGAGCGACAACCGCTACAAGATGCGGCGCATGAAGGACTTCGAGACGATCCTCGCGGGCGCGGGCGCGCGCGCGTCGGCGGCCTCGCTCGACCGCGCCTACGAGGAGTCGGCCTCTCATCTTGGCCGCGTCTGGGCCACCCACCGCGACGTGCCGGTGCAGGACCACGTGCGCGCGATCCTGAGCGGCGTCGATCGCGCGCTGGCCGCGCGGCTGCCCGCCGACGTGATGACGGCGCTGGTGGACGCCTACGCGCGCCCGATCCTCATGGTGCCGCCGGCCGTCGACGACGGCGCGCTCAAGGCGCTGCGGACGCTCTGCGACCAGGGCTACACGCTCGCGGTCGTCTCGAACACGATGCGGACCCCGGGCGCCACTCTGCGCCGTGTGCTCGAGCACTTCGGCCTGCTCGGCTGTTTTTCGCACACGGCGTTCTCCGACGAGACGGGGGTGCGCAAGCCCGACCCCGCCATCTTCCTCGGCGCGCTGCGTGCGCTGGGCGCCGAGCCGGCACACGCCATCCACGTGGGCGATGACGCCATCCTGGACGTCGAGGGCGCGCGCGCGGCCGGCATGCGCGTGGTGCAGGTGACCAGCGCCGCTGTCAAGGCCTCCGGCGCCCGCCGCCCCGATGCCGTCGTTTCGAGCCTCGCCGCACTGCCCGACGCGATCGCGCGCCTCGACGCCGTGTAGAACCCGCCCGGACAGGGGAAAATTTTGCCCAGTGCGCATCGCGAGTCCTTGACGCCGAGGCATCGGTATGAGTACGAATAGTGGTCAACGGTCGAGGATGACTACCAGCGCCCAGCGGATCCCTCACCTGGCTGACTTGCGCGGGTACACGATCCTCGTGCTCGAGGACGACCCCGACACCCTCGAGTTGCTGCGCGCCATTCTGAACGCCTGCGGCGCCCGGGTCCTGCTGGCCGATACCACCCACCACGCCCGAGGCTACCTGCACACCCTGCGTCCCGACCTCGTTGTCTCGGACCTGGCGCTGCCGAGCGAGGACGGTCTCGCCTTCGTTCGGTGGCTGCGGGGTCACCGCGACCCGGAGGTGGCGCGCATTCCGGTCGTCGCCGTCACGGCCTTCTACGAGGATTACCCGCCGACCCGCGCGACCGACTTCGCCGCCTATTTCCGCAAGCCCATTCCCATCGACGGCTTCTGCCGGACGGTGGCCGACCTCCTGCGCGAACGCGTCTAGGCTCGAAAAACACGAGCGCCGCCGGGCGAGCCGACGGCGCGCGTGGGGAGCGAACGGGTCTTAGCGGCGGCGCAGAAAACGCGCGCCGAGCAGACCGAGACCGACCGCGAACAGAGCGAGCGGCTCCGACGTGACGGCGACCGAGCCGCCGGTCGAGTCACTCGCGACGCTGCCGCCGCTGGTGACGCCACCGCCGGACGCGACAGTTGCACTGTGCCCGCCGCCACCACCGAACGCGAACGCCGGCGAGGCGGAGAGCGCCAGCGCGAGACCAAGAACCGGGATCATCAGGAAGCGCATGAGGGTTCGAACCTCCTTTCCATGGCAGCACTGATACTCAAGGCACATGCCGAACTTCTAACTGGTTGGAATCACGACAATGAGGATGAGACGACTGCGCAGACGGCTGCACGGACCGGCGTCGAGCCTGCAGCCGGCTGCGGTTCCGACGGGACGGCGCTGCGTTTTGGTGGACGGTTCTTGCGGTGGGTGAGGAGCGTCCATTACCATGGGCGCCGGCATGGACGTCGCCGAGCTGCGCGCCAAGATCCGTGACATCAAGGATTTCCCGACCGAGGGAATCCTCTTCAAGGACATCACCACCCTCCTGAAGGATGGCCCCGCCTTCCGGGCGGTGGTGGACATGCTGGCGGCGCGCTACGCGAAAGACCGGGTCGACGTCGTGGTGGGGATCGAGTCGCGGGGGTTCATCTTCGGCGGCGCCGTGGCCCACCAGCTCGCGGCCGGCTTCGTGCCTGTCCGGAAGCTCGGCAAGCTTCCCGGTAAGACCATTGAGGTGGAATACGAGCTCGAGTACGGGCGTGACGCGCTGGCCGTGCACGAGGACGCCATCAAGCCGGGACAGCGGGTGCTGGCGGTGGACGATCTGCTGGCGACCGGCGGCACGATGGCGGCCACCCTGCGCCTGGTCCAGCAGCTCGGCGGCAAGGTCGTGGGCGTGGCGTTCATGATCGAGCTGGCCTTCCTGAAGGGCCGCGAGAAATTGAAGGACTACCCGCTGCACTCGCTGATCGTGTATGAATAAAGGCATGACCCGGATCACCGTGCTCGCCGCCGCGCTGCTGGGCGCCCTCGCCGCCAGCGGCGCCGCCGCCGAGGAGCTGAAGACGCCGATCCGCGCGTCGATGCTCCTCGACCTCACGGCGCCGCGCGCACAGAGCCGTGACACCGCCTATCAGGAGTCGCTGCGCGCCGAAGGCCCCGCCCCGATGCGCCGCGGATTCGGCGAGGTGCAGGAGGACGGCAGTGTCCGCTACGGCGACCTGTCGGTCACCGTGCGCAATCCCTGCCCCCCCGGTACCGCGCACTACGAGCCGGCGCCGCTGCCCGGCCGTCGCTCGAAGTAGCTCCGCTCAACTTCAAGCCACAGGAAGGACTCATGGCCATCAAGAACGTCGGGGTGATCGGCTGCGGTCTCATGGGCTCCGGCATCGTGCAGGTCTCTGCCCAGGCCGGCTTCAGCGTGCTGTTCGTCGAGGCCAACGACGCGCTGGTGAAGCGCGGCCTCGAGCGGCTGCGCCAGACGCTGGAGGGGTTGGTCGCCAAGGGCAAGCTCGAGGCGAAGACGAAGGACGAGACGCTCGGGCGCATCGCGGGCACGACGCGGCTGGACGACCTCAAGACCGCGGACCTCGTCGTGGAGGCGATGACCGAGAACCAGGCACTCAAGAACGAGACCTTCGCCAAGCTCGACCGGATCTGTCCGCCGCACGCGATCCTCGCTTCCAACACATCGTCGTGCAACGTGACGGCGATGGCGGCGGCCACCGGGCGGCCGGGGCAGGTGCTCGGCGTGCACTTCTTCAACCCGGTCCCGCTCATGAAGCTGGTCGAGGTCGTGCGTACGATCCTGACCGACGAGGCGGCCGTGAAGGCCGTCACGGAGTGGACGCGCGCCGTGGGCAAGACGCCGGTGCAGGTGAAGGACTCGACGGCCTTCATCGTCAACCGGCTGCTCGTGCCCTACCTGCTCGACGCGGTCCGCGTGTACGAGGGCGGCCTGGCCACGCTCGAGGACATCGACACCGCGATGAAGCTCGGCTGCGGCCATCCGATGGGGCCGTTCACGCTGCTGGACCTCGTGGGGCTGGACACGGCGATGTACGTTGCCGAGGTGATGTTCGAGGAGTTCCGCGAGCCGCGCTACGCGCCGCCGCCGCTGCTCAAGCGGATGGTCATGGCCGGCCATCTCGGGCGCAAGACCGGGCGCGGCTTCTACACGTACGAGGGTAAATAGCCCTCAGCGGCGGCGCTGCCGCGCCGCCACGGCCACCGTCGCGGCGCCGAGCGCGAGCAGCGGTACCCCGAGCCAGTAGCGCTGGCGCTGGCGCGCCCGCGACCGCAGCGTGCGCAGCACCATCCGGTCGCCGGCCACCAGCTCCTCGCGCCCGAGCGTGAACTGCCGCAGCCGCTCCCGCTCCTCGGCGCCGGCGGCCCGCGCGCCCCACGCCACGTCCGCCTGACGCGTGCGGAGCATCGCGACCTCGCGCGCGCCGCGCGCGCTCGCCTCCCGCGCGTCGGCGGCCACGCCGCGCTCGTGCGCGGACAGGAAGGCGTCCTGCAGAGACGGCAGCGCGCCCTCGAGCGCGTCGAGCCACACATGATCGGCACGCGGAAACGCGGCGAGCGCGGCGCCCGCGAGCGCGATGGCCACGCCGAGCACGACGCTCGTCGCCGTCACGGAACGCCGGCCGCCGCGCGCCAGCCGCCGGACGCCGAGCCCGGCCCCCAGGGCCGCCAGCAGCGCGCCCAGCGTGGCGACGATCGTCGCGCCGGTCGGCAGGTCCCAGCGAAACGACGCGGCGATGCCGGCGACGCTGCCGAGCGCGCCGACGCTCCAGCCGATCACCAGCCGGCGCGCTGCGTCCCGAGCGAGCAACGCGCCGGCGACCGCCGGCACGATCAGGTACGCGAAGACGAGCAGCACGCCGGCCACGCGCACCGAGCTCGTGACGACGAGGCCGAAGAGCAGATAGAAGCCGAAGTCCCAGACGCGCGCGTGGCGCAGCGTCCCGCCGAACGAGAGCGCGGCCAGCGGCCGGCGCGCGAGCCAGCCCGCGACGCCGACGGCGCCGTAGAGCGCGGTCAGCCGGCCGACGTCGTCGCCGGTGACGCCGAGCAGGCTGCCCACGAGCAGGGCCTTGACCTGCTCGCCGCCGAGCGGCACGCGCTCCAGCACCAGCACGGTCAACGCCGCCGCCACCGCGTAGACGATCCCGATCACCGCCTCGGACGGAATGGCCGCGCGCGCGAGCCCGGGCCGGTCGCGCAGCGCGGCCAGCAGCGCGGCGCCGCCGGCGGTGAAGGCCAGCGCGTACCAGTAGGCGCCGGCGCCCTGCGGCCCATGGCCGGCGAGCAGCGCGACGGTGGCGCCGAGCGCGGCCACCTGCGCGAGCGCGAGGTCGACGAAGATCACGCCGCGTGCGAGCACGTGCAGCCCCAGCCACGCGTGGATGCCGGCGAGCACGAGCGCCGCCGCCAGCGGCCAGCCGAGGAGCTCCAGCGTCATTGTGGGCGGGGCGCCCCGGCGGGGTTCGTCGCCTCTCCTCCCAGCGCGCGCGCGAGCCGCTCGACGTTGACGTCGAAGAGCGCGAGGTAATCGGTGGCGGCGGGCTCGGCGCCGACCGAGGGCGCCAGGGTGACGACGCGGGCGCCCGTCGCGTCGGCCAGCCGGCGCACGATCGCCGGTGACGCGCCCGGCTCGGCCACGATCACCCGCACGCCGGCCGCGCGCATGCGCTCGATGAGCCGGCCGAGGTGCGCGGGGGAGGGCGGCACACCGGGCCGCTCCTCCACGGCGCCCGCGATGACGAGTCCGAAGCGGCGCGCGAAGTACGGCCAGGTGTCGTGCACGACGACCAGCCGGGCGCCGGCGAACGGCGCCAACCGCTCCCGCCAGCGCGCGAGCCCGGCGTCGAGCCGGGCGAGGAAGCGCGCGCGGTTGGTCTCGAAGACGGCGCGGTCCTCGGGGCGCGCCGCCGCCAGCGCCTCGAGGACCCGTGCGGTGATGGGCCGCGCGTTCTCGGGATCGAGCCAGTAGTGCGGGTTGCCGTAGGCGTGCAGGTGCGGCCGCGCGCCGGCCGACAGCCGCGGCACCTCCGAGTCGAGCACGACGACGGCCCGCGCGACGTCCACGTCGCGCGGGGCGGCGCCCGCCGCCGCCACCGCGCGCGGCAGCCACGGCTCGTGATCGAGGCCGACGCGCACCAGCAGCGCCGCGGACTTCAGGAGGGCGACCTGGCGCGGGACGATCTCGCGGGCGTGCGGGTCCTGGCGGGGATCGGTGAGGCTGTCGACGCCGACGCGGTCGCCGCCGACGGCGGCGACCAGGTCGCGCAGATCCGTGCTGCTCGCGACGACGAGCGTCGCCGCGAGGATCGCCGCCAGCACCTACTTCTTGACGAAGACGTTCTTCGGGATCATGCAGTGCACGCCCTTGCGGATGTCGACGACCTGGGACACGCGACAATCGCCGACGATCGAGGTGAGGGCGTACGCCTCGTCACGGCTCAGCGGCACCATCTTCTGGGTCGCCAGCATGCTCACCGTCTCTCGCGTGGCGATCTTCATCGCCTCGTTGAGGTCCTCGTCGAAGCCGGTGGCGATCCAGTGCGTGGGCGTCTCGATCCGCGGCCAGTCGAGCTTCATATCCTTGCGCACGAGTGGCTGGATGACGAACTCGCGGTACGCGCACTCGAGCGCGGTGAGGTTCACCTCGCCGTTGCCCTGGCGGCAGTGCGAGTCGCCCGTCCAGATGAGCCCGCCCTTGACGAAGACGGGCAGGTACAGGATCGAGCCCTCCTGCAGCTCGTTGATGTCCATGTTCGAGCCGTTCTTCCACGGCCTGAGCGTGCTCGTGCGTCCCTTGGCGTCGTGAATGGGCGGGCCGGCCTTCTCCTTGGGCTCGTTGGGGTCGGGGCCGACGGCGATCGTGCCCGGAAACGGCTGCAGGTCGATCATGATGCCGGGCTTGAACTCCGTCTGCTTCTTCTCCCAGTCGAGGTAGTAGTAGCGGATGAAGCCCTGCGGGAACTCCGGCGCGAGCTGGCCGACGGTCGGGAACTGCGCGCCGGGCAGGTGGAAGTTCGTCGCGAACGCCTTGGGCACGATCTTCTTGATGCGGATCTCGAGCACGTCACCGGGCTCGGCGCCGGTGACGTAGATCGGGCCGGTGACGGAGTGCGGGCCGCCACCCGGGTTGGCGAGCCGCAGCTTGACGATGTCGTCCAGCGTCGTGCCCGGCTGGACGGCGTTGTGCGCGTGCATCATCGTCTCGATCGCCACCGTGTCGCCGGAGTTGACCACGAGCTTCGGCGGCTCCTTGGGATCGAGCCAGCCCCACTGGGTCGTGTCGAGCGTTGCCGGCAGCACGTAGAACTTTCCGCCGGCGCCGGAGACGGAGACACCGCGGTCGCGCTTGGACTCGTCCATCGGGGCGAGCTGGTACGGCTGCTGCGCGAGCGCATAGAGCCCGGCGGCGAGGACGATCGCGACGACGATGAGCGCCGCCGCGAGGCCTTGCTTCGTTCTGAGCTGCGACATCGTGAGTCCTCCTTGCGAGAGAGACGTCCCGGGACGGCGGTGTCGGAAGGCGTCGGCGTCGACGGCGGCGCCATGATGGGCCACGGTTTGAAGGACCGTCAAGAGGGGAGATAATCGGCCGCATGCGCGACGCGTTCTGGCTCGGTGAAGAGGAGCGGCAGACCCGCGAGCTGGCGCGCGCGCTGGCCCGCGAGCGCATCGCGCCGCTCGCCGCGCAGGTGGACGAGACGGAGGCGTACCCCGCCGAGCAGCTGCGTCTCCTCGGCGCGCAGGGGCTGATGGGCCTCTACGTCCCGGAGGCCTACGGCGGGGCCGGGCTCGGGGCGCTCGCGTTCTGCCTCGCCGTGGAGGAGATCGCGTGGGCCTGCGCGTCCACCGCCGTCATCTATCTCGTGCAGTACGCGGCCGGCTATCCGCTCGTCTCGCACGGTACCGAGGCGCAGAAGCGGCGCTACCTGCCGCGGCTCGCCGCCGGCGAGATCACCTGTGCGCTGTCGATCTCGGAGCCGGGCGCGGGCTCGGACGCCGCCAGCATGACGACGACGGCCGTGCGCCACGGCGACCGCTACGTCCTCAACGGCACCAAGATGTGGGTGACCAACGGCTCGCACGCCTCCGTGCTGACGCTCTTCGCCACCGTGGACCGCGGGCGCGGCCACAAGGGCGTGACGGCGTTTCTCGTGGAGCCGACGTTCCCGGGCTTCGCGTTCGGCAAGCTCGAGCGCAAGATGGGCATCCGGGGCTCGCCGACCGTCGCCATTCATCTCGCGGACTGCGAGGTCCCCGTGGAGAACCGACTCGGCGCCGAGGGCGAGGGCTTCCGCGTGGCGCTCGGCGCGCTCGACCGCTCGCGCCCGGCCGTCGGAGGCCAGGCGGTCGGCATCGCGCAGGCCGCGCTGGACGCGGCGGTCGGCTACGCGAAGGAGCGGCGCCAGTTCGGCCAGCCCATCGCGGCGTTCCAGGGGATCCAGTTCATGCTCGCCGACATGGCGATGGCCGTGCACGGCTCGCGCCTCATGGTTCACCATGCGGCCGCGCTCGTCGACCGCGGCGCTCCTGCCACGTCGATGGAATCGTCGATGGCGAAGTGCTTCGCGAGCGACGCCGCCATGAAGGTCACCACCGACGCCGTCCAGGTCTTCGGCGGCTACGGCTACACGCGCGAGTATCCCGTCGAGCGCTTCATGCGCGACGCGAAGATCACGCAAATCTACGAGGGCACGAACCAGATCCAGCGCACGGTGATCGCCCGCGAGCTCGGCGCTCCACGCCCGTTGTAGAACCTCCAACCTCTCCGAACGTCCGCAAGTGGCACTGCGCCTGCAACCTCTGCCGGCGGGTGAGCACTCACCCATAACCACACACAGGGGGTCCTGGAATGAGGCAGCGTTACGTTTCGATCGCGGCCGCTTCGTTGACGGCGCTCGTCGTGGGGGTCGGCCCTGCGCTCGCGCAGAACACGACCATCAGCCCGAACGTGAATCCAAACATCGGTGTGAACCCGAGCGTCGGCGTCGACGTCAACGGCAACAGCAACGCGAGCGGTCAGTCCACGACGCCGCAGACGCAGAGCCCGAGCGCGAGCCCCGGCGGCAGCGTGAGCGGCTCCGATAGCGCGACCGGCTCCGGCACGGTCAGCGGGTCGGGCGGCAGCGTGAGCGGGTCCGGCGGCGTGAACACGAACGACAAGGGCAGCGTGAATACGGACACCCAGTCGCCGTCGGCCAGCCCGCGAGGTGACGACGACCGAGCCAAGCCGGACAACAACGATCGGCAGAAGATGAAGGACCAGGAGCAGACCGACAAGAAGAGGGGCCTCGATCGCGCGGACGAGGCCGCCGGTTCGCAGGGCCAGCAGGGTCGCGACAACGCACGCAGCCGGTAAACATGGGGGGCCCCGAGATGGCCCCCATACCCCCCAACGCTCAGGGCGCCCCGGCAAAGCCGGGGCGCCCTTCGATCGCCGCCTATAATGGCCGGGTGGAGGCGGAGCGCTCGCTCGACGAATTCCTCAGCGCCCTCAGCGCCGAGCGCAACGCCTCGCGCCACACCCTCGACGCTTACCGTCGCGACGTCCGCGATTTCCTCCGTGTCCTCGGGCCTCGCCGCCGCGCGCTGGACGCCGCGCGCCGCGACGACGTGCTGGCGTGGCTGGAGCGGCAGCGTCGCGCGGGCCGCAAGCCGGCCACCATCGCCCGGCGGCTCGCCGCGCTGCGCGGACTCTACGCGCATCTCATCCGCGAGGGCGCGATCGCCGAGGATCCGACCGAGCACGTCGAGCAGCCTCGACGCTCACGTCCGCTGCCGCGCACGCTGTCACGCGAGGCGGTGACCGCGCTCGTGGAGGCGCCGGACGTCGCCACCCCGCGCGGCCTGCGCGACCGCGCGCTGCTGGAGCTGCTCTACGCCAGTGGCCTGCGCGCCACGGAGGCGCTCACGCTCCGCGTCGGCGACGTCAATCGGAGCGCCGGCTACGTGCAGTGCACGGGCAAGGGACGCAAGGAGCGGCTGGTCCCGGTGGGCGGCGAGGCGCTCGCCTGGGTCGAGCGCTATCTCGCCGAGGCACGCCCACGCCTGAGCGCCGCGCGGCGCGCATCGCCGCTGCTCTTCGTCGGGCCGCGGGCCCGTCCGCTCACCCGGCAGTCGCTCTGGCAGATCGTGCTGCGCGCGGCGCGGCGCGCCGGGCTGCGCCAGCGCGTGTCGCCGCACACGCTGCGGCACTGCTTCGCGAGCCACCTGCTGGAGGGCGGCGCGGACCTTCGCGCCGTGCAG
>Ga0209807_1001649_pt1 | contig 10689 bp, 7 predicted proteins | sample GraSoiAngelo_154_FD_186168 | JGI IMG/M metagenome (GOLD analysis project Ga0209807, IMG submission 186168) | Grasslands soil microbial communities from the Angelo Coastal Reserve, California, USA - 14_1009_13_20cm (SPAdes) (version 2) | ecosystem: Environmental > Terrestrial > Soil > Grasslands ... | reverse complement strand
CGAACAGCACGCTTCGACCGAATCGTCGAGGAAGCGAAGCAGCCAGTCGCACTGAAATAAAGCTGCTAGGAATGCCGGTGCAGACGCACGGATTCCACGTGCGCGCGCGGACTCGCGCGACAGCTGTTGTCTAACGCGCGAACCGGCGAAAGATTAAGCGCGACGTGGCGGCCATTGCGGATTTACAGAGACTACTCTCGGTGCCGGGCCCAAACGCGCTGGCTGAAAACGTGCCGCTTACTCCTGCGCTGCTCCGGCTCGATCCAATGTTCGATCCGCTCCGCAACCATTCGCGCTTCCAAAACTCTGGGAAGAGAAACCAAGGTGAGCTCACGCAACTTTTTCGGAGAGCTGAAACGGCGCAACGAACAAAGGACCCTGTTAAAGCCGAGCATAACGTTTGACGTATTCCTACTGCACCGTAAGGACGAGGTCATTGCCAGTACCGCCGTGATAGCTGGCTTTGAAGGTATTGCCGCCGCTGCTGAAGATCGCACCATCCGCCAGGTTGGCGAAGGTGCCGCTGATTGGGTTAGCTGAGACATTGTTGATCGCAGTGAAGACCGCGCCTGGTGCCAATGTTCCGGTGGTTCTATCCACGAATTCAAAGGTGACACCGCTCTGAATGATAACTCCCAGAGCGGTGACCTTTCCCACCGCGGGAGTAGTCCGGACTAAGACACATTCATAAGTCGAGAGCGGGTTAAACGTCAGGCTGTTATTGATACTAAGACTGGCTGCGGTTCCCGCCGTGCCCGGCAATAGAACAGCTCCGGCGACAACTCCATTGCCGATATTGACGGCGCCGGTAATCGTCCCGAAGCCGCTGAGGAAACCTCCGTTGACCTGGACGGGCCCAATGCCCGTGCCCGATCCGCCCTGGTTATTCACTGTTAGATGCCCGCGTGTGATGATGGTGCCTCCGGTGTAGGTATTGCTGCGAGCGAGAACGAGCTCTCCTGTGCCAGTCTTCGCCAGCGAGCCACCGATGCCTCCATTGGCGCCGCCATCCTTGATCGAGCCCGAGAAGTTCGTGTTCTGATTATTGCTGCCAACCGTCAGTTTCCTACTACCAAGAAAAACACGGCCGTTACCTTCTATCGAACCGACAGTCATCCCGGGAGCCGCGTGGCCGCTGATGTCCAGGCTGCCGTTCCCGAAAACCTCCACGCGGGCGGTGCCGCCTCGCGAAGAATCGACAAAATCAAGCAAACCGCCCGGGCTTCCGCTGCTACCGCCATTCGCTATGAGGGTGGCCTTGCCCGCGTTACCGCGGAAAAACGTCTCGGCGTTGAAGGCTCCGCTGACTGCGCCGCCATTAGTAGTGATCGAGGCGTTGCCAGCAGTCGAGCCTGTGTCGAATGCGATGATTGCGCCACCAGCACCGCTGACTTTGCCACCTTCGTTGATAAAAGTCGCATCGCCAGCAGTCGAGGTGTTGAGGAATGTCAATTCTCCGTCATTACTGAAGGTGGCATTGCCAGCGCTCGAGCTACCTCCAAAGGCGATAGCTCCCGTGTTTGTAAACGAAGTTAAGCTTCCCGCCGTCGCGCTGTTCGTGAAGATGATCTGTCCCGGGCCGGGTGTGAAATTCTGCACGATCCCCGAATTGTTAGTGATTCCTTTGCCGCTGATGGTCACCGTCGGCGCCTGGTTGCTGAAGGTGAATGGACTCGCGCCAGCATTGAACACGATACCGTTCACCTCGGTATCGGCTGTGAAGAACACTTGTCTTATATTGGACAATGCGAACGTGGCAGTGTCATCCGCCGCGTTAGGAATAGTAGCAGGCGTCCAGTTCGCCGCCGCATTCCAGTTCCCTGAGCCGGGATTCGCCTTCCAGGTAGCGCTCCCTGCGAAAGCCGCCGTTGCCACGAAGGATATCAGCACGACGACTCCCCGGAGGACGCTCCCCCTGGACAGTCTTGGAACAGCGAGTGGAGCGGAAACAAGAATAAGAGCGATGTTTTTCATCACGGGTTTTGTTAGGGATTTCAGGTTCATGGGCAGTGAGTCCAATGAGATTTCTTGCGGGCTTGAGCTATCGCGAGGCTTGAGGCTCGCCGTAAATGAAATCATCCATGACGACGACATCGCGGGCGGGCGTTTTCAAAATCCTATTGCCAGAGGTAATTCGAACTAGAAAAACGTTAGCTCTGTCAAATTTAACTCCCAAGAACGACAGGCTTCCGCGCGCCGTAGACCCCGGCAATACGTTCTGGCTTAAGAGCAGATTGCCTCCAACATCGAAGTATTCGATCGTCGTGCTATCCTCAGAATTCACGTCCGTGAACACGGCGCCAAATGCGTTGACCGTGGCCGACTGGGCAGTCCCAGGGATAAAGAAAAGTGTTTCCGTGATGTTACTACCCAAGGCGGTGAAGAGCCTCTGGGGACTAAACGTGCTAAATAGCTCGGGATAGACCGGATGGATATTTCCAAATCTGACCGGAGTGTTTGTTGGATTGCTACTATTGGCGCTCACCTGAAACCCTGTTCCTAGGGTGAAGAATACGGCCCCACGCGGCGAGTTGCTGTTGAAGAAGTTTGGCGGCATCAGGTTCGGCGCGGCGAATTGATCTGGAACCCCGTCCCAGTTAATTTCACGGCGACCACTGGCAAATGTGCCGCCAATTCCGTTATTGTTTCCCAGAGAGGCCCTGAAGGCGTCTACCTGCGTCTGGATATCCGCTGGAGTTGCACCGGATGCTTCAAACACCTGCGGAGCAGCTGAAGCAGTCAGTGGGTTGAAAATGAGTGTTAAGCCAAAGCTGGCGATCGCTAGCGAGAGTTGATGTTTTTTCATAATATTTTTCTCCATTCTTTAGGTTTCGGTGTAACCGAAGGTAGGTTCAGTTTAGTTTCAGGTTTAGTTGGTTTATTCTGTTAAGTTGTTTATCGCTGATCAGGTGAAGGCTAATGCACAACCGTCAGCGTGAGATCGTTGCCGTCTCCGCCTCTATAATTGGCTTGGAAGGTGTTGCTGCCTGCGGTGAACGTTGAGCGGTCGGCTAAGTTGGCGAAGGCGCCTGCGATCGGCTTCGCGGAGGTATTAGAGACAACAATAAAGACTGTGCCGGTCGGGAGCACAGCGGTGCCAAGATCGGTAAAGGTAAACTGCGCGCTCCTATTAATGGTGACGCCGTTGGCAACGACTTCGTCCGCTACGGGCGTGCTACTGTTGATTACAAATTGGTAGGTCGCGCGAGCATTGAATGTGAGCTTGCTCTGCATGGTTAGAGTGCCCGGTATGGTCGCACTGCCCGGCAACAGGGTTGCGGCGCTCATTCCGGTTGCGACGTTCACCGCACCGCTGATTATGCCCGTGCCACCGAGTATGCCCGCGTTGACCTGCACCGAACCGGTGCCCGTGGCGGAACCGCTTGTATTTGTAACCAGGAGTGTGCCTTCGGTGATAACGGTGCCGCCGGTGTAGGTGTTCGATTTCGTGAGAGTCAGTTTGCCCGTCCCAGCTTTGGTGAGCGAACCGCCCGTGCCGCCGTTTGTTCCGCCATCCTGGATCAGTCCGGAGAAGGTCGTCCCCAGGTTATTCGTGCCCACGGTCAGGTTGTTGATTCCCAGGAATACAGCGCCGCTTCCATTGATCGATCCAGTTGTCAGACCCGGAGCATCGTGACGGCTGATGTCCAGGTTGCCGTTCCCGAAAACCTCCACCTGGGCTGTGCCGCCGGTGGAAGCAGTAGCAAACTGAATCGATCCGCCGTCACCTCCGTCCAGGCCGCCGTTGGCGATCAGTGTGGCGTTGCCCGCGTCACCGGTATCCTGGAATAGCGTTTCGGCCCCGAATGCGCCGCTGACCGCGCCGCCATTGTTGATGAAGGTGGCGTCGCCACCGGTGCCCGCGTCAACTACAGTGAATCCTGCATCTTGGTTGGTAAAGGCGCCATTGCCACCAGTTGGAACATTTCCAACAACTGGATTGTCGCTACGAAATATTATGAGGCCTCCAGGGTTGATGAAGGTGCCATTGCCTGCGGTCGAGCTGTTCTCGAAAATGATCAAAGCATTATTGGTGAAGGCGGCATCGCCTGCAGTCGCGGCGTTGACGAAATTCACCTGGCCATTGTTGGTGAAGGCGGCATTGTCCGCAGTGGAGGTGCCCCCGAACGTTATAGCGCCATTATTGGTGAAGGCAGTTAAACTTCCCGCGGTCGCACTATTAAGGAAGGTTATGAACGTATTGCCAGAGCTAGGTGCAAAGTTTTGCACGATCCCTGAATTGTTCGTGATGCCCACGCCGGTGATGATCAACGTCGGCGCACCCAGCGGGAAGTCGATCGTGAACGCGCTCGCCCTCGGCTTGAACACAATGCCGTTGACTTCAATGTCGGTCGTGACTAAGACGTCGGTTTGATTGGAGGACGCGAACGTTGCCGTGTCGCCCGGACCATTAGGGATGGTCCTTGGGGTCCAGTTGGCCGCGGTGAACCAGTCGCCCGTGGCAGGACTTACCTTCCAGGTAGCGCTCCCGGCGAGGCTGCTGCTCGCTGTTGAAAGCAGGAGCGTGAGGACGCTGACGGCCAAGGCAAGAAATGTCGACGGCAGTGAGCGGAGGCCGGCGTTTTTGGTCGAATCGGTTGTTTTCATAATTTTCTTTTCAAGTTTTGCACAAGTGTCCGGCACGTCTGTCTTTTCGTGCCGGCATAAATGTGCTTCTATCTCCTAAAGCGGAAATCCCGACTGGAACCCGCCACGATTACGGAGTTTTTTTAATCGCCTCGTGCAGGTGCTGTAAAAATCCCTCGATCGTGTTAGAATTTGCAGCGTCGAACAGCCTGTATGACGATGCCCTCAGCCGCGCAGCAAGAGGTTACCCAACTGCTCGGCGACTGGAGTGGGGGAGACGAGGGAGCGCTGGAGAAGTTGTTTCCGCTGGTGCAACCCGAATTGCACCGGTTGGCCCACCATTACATGAGCCGGGAGCGTCCCGGCCACACCCTCCAAACCACGGCCATTCTCGATGAAGCCTACTTGCGGCTGGTTGATGATACGAAGCCGGTCTGGCAAGGCCGGACTCACTTTATCGCGGCGGCCGCGCAGTTGATGCGGCGTATCATGGTTGACCATGCCCGTGAACGCCAGTCACTCAAGCGCGGCGGCGGCGCGCTGAGAGTAACATTGGATGAAGCTGCGTGGGTGACAGAAAGGCGGTCGGAAGAATTGCTCGCCCTCGATGAAGCTCTGGAAAAGTTGGCCGCGCAAGACCCGCGCAAAAGCCAGATTGTTGAACTGCGATACTTCGGCGGCTTGACGGTCGAAGAGACGGCTGAATTCCTGAAACTTTCTCCGCGGACAGTGGAGCGCGAGTGGACCATGGCCAAGGCGTGGCTTTACCGGGCACTGACCGAGGCAGAAACCTGATGAACGCTCAGCGTTGGCAACAGGTCAATGATCTCTTCCACTCAGCTGTCGAGCGCGCACCCGAGGAGTGGACCGCATTTCTTGATGAGGCTTGCCACAGCGACGAAAGCTTGCGTCGCGAGGTGAAGTCTCTGCTCGCCTCACACGAGCGAACGGAGAATTTCATCGAATCACCGGCCTTTGAAACTGCCCCCGAGCTACTGATCGGCGACGGAGCCGGCGAGTTGATCGGAGAATTGATTGGTCATTACCTGATCGAGCGGCTCATTGGCGTAGGCGGAATGGGTGAGGTTTATCTAGCGCGCGACGTGCAACTTGGGCGCAAAGCCGCGCTCAAGCTTCTCCCAGAGCACCTGCCGGCGGACGAAGCCCAACTGAGCCGGTTCAAAGCTGAGGCCCGGAGTGCCTCGGCCTTAAATCATCCGAACATTCTGACGGTTTACGAGATCGGTGCTGAGGGAAACCGGCAATTCATCGCGACGGAGTTAATTGAAGGCGCGACGCTGCGGGCGTCTCTCGTGGAAGGGAGAATGGAGTTGCGCGCCGCGCTGGAAATTGCCGTGCAAGTAGCCTCGGCGTTGGCGGCCGCACACGAGGCCGGCGTCGTTCACCGCGACATTAAGCCGGAGAACATCATGCTCCGACCAGACGGATACGTAAAAGTGCTGGACTTTGGGATTGCCAAACTAACTCAAGAGGGGTCAGCGCGGGAACATCATGGACTAGCAACGACGTCCGGACTGCAAACGCGACCCGGTTTGGTATTGGGTACTGGGCGCTATATGTCTCCGGAACAAGCGCGCGGCCAGCGGGTGGACGCGCGTTCTGATATCTGGAGCCTTGGCGTGGTCCTCTACGAAATGGTGGCAGGGATTCCGCCATTCCTGGGCGAGACCCCGAGCGACTGCATCGCATCCATCCTGACAAAGGAGCCACCGCCATTATCTGGCGTATTGCCCGATGTTCCGCTCAAACTCGAAGAGATTCTGCAAAAGGCTTTGCGCAAAGATAGAGACGAGCGTCACCAGACGGCTAGGGAACTGCTCGGCGATCTCCATACTCTCAAGGGCGAACTGGAATTGGCGGGTTCCGCCCGTGCCGGGGTTATCGTCCGCCAAATTAAACGTCACAAACGGGGCGTGTTACTGATGTCGGCGGTGGCAATCCTTGCGGCTGTGGCGTTTGCCTACTCTTTTTTCTTCCTCGCTTCGCCACCACCAAATGAAAAATCCATCGCCGTGTTGCCGTTTGAGAACTTGAGCGAGGAAACATCCAGTGCCTACTTTGCGGATGGAATCCAGGACGAAATTCTGACCCGGCTTTCAAAGATCGCGGATCTCAAAGTCATCTCGCGTACCTCGACGCAGCGTTACAAGCACACGTCTCAGAGTCCGTCCCAGATCGCGCACCAACTCGGCGTCGCCCATCTCCTAGAAGGTAGCGTCCAGAAAACAAATGATCAGGTGCGCGTCAATGTGCAATTGATCACAGCCGCGAATGATACGCATCTCTGGGCCGAGACATACGATCGGAAATTGACAGACATCTTCGTGGTTGAAAGCGACATCGCGACAACCATTGCAAAGACGTTGCAGGCGAGATTGACCGGTGCAGAAAAGACCGCAATTGCGAAACGTCCCACCGCAAATCCGGAAGCACATGAACTTTACTTGAAAGGCCGGTTTTTCTGGAACAAGCGCACAGCTGCAGACCTTCGAAAGGCGATCGATTACTTCAATCAAGCGCTTGATAAAGATCCCAGCTACGCCTTCGCCTATGCCGGGCTGGCCGATTCTTATCTGGTTTTGAGCCAGTACGGAGCTGCATCTCCTGCGGATTCATATCACCAAGCAATAGCGGCCGCGAAAAAGGCGATCGAGCTCGACGACACGCTAGCTGAAGCACACACCTCGCTTGCTTGCTCTCTCGCTTACTACGATTTCGACTTCGAACAATCAGTCAAAGAGTTTGAGCGCGCCATCGAGTTAAACCCGAATTACGCCACTGCTCATCATTGGCTTTCGAATGGGGTTTTGTCGGCGCTTGGGCAATTCGAGCGCGCCATCGCCGAGGGCAAACGTGCAGTCGAGTTGGACCCGCTCTCGTTAGTCATCAACACCGACCTCGGCCAGGACTTTTTTTATTCGCGCCGCTACGATGAAGCCATCGTCCAGTTGCGCAAAACGATCGAAATGGATCCTCGCTTTTATTTCGCTCACTGGGTCTTGGGCACAGCTTTGCAATTGAAAGGTCAACTTAGCGAGGCCGTTGCCGAATATAGCAAGGCAGTCGAGCTCAACGACGATCCATCCGTTCTCGCATTGCTTGGGCAAGCGTACGCACGGGCAGGACAACCAGACGAAGCGCAAAAAATCCTGGTGCGCTTAAGTGAAGAGGCCAAGTCGCGTTACGTCCAAGCCTACGATTTCGCGTTAATGTATCTGGCCTTGGGTGACAAAGAGCGCGCGATTGACGAGATGGAACGAGCGTATCGCGAGCGCGACGCCAACGTCGCTCAGATTAAAGTCGATCCAATGCTTGATGATCTCCGCGGCAACCAGCGCTTCGAAGCGCTGGTTAACCGGATTTTTCCTGCCAATGTGAAATAAAAGCTGGCAGCAGAGGCGTAGCGAACTGGAACCGTTCCTCAAAGGACAGCCGGATAATTACCTTGTCATTGAAGACCTCGCATTAAGATGGCGGCGTAACAGCCTTCGGGTTTCTGCGGTTCGGTGATACCTCATGTAGGCCCTTCCCAGGACGCGATTGACTAGCTGGTCGCTGAGCCGCTGGTGTGTCGATTGCACGTGAAGCGATTGCGCTGCGAGGGAATTAATGCTCGTAGGGCGCTGACTCATACCTTTAGGCCGCCTTGATCGAGGTATCGTCGGCGTCGATTTGGATTGGAATGACGTCGATGCGACCACGGCTCGGTAAAAGGCCTGCCAAGAAGGTCCCGATATGCAAACTGGCTCTCCTTTGATAACTCTCGTCAATAAGGATGAGTACCGAAGGACGCTTACTCAATTCAAATTCGAACGTCCCGGGCGCAATAAAATTCTCCTGGTTCAAGGACTCCGAGGCTCTGTCCTCTTTGATGGCCGGTTCGCTTCGATAGCAGCCGTTTGTGTCGGCGATTACTTTGGGTCCGCGAACGCCTGCTAGCCAAACAAGACGGCCGCCCTCCTCATCTGGCTGCGATTGGAACCCTATATCTCGGTACGAGCGTGGTCCGCAGCCAGCGAAGAGCGGTCTAATCGAAAGACGCGCAGCCAATGCAGTTTCGCTATACAATTGCCACGAAAACGCCGCCGCCGCCCCATCATGCGGCAGGAACATTTGTTGTTCGAGCACGGTTCCCCGAGCTATTTGGACGCGCGAACGCGGCCAGGAAATCGCGCCAAACAATCCAACATTGATAGGCGAGTGAAAATCGTGTGCCGAACTGTCCGATGAAATAACGTACATACCGGTTGAGGTGGTGAGGGTTGCCTCCAAAGCGATGAGCGTTGGGCCGGTATCTTGGGCGGAGCAGGGGATTCGGATCATGGTGTAAGAGTTTGGAGATAGGTCGCTTGAACGATCTTTTCCTTACATAAGGACTCGGCACCGCGGATGCGACCACACCTGAAGCTGCTATATTCAATTCCTCTGTAAGATTTCGACGCCAGGATCGACGTATCTCTGTGCGAGGCAAAACCCCCCAGAGGGATTACAACCAACAAGCGTGGATGTTACCGGATTCAGCGATAACGCCGGAAGAGCATTATTTGCGGCGCCGAGAATTCCTGCGCGTATTTGGATTAGGCGTGGCTGCGTCCGCCTTCTTGCCTCTGAGTATACGTGCTGCAGAGACCGGCCCGAACCATTCCCTCAATTTGGCATACAAGTTAGATGGCGTCAAGCTTACCCCGGAAGAGTTTGTTACGAGCTACAACAATTTTTACGAATGGGGCTTTGGCAAAGATCAGCCGAAAGAGGAGGCGAATCACGGTTGGAGGACGCAGCCGTGGAATATTGAGATCGGCGGTCTGTGCGCGAACGCGAGCAAGATCGATCCCGAACAACTAAAGCAGCTTCTTGGTCCGATCGAGCAACGCAACTATCGCCATCGTTGCGTCGAAGCGTGGTCGATGGTGATTCCGTGGGATGGGTTTGCGCTCAAGAAGTTGATCGACCTCGCGCAACCCACTTCAGGGGCGAGGTTCGTAAAGTTCATTTCGTTTCTCGATCCAGCGAATTGTCCAGCGCAACGCAAAAACGAGCTTCCGTGGCCGTACACGGAGGCGTTAACCCTGGCTGAAGCCAGCAACGAACTGGCTTTCCTCGCGACCGGTCTTTACGGCAAACCGCTGCGCAACCAAAACGGCGCGCCCATCCGCCTGGTCGTACCGTGGAAGTACGGCTTCAAGAGCGCGAAGTCACTCGTGAAAATCGAGTTTGTGGCGGAACAGCCGACGACCACCTGGAACGAAATGGCCCCGAGCGAATATGGTTTCTACGCGAATGTGAATCCGAATGTTGATCATCCGCGCTGGAGCCAGAAGAGCGAGCGCGTGATCGGGGCCGGCTTCTTCTCGGGCAAGCAGCCGACACTAATGTTCAACGGTTACGAAAAACAAGTAGCGCATCTCTACGCCGGAATGGATCTGCGCAAGAATTTCTAACGATTCGTGAACATGCTTGCACGAATCGTCGGAAGCAGACTTGCAGCACTTTCGCTCATCGTCGGCGTCGGAGTATGGGTGCTTGTAATTCCAGCATTCGCCGGAACACTCGGGGCTAACCCTCTCGAAGCGCTCCTGCATCGCAGCGGGGAGATTGCGATCTGGACTCTAGGCGCAGTGCTTAGTCTCACGCCGCTGCGGGTTCTATTTCCGCACTCGCAAATCATAGCCGCGCTGAACCGGCATCGACGCGCGATTGGTGTCTCCGCATGTGTTTACGGGCTGCTCCATTTTGCCGCACACATTCTTTACGAAGGTGGATGGGATGGGCTGCTGCTCAGTCTATCGAAGCCGTTCATCTGGTACGGACTTGCCGGTTTGTCGATACTCGTCGCCCTGACGGCCACGAGTAACCAGTTTTCAATTCGGAAACTTGGCGGACGCAATTGGAAGCGTCTTCATCGGCTCGCATACATTGCCGCTGCTCTCCTGATTTATCATCAGGCGATTGCTGGCAAAGGTCACTGGCACATCGCACGCTGGCTGTTATTCCCTTTAGCTGCGCTTCAAGTAGCGCGTGTCACTAAGACGCTGCTTCGAAAACCGGCTCGCATTTCAGCCTCTAATCAAAACGTGAGGT
>Ga0209807_1001644_pt1 | contig 10697 bp, 12 predicted proteins | sample GraSoiAngelo_154_FD_186168 | JGI IMG/M metagenome (GOLD analysis project Ga0209807, IMG submission 186168) | Grasslands soil microbial communities from the Angelo Coastal Reserve, California, USA - 14_1009_13_20cm (SPAdes) (version 2) | ecosystem: Environmental > Terrestrial > Soil > Grasslands ... | reverse complement strand
CCCTTCTGCCTCCGCCAGGCGGAACTGCTCGGTTGCCCGTACGATCTCTCTTAGCTTCTGAAGTTGCTCGCTCTGATCGGTAATGAGCAATTTGGAGTAGCCGACAATGTCAATGAACAAGACGTGTCCGATTTCCAGCTTAACATCTGAGGATTGGACCTCGGGCATTGCGGCAAGGATTCTAGAGGGCGGCAATCGTCGTTTCTAGATCATTCTTGCGTCCGTTGTAGCCGGCCGCGTTGAGGCCGGCCAGCATGCCAGCCAGGGTCAACGCCCCCGGCTACAGCGCGCGTAAGGATTTCTCAAGCCGTGCGACCAATCGGCATGAACAACGGGAGCGATTACGATTTCATCATCATCGGTTCGGGCGCGGGTGGCGGCACTTTGGCGTATCATCTCGCTCCGAGCGGCAAGAAGATTCTACTGCTCGAGCGCGGTCCATTCGTTCCTCGTGAGAAAGAAAACTGGAACTCGCTGGAGGTGAATGCGCGTGGGCGCTACAACACAAAGGAACTTTGGCGCAATGCCGACGGCACTGAGCTGCACCCCCACACGAATTATTATGTCGGCGGCAACACCAAGTTTTATGGCGCGGCCCTGTTCCGGCTCCGGGAAGAAGATTTTGGCGAGATAAAACATTACGGCGGACTCTCTCCAGCCTGGCCGATTTCATACGGCGAACTGGAGCCTTACTACGCCGAAGCGGAACGCCTATATCATGTGCATGGCGAAACCGGAGAAGATCCCACCGAGCCGCACCGCAGCGCGGCATTTCCGTATCCGGCGATAAGTCACGAGCCGCGTATTCAGCAATTGAGCGACGATTTTGCGCGTCTTGGCTTGACCCCGTTTCACACGCCGCTTGGAGTGATGCTCGATGAAAGGAATCGACAGAACAGCCCATGCATTCGATGCAGTACCTGCGACGGCTATCCGTGTTTAGTCAATGCAAAAGCTGACGCGCATATCTGTTGCGTGGTGCCCGCACTGAAGCATCCAAACGTCACGCTGCTCACCGACGCAAAGGTAACTCGTCTTGAAACCGACGGCTCCGGCCGCGAGGTCACAGGGGTTGAGGTGGAACGCAATGGGCAAAAGGAAAGTTACTCCGGCAAAATTGTTGTGCTATCAGCAGGTGCAATCAATTCAGCTGCGCTCCTGCTGCGTTCGGCTAATGACAAACACCCGAATGGCCTTGCCAACGGTTCGGATGTCGTGGGCCGGCACTACATGGGTCACGTCAATTCCGTGTTGATGGCGTTATCGAAATGCCCGAACCCGACAGTTTTTCAGAAAACGCTTTCCGTTAACGATTTCTACCATCGCTCGCCCGATTGGGAATTCCCGATGGGGCACATCTCGTTTGTTGGCAAGCTCGACGGCGATACGCTAAAAGCCGGCGCTCCGAAAGTCGCGCCGAAATGGACGCTGGATCTCATGGGCAAACATTCGCTGGATTTCTGGCTGACATCGGAAGATCTGCCTGACCCTAATAATCGCGTTATGATCAATCGCGACGGCGAGATCGTGTTGCAGTACAAGCCAAATAACGAAGAGGGTCACAAGCGTTTGATAAAAAAACTGGAGCGCCTGATGCAACAGCAGACCAAATGCTCGGTGCACGGGCACGAGTGCCACGAAGGCCTCGTTGCCCGCAACCTGTTCCTCGGCCAGCGCATTCCGCTTGCCGGAGTGGCGCACCAAAACGGCACGGTCCGTTTTGGAGACGACCCAAAAACCAGCGCACTAGATCGCAACTGCAAAGCGCACGAGCTCGATAACCTGTATGTTGTCGATGCCAGCTTCTTTTGCTCAAGCGGCGCAGTGAATCCCGCGCTCACAATCATCGCCAATGCAATGCGAGTCGGTGATCATTTGCTGGAGCGAATGGGCGCCGAGCGATCAGACGAAAAAGTGATGGCAGCGGTTGTTTGATGGTGCCGCTGTGGCCGGGGGCGGTGACCCCGGTTAACGTAAATTCGACAATATGAAAACCGCTGCTGCCTTGGTTGCGCTCGCGTTCGGCATAACAACATCGCATGTGTTGGCCCAGCAGCCGGGGTCAACGCTCCCGGCTACAGTATTTGAGAGCGGCGACACGCAAAGCACGCTCATCGAACTCTTCACTTCGGAAGGATGTAGCAGTTGTCCACCGGCCGAGAAATGGCTCAGCGGACTCAAATCGAATCGAGACCTATGGAAGAAGATCGTTCCCGTCGCGTTCCACGTTGATTACTGGGACCGTCTCGGGTGGCGTGATCGCTTCGCCAAGCCGGAATTCACTTCGAGACAACAGCGTTACGCGGCGGCCTGGGGCGGCGATTCGGTTTATACACCAGGTTTCGTCGTTAACGGGAAGGAATGGCGCGGCTGGTTCGGTGGCAATATGACGCCGACAAGTTCGACCAAAGTTGGCGTGTTACGTGTGTCGTTAGGCGCCGATGAGAAGGTTAGCGCCAGTTTCGCAGCGGACACCGTGCAGGCGCGGCCTTTGTCGTTGAACGTCGCACTGCTCGGAAACAATCTTGAATCAGATGTGAAACGCGGCGAAAACAGCGGCCGCAAATTGCGTCACGATTTCGTCGTGCTCGATCTCATCAAGATCGACATGGCACACGCATCGGACCATTGGACTGCGTCGGTTGCGCTTCCGATGCCATCCGGCAACGACAAACCTGGCGCACTTGCTGCATGGATTACGGAAAACACGACGCCTATTCAGGCGACCGGCGGTTGGCTAAATCCTGTAGCCGGTGGCGCTGACGCCGGCAATCGAACAGGCATCAAATGAAAGCCGGGGTCAACGCCCCCGGCTACAACAATGCGCTTGGCGAATTAGACAGGTGGCTGGTTGAAACCGTAGTTGCTTTTACGAAAATGGAACGAACGGTCCAATTCTTGTTAGGCGTGAGTGTTTGCATCGCACTTTCCGGATGCTCCCGCGCGCATCCCAGTAATGTTGATGCCGCGCAAATACGGGCGAAGCTCGACGCTATTCCGCTGGACCGAAAAGTGGATCTCACGAATAAAGAGTGGCTGGTCATATTGTCGCCGCAGCAGTTCTACGTCATGCGCCGAGCGGGCACGGAGCTGCCCTCCCTGAGCGGTAACGCGCTCGATCACCACAACGGCACTTACGTTTGCTCGGCGTGCGGCAATCCGCTCTACGGCGCGGAGACGAAATTCAACTCGGGCACAGGCTGGCCGAGTTTCTGGCAGCCGATCCGCAAAGAAGCCGTCCGCGAAAGCAGCACGTCTTCGGTGATCTTTGGAGTGGAAATTTCGTGCGCGCGCTGTGGCTCGCATCTGGGACATGTCTTCAACGACGGACCGCCTCCAACTGGATTGCGCTACTGCATGAACGCCGTGGCACTGATGTACCGCGAAGCCTCCCCTGGTTCCGTAACCGCTTCGATGCATGCAGATCAGAACCGGCATTGATCACCGATCGCACCTGCAACCCGTGCTCGATTGTGCTTCGGTGATTTCTGCGATCGTGGAGAAGCGGAAAGCGCTTTCGCCGGAGCGGGCCTTGCTCGTTGGGATCAGCGGGATCGATGCCGCCGGTAAAGGCTTCGTGACCGCGCGCATAGCTGAGTTGCTGGAGAAGCGCGGCATCAGGCCGGCAGTGATCAACATTGATGGGTGGCTTAATCTCCCGGATGTCCGTTTTCACTCGCACGATCGGGCAAAGCACTTTTACGAGAACGCAATCCGATTCGATGAAATGTTCGAGCAGGTCGTGTTACCGCTACGAGACACACGTAGCGTCGATATGGAATCGAATTTCACCGGAGAAACTGCGACGGATTTCCGCAGACATCGCTACGCGTTCCGCGAGATCGACATCGTGTTGCTCGAGGGAATCTTTCTTTTTAAGCCAGCTTATCGAAAGCACTTCGATATTCGCATCTGGATCGACTGCTCGTTCGAATGTGCATTGAAACGCGCGGTCATGCGGGGCCAGGAAGGTTTGCCGCCGGCGGAGACGAGGAAAGCGTTTGAAACGATCTATTTTCCAGCGCAGCAAATTCATCTTGCGCGCGATAATCCACGCGAGGCGGCCGACTACGTTTTCAGAAATGATCATTTGTAGCCGGTGGCGTTGACCCCGGCCAACCGGACTCACCGCGTCCGGCTACAGTCGATTTGCGACCAACACGGCTGTTTGCGCGGCGAAACAGAGGAATAAGAGCAACAAAACACCGGTGGCAATGATCTGCACATTCACCAGTCCCAGGGCGAGGGTGAACAGCGCAATCCCAAGCTGCGAAAGCCAAACCCACGCGCTGCCCGCGCGACAGTGCCGCTCCGATGTTGCCGCGATTCCCATGATTACAAGTATCATACCGGCCGTTGCCGCGCAGATGATCCATTGTTCGTGATCACTGAAATGTCCGCCCGGAGGCAACGCGATCGCGCGACGTGCGCCGACTCCGAGCACGCCGATTCCGAGAAACAACGCGAAATGGAGCGCAATCCATGCACGTAATCGCACCACATCCCTTTGACTGCGCACTTGGCGCGTTTCCCACCCAAGCGCGCCATCGGAATAGCATGACCAAATTGTGAACCCCAACGGGAGGCTAAGCACTGCGGCGCACGCTGCGAGAAAACTCCAGCCCATCTGGCTTTCAATGCCGCGCATTACGGAGGCGACAAATTCGCCTAACAAAATGATGGTGAGCAGCCCGAAGCGTTCGGGGAAATGCGTTGCGCCCGGCGGGGAAGCGGTCGTGCCTCGCGATGTCGGCCAGGAATTGGCAATGTCTATCAAGAGAGCAAGACTCCATCCGACGTATCGGTACGGCGCGGAAAGCAATGCACAAGCGGCCCAGAGAACCGCGGCTGACACAAGTCCGATGATTCGTCGCCTGACAAGAGTCGCAGTCTCAGGTAGGCGAATCACTCGCGCGTATTGCAGTGCCAAAATCGCGCGAACTCCGCCGTATGCCGCTCCGAATCCGGCAGCATCTCTGCTACTAAGAGCATCTGTGGCGTTCGCCGCCATCACCGCGACGAGAAAGATTTGCACCACGAGAAGCGCACGCTGCACGAGGTCATCGACAGCCAATTGCGTGGCAAAAACGGTATAACCGAACCAGGCTAGGAAAACCAGCGCTAGCAAAAATGCGAATCGTCCGATGCCGAAAAACGAATAGTCGTGATCCAGCGGCGCGCTCAATTGCGCGATCGCGGCAGCAAATACGAGATCGAAGAATAGTTCTGTCCAGCCTGGACGGCGCACATGGCGTTCGTGCGCCGGACAAGTCTTCGACGCGCAAAACAGGCGAGAAGCGAAACTGTAGCCGGTGGCGCTGACGCCGGCTAGCGTGTGGACGATGCGGCCGGGGTCAACTTCCCCGGCTACAGCATCAATCTGCGATTGCGGCGGCGCTTGCGGCCCCAGCCTTGGCGATGTCCTCATCTTCCTGCGGAGTGTTGCCACTGACGCCGATCGCGCCAATCACTTTGCCTTCGAAAACAATAGGGATACCACCCTGCAACGGGGTCGCCCCAGGCAAAGCCAACGCCGCTACACGGCCGTAGCGAACCTGATCTTCAAACACCTTGCTCGGCCGGCGGAAAATCGCCGCAGTCCGCGCTTTGCCAATGCCAACCTCAACGCTCGCGACCTGCGTGTCGTCGAGTCGCTCCAGCAACAACAGATGACCGCCGTCGTCCACAACAGCGATGACAACGGTGGCGCCACGTTTTTTCGCCTCGGCCTCCGCCGCGGCAGCGATTTTCTTTGCAGCGTCGAGCGTGAGCACTTTTTTCACGGGCAGCTCCGACTTCGCTTCAATGGTTAGCAACAATGATAAGACAACGGTCAGCAATGTGATTCGCCTCATTTGCTCCATTAGTCGTGGGGAGGGAGCGCTCCTTACATTTCTCTTCACAATTTGACCGCGTGCGCTTAATTCGGCGAGATGTCACTTCAGCCTCGAGCCGTCAGCAGCGGGACGCCCAACATCGCGGCTGACGCTGCGCCGACGGCAATTGCTGCGAGCGATCCCGAACGCTGGGTCGATGAACACGGTGACATTCTCTATCGCTACGCCCTCGAGCGTGTACGCAAGCCCGACATCGCACAGGACCTGGTTCAGGAGACGTTCCTTGCCGCGGTGCGGACGATTGACCGTTTTCGTGGCGGATCGACAGTGCGCAGTTGGCTTTGCGGAATCTTGAAGCACAAAATCTGCGACTATTACCGGAAACGTGGACGAGAGACCTCGTTCACCGACTTAGAATTTCTCGACGACGAATGCGCGGAGAAATTCGTGCCTGAAGGATATTGGGTGCACATGAACGGCCCAAAGGAATGGAAACCGGAACCCGACGAAGTAATGCATCGCGACGAATTTTGGAAAACGATGCGCGATTGCTTGGCCAAACTGCCGGAGCGCGTCGCCGCCGTTTTCATGATGCGCGAGATGGATGAAGTCGAGAGCAAGGAAATTTGCGCGACACTCATGATCTCTGACAGCAACTTGTGGGTCATGTTGCATCGTGCGCGCATGGCTCTGCGCGAATGTCTTGCACAGAACTGGTTCGAAAACCCTGTAGCCGGGGGCGCCGACCCCGGCAGCGGAAGACATGGCCGCGGGGCGTATCAGCCGGGGTCACCGCCCCCGGCTACAACGTCGATGCCAGCATGAGAGAATCCGGAGGTGCAACGTTAACAAGCTAAAGCCACTTTCTGAATGGATGCCTAATCCCCGACCACCCGACGATACTTCGATGTTTCAAGAGCATCGGAGCTGGCTCCAACTGCAGATCGTGCTGTTGATCTGCCGCTTCACGCCCAGCTGCCCTGAGATCGTTCGGATTTTATCGCTTGGGATGGACAAACAATTGTCTTTGATGATGCGGATGAAGCTGCGGATCCATTATCTCATGTGTTCGTTCTGTGAGCGGTACATGAAGCAACTCAAATACATTCGCGAAGTCTCACGTGAGTTTCCGGAAAAGATCGGCGAAGTCTCGGATGCCTCGTTGTCCGCGGACGCAAAGGAGCGAATGAAAGCCGCGCTCCGCGAATAAACGCTAACCCTCACCTCAATCCTCAAGCGGGATCGCGACCAGGGAGGAGCGCCGAGAGGCGGACGGGAAGCGCCGGTGAGGATCGAAACTCGCACGCATCTCGCGTGTAAGGATCGCGCACCGCGCGCGACCAATGAGCAAATGCTATGAAAACCTGCACTATCATCGGCTGGATTTGCCGTGTTGCGGCTGCGGTAATTCTGCTCCAAACACTCTTCTTTAAATTCACCGCCGCGCCTGAATCAGTTTACATCTTCACCAAAGTCGGACTTGAGCCGTGGGGTCGAATCGGCTCGGGCATTGCTGAACTGATCGCGGCAATTTTGATCCTAATTCCAGCGACGACCTGGTTGGGGGCTGGCCTTGCTCTTGCCGTTATGGCCGGCGCGATTTTTAGCCATCTTACCGTGCTCGGCATCGTTGTGATGAACGATGGAGGACTGCTGTTTGGTTTGGCGTTCGCTGTCGCCACTTGCAGTATCGTGTTGCTGTTTTTACAGCGGCGGCGCGTTCCTATCATTGGAGCTTACCTGTGAACCCATCGCCATTGCAGAACACCGCAGTTGTAGCCGGGGGCGATGACCCCGGCCTCCGGCGCGCTAACCCCGGCATGCCGGCCTCAACGCGGCCGGCTACAACATCTCCTTTGCAGGATGCCATCGCTGAAGTTTTGCACCAGGGCGAATCGCTTCTGAATTCGCTGAGTGACGGAGAATACACGTGCAAACTGCAGACTGTATTCGGTTCAACAGTAGGTGGGCATTACCGGCACTGCCTCGACCACTTCCAAAGCCTACTGCAAGGATTGGATGCTAATGAGATCAATTACGATGATCGGGAGCGAAATCCGCGGATCGAGAACGATCGTGCGTTCGCCCTAACGGAAACGCGCCGAATCTTGCGCGGCTTAGCATCGATCTCCACGCCATTTCTTGATTGTCCGATCAATGTACGAAGCAAGGTGAACTATGAGCTTGATGCCGCTTCGTCGATCGGATCAACATTTGGTCGCGAATTGATGTACGCCGTCGCACACACCATCCATCATTACGCGTTGATTGCGGTCATGTGCAGCGTGCTTGAGGTGCCAGTCCCCGCAGGATTCGGCATAGCGCCTTCGACTTTGAAATATCACGCCGAGCAACCCAAAGCCGCGTGAGTCGCGATCATGATTGCACAGGCGCTTCTCGCTTCGACCGCAATCGTTTTGCTTAGCCTTATTTCGGAAGACGCGGCAACAATTTCATCGGCGTTATCACTCTTTGGTGGACCTATTACGTGGCCGCTTGGGTTTGTAGCGTGTTTCGCTGGCATTTGGTTGGGCGACCTGGGCCTTTATTCCCTCGCGCGTTGTTTCGGCAAGCCCATTTTAAAGACCCGCTGGATTGCGCGATTTGCCGACGCCGCAGCAATAGCGCGCTGTCAGATAAGATTCAACAATCATGCTTCGCTCGCGTTGCTCGCCAGCCGGTTCGTACCAGGAACCCGCTTGCCGACTTATCTTGCGGCCGGACTGCTCTCAATGCCCGTCACTCAATTTGCGGCGGTCACAGGCTTCGGCGCTCTCATATGGATCGGAGGCATTTTTATCATCGCAAAGCTGCTTGGTTCGCAAGCATTGACTTGGGTGTCCTTCTTCCAAGGCAAAATCGCCGCGATTATTTTCACAACTCTCTTTCTCACGGGATCGCTTTTTGTTTTCAGAAGGGTGAGCTCCGCAGTTGTAGCTGGGGTCGGTGACCCCGGCCGCGCAAGCGTACTCCCCATTGAGACCAACCGACATCAACGATCCCGGCTACAGTGGCCGGCGTGGATTCGTCGTTGGGCGCACTGGGAGTTTTGGCCAGCGTGGCTGTTTTACATTCCCGTGGGCGTTTACTATGCCTGGCTGGCAAGTCGCCATCGGAGCCTGAGTGCCCCGACTTCGGCAAATCCTGGAATCGCGAACGGCGGATTTATCGGGGAATCGAAGCTGGAGATTCTCGATCAACTTCGACGTGGAACTCCGCAATTCATGGCTGAGGCATTCTTGGTCGACGGACGAACAATTAGCGACCGTCTGCTTTGCCTGTACCGGATCTGCCGTGAACAGAAAATTGCACCACCGTTTATCTTAAAGCCAGACGTCGGCCAGCGTGGCAATGGCGTAAGGCTGATCCAATCGATGCGAGCGGCGCTGGAGTATCTTCAATCGGTCGATGCTCCTGTGATTGTCCAGCGCTACGTCGTCGGGCCGTGTGAAGCGGGTGTCTTCTACTACCGCTTCCCGGATGAGTCACAGGGACACATCTTCGCGATCACGGAGAAAATTTTCCCGACAATCACTGGCGATGGTATTCATACAGTTGAAGAATTGATTCGCACCGACCACCGCGCAGCGCTGATAGCACGCACTTATCTCCGGCGATTTTCTTCGCGTCGCGATGAGATTCTGGCACCAGGCGACATCCTAAAATTAGTCGAAACCGGCAATCACGCGCAGGGGTGCATTTTTCGCGATGGAATGCATCTTCACACGAGAGCCCTGGAGCGCGTGATCGACGAGATTTCCCTCAAGGTGACCGGTTTTTTTGTGGGGCGATACGATCTTCGTTACGAGAACGACGAAGATCTCAAGCAAGGGCGCAATTTCCAAATCGTCGAGCTCAACGGGGCTTCATCGGAGGCAACCAGCATTTATGATGCGCGGAATTCGCTCTTCTCAGCTTATCGCACGCTGTTTCGGCAATGGAGATTGGTCTTCGCGATTGGCGCGATAAACAAGGCGAACGGTCATGCGCCTTCTTCACTTGCGACGCTCTGGCGTAACTGGCGGCAATATTCGGTTGCTGCGCTATCGTATCCGTTGGCGGATTAAATGTGCACAGTTTCGTTTCTTCCCAATTCACAGGGATTTTATCTCGTGATGAATCGAGATGAAAAACGGGACCGCCTTGCCGCGCTGCCGCCCGAGGTTATCGAGCTTGAATGCCATCGTGCAATTTTTCCATGGGAGCCAACCGGCGGCACTTGGATTTCTGCGAACGACGCCGGTGTTTGCCTGGCGTTGATCAACTGGCATCGCATAAAGCGCGAATCGAACAACGGTGTTCGCAGCCGCGGAGAGGTCATTAGGAAACTGGCGGGAATATCTACTTCCAATGAAATCTCTACTGCGGTAAAGAAGTTGCCCCTTCGAAAGCTGCGGGCGTTCCGACTGATTGCGATTGTGCCGCGCGAGAAACGAGTGATCGAATGGCGTTGGAATCTGCAACGTCTGGCGATTCGTAATCACGAATGGCTACGGCAACATTGGTTCTCGTCTGGCTTCGATGAACCGCGAGCAGAAGTTGAGCGCGCCAAAGTCTGCGCGTCATTTGTAGCCGGGGGCGGTGACCCCGGCAAAGGCGAAACATCTCAGCGCCGCGCGCGAACCGGCGTCAACGCCGCCGGCTACAGCGTCAAATGGCTGCGGCAGTTGCACCGTTCACATGCACCGAAGCGCGGGCCGTTCTCGATCTGTATGCATCGGCCGGATGCAATGACAGTTAGCTATACCGAGGTTGGTGTTTCCAAAAAGGGGGCAACGATGCGCTACAAAACTGGGCCGTGCTGTTCCAACGGAAGGATAATCAACAGAACGATTTCGCTCACTCGCTCATTGTAAGGTT
>Ga0209807_1001641_pt1 | contig 10707 bp, 7 predicted proteins | sample GraSoiAngelo_154_FD_186168 | JGI IMG/M metagenome (GOLD analysis project Ga0209807, IMG submission 186168) | Grasslands soil microbial communities from the Angelo Coastal Reserve, California, USA - 14_1009_13_20cm (SPAdes) (version 2) | ecosystem: Environmental > Terrestrial > Soil > Grasslands ... | reverse complement strand
CGGATCATCTCGTGCGTGTCGGCGAAGCCCGGCTTGATCTCCTCCACGACGCAGCCGAGCTCCTCGAAGGCGCTCACGCCCTTCCGCACCAGCGCGGCGACCTCCGGATCGACGCGCAGCCCGCCGAGATCGGGGCTGAAGGCGACGCGCAAGCCCTTGAGGTCGCGCTTCAGCTTGCCGACGTAATCCTCCGGCGCGCCCTCGAGCGAGGTGCGGTCGCGGTCATCGGGCCCGGCCATCACCGAGAGCATCAGCGCCGCGTCGGCGACCGTGCGCGTCATCGGGCCGTTGTGCGATGAATAATCGTTGTTGGAGACCGGCCACATCGGCACCCGCCCGTACGACGGCTTGAGGCCGTAAATTCCGCAAAAGCTGGCAGGAATCCGAATCGACCCGGCGCCGTCGGAGCCCTGGTGCAGCGGGCCGAGGCCCGCCGCGACCGCGGCCGCCGCACCCGCGCTCGAGCCGCCCGTCGTCGTGGCCGTGTTCCACGGGTTGCGCGTGATACCGGTGAGCGGGCTGTCGCCGAGCGCCTTCCAGCCGAACTCGGGGCTCGTCGTCTTGCCGACGAAGATGCCGCCGGCCTTCCGCAGCCGTGGGATGAACGCGGCGTCGGCCTCGGGCACGCGGTGCTCGAAGATGAACGAGCCGCCCATCGTGCGCACGCCCTTGGTGAAGTTCAGGTCCTTGATCGAGTACGGCACGCCGTGGAGCGGGCCCAGCGCCGCGCCGGACGTCACCGCGCGCTCCGCCTCGCGCGCGGCAGCGAGCGCCTGCTCGGCCGTCAGCGTGCAGAACGCGTTGACGATCGGGTTCACGCGCTCGATCCGCTCCAGCACCGCCCGCGTCAGCTCGACAGGCGAGAGCGCCTTCGTTCGGATCAGGCGGGTCAGCTCGGTGGCGGGGGTGAAGCCGAGCTCGGTGGAGCTCATATGGGTCCTCCGGGTCGAGAGTGCGGCGCCCACGTTAACATAGCGGGGCACAGACGGGGAACCGCGGCAGGGAGGGAGACGTCATGATCGGCCAATCACCGAAGAGCAAGGATGCTGCCCGCTTCCTCGGCGGCCACGGCCGCTACGTGGACGACCTCACGCGGCCCGGCCTCGTCCATCTCGGCGTCGTGCGCAGCACCCACGCTCACGCGCGCATCGTCCGGGTCGACGGCAAAGCGGCCCGGGCGATTCGCGGCGTGCTGGCGGTGTGGTCCGCCGCCGACCTGCCCATGCTCGCGCAGCCGCTGACGACCGGCGGCTCGAAGGACCGGGGCTTCGTCGTGCCGCTGCTGGCCGGCGAGCGCGCGCGTTACGTCGGCGAGCCCGTCGCCGTCGTCGTGGCCGAGACCGCGGCCCTCGCTGCCGATGGGTGCGACGCGGTGAGCGTGGAGTACGCGCCGCTGCCGCCCCTGGTCGGCGCGGACACCGCGCGCGCCGCCGCCACGCGGGTGCACGCGGACTGGCCCGACAACGTGGCGATCCAGGTGCGCGGCGACGTCGGCGACGCCGATCCAGCCTTCGCGCGACCCGCGCTCACGGTGGTGCGCGAGCGCTTCCGGCATCAGCGCCTGGCCGCGATGCCGATCGAGTGCCGAGGCGCGCTCGCGCAGTACGACGCGGAGAGCGGCGTGCTGACCGTGTGGGCGTCGATCCAGAGCCCGTACAGCCAGCGCGACGTCATCGCGCGCGTGCTCGGCCTGCCGGCCGCGCGGGTGCGCGTGATCGTGCCCGACGTCGGCGGCGCCTTCGGCCCCAAGGGCCAGGTCTACGCCGACGAGGTGCTGGTGGCGACGGCGGCGTTCCACCTCGGCCGGCCGGTGAAGTGGTCGGAGGGACGGCGCGAGCATCTGCAGGCCGTGGGCCACGACCGCGAGCAGCTGCACGAGGCGAGCATCGCCTTCACGTCCGACGGGACGATCGCCGCGCTCGAGGACCGCTTCCTCGCCGACGTCGGCGCCTATCCGGTGATGGGCAACGGCCTCACCGCCAACACCGTGAACCACCTGCCGGGACCGTACCGCGTGCCGCACTACCGCGGCCGCGGCGAGAGCATCGTCACCACCACGATGTTCAACGCCGCGTATCGCGCGGCCGGTCGTCCCGAGGCCAATTTCGTCATGGAGCGCCTCATGGACCTCGGCGCGCGACGGCTCGGGCTGGACCCGGCGGATCTGCGCCGGCGCAACCTGATCCGCGCCGCCGAGATGCCGTACCGCCCCGGCCTCACCTATAAGGATGGCGTTCCCGTCACCTACGACCCCGGCGACTATCCGGCGGCCTTCGAGCGGATGCTGCGCGCGTTCGGCTACGACGAGTGGCGCAAGCGGCAGATGGCGACGGCCGGCTCGGCGCGGCCCGTCGGTGTCGGCATCGCGTGCTATGCGCAGGGCACCGGGCTGGGCCCGTTCGAGGGCGCCACCGTTCGCGTCGATCCGCAGGGCACGGTCTATGTGCTGATCGGCGTCGCCGCGCAGGGGCAGGGGCACACGACCACCCTCGCGCAGATCGCGGCGGGGGAGCTCGGTGCGAGCCTCGACGACGTCGTCGTGCTCGGCGGCGACACGACGCTCATGCCCTACGGCATGGGCACCGGCGGCAGCCGCGTGATGGTCAACGCCGGCCCCGCCGTCGCCCGCACGGCCGCCCAGGTGCGCGAGCGCGCGGCCGTCGTCGCCGCCGAGATCTTCGAGTGCGCGCCGGCGGACGTGCGCTTCGAGGCGAGTCGCGCGTTCGTGGCCGGAGTTCCCGATCGCACGGTGCCGCTCGGCCGGCTCGCGCAGGCCGCCGTCCGCTCCAAGACGCTCGGCGCATCCAGCGGCGAGCCCGGCCTCAACGCCTGCACGTGGTTCTATCCCGACACGGTGACGTGGGCGTTCGGGGGGCAGGCGTGCGCGGTGGAGGTCGACGTCGAGACGTGCCGTGTCCGGCTGCTGCGCCACGTCGTGCTGCACGATCCCGGCCGCGCCGTCAATCCTGCCATCGTCGAGGGCCAGCTGCAGGGCGGCGCCGCGCAGGCGATCGGCACCGCGCTGATGGAGGAGGTCGTGTACGACGCGCAGGGCCAGCTGCTGAGCGGGAGCCTGATGGACTACGCGATGCCGAGGGCGGACGACGTGCCGTGGCTGGACGTGACCCTCGACGAGCACCCCTCGATCGTCAACCCGCTCGGCGTCAAGGGCGTGGGCGAGAGCGGCTGCATCGCCGGCGCCAGCGCCGTCGCCAACGCGGTGGAGGACGCGCTCGCGGACCGCGGCGTGATCGTGCGGGAGCTGCCGATCACGCCGGCGCGGCTGTTCGCGCTCCTGCACCGCCGCGCGTGATCGCGCGCGCGGCCGGCGCGATCAGGCTGCGGGGTGGCGCACGCGATCGGCCACTGACGCCTCGGAAGCTGACCGGCTCGCGCCGAGGGCGACGCCGCCGAGGATCAGCGCCACCGCCAGCAGGAGCGACGCGCTCGGCCGCTCGCCGAGCCACAGCGTGGCCACCACGATGCTGATCACGGGCGTCGCGAGCAGGCCGAGCGAGGTCGTCACCGCGGGCAGGCCGCGCCCGGCCATCGCGATGGCCCAGTACGCGAGCGCCGTGCCCGGAAGGCCCGCGTAGAGCAGCATCGCGCCCACCGGCACGCTCCACGGAAACGCGGGCGGTCCCGCTCCGAGCCACGCCAGCGGCACGAGGATCACCGTCGCCAGCAGCGTCTCCCAGGGCAGCAGGTCGAACGGCGTCGAGCGCCAGCGGTGGCCGCGGATGTGCAGGATGCTCGCGGCCCACAGCAGGGCGGCGGCGAGGATGGCGGCGTTGCCGAGCACCGCCGCGCGTCGCGTCCAGTCGAAGGCGAGCGGATTGAACAGCACGACGAGGCCGGTGAGACCGACGATCACGCCGACGAGGCGGCGCGGCGTGAGGCGCTCGCCGAGGAACAGGCTCGCCCCCGGCGCGACCCAGAGCGGCGTGGTGTAGGCGAGCACGGCCGAGCGGCCCGCGGGCACGAGCTCCAGGCCGACGCTCGACAGCACGCCGAAGCCGATCATGTGCAGCAGCGTGATGCTGAGCAGCACGGGCAGGTCGGCGCGCGGCGGCGGCGCCAGGCGGCGCGTGGCGAGCGCCAGCGCGAACAGCGCGACGCCGCCGATGGCCGTGCGCAGCGCGACGGCCCACAGCGGCGGGACGGTCGCGAGCAGCAGCTTGTTGATGGGCCAGGTGAGTCCCCACGCGAACACGACGGTCACGAGGAGGACGACGGCGAGGCGGTGGGATGTCGCGGACGCCGGGCGTGTCAGGACGCCCAGGGGTTCGGCTCGGCCGCGGACGCGGCGATCGCCTCGCGCTCCAGCCAGCTCGCGGCGAGCGGCAGGACGAGCATCGCCGCGCCGAGCATATTCAGGACGCCGAATCCCCAGGCGCCGAGGACCATGCCGCCGAGCGCGCTGCCGACGGCGCCCATCAAGCCCATGACAAGATCGGCCAGCCCCTGGATCGAGGCGCGCTCGAGGGGCGAGAGCGCGTCGGTGAGCAGCGCGCTCGCGGAGACGAAGGCGAGGTTCCACCCGACGCCGTTCAGGAACAGGCCCGCGATGACGAGGCCGCCCCCGTGCCCGGGCGCGAAGCCGGCCAGCGCGAGCGCCAGCAGCAGCACGATGCCGCCGGCGCCGATCATGGGCAGCCGGCCGAAGCGGTCGCAGAGCCAGCCCGACAGCGGCGAGGCGACGTACATCCCGCCCAGGTGCAGCGACACCGCGAGGCCAATCGTGCTCACGCCGTGCCCCTGATCGTGCAAGTAGAGAGGCGAGGTCGAGGTGGTGCCGATCATCACGAGCTGGCTCACCATCAGCGTGCCGTAGGCCACCACCACGCGCGGCTCGCGCAGGATCGCGCCCGTCGCGCGAGCCCGTCCGCCCCCGGGCGTCGCGGACGCCGGTTCGAGCCGCCGCGCGATCGCCAGCGGGTCGGGCCGCAGGAACGCCTGCACGAGGATCGCCGCCAGCGCGTAGCCGGTGATGGAGATCAGGAACGCGCTGGCCACCGACGACACGCCGAGCGCCGCGCCGACGCGAATCGCCGGGTCCATGAGGATCGGCCCGACGATCGAGCCGACGGCGGAGCCCCAGACGATCAGGCCCATCGCGCGGCCGCGCTGCGCGCCGGGGCTGATGTCGGCCGCGGCGTACCGCGCCAGGAGGTTCGAGGTGTTGGCGGTGCCGAACAGCGCCATCCCCGCGAGGAACAGCGCGAAGCTCTGCTGCACGACACCGAGCATGCCGAGCGCCGCGCCCACGACGGCGAGCGAGTAGCCGACGGTGAGTCCCGGGCGCCGGCCGAAGCGCGCCATCAGGCGCGACAGCGGCCAGCTGGCGAGCGCGGTGCCGAGGGAGCCGACGCCGACGGGCAGGCCCGACCACGTGTTACTGCCCGTGATGGCCGCCGCCATGATCGCGCCGACGGCCATGCTCATCGAGAATCCGGTGCTGCCGCAGACCTGCGCGGCGAAGAGCGTCGCCATCAGCACGCCGCGCCGGCGCAGCGGTGAGCCGGCGAAGGGGAGCGAAGTCACGAGGCCATAGTACGACGCGGCGCAACGGAGAGAAGCGCGCCAGAGAAGATCTGTAAGCCGGGTCCTGTCCCCCGAGCGTGTGACCCAGGGCGACGGTCATTTCTCTAGGACGCCGGTTGCCCGGCGTCTCGAGCGGCCTTACCCGAGAGCACGGACGGGCCGTCCGATCGCTCTCCTATTTGGCCTTGCTCCGGGTGGGGTTTGCCTAGCCGACGCGGTCACCCGCGCCGCTGGTGAGCTCTTACCTCACCGTTTCACCCTTACCGCCCCGCCCCCGCGAGGGGCGAAAAAAGGCGGCGGTCTGTTTCTGTGGCACTTTCCGTGGGGTTGCCCCCCCTGGCCGTTAGCCAGCACCCTGCCCTGCGGAGCCCGGACTTTCCTCCCGCCGTGTTGCCACGGCCGGCGACCGTCCGATCTTCTCTGGCGCGTCCATCAGTATAGCCCGCGCCGGATCACGGGCGCCGCGGCGGCGGCAAGCCCGGAGCACGGCCAGCGTGACGGCGGTGGCGGCGAGGAGCACGACGGGGGCGGTGAGACGTGGGCGGCGCGGCGAAGATTTACTGGAACAGGTTGCTGAAGAACTTGCGGACCGGGCCCGGCTCCTCGGTGACCGTGGCTTTGACGACGCGCGCGGGAGGAGGACGGTGCGCGAGCGCGATGCGGACGTCCGAGCGCTGCCCGGCGTGCACCTCGATGTGGCGAACCTCGGTGGTGAAGGTCGGATGCATCACCCGCAGCCGATACCGGCCTTCCTTGAGCCGTCGCGTGAGGCGGCCGTCGGGCTCCACGTTGAGCGTGGTCACCAGCGCATCTTCCGGGGTGAGGATCTCGACCGTCGCAGGGACCGGTTTGCGCGTGCGGACCTCCTGCACGGACGCGACGATCTCACCCTGTTGGGGCATCGTCGGTGCCGTCGTGAGGCCACTGAACGACAGGAAGCCGCCCGCGATCGTCAGCATGCCGGCGAGGATGCCGACCAGCGTCTGCACCGTCGAAAGCGGTGCGCGCATCACGTGCGCGACCCAGGGCGCTGGCGCCGGGGATGATACGGGAGTGATCGGTTCGTCTTGGGCCACGCCGGGAGAATTGGCAAGGATCGGGCCAGACCGGGGCAAAGGCTAAATCGTTGTTATTGCGTGGGCAAACCCAGCTGTCGTGTCGCGGTGGTCGGCCAGAACGGCAAAACGCTGATCAGCGCTGTCAGTTCGCTGATCAGTGATTGACCAGCGTCGCGATCGCGCCGCGCGCGAGCGCATCGACGCGATCGTTGAGCGCGTGGCCGCTGTGCCCCTTCACCTTGTGCCAGACGACGTCGTGGCGGCGCGTCTCGGCGATGAGGCGCTCCCACAGATCACGATTCGCGACGGACTGCTTGCCGGCGCCCAGCCAGCCGTTGGCCTCCCAGCGCGCCCACCAGCGATCGCGGAAGCAGTTCATGACATAGGAGGAATCGGTGAAGAGGTGGACGCTGCGCTGGCCGGCGAGCGCGGCCAAGCCTTGGATGGCCGCGGTCAGCTCCATGCGTTGATTCGTGGTGTGCGGCTCGGCGCCGCTGACGACCCGCTCGACGTCGTCGTCGATGAGGAGGGCGGCCCAGCCGCCGGGCCCGGGATTGCCCGAGCAGGCGCCGTCGGTGTAGAGCGTGACCGGGGAGGCCATCGCGCGGCCCCCCGATGGACCTAATCCTGCCAGTAGAGGTACCGGCCGCAGCTCTCGCAGACCATGAGGCCGGTCGCCGCGCGGAGCTCCTGGATCGCCTGCGGGCGGATGCCCACGCGGCAGCCGCCGCAGACCGCGGTCGCCGACACCGCGGCCACCGCCACGCCGCCGCGGGCCTTGAGGATGCGGTCGTAGCTCGCGAGCACGCCGGCGGGCAGCTCCTTCGCGCGCGACGTGCGCTCGGCGCGCACGATCGAGAGCTCCTCCTCGACGGCGGCGAGCTTCTTGCGGATGACCGCCTCGTCCTGCCGGGCTTGTTCTTCCCGGGTCTTGAAGCGTTGCTCGGCGTCCTTGATGTCGACGGCGAGGCGCTCCTGCATCTCCATCAGGCCGAGGATCTCCTCCTCGGTCTTCGCCTTCTCCTGCTTGGCTTCCTCGATCTCGAGCAGGACGGCGGAGTATTCCTTGTTGGTCTTCACCTCGTAGAGCCTGGCCTCGAGTTTCTGGCGCTTGAGGTTGGCGACCTCGAGATCCTTTTCCCTGGTGCGGAGGTCTTTCTTGGTCGCGTCGACCTTGGTCTTGATCGTCTCGACCGTCTTCTTCGCGTCGGCGAGCGCCGCCTGGAGGGCCTCGATCTGCCGCGGCAGCCGCGCCGCTTCGCTCTCGAGGCCGCCGATGCGGGCGTCGAAGCCCTGAAGATCTATGAGCGTCTGCAGCTGTGCGTCCACGGTGTCTCCGTCGTAGGAATGATAACGATTGACTGCGGTCCGCACCCACACCCTTCTATCAGCTTCGGAACGACTGACTGCAGAGCGGTGCCCTGGCCTTGCGTCGAACCGGTTGACTGCGGAGCGGAGCCGCCCCCGTCTATCTCAGGCCACCCACGCTTCAAGCCGATCTGGCGCTCCAATACAATGGTGGGCCCACCTGGATTCGAACCAAGACCGTTCCGGTTATGAGCCGGGTGCTCTGCCGTTGAGCTATGGGCCCGCGGTGAACGAGGTCTCATCCCTCGAGGAAGCTCCGCAGCTTCTTGGACCGCGACGGGTGGCGTAGCTTGCGGAGCGCCTTGGCCTCGATCTGACGGATGCGCTCGCGCGTGACCGCGAAGTCCTGGCCGACCTCCTCCAGCGTGTGCTCGCAGCCGTCGGACAGTCCGAAGCGCAGCCGCAGCACCTTCTCCTCGCGCGGGGTGAGCGTGTTGAGGACCTTGTTCGTCTGCTCGCGCAGCGAGAGCCCGATGATGGAGTCCACGGGCGACACGACCTGCTTGTCCTCGATGAAATCGCCGAGATGGCTGTCCTCTTCCTCGCCGATGGGCGTCTCCAGCGAGATGGGCTCCTGGGCGATCTTGAGGACCTTGCGGACCTTGTCCACCGGCACTTCCATCTTGGTGGCGATCTCCTCCGGGGTGGGCTCGCGCCCCAGCTCCTGGACCAGCTGGCGCGAGGTGCGGATGAGCTTGTTGATCGTCTCGATCATGTGCACCGGGATGCGGATCGTGCGTGCCTGGTCGGCGATGGCGCGCGTGATCGCCTGCCGGATCCACCAGGTGGCGTAGGTCGAGAACTTGTAGCCGCGGCGGTACTCGAACTTGTCCACGGCCTTCATGAGGCCGATGTTGCCCTCCTGGATGAGGTCGAGGAACTGCAGGCCGCGGTTGGTGTACTTCTTGGCGATCGAGATGACGAGCCGGAGGTTGGCCTCGACCATCTCCTTCTTGGCGATGGCGGCCTTGTGCTGGCCCTGCTTGATGACGGCCATCACGCGCTTGATCTCGTCGGCCTTGGTATTGGCGCGCGACTCGGCGGCCTTGATCTCCTGCTGGGCGACCCAGATCTGCTGCTGCTTGGGGCTCTGGAACTTCTTGGCCGCCTTGAGGTGCAGATCGGAGACGCCGTTGGCCGCGGAGGTGGCGGCCGGATCGCGGAACGAGACGTAGATGAGGTTCTGGACCTCTTCCGGCGACGGCCGGCGGCCGTTCGTCCAGAGATGGATGACCCGCTCGGCCCGCTCGACGTCGTCGAGCAGGTCGCGCAGGCGCTGCACGAGGCCGCGCCGGGCGGGATCACCGTCCTCGCGGTCGATGATCTGGTTGCCGATGTTGAGCGCGCGCAGCTTCTCGAGGACCTTGCGGTTGCGGTCCATCGCCTGCGTCTCGAGCTTCTTCCACGCCGGCTCCTTGATCTTGCCCTTGACCTTGCCGCGCGGCGCCTTGCCACCGCCGGTCTTGGCCTTCAGCTTCCGCGCCTTGTCCACCAGCTGGTCCCGCTCGCGCAGCAGGCGGTCGACGCCGCCGAAGGCGTTGACCACGGTGCGGGTCAGCTCGATCTCCTTCTCCTCGGTGAACTCCTCTTCGTTGACGTCGACGACCTCTTTGATGGAGATGTCGCCGCTCCGTAGCAGCTCGCGCAGCTCGCGGAACCGCTCGAGGGCCAGGTTGGTGCTGAGGATGGCCACCGTGACCTGGTTCTTGCCCTCCTCGATGCGCTTGGCCAGGGCGATCTCGCCCTCGCGCGTGAGCAGGGCCACGCGGCCCATCTCGCGCAGATAGAGGCGCACGGGATCCTCGGTGCGGCCCACCGGGCCCGGCGTGAGGTCGATCGGCTCCGCCGGCCCGTCATCGTCGTCGTCGGCCTGCTGCGGCTGGCGTTCGCGGCCGACCTCGGACGGCAGGCGCCCCGCCTTGGCGGAGTCGACCACCTCGATGTCCATGGCGCCGAACATCATCATGATGTCGTCCAGCTGGTCGAGCGACACGATGTCCGACGGCAGAGCGTCGTTCACCTCGTCGTAGGTGAGGAAGCCCTTCTGCTTGCCCACCGAGATGAGCCGGTCGAGCTCCTCCAGCTTGGGTTCTTCACTCATGCCCTTGAACTCCTTGCGGGCCGTCGGGGCCCATCGGATGCGGATGGTCGACGGCGCGGTCGACCACCTGCGCGCTTCCACCCTGATGCTGATAGACACGGGCGCTGTCGCGCTGCACGGCGAGCAGGTCGTCGTCGACGGGCGCGTGCACGCCCTGCGAGGCCTGGGCGGCGCCGATCGACCGGCTGAGGTCGCGCACGCGCCGCCGTCCGCCCAGGAACTCGAGGCGGCGGCGGAAGTGCTCGATGCTCGCGCGCGGGTCCGGCGTCGTCGTGTCCTCGACCACGAGCGCGGCCACCATGTGGCGCGCCTCGTCGCTCGCCAGCTCGGCGAGGAGGGCCGTGGCCGGCGTCTCCGGAAGCCGCTTCAGCGTCTCGACGATTTCCCGCAGGGCGGGATGCACGACGTCGGAGGGCTCGAGCAGCGGCAGGAGGACCGGGCGCGCCTCGAGATCGACGAGCAGCAGCGTCACCAGCTTGGTGACGAGCTTCTTGTCGTCGGCGGACGTCGGGCCGGCGGTGGTGGCCTTGCCGACGGGAGCCGGGGGCTTGCGGAGCGAGGCGGACAGCCGCTGCGCCTCGAACCAGAGCTGCGTGGCATCGACACCGAGGCGCGTGGCGGCCTCGCGGGACAGGG